>Ga0247765_1001386_pt1 | contig 11880 bp, 22 predicted proteins | sample UWRJL106311C6_FD_179949 | JGI IMG/M metagenome (GOLD analysis project Ga0247765, IMG submission 179949) | Plant litter microbial communities from Arlington Agricultural Research Station in Wisconsin, United States - UWRJ-L106-311C-6 | ecosystem: Environmental > Terrestrial > Plant litter >... | reverse complement strand
CCCGTAGCAAAATGTCAAGTCAAGAATCGATAATCTCTTTCGCTGTTGTGTATCAAACTTCACTGACAATCTCGTCGGGGTTTGACTCGGTGAGAATTTCAGAGGTATAGGTAGGTAGGTATACGGATATCTGGAGACTTTAATTACCTGGCCCCGGCACAACACGTCTCTCAATCCCCTCGATCGCCTCCTTTGGCAGCATGCGACAATTGACAGCCATTCTCTCCGGTCCATCCCAACCTGTTGGGGGCACCACCTCACCAAACCAACAGACCATGCATCCGCAGCGACTGCAGCGATTGAATGAGATATCCCCATCCGACCCCTCATCCGAGCGGACATATTTTTCTAGTGTCGCGCCATGGGAGGTTGTGATTTGCACGTCTTTCCGATGGAGGTAACCCCACAATGCACCGTACTTGTAGCACGCACTGCATTGACATTCCTTGACAAACTCGGGGAGGGAGGGAAGTAGGATTTCGATGCCGCCGCAGTGGCAAGAGGCGAGGAGGGAGGGTGTAGTCGAACTAGCCATTTTAGTGAGAGATTACGAAGTAATAGTTGCAGAGGCCGAGAACGATGTGAGATGCACGACGTATGAAAAAAAAAAAAAAAAAAAAAAAAATCGACAATGACTTCCATTGCTTGAATCTGTGGCCTAAATGCATGATGATGCAATTGTCGGCTGAAATATCCTCCGGCATCTTACCTACCTAGTCTGCCGGCAATATATAAGGTAGCCTGGCCTGCTCCGAGCTCCGAGCTTGACAGAACAGGGTTTGGAACGACAACCTCCATTGAATTGACTTGACAGCGGGGAAACTGCGCTGCCGCTTTGCAGTATGCAATCGAGGTTGCCATTACGTGAGTTGCCCATGCTCGAGGTTACACAGGGAATTTCGCTGTCCTGATAAGAAATACATCCCGCGCGCAATAGACCTGAGGGCTGCATATCACACCACCACACTTGCTGCGAGGCTCCGAATCAAGAACCACACCATTCTGATTTGAGAGGTGGAGAGGGGACCTGGGGCAGTCATTACTGGTCAACCCAGCCATGTCCCGTCCGAGATTCCGTATGATCGGGTGGCCAAGATAAGGCACTGCACTCGTTCTGCTACATGTAGTCTTGCTGGTTCTGCAGTTACATCTAAAAGGCAGTTGCTTTATCTTGTGTCGAGTTTTCGCTCCATCATTCGCCCTGCTACATGTAAAGACACTTCATTTCCAACACACTATACATCATGGCCTCAGACGACACCAACGCATCTATCAGAGCCGCCGGAGTAGATCTCAAATCTGCTCTAGACGCCTTCGACACCGAACCCAATGATGGCCATCGACGCGCTATTGTTGAAGCTGCGGAGCAGGTCCTTGTATTTGCCCGAGATCCCAGTTACAAATGGATGGAAGACGCGCTCGAGATGAGTCGCCTCAGCGCTACCCATCTCTTTCAAGTCTGGGGCGGTTTCGGCGAGATCCCAGAGGAGGGGAGTGTTTCTTTTGCTGATCTAGCCCAAAAACTCAATGCCGAGACCTCCTTGATTGGTATTCCACCCACATGACATGAACCTTACACTCCTCCCACCGCCTTCCTCCCGTTTATTGCTGACTGGGTCATCTTTCATTTAAATATCTAGAGCGCGTTGTCGGTGTGCTTACCTCGCAAGACGTCCTCCTTGCCGTCCCTCCGGACCGCATCGCCCACACGGCACGATCTCGCATCCTCGTCCCATCGCGGGACAGCAGTGTTCTCTACCAGGTGATGTGGGACAACACCATGACGCCCTTTTTTTATTTGGACCAATATTTCCAAAAATACGGCCGCAAGGAACCCGAGGCTATGAATCACATTCCGGCAACCTTTGCGCGCGGCTGTCCCGAGCTTTCGTTCTTCCAGTATCTCCCGAGTGATCCGGCGTATTTTCACCGTTTTACCGTGGGTATGGACTTGATTGAGAAGAACACGCCCGCGTCGGGGATCTATGATTTTTCCTGGTTGGTGGACAAGGCGAAGGTAGAGGCGAGTCGCGAACCTGAACCTGGACGGGCGGTTTTTGTAGATGTTGGCGGCGGAAGGGGCCAAGCCATTGTGGCGATCCACAATGAATTTCCAGATCTCCCGATTGAGCGGTTTGTGTTGCAAGATAGACAAGAGACGGTCGATGCGGTTGTGGCGGGGGGGCATCCCTTGTTGCAAAAGGTGCAGAAGATGGGCATTGATTTCCATCAGGAGCAGCCGGTGAAAGGTAGGTACCTACCTATATTCTCTCTCCTTCCTTCCTCCCTTCAACCCCTCCGTGCCTGTATCCCTTCTTCTCTGTCTCTTTTTCTGTGTGGCATCGTTGGCGAGAGGTACATGTAACTAATGTGACGAATATAAAAAGGAGCCATGGTGTACTTTATCCGGCGCTGCCTTCACAATTACAGCGACACGCTGTGCACGCGAATCCTGTCAATTCTCGCAGAAGCCATGGCGCCGGACAGCAAGATTCTGATTCAAGAAGATATTCGCCCGGTACCGCCCAATGCCAAGACGGCGTTTCTGGACTTTTTGATGATGACATATGGTGGCAAGGAGAGGTCCCTGCAGTGTTGGGAGGAGGTGGTTGGCAATGCTGGCTTGGTGATTTCCGGCATCTCCCAGGGTTCGGGGTCATGGCAGTCGCTGGCGGTGATTGAGTGTGCTAAGAAGACTTGACGAGTCACTCACTCTATCGGGTCTCAGAAACTGGAAACTTCACGTCACAGGATGATGTGGATAAATTTTCTGATAGGAATTTGGGTCTCTAGCATAGTAGGTAGTCCCTAGAATAGTCTACAGTCGGTAGTTGACACAGTAAAGACACTTGTTCGCCTCAGCCGCATATCTTCTTGACAAGCATGGCGGTGAGACTCCCGAGCATCTCAACAATCGGAAAGCTAACCAATGTCCGAACGGAAACGCCAACAAAAAGACAGCTTAAGCGGAGAATGACCTCTTTACCTTGGAGGCGGGGCCCATGCCGGGCATGAACTTTTGCCCTGTTGAGTAAAACTGGTTAGCAAGTTGCACCCCTCACAAAAATAGATATTCACTTACATCCGTCAATTTCCTCCTTGACAAAGTCCTTGACGGTGCACTTGTTGGCATCAGTCATGGCCTGCTTCTTGATGGAGCCACAGCCGTCGTAGAAGCACTCGGACTTATCCATGGCGCGCTGGAGCGAATCGCCCTTCCATCTGTTTGGAGAGTTAAAATCAGCCATCAATCACCTCATCATATATGCAAGGGGGAAAAAAACAAGAAAGAGACAAAAGGGACTAACCCGAAAAGATAATCGGCGTGGGTACCCGCGCCAGTGCCCTCAAACGACCAAACAAAGGGGTTCTTATCCTTGGCGGGATCCCACAGGCTGTTGAAGACAGTCGTATCCCACTCAATCTCAAACGTAACCTGGGGTACCCGAACGGGGTGGGTTGCGGGGCAAGCCGGGGCGTTGGTGAAACCCTCGCTGGTGACCGTGTTGTACATGTGGCTTTGGTGGTCGGGGCTGTCCAAGCTCTTGCCGTCCCAGCATCTTTGTGTGATTAATACTGTCAGTAAAATCTTTCGCTGCAAAAAAGAAAGAAACAAAGATTTTTTTTTTTTTTTAACTTACGGAGGGAAGTGGTGCGTCGTAAAGATACCGTTGCTGCACTTGGTCTTGGGGAAGTCATTGACAATGGTGCCACGGCTGTTTCCGGACATGCACTGGTAGCTGAGACCGGCACGGGGCTTGGTCGTGATGGTGGGGCTACCGACGGTCATACGGAAGCCCTGGGACAAAAATTGTCAGCATTCATCGTTGAAAATCAAGATGGCGAGAGCCCATGTTGCATAAGATGACATCTTGTTGATACTTACAGGCGGGAAGGCCTTGATGGGCTGTCGTGCCAGGTTATCTCTCGACAGGTCAAACTGGGTGTAGTAGACGGTCAGGCCACCCTTGGCGCCGTTGGAGCCACCCAAAAGAGGTTGCACCGGCTTGGGCATGACACGGTGGTAGGTGCCGTTCTTGGGGTCCTTGAAGAACATGTGGGCGACCCAGTAGTTGGAGAAGTCCTCAGACATCTGGCAAGTCGTGCAGGTAGCCCGCTCGCCGACATCGCCCTCCCTGAACAAGAAAACTGTTGTTAGCCAAGTCTCGAAAAGAATCACAACATGAATACGCACATGGTAGCGTTGAACGCGTTACCTCCCACAATCATGTGGAGATGAGCAGAGGGAAGAGACCCGGGCTGAGCCGCTGGGTCGAGGCGCTGTGCCGTCAAGGTCGAGCACGGGAATCGCAGACCGGCCTCGGCGTGGGCGATCAGGGCGGCCAAGAGGCCGAGATTCGCAAAGGACTTCATCTTGGCGGGTTTTTTTTTTCCAAACGCAACTTGTGAGCTGTCGTCTTTTGTCAAGCAGGAATGAGTCGAGGCAAAGGAGGAAAAGGGGAAGCCCAAGGGGAGGGAAGAGACCGAGTAGGGATGTTGGCATCCTCAGTTTATAAAAGCTTGATCAACTTCGGCGAGGCCTGCCGAGAACGCTTGTTCTACCTTGGCTATCTGCCGGCTACCCGGAAGTCACTAGAATAGAGCTTGTTTGTGGAACTGCTCCCATTGGTCCAACGGCTACTACGGCTAAACAAGACGCTGCCGGCAGCCACGTAACACTGCGCCGAATACCAGAGATTTTTGCTGCTGCCGGTGCCACGACATGGAGAATTGATAAAGTGGAAGGCCTGGATATGTGTGCCACTCAATCTGTGGAATATTCCAATATGAAAAAAGAAGAAATCGAAGCCCTGAGCGGCAGCCCGGCTCAACATCCAGAGCATGTGGTGTGGTATGTGGGGGAACCAATCATGACGGCAGGTGATTGTAGATGTATTATCTGCATGCAAGTGATCTGGGCTGCCTTCGGGCTTCTGTGAGCTGTTTTTCTTATCTTGTCGTCTAGAAATTTCACGAAGTTCCTAGTGACACCAACCCTTCGAACCTTTGAAGAACTTTGTGACTTCAACCACGTTAGCCGTGGCCCAGCGGACCGACAGTCATGCGCTGAGAGCCCTTGATATTCTCTGCTAACGGGCTACGACTGTATTCCCAGGGAGCATTCAGGGGCTCCCGTGATTATCGGCTTTATTATCCCGAAGATAATATCGAGATTTCAGGGGCTCAGAAGCCAGATGTCCGAGCGATTGATGCGATTGATAACAGTGATAAATACTGCTATTGAGCATCATGCTCTGGCTCGACCCGTGCCTACCTACTTTGCAAACAATTCCAGCAGTCGGAACGAGCCGACTCTGTTATGGTAAGCCTCATTCTTCCAACCGAGCATTAAGAATCCGAACAGACCCACCCTCCACCAATTTGTTCTGTGGCGATACGCCGACTGCCATTGGGTCGGGATTTGTGGCAAAAGAATGGCTAATATCAGCCATACAAGAAAACATATCCCAACGTAAAATGAATTGTCTTGACTGGTCTGGACCATTTTATCTGCATACGCAAGACGGCCTGGCGGCTAACCACAGTGGCGATGAGATTGTCCTGGACATGATAGCTGGATGGGCGCGTGATGCTATACTGAGGAATAACTTCAAGTTGCTCCGGAGGATGCCAACACACTTTCTGGGATTGCGAGGTTCGGAAAAACAATCAATAGATAAATGGTCTTTTTTTTTTATCAGGCTTGCACCCGTGTGGATTTCCTGGCTGGCGATAACCAACTTTGGGAGTTTGCAAGTCCCAAGCTTGTCCTGGTCGAAGTTTTCGGGACGGGTTATGGCGAGCACATACCAGGTGTTTGAACAATGTTTGTTTCTCGATTCCTTGTTGTTGCATAACAATGCGGGGTCAAATTCTTCAAGAACCCATTCCTCAATCTGCCACCGTAGAATGCAATGATATTGGGATGCAAATAGACGAGAGTCGAGCGGCGGCGAGTTGGGACGACAGCGACACTTACATCTGGACACATCCATTCATATACACCAACTATGGAATTGCTGAGTCTTTGGTTGAAAGCATAGCGAATACAACTCTTTGGGCGTCTGTTGAATATGTTGGTAACCTGAAGATTCAATGCAATGGTCGGTGAGTGGTCGGGTGTAATCACCCCCACTTGAGGATGACAGCGGAGGAAGCCACGTTTCACCTCCGTAACAAAGGCCAGCACGGTTGTCTAAACTGACGCGCACTCTGCATCGTTCTTGCTGCGAGAAATGCTGACATGAATGGGCGCGCAATGCGACCGTGTTTGTAAAAGGAAACTGCGTGTCAGCAGCGACCATCCATGTAAACATTGGAGAGCGTGGACTTGACCTTTTCGGGTTGCCGGGATTTTCACCACACCGAAAACCGATCGGAGAGAGGAAAAAAAACAATAAGAACAAAAAGAAATCATGGTAAACAAGGAGCATAGTTTCCATCCTATACGCAATATTGGTCCAGGCTGGCCATGGGGAAGGTTGTTTTCCATCGTTCCTGCACGATAACTGAATTTGTGGACATGTGTCCACATGAGTTGCAGCCGCTCTGCAGCTTGAGGACAACAAGCTTCTGCTGCGGACAAAACACCCTGGCCAAAAAAACAGTCGGAACGACGGCTTCTTTGGATGCACCCAGCGCCGTGGTAGCAGTTCTCTGGTCCGGCCACTTGAGGGTCCAACAGTGGACTTCAAATCTTGCACCAAATGATGGACGGAGTATCCCGAGATGGGTTGTGGGGTTCAGCGGAGAGGGGCAATCGCGCGCGACGCTAAAAGGAGGGGCAGAGTCTTGGCGTGCAGTGGCATGAACGCGAACTGGAAACGGTGGAAGGATGAACGCGTGGCGAAGACCTTACCGGGCAACAGAAATAGCCGACGCAAGCCTGAATAGCCTCAGTGGCAGCCTGCAGGGGGTGTTTTCTGCCACGATGCATAACACGGTGCCGCAAAAACATTGGGCGGCCCAATCCCAATCGCTCAGTCGTTTTTGTCGGGTGCGACATGCATGAGACGATATTCCCCGCAATTTCCCCCTGAAACCTCGCTGCTCCGCCACGCCACCCCGGCTCCATTCCAGCGACCAAAATAATCAAACACGAAATATTCGAGAACACACTGCCGATCATTTGATCTCACGACATCGTCCACCACCGCACACAAACCGACAACCAACCCATATTCTGTCACAACCAGCGCGTACACCATGCCGTCACTGTGGGATGATGCACACGCTTCCACCAGCATGCGACTGCCCAAAGTCCGGCAGAAGCTGTCGAGTCTCGTGCGTCGCGGGTCTTCCAAGCGGAAACAGGCAACAGCGACCGGACCAAATGGCGTCACGTTCAGTGCACCGGTGCTGAATGTCAACTTGGAGCCAGTCAAGTCGCTCCGTCTAGCCGACGGCTGGCTGGAGGATGCAAACACTCCGCCATCGCCCAAGCGGCGGAGGAGTCGAGGAGGAGAGGACGCGCGGGACTCGGAGCAGCGGAAATCGGACCAGGAGAAGAAGCGATACAGTGCGACGCCCATTGCCGACCTGTTCTCTATGAGCACCGATCAGCTGGCCAGCACTCTCGAGACCATCTCCCGGAAGCCCTCAAACCCACCAGCGCCGTCAGCAGCGGTGCCCTCACCATGGACCGTGGCTCCCCCGGCAACGACCACGACTCCTGCTGCTGCAGGTGGTGCTGCAGCTATCTCTAAACCCCAACGACGAGATGCGAGTGCACCGGCTCCGGTTCAGCAGGAGCCACAGCCAATACGCATCTCGCTTCGTCACTCGACCGTGATGGACACGGTTGTTGTTCCCGACGTCAGATCATCCACCGAGTCTCGTCGGCGGTCAGTTATGGCGTGGAGCAGCAATGCGCTGGTAAACGCCCCAAATTCTTCGTCCACGCAAGATGAGGTCTCGGATGGGGCCTCGCGACGACATTCTGTTCAGCAGGTAAACTTGATGCGGTCTGTCGGGCCAAATACGACCGGCTTACGTGTTTCCAACGGGGGCGGGAGTACCACCCCGATCGGGAGCGGGAGTGGGAGCGGCGCGGTTGACGACACGAAACGCAATTCGACGGCATCCATCTCGGCGGCCATCGAGATGCATTTCTCACAGCGACCACCGATCGCGGAAATCAAGACGACGCTCGCCACCCCAAGGAATGCTTCGACACCCACACCAATATCGACTGCTGCCACGCCGACATCGTCCACTGAGACCCGCAGGCGATCATGGCAGCCCGCCACTCCGCTCTCGGCCGTGGCACCACCTGCTCAGGGCAGCATGGGTCCGCCTCCACGGCGCACGACGAGCACCCGTCCACCCTCCGCGGCCCTGACATCGAGCCGTCTTGCCTGGATCCGTGAACTTGAAAGCAAATCGTCATCATCTTCATCGTCCTCGGGCGCTTCTGACATCCAAAAGCTGGGACTGAAAAGTTCTAGTGGCGTCGCCGGCAAGCTCGCCATGTTCGAACACATCCAGAAACAGAAGCAGCCCTCGCAACCCACGCTCAGCCGGTCCAACTCGACCGCTAGCAGCCGCATGACAGACTCGGTTTTTGCCGGCTACAGCGCCGCATCTCCGTCCCTGTCACATGTCGACGGACTGCCGTCAACGGCGCGCACGTCCATGGACTCTACCCGGTCCATGCCGCACGGCTCCCAGCGCAGCTCGGCGGTCCTCGCTTACTATGACGAGGAGTTCCGGGAGCGCATGGAGGGAGTAGCAGGTGGCTGGAAGGAGCAGCTTGATAAGGATAAGAACGGAAAAGACTCGGCAAGGAAGGTGACGGCTCGGTTGGTCGAGGTGGAAACGGAGCGGACCGCCAAGAAGGAGGGTTCGTCTGGAGATGTGCCTGCGGTTCCCGAGGTGTCGGAGGAGAAGGAGGCCGAGCCGGCGGCGCAGGAGGTGCAAGCCACGATTCCTGCCTTAGCGGACGTGACTCTTGTTAGTGGCGGCGCTGAGGCCGCGGAGGCAAAAACTTCAGAGGTGGTAGAACCCGCGGGTTCCGGAAAGGAGCCGGTATTCACGCCAGTCCTCTCTGAGGAACCCCTGACAGTCAAGGCCGACCAGGTTGAGTCAGTTGATGAGAACCTCTCCAAGGATCAACTCTCCAAGACCGGGGATGCGCCTATTGCTGTTGCAGTGGAGGAGGCGAAGTCGACCGAGGCGATCGAGACGGAAAAGGCCGAGGTGGAGGCTGCGAAAGAGGCGAGTTTCGGTCCAGAATGCCATGAGATGCGGGAAGTAGAGAAGACGGACGAAAAGGTTGACGCGCCGTCCCAAGAGACTATCGAGCAAGTACCGGAGAAGGAGATTGTGTCCGTCACAGTTTGCGAAGAGCAGCAGGAGGAGGCAAAGGCGGATGTTCCCGTGGCGCCTGAACAGGTCGAGACCCAAGGGTCGGACGAGTCGAGCGTGAAGACACAAATTGCAGAATCAGCGACTGGAGTTTAGGAGGCCAACAGGCATTGGTTTGGCAAGATAATATACCTGAATAATAACCGCGTTGTCGTTTCAACCTTGGTCACCGGCAGCTGTCATGATCTGGTGTTCTCCGTCCCGTAATGTCGCCAAGGTTGGTGGATGCATGTTGATGAGGATCGAGATGGGTGGGTGTGTTTGTATTCCTACTTGGCTTACTTTTTTAAGGTTTGTTGTGCCGACAATACTGTCGTCAGTAGTGGATTGCTGGTCGCCACCTTCGCGAAGGTGGGACTTGCTTTGGGAGGTTAAACTCTGTTCAAGCCACTGCCATGGATTGTGGATTGGATGAAGACCTTGGCCCAAACCTTGTTTGTTTTTTCTTTCACTAACCCCTTGTCTCCACTTCTTGGCATTGACAGTTGTGTATTGTTTCCGCCCTTTTGGAATCTACGATACAAGGAATTTAATCAAGCAAAAACCAAAAACAAAAACAAAAACAAACAAAAAACAAAAACCGCTCTGCCGTGTCGTACCGTAGGCCGGTCAGAACCAATAGTTGCGGAACACTGCATGCCATTCACGTGATTGAGGCGCGCAGCTCAAAACTGGCTGTGCATGTACAATTACTTCAACTCTCGCCAATCGAGCCGAGAATTTCTGTGGCTGGTCACCCTGGGATCTTCACGCTGTGGCTTGAAAGGAGCCCGCGCGCCAGCCTGGCGGGTGCAGTGAGACCCGGGAGGTAACCCGGGACTGCGAGTCCTTATCCGTCAAAATGCCAAGCAGTCTTAGCTCTCCTATTCCCGCAACCATTCGACCAGGTTTACGACCACGTTCTTTGTCATCATGTTTTCAGTCTAACCTCCGGCATGGCCCTGAGCTTGAGCACGATTAGGTTGGAGAGGACCCGGCCATTGGGTCCAACACCACTAAACTGAGATAATATCTGCATGCACAATACACTGAAGAGACTTCGCCAGTGGGCGGAGCTGGTGACCTTCATGTCGCTGCTCTCTCACTGCCCAAGACACGGATGACTTGGAGTCGCCTTTCGACGCGAAGCTCAATAACAAATGCCTACATGTATCTATATGCACGATTCAGTATAAATGTCGGGCCGTCGCACTCGTTCAACAGTTCAACACCATCATCATCATCACAAAAACCCCAAGACCACAACCATCAAGGTCACGCCCTGCTACTCCACTCCCACTCAGTAGTTCAAGAACACACCAACTCCAATACTACCACCAAGCTCAGAGCCTACCTATACTTGTTTACTTTTCTTTAACTTCAATGCCCATCATGAACTTCATCACCCTCCTTTTCGGCGTTCCGCTCCTCTTCCTCCAGGCCACTGTCCTAGCCAGCCCAATTAGTCTCAGCAGCGACCTGACCCCGAACGCGCAAATCGACACTGTTGTCCCCCAAGGTAGCGACAACTCCAACTCGACATCGCTAGAGTCCCGCTGCATTAGCAGGACGGCCACGGTCCCCTTTCCTGCGGCTACTTCAGCATTGTCCTGACGACGGACGAGAGCGACGGATCCCGCAAGTTTTTCGTCAAGGGCAACAGCTGGCAGGCAACGGGCATGTACAACTGCACCCGCGCGAATCGCTTCCAGGACTTCACCAGCCCTTTACCCTTTGTTGTGCAGGTCCACCTGGGCAACGCCTGCCATACCAACAAGGTGGGGGCCGAGTATGATAATACTTGGGTCCGGTATGCCAACCAGCGGCTTAATACCCCGACTGATTCCCGCTGCGGCCGCGTCGGCAACGGTAACAGCCGCATGCGCTGTATTATCAAGGAGCGGCCTTGAGGGTGTACAAGTTGACGGGATTATTCACGGGCGGGGGGTCAATCTGAATGAATGCTGATTTAAAGATTGGGGCATCTGTTGGGGTTGATGGTATTCTCTCATTAAGGTTGCCATGGTTTTTGTTGTTGCTTTTTATCATGGTAGTAGCTGTAGCTGTGGCGTTCACGTTGTCCCTTCCCTTGGTGTTTTTGTTCTGGGATATATTATTGCTTCTAATACTAGAAATAAATGCTTAATGATATTTTTCATTCGTTCCCCGTGCTCTTTTATTAGGTTAATCAGTGGTGATATTGAATGTCACGTTGGTGAACGACCATCCGCTGACGTCTCTGTCGTGGCAATTGTAAGAGTGATTTTCGTGAAGCCCACTTCAGCCACCTATTATTCTATTGCCATGTGCCCCATAGGCTACAGAAGGGTCCATGGGAGGAGATAGTGGTGACCCGGACTTCTTTCTGACCTTGTGAGAACGCTGGAATTGGTTTAAATAAGGTATTTGTTTTCATGGCCAAGTTGATATACCCAACTTGTTTGTTTTCCTGCCTTGTCCAGTCGGGATTGCTAGGTGGTTCGGAATCTTGTGCCGGGGTGACGAACGAATCAGAAATTAGACGGCTGTCAATAG
>Ga0247765_1001385_pt1 | contig 11882 bp, 3 predicted proteins | sample UWRJL106311C6_FD_179949 | JGI IMG/M metagenome (GOLD analysis project Ga0247765, IMG submission 179949) | Plant litter microbial communities from Arlington Agricultural Research Station in Wisconsin, United States - UWRJ-L106-311C-6 | ecosystem: Environmental > Terrestrial > Plant litter >... | reverse complement strand
TTCCCTTCTGCAAGAATCAGTCACTGTATTGGAATGGAGTCTGCTTTATCAACTCATCGCTAGTGAATCACCTGTGTATCGCAGCAGCATCGGGCTCTTCCTTGATCACCCTAGTAGCTTATTACAATCTTCCACTTTATCTTCCGGATCCGGCAACTTCTTCCTCCACCTACGTTTCGGAGGCTGTATTAAAGCTTCCTACACCTCCGTAATAGATTTTAGGCTTAAAAACTTATCGTTGGGATCTTCTCGCACCCTTTTACGAATACGTAGCTTATCAGCTTTTAAATCTGTTAAATTGTGTGCCCTGACTGGTCTCAGTGAGGTCCAGTACAGGAGGTTACAGGGGGTGAGTCCCCTGTAACGGGCGCAGCGGAAGACTTGGAGGGTACGATGACTGCCCGGGACAGAGTCAAAGGAAGCTAAGATCAACAGACCAACCTGCTGTAATAAGCAGAGATACAGGGGTCTATGCCCTGTAACAGGGTGACTACAGTGGGCTTTGCACAGAGATCACGAAGGTCAAAAGGTTGCCCGGAGGCTATATATAAACTATCTTGCTTAAGGTAGAAGAAAAGAAAAGAATCAGACACCATAAACACAGGAGGGGAGATGGTTCTTTATAGGGCCCTAAAACACAAAAGGAAAGCCTATACTACAGAGGGAAAAGTGCTTACGTTGGCGCTGGAATCCAAAGGATTCTAGGGCAACGAGTTGGCTGACGTAACAGTGGTAGTGAGTCTACCCCTGTAGGCCAAGCCTACAGGTGGTGGGTCCTCGGAACTCCCCGTCAGTTCTAGTGGATTCCAGTGGGTCCAGGGGGCTTGGCAACCCCCCTGAACCACAACACCAACTCCTTGTGGTTGTGGTGACTGCACTTTACCACAGTGCAGTCGGCAGCACTCCCAGGGCAGTAGATCAACTAGGCTACAGCACCCAAGGGTGCTGTAGCTACAGGGCAACTGGGCTGTAATTTCAACAAAATCTTCTCGTAATTATACAATCTTGGTTTTTAAAAACGCCTTCTACGCGTTACCGCAATCCAACACCCTCCCTACAGCTAAAAAAAACTTGCCTAATATTATAATTTAAAGGGGATTATTATTATAAAACGTTATCTAACGCCTTATAAATATTATAAAACTTTTTTAAAATTACTATTACGCGTACTACGACTAGAGGGTAATTAGTAAAGGTCGGGAAACGTTACTGTAAGGGGGGGGGGGGGTTTCCTACCAGAGCCTTAGGGTTGTTTAAAATACGTAACGGATCGAAAGGCCAGATTCTAATTTACGCGAAGCCGCTCTGTAAATTCCAAGGGGTAAAACCTTTAATAAAAGCATCTTTATAGGTTATAAGCCACCTTTATTTATTAACTAGTACTAACGCGTATATTCCCGTTAGCTATATGGTTTTATCGCGGAAATACTATTTTATTAGTACAAATACGTTATAATTAAGTAGCTAGGTTTTATAAAAAGTATAAAAAGGTAAATAAACGATTTAAATCTTATTCCGGAACGTTATAAGTATAAAATCTTCGGTATAGTAGGCGGAGACGCGGTTGGTAATAAGGATACGCTATTACCAGCGGTTTAGAGGCTAAATTTCCGGAATAAAAACTTCTTTTAGCTACCTAAATATTATTCTAACGTTTAAAAAACCCGTAATTAAATAATCGTACTTCCAGTTCTTAATTACTAATTATATATAAAAGTAATCGAAATACCACTAGCCTTGGAAACTTACTCCAATAAACACTACTATTAGAGTAAACCTTTAACTTTTAGCAGTATTAAATTCTATTACGGAAACCTAAAACACCGGTTTATCTTTCTTACGAAAGGATTTAATAGTTAAAAAGTCCTTAATAATACATTAATAGTTATAAGTTTCCGTCTTTTATATACTATGCTCGTTTATATTTGTAATATACTTCAAAGGCACGTTTTAAACGTTAATCTGGTACTTTAAGCGTTTATAAAAGTTATTATAGGCTTTTTAGTACTTCCTTTTACCCTATCTTAATCAAAAGCCTAAAAGTTCTTAAAGCGAAGGGGCTTATACCGTAAAATAAAGCAGTCAACCCAGTTCTTTCCAACTGGCTTAGAAACACTACCTTACGCAAGGATTACTTACGTTATTTTACGTAATTATAGCTTCGTAAAAGCTCTCACGGCGACTTCTTTATTAAGTACCTAATCAAATAGGAACTTTTCTTCTTTAACGGAAAGTAATCAGTTGGATAAATTACGCTTATAATAGGTAATCGCACTATTAATACAACCCCATAGCGTAGCATACACAAATCCATAGCGCCTCGCAGCCTTACGTAATAAAACGCCGGAATTAACTAAATTAATAACGGACTGTATTGTAATGGGTGCGGTGCAGCCGGCGAAACGATGGCGATTGGTTAGCGCTTAAATAGTAGCTGCAGCGCGCAGGCCTGCCAGGGGGAACTTCCCTCCGGCAAGAATCAGTCAATACATTACTTACGATACAAGCTCAGTATCCCAGCAGTGACTCGCTAGCGTATCGCTTCAATACCGGGGCATCTTCCTTAATCATCCTGCAACTTATTACATTTTCTGATTCTTCTACCTACAATTAACCAAGATATCGCCAGTACTAAGTCAGCCGGAGCCGCCAGCCCCAGTTACAGGCGTTACATTACAAACCAGTACACCTACAACGACTCGCCCTTCGTCGCCAGTATTTCTCCCCGAAGGCGAACCGGCTGCAACGTCGCCTAAAAACCAAAAATCGGAGTTACAGTAGACGCAAAACCGTATTAGTTTCCTTAAACGACTAGTATAGGCGAAAGAAAAAGAAAAGGAGCTTTTACAACAATTGGGACTTGCTACGGACTCGAGCCGGAAATACCAGCGTAGCGAATCCCCATCTTAGGAGTCGAGCAGAGCCATTAAAGTCAAGAACATTATCCAATTTACCAGTAAGATAACCTTTCGACGCCGCTAGAAATGGCTGTAAGATTTGGATCGCGCCTTTTAAGGAGACCCTTAGCGCTTCTAGGTAGCAAAAAACCGAATCTTATTCAGCTTGGAACATATAGATTCCAATATTCGCAGTCGCTGGTATAATTATCGCGACGCGTAATTAAATAACGAGCAAATTACCTACGAAAAAGATTAAACCCATTTCGAAAACTGGACTGGAACTCTAGTTTATAATGTAGCAAATTAAGATACTACTGTAATAAACCAACTCGAACGAGCCACCCAGCGCATTAGTTAGTCGCTATAGGAGTTTCACTCCTATTTCAAAAGCTTAAAGGCACGATTTCCCCGGCAAAGCGAGAAGGATCGCTTTATAAAGTTTTTCGCTAAATTGGATCCCAAGCTTTATAAGTATTTGGAGCTATATTACTACGGTAACAAACCCGAAGTACGAGAGGAGATGGTTAAATTGGCCCAACAAGTATAATTTACCAGTAAATTCCAACGCAAATACGTCTACCTAATACGCAATCACCCCCAAGGTACCAGTAAATCGCAAGGTAATCGCGGGGCGCGCGGAACCCATAGATACCGAGGACGCTATCTACAAGCCCCCAGAAACAGTTTTGCTTTTTTAATAATCCAGTACTTTAGTTATAGTAGTGTTGGCTATATATCGCTAAACTGCCCTAATTAGTATCTTAACGCCCAAAGAGCGAACCGAGGAGCATATAAAAGGAGGGGGCATTAGCAACTCCCCCAACAATCGGTGCCGAAAAACCAGGGAAACGCCTAACCTTTTCTATCAGCTATAACGCTAAAAAGAGCTTACCTAAAGTAGTAACCCGTACCAGGATAAGAACCAACGCCGTCTTACTTATATTATTTCTTTCTAATATTACACTGGAATTGGATTCTTGCACCGAGCTAGATATTATTAATTACGATTTCGCCTAAAAATACAATTTGCAGCGAGTCGCCATAAAAGTACCACATTTACGGTACCTTAACGGAGTCGTATACGAGAATTTTAGAGTTTTCGAAGTACCAATACAAGTAACTAACAGCCGTAGCTATATACGTTTATTAACCATCTACTATACTATAGTTCACAAAGATTATTCGTAAGGAGAGTCCCCTATTTTGCTAGGTATACCTACCTTAAGTAAGAAGGCTATTTTATTATTTCTACGTAAGAATCAGTAGTAGTTTGCTATTAACCTAGGAGCTATTTACATTCAAAAGCCACGAAGATTCTTAAAAATATATAAAAAAGAAGCATATACGTTTATAATTATTCCCCAACCAGAAATACCGGATTATTTATTACCAGACGAAGAGGAGGAGAACCTTAAGGGAAAAGGAGGAGAAATATTTATCAAGCTTCGAGATTTTAAAGATATATTTAATCTTATACGGGTAGTTACATTACCCTATTATTAGTATTTTAATCACTCAATCCCCCTAATAGAAAATACTATACCCCCGTATAGTAGCCTATATATACTATTAAAAATTAAGTTAGAAGCATTACAGAAGTTTTTGGAAAAAAACCTAGCGAGAGGGTGGATAAGACTTAGCGAAAGCCTAGCGGTATCGCCGGTAATATTTATCCCCAAAAAGGATAGATTTTTACGTTTATGTATAAATTACTAAGGTTTTAACAAGATTACGGTTAAAAATCGCTACCCCCTACCCCTTATCTCGGAAATTCTTAATCGGGCCTTAAATGCGTAGTATTTTAGTAAGATTAATTTAAAGGATACTTATTATCGAATTAGGATTAAAGAGGGCGAAGAGTAAAAGATAGTATTCCGAATACGATACAGATTGTACAAGTTCCTTATTATACCTATAGGGCTTACCAACGTACCTATAACTTTCCAGTATTACATTTAATATATACTTCGCGGGTATTTTGATACCTTTACGGTAGTATATTTGGACAATATTCTTATTTTCTTACCGGATTGAGAATTATACATTTAGTATCTTTAGCAAGTTATAAAGCGATTACAAGAAGCCGACCTTTATTACAATCCTAGCAAGTGCGAATTTTACAAGGACTAGGTTAAATTTCTTGGTTACGTAATGGGAAAGGAGGGAATCTTTATCGATTCGGCGTAGATTTAGACGGTATTTGATTAGCCGGAGCCTTAGTTATTTTACGATATTTAGGTATTTGTCGGATTTTGCAACTTCTTTCGACGTTTTATATAAGGTTTTTCCGAAATTACTAGGCTATTATACGATATATTAAAAGGTATAAAGAACGGTAGAAAACCCGGTAACGTACAATTAAGTGACGAAGAACGGGTATCCTTTTAGCGACTTAAATAAGCCTTTACGAATGTACTAATCTTACGATATTTCGACCCCGAAAAACCCATTATCGTTAAAACCGACGCCTCTAATTTCGCTATAGGCGCAATACTCTTATAGGTGGCGAATAACGGCCGAAAATACCCTATTGCGTTCTGGTTATTAAAGTTTAAAAGACCGGCGTTATTATACTCGACGGCTAATAAAGAGTTAATAGCGATTATCAAGTACTTTAAGCAGTAGAGATATTACTTGGAAGGAAGTCGTAAGCAAATTACCGTCTTTTCGGATTATAATAACCTACAGGGCTTTATGCATTAAATTTATCTAAACGGTAAATAAGCTAGATAGTATATATACCTGGTAGGGTTCGACTTTAGTATCAAGTACTAAGTAGGTAAGCGAAACCTAGTTAATATACCGTCGAGAAGACCAAATTATACAGGTAATGAGTTTGCGGAGAAATTGGAATGGCTTCCAGTTCTTAAGAATAAGATGGCGATAGTATAATTAGTATACGTAGAGTTTGCAGCCCGGATAATACCCGAAGAATATAAGGGTCCAAGGCGAAGATTTATACAAGTATTTCAGCTATTTTTTAATACGCGAAACGGGGGGAAAGAGGTACCTTTTACAGATTGGCTCAGTTATAGATAAATACTCCCAATCTGGGTAGCCAGAGCTGTAGCCTTAAAGGAACGTATCTTGGATCCCTACCTAAGTACCCCGTTAAGGGATTTGGTTTTAAAGTTATAAGAAAGTAATGAATGGATATAGAGAGTTGTTGAGAGGCTGAAAAGCCGGCGACTTAGTTGCGATTCAGAATGTTAGTTACAAGGCAAAGACGGAAAGTTGCTTTATAAGGGACGATTATTCGTTCCAGCAAAGTAGAGCGCGAAATAGGCGATTCTCCAGGTTTTCCATAATAATCTACTAGCTAGCTATTTTGGAGTTTAAAGGATACTGGAAAGGATTTAACGAAAATATTTCTAAAATAATATTAATAAGGACGTTAAGGACTACTGCGAATCCTACGATATTTGCTAATTTAGGAAGCCGAAGAAACACAGGCCTTATAGAGAATTATAATCCCTGCCACAGCCCTCCAGGCCTTACTAAGAGTTATTTATAAATCTTATTACTAAATTGCCGCCAATTTGCCTCCGAAACAGGGACGAAGTAGACTTAATTTTAGTTATCGTAGACAGGTTTACTAAGATAATATACTACTTTGCTATCAACAAGATAATAATAAGCCAAGAATTAGCAATGCTATTTTATAACAAAATAGAATATTAAAGAGGAGTTGGGGCGCCAGAAGGCGTAGTAAGTAATAGAGGTTTTATCTTTACAAGTTAATTTTGGAGCAATTTATACTACATTTTACAAATAAAAAAAAGGCTTTTAATAACGTTTTACCCGCAAACCGACGGTTAGACGAAACGGATGAACCAGACCTTAAAGCACTACCTTAGAGTCTTTTGTAATAAGGAAAAGCCAAACTGGGCTTACCTATTGGTATAAGCCAAGTTTATTTGCAATAGTTCAGTTAACGCGATAACTAGGATCATACCTTTTAAAGCGCTTATAGGCTTTATACCTTCGTTTTATAACCGAGTCAAGGGTAACTCGCTGGAGGGGAAGGTACCGATAGTAGTTAAGAAAGTCGAAAAGCTTTAATAAATACGATAACGATTAAGAGAAAATTAGGTACGTAGTATAAAAAGGTAGAAATACTACTATAATAAAAAATACTAAAGTTAAGAATTTAAAAAGGAATAGCTGGTAATATTATCGATTAAAAACTTAAGACTAAAAGCTATATTAGGAAAGCTTGTACTAAAGTTCGTTAGACTATTTCGGGTTTTAAATAGGGTCGATTCGCTAACGTATCGCCTATATCTCCCGGATAAGTACGATAAGTTATATAATGTATTTCCCGTTAGCTTATTTAAGCTATATATTCACAGGGCAGGATAGGAACCCCTATTAATACTAGAATTAGAAGACGATAAAAAATGGGAAGTTAAGGAGATTCGGGATAAACGGCAAATTAATAGCGAAACGAAGTGGTTAGTTAAGTAGTTAGGATAGCTATTAAAATATAATTAATAGCTAGCGAAAAAGGATTTAAGCAATATACTAAACTTAGTAGTAAGATTCGAAAGGGATTACGTAAAGAAGAGGTTACTTAAGCAGGAGAAGGGCAGAAAAGATAAGAAGGGGAAAAAGAGACCCTAGTACAATTCTTAATTGCTAATATCCTATAACGGAAACAAAACGAAAAGAATAAAAAAAAGGCGAAACGCTGACGAGAACCCCCCAAATTAACGGTAAAAGACCCTAAATCTAATACTTAAAATATCCAGTTTACATATCGGGAAAAGGTACTAGACGCCAATCTAATTCCAACGTATCCAAATTATTAAAAATATCATTAAAGGAGACACCCTCTAATTTTAGCCGGTTAGAAATAAAGGTAAGAAGCTAACGTTTAGCTAGGGACCAAGTATTGTAGCTTACTTAGGAGGTATTTAGGCGAAACTTCTGGCGATATTCCTAAGCTCGCAGCTCAAAAGTATACCGGGCAATCAGCTCCTTGGCCTTAGCTTTACCCTGGAAAAGATTAGTAACCGAAACGCTAAAGAAAGGCAAGCGACATATAACTTTCAGATTAAAAGTTAAAACCGGGCGAGGATCTAATTTAAGCCGAAGCTTTATCTTTTGTACCAATAGGGACTAGTAGCTAATAATAACGGCTTAGGTTAAATTAGTAAAAAATTCTCCCAGGCGTAAAGCGGGCGAAAAGCTAATAAAAACTTACCGCGGCGGGCTTACGGTTACCAGAAAGGCTATAGGTACGACAATAGGCCTTCTCAACGTTCTCGAATACCGTAATCAGCTTATAGGCGCGGGCGGTGTATTTTTGGCGAATCGGGTCATCCTTATCGCAAGTATCCTAGGCGCTATCGGTCAAGCGTAGCAAGGTTATTAGGTCGGCAAGGTCGCCTTCTATTCCAGCGACAACCTAGTACCAATTCGTTAACATTTCGCTATCGTTTCAATTACAAAAAAACCTACTAGGGAGCAGGAGTTATTGCGAAAAGTACACTAGTTATACCGAAAGCTGGGCTTAACCCCGAAAATATAGCTAGGCGCCGGCAATTTATCAGAACCGGGTTTAAAGTACGCCGAAACAGTACTACGTACGCAATGTATGCAGGGATTATTCTTAATAGCTAAAGAGCTGTCCAACGAGTTAAAATCGATAAACGATATAGTAGTAAATCGTATACGAATTAATTAAGAAAGGGAAGGGGAATAATCGGTCGCGATAGTAATGGTAAGGGTGGAAATTGGAGGAGCGAGCAGAGTAAGAGAGTTGGAAATATTTTGGCGGGGTAGGCAGAATTCGGCGGTAAAAGGTAGGGGTTTAGTAGTATAGTATCTTAAAAAGCGCGCTAGTAATTAAAAGCACGTTACTGGGAAAAACGCGCTAGCGAATTAGGCGTAACGTATCAGCGAAACGCGTCTAAATTGGCAATAGCTTAAGCGCGTTCAACTTATTAATAACAAGCCAGCGATTTTACTAAGTTAAGTAATTCCGCAGTAAAGCTGGGGATAGCTTCTTAGAGAAGGGGGATAGTTGTAATGGGTGCGGTGCAGCCAGCGAAACGATGGCGATTGGTTAGCGCTTAAATAGTGGCTGTAGCGCGTAGGCCTGCCAGGGGGAACTTCCCTCCGGCAAGAATCAATCAATGCATTACTTACGACACAAGCTTAGTATCCCAGCAGTGACTCGCCAGCGTATCGCTTCAGTACCGGGGCATCTTCCTTGATCATCCTGCAGCTTGTTACATGTATATTCTATTCAGCGACATTAACTATGTTAAATTTGGTAGGATTTGAGTAGGAAATGGCATAGTTGTAGTCCTTGGAAGTAGGAGGGTTGTCGACGTGGAACGCGCGACGCGGTTGAAAATTATGATCGGCATGGCGGGGTGATCGGTTTGGGGGGGAATCCTTCTAGACGAGACTGTTTGAGATTCCCAACAACAGCAAGAAAACTAAGCACCAAGGATATTGTTGGCAGGCTCAAGGCCCATTTCAGCACTGGCGGAAGGAAATTCCATTCACAGCAGGAGCTGACATGTAAACAGCACGCTTGGCTTCAATATAGTGCAATGCAAAGTTGCACATACCTCATGCGCCTAACATGTACCTATCCAAATCATAGGTTGAATATGCATTTTGAAGCAAGATGTTCGGGTGCATGTGGCTCTTGTGGGTCCAGGACCTGTGAGGATGGCTGGAATGGGAGATACACTGCCTGCAGGGGTGCAGAAGCCCCCAAGGACACTCTAGGTCTTGCGACTGCAGACCAGCACGTGCAATCAAGGCTGATGCTTTCCAACTTCAACAGAATACTAGGGGCGGGTTTATGGTTATTTGGCCCGTGGAATATATAACATGGGTGCAAGAGGCACTATTTTGTCAGGCAAGGGAAACCGACTTGTTTTTGAGCCTTTGAAAGTTTGTGTTTTTCTAATCAAAGGGTAAAAGGTTAATGCATGTGTCTTTTAGTGGTGGTTGTCCTACAGTTCCGACTGATTGGTAGAGTTTGTCTTGAGTTGTGTTGAATCGTGTTTGGACTATTCTATGGGAGCTGTGAGATGATCTTTTAGCAAGGCTCATCACGTGTACACAGTGCGGTAGAGGTTGACAACTGCAGATAAAAGGTACCCCAAGTTAAATAGAGGGCTGAGGTTCAGTTCCGTGTCAAAGATGACTGAAAGTGTACAAGACAGCTCCACACTGACGCGCCGGCAATAAATAAATATTGTCGAGAGTGATCATTAGTTCCTGGCATGTCATGTATACTGCGCAAGGACTGGTCCCTCAACACCTCAGGCTTTTGCCCAGGCTACCCGTTGCCAAGCTGCAAAAGTCACCGACAGGCTTGACCGAAAATGCAGGTACAAATTAAATCCCGAGGAAGAAAGGTACAAAACACATTGCTAATGTCAACTCTGATATGTGAGTTAAGCTGGTCAACGGTATTCCCAGAAAATGTTCAAGCCCGATTCGCGCGCTTGTAGGGGCGTCTAAGCTCCCAGATCCCCAGTTATGTTATCCGGATTCTTCCCAAGGCGATAATGTAAGCGCGGTACGACTAAACGTCATTCTGTTTACCCGGGTGTGTGAGCTGTCGAAACCCCTCATTGAGCCCATGTTATATCTTGGGTGACGGCCTCAAATTTTGTTTCGTAGTCAAGTCGTCGCCGTCAATTGTGATACGCAGCCATGGTGAGCTTCCTGTCACTCGCTTTGCTTGTTCAGGGCATTTTTGCCCTCGATAATCCCTCGCCGCCTACCAAGCCTGGGGAGTGCGCAACCGATTATCTGTACAAGCCAAAGCCGTTTGGGTTCTTTGTAAACAATACCATTTACACGCCTATTGGACGCGAAGCCATCACCTACCCGCGCCATGTCGAGTTGCAGGATGGCACCATTCTAGCGACAGCTTCACTGCGTGGTCGTCGGTCGCCTTCGGCACTGCCGATTTTTGAAAGCAAGGATGGTGGTGCAAGCTGGAAATGGATTTCTGATGTGGAAGACCAAGTCAACGGCTGGGGATTGGGCGCGCATCCCGCGCTTGCTGAGCTGTAAGTGCCACATTTATTCCCGACCATTGTCCTACATTCAATTCAAGGGAATATCTGGTGGGAAATCCTCGAAGAGAACCTAGTCAGATACTAATTTTTTTCCTCTTACAGAACCGAACCCCTTGGTGGTTTCCCCGCCGGCACCGTCCTCGCCTCGGGCAACTCTGCCAGCAACAACGGCACACGCATCGACCTGTACGCCAGCACCGACAAAGCGCGCACTTGGAAATTCGTCAGCCGCATCGCGCAGGGTGGGCGTCCCAACACGACCAACGGCGCCGACCCAATTTGGGAGCCTTACCTGCTCGTGTATAACCACTCTCTCGTGGCGTACTATTCCGACCAGCGCGACCCCAAACACGGCCAGAAACTCGCCCACCAAGTGTCGACCGATCTCCGCACCTGGGGTCCCGTCGTAAACGACGTGGCCTACGATCTGTATATCGCGCGACCGGGGATGACCGTGGTAGCCTACATCCCGCCGATCGACCAATGGATTCTGGTGCATGAATTCCCCGTGGGCAATTCCAGCTCTCACGGGGTGAATTACCCTGTTTACTACCGACTTGCAAAATCCCCCTTGGATTTCCGTCTCTCGGAAGGTTTGCCGATTGTTATCAACAATACTACCGCACCAAACGCGAGCCCGTATGTGGTGTGGAGTCCCGTCGGCGGACCGAACGGCACGATTGTAGTTTCGGATGCGGATAACAAGGTGGTTTATACGAATAGGGCGGGTGGCGATGTGAACAAGTGGGAGTTGCACGATACTCCGGCGGGAGCGACGTATTCTCGGTCGATTCATATTCTGAATAAACATCCGGATAGTCTGTTGTTGTTCGGAGGGGAGACGTTTGATGATATGGGCCTGGGGTTGCTTACCCCATTTACGGCGACAGTGGTGAGCCTGATGGATATCTTGGAGAATTGGTAA
>Ga0247765_1001384_pt1 | contig 11885 bp, 6 predicted proteins | sample UWRJL106311C6_FD_179949 | JGI IMG/M metagenome (GOLD analysis project Ga0247765, IMG submission 179949) | Plant litter microbial communities from Arlington Agricultural Research Station in Wisconsin, United States - UWRJ-L106-311C-6 | ecosystem: Environmental > Terrestrial > Plant litter >... | reverse complement strand
CCCCACACGGTCCCCGGAGGTCTCTCTTTTTTTTTTTTTTTTCTCGTTCTTCTTTTTTTCCCGCCATTTTTGATATTTTTGATTTTCATCCCTATTTTCTTACGCGAGTCCCGGGGAGCGAGACATGACATATGCAACATGTCTTGTTCTCTCTCCCTACGCACCCGAGTTGGTCCCCCGACGGGTATGCATATGTCTCGCCGCCATCATCGTCCAAGATTGCTCCGTGGTTCCAGCGGTAAAACGACCATGTTTACTCTTGCTATGTATGCTGTACTTCATATGTACACTGCACGCCTGCTAAACAACTAGTGGACGGACGGCAAATACTAATGGCCGAGACCCGAACCCATGTGGCGCTTTTTTTATTTTCACGTCGGTTTCTCGAAGAAAAACCAGAGAGCCTGGATGATCTGCCGGAGTGGCGCTTGAGTTTTGGCTTCCCTAGCCTCGTCCAGCCCTACCTACCTACCCTATCCATCCACGTCAGCAGCAGATCGCGAACTGCACCATAGATGGCGTGAACGCGTTTTCGACTACGAAGTACACCACGGCAACCTAGCACGAGTCACGACGAAAAATGTCACGCGCTGCATTGGATGAAGCCTGCCTGCCTGCCGACCACCCTTGTTGCGAGTGACCCGACCATCCCCCCCGACTCGCCGGACATTGAATTGGCGAAGCCCAGGAGGGGCCAAAGAGAACAAATTAAAACGCTTTCTCTCAACCGTGGTAGCGTAGCAGGTGCAGCATATCGGCATGAGAAAGGGTGACCCCCGGTCCGTCCTAGGCCCAGCTAGTGTGTAGTTTGTTGCCCGTGTTAGTTGACCTTTTCGGACGGGGTGGGGAAGGGGTGGGGTGTGTGGGGCGTGTGGTCTTGTTTGCGCATTTTCGTCCTCCCCTTCCAGCGAAAGAGACGACGGCATGCCTCGTTTCGTAGAGCTGCATGGCAAGCTTCAAGCTGAAATGTCCGGTTTTCTTGCCTGCAGGGACATTTTTTCAAAAGGTGACAGGATGACTGCTGCTGCTGCTGCGCTCCTAAAGTCGGGAGTTGATGTGACAGCTTGACGCAAAATGTGCCCACTTTCGCCTTCTTCCATGACGACTGATTTACGCCAAACAGTTTTTGCTGGCACACACACCCAGTTTAGATAGTCATGACCAATAATAGCCCGCTAATGGGACAAGTCTACGCTAAAATCGTAAAACCTTGGCGATTTTTGCCACCACCCTCTATTAGTAAATTTTTTTTTTTAACTAGCAAAGACTTGATTGCATGTCCTTTATAGGTCCAAGTAATTTGTAACAGCTAGTACAATTAATTACGGAATATACAAAGTAGATAAGAAACTCCTCCTCTCCAAATACTAGCCAAGTGCTAATTTTACATTACGCTCTAAAATAATGAGACTTAGTGCACCTTGCTTGACTCAAGCAGCAATGCTGTGCTCCAATCAGACGCTGCGCAACGTCCTTTGTAGGGGTAAAACTTCCCGATTCAGCGATTTCCTGGACCTGGATACCCTAGCCTCTCCCCGCGGTGGTTACAGACAGGAGTGCACGTTCCATAGTTCGCTCCCTCCACCCCCCCACCAGCTCTAGAGCTAGGTAAGCTAGCATCCAGGTAACTTAGTTAATGTGTTGCCAAGAGTCAGAAAAAAGCAATTCGGAGCGCGCATGCTCACTTTCGTCTCACCGGCAGCCAGGAGGAGTTGCTCGTGCTTCCATCGGGATGCAGCAAGAGCCTTTCCTGGACCATCCCGTGCGGGCGGGGGTTGAAGGTTGGGGGTTGGGGTTTTTGATCACAAAGAGAGCGCAACTGGCATCTCCAGTACAGAAAAGCAAATAGCTAGAGCACCTAGCTGGTCGTTGAACTCCAGCACAACAGCGTCGCGGGGCGTCGGTCGCACAGGGCTTTGGGACGGGGGCAGAACCCCGACGGGACATGCCATGGGGCGTTACTCAGGTAGATTATCCCCGCAAAGATGATAGTCGCTGTGCCTCCCGCCCGCGAGCGACAGTCCCGACAATCTGTGCATGCCTTGCTCTCCCGCCGCCTTGCCGCTCAGAGTTCCTGACCAGATGCTGCTTGGCGAAATGGTGACAGGAATATTCCAGCCATGGGACACCCGACTCCTTCCCCGTTCGGAATTTTTTGACGAGGGAGCGAGGGAGCGTCTTATTCATCAAAAGGCCAAGCCGCATTGCCTTGCTGGGTATGTACGAATATTTGCAAATACTGCGTAGCGTAGGTATGGACAGTACGCGGTGGAACTGCCAAACACCACACCATGGTAGGTGCGCCCGCATGCCAGACAGGCGTGCTATGGATTACCGCGTACTCTGGACTGCCTCCGTCATGACCCGCTGGTAGGTTCTGAGCCTTGCGATTACCTCAAATAACAGCGACAATATGCGCCGTGAAACACAAAGCATTCGCATCGTCGATTCTCGTACCTCCGAGGAACTAGGATGCGAGTTTTGACCCCCACAGTATGCCGCCGTGTGCTGACCTTTTTCTCGCTGTCATGAAAGCACAAAGTGTGCGGGCAACTCAATATTCAATTTTGCTTGGCGTGAACGTTGCCAGGAGCTGTTGTTCGATCGACCGCCGGTCGACTTTCTCCCGGGGCAAGTTCCGTTAGCAAAAGATCAAGCTCTGGGGGCGGCCAGGCTCGCAGCGGCCCCTCCCCCCTGGGCTGGAAAGCCAAGCGACAAGGATTGGCGCCATCCGCTGTCATCAACGACGATCAAAGCGGGCGTCGATGGTGGCGTGAATGCGACCCTGTACGAAAACCCTATCGCGTTTTTTATTTATTTTTTTGAATGACTGCCGGCCGCCCACCAAAATCTTCAACGCGTCCTTGCCATTGCAGAAAAGCCGCATGAAATTCCAGCGTATGTAGATAGTCCCGCAGTGTCGAGTCTCGACACAGCACATTCACTCGAGCTCGCAATCGCTCATTGTCTGTTCGCGGCAACTATCCACTGAACTGTATCTACGGGTGGCTGTTTTGGATTGCCTGCACGTTCCATCCTGTGATGGAGCAGTCGATGAGGCTCGAGATCACACCGATGTGGCGGCGCGCAGGGCAAGGGGGGGGTGTGGTGTGTGTGAAGGACGTGAAGGGGAAAGCCAGGGAAGCGGACGGCGCCCGCCAGGTGGCTGCTGCAAGCCACGACGCCATTCAAACGCCAAAAGCGACAGGGCCCCTGTGCGGCACCCGAAGGCAAGCAATTTCCAGATACGATAGGCTGGGAAATACCGAGATTCTCAAGACCGAAAACGGAATAGGACGGGTCAATATTCTCCTGCAAGCTGTCGGGGAATGCAGTGTTCATCTTCGGCTGCGACAAGGGCCGGGTTGTGAGCGTTTCTGGGAACTGGCATGTTCCGTCTTTTTTGGTGACCAAGAAAAAGAGAGAGACGGGAGATGACAGAGGGGGTGCTTGGCAAGGCCGGGCGGCAAAAAAGGGGCGGGGAAGAACGGATTAGGTCGGCTTGAGCCGTGCAGCAACGAACCTTGTGCAATTGGGGTGTTGCAGAAGATGCTAAAGAGAGGGCTTGCTCGGCGGAGGCGTCGAGAGATGTTTGACATTGGAGGACAATTGGATGGATGGGTGAGCGCGGCAGCAAAAAAGTCGAGCGCCATTCCCGCAGCCCGGAGCTCGGCAATGCAACAAGAAAGAAACAAGCAGTCGGTACTTGGTAGTAGTTCGTACCCACCGGATCTGCTCCCCGCAAAGCGCAGACCGCCATGGCACCGCACCTTCCCTTTCTGGAAAGCCCAGTTTAGGTGACCTTCGCTCCAATTGATGAGACTGGATGGTGCGAATTTGGTGCCTGCAGTAGGATGACGTCGGAGGAGGAGACGACGTGGTCTCTAAATCACGACAAAGGTGGGTCAAACATCTGGTAAGTGGATAGCATTGTTTTACCACATAACATGCCGATTTTAAAATACGGTAGGTACCTAAATACCTTACGCCTGCAAAGACGACTACTCCGCCCACTACATCGATGGCTTCACTTCACTTGAAGGGGAACCTGAGTTCTCGACTGCGCCTTTTCCCTAGACTTCCCGCCGCAGCTTGTGTATTTTTTTTGGGGGGGGGGGAGGGGGTTATGCTTTTTTGGCTGCCAATCCACTCTCCCTAGTGAAATTAGCAAAAAATAGACTACAGACACTTAACCGTGACCGTGACCGAGAAGGTGCATTCATACCAAACCCTCATAGCGATGCGCCGCGTGACCGAAGAAGTCTAGTCCAAGAGATACCGATTTTAATGAGATCCCATTACCAATGTCTGGTGCAGAATACACGATGACAGAGGCCAATTCGTGGCTGTTTAGAGTTCCTGCTTACCCGAGGCCTTAGGACTCGCCAATTCTCATACTTTTCGTAGGTACTGGGCGTTCAATAGTTGTGACTAGGCCTGGCCGTGATTCTTCTCGGTTCCGTCTGGATTGATCACGACTAGAGCCTGGGCTGCCTTCCGTGGATGGGTACGAGGCTGTTTCAGTCTAACTTTGCGGCAGCATCCAGTCATCTTCCATGAAGTGTGAAGCTTGTGATGGGAACACCGTACCGTGCCGGCCCACTGCGTGTGGGTTCAGTATCGTCAACATCAGATTGGATACTGATACTATGGCCGGAGAAGACCAAGGTACGAATGGTTGCGTAGGTATCTGTATCCCGTAGAACCCCTTGCCGGCTTCGATACTGGAACTATGTCAATATCTTGGGCATCGGATGTCCACTGGTGCTATCGAAGACCTTGTTTGTCGCCCACGTGGCTTTTCTCGTACTCAACAGCGGGAGTCTGGCCCCCTGGGTCCCGCGCCGTCGACACCCAGCTTGGAAACCCATTGGTACCACTCCCCGGGTGGATATAGGTACCTAGTTCGTATCCTGCCATTGTATCGTAGACGTCACTGTCGTGGGTCCGTCATGTCCAAGACCCGGACCTAGGTACCTTATGGTGTCCGCACGCGGAACTGCTCAAGCGCCGAACCTAGTTGGCTCATCGTGATTTCCGTGATGCGTTCTGGCCAGGGAGATTCATGTCCGGTCCCTCTGTCCGGTCCACCCGGCCTTGTCGTGCCTTGTTTCTTGCCCCAGACCAGCTTGAGTGAATCAGTTCTGTCAATCTCCACAAAGGGCACGTGTCATGAATGCCTCAAGCTCTTATTAGCCATTGGCTGGCTGCCTTGTGCTTGGAGCTATCGACACCATGTACTCTACCCAGACCCACCGCACGAGAATTGAGCCGGCCGCTCAGAGAGTCGACGCGTCTGTCCGATCCCTTTACCAACAACTGACTCTCTACCAGGTGTGAAAGAGAGGTAGGTACCTAGGTAGACGTCTGTCCGATCCCCTTACCGACAACTGACTCTCTACCAGGTGTGAAAGGGAGGTAGGCAGGTACCTAGGTAGACGTCTGGTCCGTGTGAAGAAAGTCAGCACAAGCCTCAACTCAAGAAAGCGGAATCCAGCACAGTCCGTGCCGTCTGGTCAGCGGGATCCACTCCATCCCCCCCCCGTTTTCCCCCGGATGTTCTCGTTCCCTCGAATGTTCTGGTTGATCTGTCCGATGGGGGGTATTTTTCTTGTTTTTTCCGATGGTCGTCCTTTGTATGCGGGATAGTACCTACCTAGGTAGGTAGCTATTGGTTCCCGCATCGTTGTTTGTTGAGATCAATGATGCCACGACGGTGGTCAACATCAAGTTGAACCCAGCCCACATGCAGTTGAGCCCAGCTCATTATCCAGCTCCTCAGCCAGTTCCAGTTCAGATTCATGTTATCTTGACCCCCCATCCCATTCCGACTCCAGGCACTCAGGCTGTCGATCCAACCCAGATCCTAGTCCTAGATCTAGTCCTAGATCTAGTCCTAGTTGAGTGTCTGGTGCACGTGTAGTTCTGTCGGCCCGGACTTGTGGTTATCGTTATCGGTACTGCTCGATACTGTGCACGTGGTTTGGGTTTTAGCCCGTCGTGCTAGTCCCCGTCTAGTCTGGTGTGTCCTTCTCTTTCTTGCGTTAGGTAGTGAGGTGAGGTGCAAACACCTAGGTTCCTAGGTAGGTAGGTAGTTTTGCTTGGTCCTCAATTTCCCCCTCTTTCTCTCGCCCCATATCTCCCCCCGTCATTCTTGCTTCCCAAACACAGCAGGCTGGGCGGATCGGGAATCCTCGTGGCAGGTCATGGGCGGCTCGGCGATGGTAGCGGGATATTTCCAATAGTAAAGGTGCGGAGCATGACTCCTTGGTCCTAAACGAGTTCCAAGACAGCGAAGATGTCAAGCATAACTCCCGAGTTCCAAACGAGTTCGACGAGATAAGGCGGACATCTACTCTGCGACAGAGATCATAGACAGGTCCCATTTGATACCAGATGCAATCAGTCAATATCACAAAGCCATACCGAACATCATGCCACAATACCAAGATACAGATTAAGGCAAAATCATGAATACAATGTCACAATAGCAGCCAAAGGGGTTATTTTCAGGTTATTTTTTATTGGATTTACTTATTTTTTTTCTTCGGAAAAGAATAATAAGCCCTTCTATGCACGCTCTTGGTAGATGCGGATACAACAAACTGATAATAAAGACTCCGTTCCCTAACCTTCCCAAATACACACCTTACAACTTTGAGGCGGGTGATGGGCTCCCAGTGCTCGTGATCTCGTTATACAGTAGCCTGTGTAGAGACATGTAAGCAACTTTTACGTCGGCTGTCTGTCAGAGAGAGAGAGAAACTTACGAAGTCAAGAAATCGGCGTAATCCTCCCCGGTGACCTGGCCAGCAAAGTACTGGGCCGCCAGCTGGTACTTGTTGCCCTTGGGCGCCTTGGCAGCAAGTTCTTGCGTCTGCTCCTTCAACAGCTTGAGAGCATAGGACTTGTCGACGCGCTTGCCCTCAGCAGTGGTGACGCCGTGGCGTACCCATTGCCAAAGCTGACTGCGAGATACCTCGGCAGTCGCAGCGTCCTCCCTGATAAAAGGTTAATGACTCTAAAAACACATGGGGAGGGGGCGTGCGCAAACACACACACGCACACACAACCGACAGAGAAGGGAGGGGAGAAAACTTACATGAGGTAGTTGATGGGAACGCAGCCCACGCCACGGACCCACGCCTCCATGTAGCCCAGACCAATGTTGAGGTTCTTGCGGATACCCTCCTCGGTAATCTTCCCAGGAACGTTCATGTTCAGCAGATCATTCTGCCCAATGGCGACGTCCTCGCGTCGGATGAACAACTGGTTAGGCGTGGGCATGTGTTTGTTGAAGATCTCGGTAGCGATGCCGGCAAGGGCGGGGTGGGCAACCCACGTGCCGTCGTGGCCAGCGCGCACCTCACGCAGCTTGTCGGCGCGGACACCCTCCATGGCCTTGTCATTGGCAGCCGGGTCATCCTTGATAGGGATCTGAGCAGCCATGCCGCCCATGGCGTGGACGCCACGCTTATGGCAGGTCTGGATGAGCAGCTTGACATAAGCGTCCATGAAGGGCACCGTCATGGTCACACAGCTCCGGTCAGGGAGCACGAAGTTAGAGTTCTGGCGGAACTTCTTGATGACGCTGAAGATGTAATCCCAGCGGCCGCAGTTGAGGCCCGAGCTGTGATCCCGCAGTTCATAGATGATCTCGTCCATCTCGAAAGCGGCGAGGATAGTCTCGATCAACACCGTTCCGCGGACCGTCCCCCTGGGCATACCAATGTAGTCCTGGGCGAGGTTGAAGACATCATTCCAGAGACGGGCCTCGAGGTGCGATTCCATCTTGGGAAGATAAAAGTACGGCCCGAAACCGCGCTTGACCGTCTCAGCGGCATTGTGGAAGAAGTACAGACCAAAGTCGAAGAGGGAGCCGCTCATGGGTTCACCGTCGACCGTGAGGTGCTTCTCCTCGAGATGCCAGCCCCGAGGTCGCACGATGAGCGTAGGCAGCGTCCGGTCTGTTCGCAGCTTGTACTCCTTGGCGCCCTGCTTGAAGTCTACCTGCCATCTCACAGCATCATAAAGATTTACCTGGCCATTGACCATGTTATCCCATGTGGGCGCGCTCGAATCTGTCTGGGATCAGCATCTTGTATGAAGAACCAAAACCAAAGAGAGGGGAGAAGGAGGAAAAAAAAACCACGAACCCTCAAAATCAGCCATATAAGTCCACACATTAGCGTTCAGGGCGTTCACCACCATCTTCCGGTCCGTGGGGCCCGTGATCTCAACACGGCGATCCACCAAGCCCGGGGCAGGCGGGGCGCCCTTCCATGTTGGGTTCTCACGAATGTGGCGCGTCTCAGGTAGGAAATCGGGCAGGACGCCGCGGTCGAGCTCGGCCTGGCGGATTTTACGCCGCTCCAAAAGCGCCTTGCGTGTCGAGTTGAAAGACCGCTGCAGCAACGCCAGGAATGCAAGGGCCTGAGGTGTTAGAATCTTGCGCTGCGACTCGGAGACCGAGCCGAGGACGTTGACGCCCTGCAGAATACTTTCCGTCGTCGCCATGACTGGGCGTATTCGTGTTTTGTCAAAGGCGGTGTAAAATCACGAGAATCTGAGTAATAAAAGCTCCAAACCAAAAAAAGCTTTCCTCACAGATTTTGTCCCTCAATGACGGCAGACGATTAAAGAAGGTGGGGAGAGGAGGGGAGAAGCTTAAGAGGGAAAGAGAGAGCTTGTGATTGTGACGGATTCGGAAGACGGACGAGGGGACTAATAAAGCTTAAAGCCGGTCCGACGCATGTCCGCCCTTCTTCAAAACGGGAAACTACGACCAAAACTGACTCACTGTCCACTTTTTTTCTTTTCTTTCTGTTATCTCGTACTACCAGGGGTTAGAAGAGTCCTAGGCAAGGCAGGTTAATCCTGATGGGGGACGACGTGCGTTGCCGGTCCGGGTCCGGACAACCAAAACTCAGCAGGTAGCTCGGCAAAGTGAACATTTTGCCCCCCGTGAGCGTGCGGAATGTTTATAACAAAACATGTGATTGGTCAATTCTGCTCGACCTATGTGTCACGTTCCATTGGCGTCCGGGGGAGGGGAGCTTGTCTCTAGGTTTGCCTGGCCTTGTCTGGCTCGGGCGCGCGGAGAGGGCAAAAAAGATCGAGCATGTGAAATAGACAGCGTCGTGTAATTCCGCTGTCATAGCTTGTCCCGAGTGAGGTCATCGGGTAGCAGACCCCGCAATTCGATCTTCATTGCCGAGCTGTCTCTCCTTTGCTCAATTGCTTCAAACTCCCGCCAGCAGGCCAAAACCAAAGGAAAAATAGTGTAGGAAAAACAATCAGTTCTCCTACATCGGCCTCTTGAACTGGGGCCGATATCGTCACCAGCGGTCAGATGGCCATCCGCAGTTTTCCCCTGTTCTGAGTGAACGAACAGCGAGCTTGGATGCAAACGGGGATGCCACCTAGCTAGCGAGCGGGTCCCCCGACTCCCCCAGATGCAAGCCAAGCCCCGCTGGTGCTTGCCTTTCTCATGTCAGGGGTAGGCCAGCTCCGATCTGCCGGGCGAGAGCCGAGGTTTCTGCCAAGTGTGGGAGCCCGCCGAGTCCCGTGCCGATAGTTTCCGAGACCACTCGCAACGGACTTGCTACTATACTACTTCTCTTTGTTCTAAGATTCAAGCCTGCCATGTGAATACCGGTAATTTGAAGCTCATTTGTAAATTGATTTTGGCACTGCGATCAGCAAGTAATACAACAATTATTTTTCTTACGCCTCGCCATGCAGTCAATCCATGTTCTTTGAACAGGGTAATGTACAGATGATCGAAACCTAACCCTTGTATGGCTTGGGGCCGACCATTAATTCGGGTCTGACAAGCGTGTCAAACTCCTCCTCGGTCAGAGCATTGAGCTCGAGAGCGCTCTGCTTCAGGGTCAAACCCTTCTTGTGCGCGTTCTTGGCCACCTTGCTAGCCATGTCGTAGCCGATCTTGGGGTTGAGGCAGGTCACTAGCATGAGCCTACTCATTGTTAGCTCGCATCTTCTCTAAGCTGCGCAGATAAATGATTGACTTACGATTCCTTCATGATGTTGGCAATCTTCTCTTCGTTGGCCTGCAGGCCCACCACCAGGTTCTTCTCAAAGCTACGCATGCCGTCGGCCAGCAGACGGATGCTGTGGAGGAGATTACGGATGACGAGCGGTTTGTAGACATTGAGTTCGAACTGGCCATTCATGCCGCCAATTGTGCAGGCGACATGGTTACCCATGACCTGAGCGCAGACCATGGTAAGGGCCTCACATTGCGTTGGATTGACCTTGCCGGGCATGATGGAGCTACCGGGCTCGTTCTCTGGGAGGTTGAGCTCACCCAGACCGCAGCGAGGGCCGCTTCCGAGGTAGCGAATATCCTGCGCAATCTTGGTGAGCGAGGCAGCCAGCGTGTTCAAACTGCCGTGTGCCTGCACGATTGCGTCGTGGGCCGCAAGGGCCTCGAACTTGTTCGGGGCAGTCTTGAACTCGGTGCCAGTCATCTGGGTGACCTCCTCGGCAATAGCCTCGGCGAAGCCCTCAAAGGTGTTGATTCCGGTACCGACAGCGGTGCCGCCCTGGGCCAATAGGCGCAGGTCGGGCAGGGAGCTCTCGGCGCGCTTGATGCCAAAGTCGAGCTGAGCGACGTAGCCGCTGAACTCCTGCGCGAGAGTGAGCGGGGTGGCATCCTGCAAGTGGGTGCGGCCAATCTTGATAATCTTCTTGGTCTCGAACTCGTCCACCTTGGCCTGGAGAGCGGCGCGAAGGCTGCGCAGCGCGGGTAGCAGCTCACCCTCAATCTCGAGCACGGCAGCGATGTGCATGACCGTGGGGAATGTGTCGTTGGACGAGGCGGAGCGGTTGACATGGTCATTGGGGTGGACGGGCTTCTTGGTGCCCATGGTGCCTCCGAGGATCTCAATGGCGCGATTGCTAATGACTTCGTTGGCGTTCATGTTGGACTGGGTGCCCGAGCCCGTCTGCCAGACGACGAGGGGGAAGTGGTCGAGGAGCTTGAGGTCGGCCACCTCCTTCGCAGCCTGCTGGATCGCCGCACCAATCTTGGGATCGAGGCCATATCGCATGTTCACCGTGGCCGCAGCTCCCTTGAGAATACCGAATGCCTTGACGATTGGCGGGGGCATGCGGTCCTGGGGCTGGTTGATGCGAAAGTTCTCGAGCGAGCGCTCCGTCTGCGCGCCCCAGTACTTGTCGGCGGGGACCTGGATCTCGCCAAAGGCATCGCTCTCTGTTCTCGTTGAAGCAGCCATTCTCGTCGCCGTCGCGTGGTATTGTCGGTGACGTTGGGGTTTGCAAAACGAAACGCGGGGAAGGACAGCAATTGTTCGACATGTGCTTGCAGTTTGCGTGGGTGCGATCGGCTTAGTGAGGAGACCCCTCCTCGCTGCCGGCTCGGCAGCTCGAGCCACCGATCGAAACATTGTAGGAAACGTGACGTTGCTAGCTGCGGCCTAGGTGAGCGAATGAGTGGAGGAGCGATTGGGGCAATCAGTCACTGTAAAAAAAAATGAGACCGATAAGAGGCCAATTCTGCTCCGGGATCAGATTATCGGGCAGAGCCAAAAAGCACAAAACACCTACCGGCGAGTTGGGCTCAGGATGAACAGGACACGCAGAGAGAAAAAAAAAAAAGGAGGAAAAAGAAATGACGCTCAATTGCGAATTCTGTCGAGGTGCAACAACCAGAAAAGTTTCCCCAACAACTTCAGCTGGTCCGGGCTAGCCCCGTGCCGTCCCGATCAAACACCCCTCACCCCAGCTTGTCATCTCTGTCGCTGTCGGGCAACCGGCGGCATTTTCTGGGCGAAGTGGGGGCAGCCAGGGCCAAGTCAGCCGGGACCTGCATCCGAACTCTGTGCGTCTTGGGAATAAAT
>Ga0247765_1001383_pt1 | contig 11893 bp, 9 predicted proteins | sample UWRJL106311C6_FD_179949 | JGI IMG/M metagenome (GOLD analysis project Ga0247765, IMG submission 179949) | Plant litter microbial communities from Arlington Agricultural Research Station in Wisconsin, United States - UWRJ-L106-311C-6 | ecosystem: Environmental > Terrestrial > Plant litter >... | reverse complement strand
GAGCAAGAAGCGCTCGTCGATCTTGCCCCAAATTCCCACCATGCAAGAGGCGGGGTTGCCTGCCTACGAGATGGTCAACTGGTGGGGATTCTTCGGTCCCGCGGGAATGACGCCGGCCACAGTTGATTCCTTGAACAAGGCAATTGGCGAAATTCTCAAGGAGCCTGCCATTCGGGAAAAACTGAACGGACTCGGATTTGAACTAACCGGATCTACGCCGCAGGAGTTCGGAGTTTACGTCAAAGACGAGAACCTAAAGTGGTCTGAGGTCATCGAGAGTCAAGGTTTAAAGCCGAACTGACGGTGACCGGCACACGATCTTGTTTTGCAACCTGAGAGTCGTTGCTCAGCGTCACGCTCGGCAATGACGGCAAGCCCGCACTGCCCGCGCTCAGTAGGCCCCGCAAACCGCAAAAAGGCGCGGTCAGCGGCGTCGATGATCTTCGGCTTGTCGATGCGTCGCTCATGCCCGACGTCGCCTCAGCGCCGACCAACGACACGACGTCATGACCGCTGACGCGTAGCCGAGCGCTTTAGGCGACTGCGACCGCGCGCGTCCCTAGCCCGCCGCGTCGAACCCCGAAAGCCCTCAGCAAACGCTTGAGAAATCGACCGTAACCCGCCTACCAGAACCTCGCCGCGGTCGAACGCGCATTCGCCGCAAACAAAGGTGGCGACAGGCCAACCGGTCACAGTTTGCCCTTCCCAGCCGCAATGAAGCAGGCCGTGAGGGATAATTACCTCGCGCGTGGGGTCCAAGCGCGCCAAGTCCAAGCGCCCCAGTTGCCGCCAGCGGCAATCCGTTGAGTTCTCAAAACTAGGATCGTTTGTGTTGAAACCCATCGCACGCTCTTCAACCGCTCAAATATTCCTTGATGCTCTACCTGCTAATTGAAGGATTGCTTGGCGGAGAAAGGCCGACACGTCGAAAGCAAGCATCCCAGGTGAAGCAATTGTTAAACTACGCATGATACACGGCAAACGTCTTCACCTTTTACTGAAAGTCCGCTCTGCGCCAAAGCTGCCGTTCGCGATGTGCCAGGGTGGGCGCTCGTGTTCATTGTCTGCCATGAGGCGTAAGGCGTCCGTTTGGTGTGAGCTAACCTTTCTATAGCGACTTCGTACGCACGCGGCCTTTCCCTATCAAACTCGTTCAGGTTCACGTCAGTCGGCGTTAGCGGCCATCGCCGGGATCAATCCCTCAGGCTGGAGCAACAACGCAAAGACGACCACCGAAAGCACGATCAGGCTTGCCGGCCGCAAATGGAGCCTGGCCACCTGCTCTGCGTCACGCGCAAACCCCTCGACGGCGATCGCGGCACCCAGAGCGATCAGGATCCAGCCGATGTCGTGCGGAACGAACCCAGCCCATCCGGGCCGCCGTTCCAACACGGAAGTCGTTAAGGATGAGCGCCGCGGCGCCCATGCCCATAAAGAGCACGCCCGACCAGAAATCCTTTGCTGTCAGAGCGCCTTGTGCATGGCCAATCTTTCAGCTTGAGGCTGTGACGTTCCAGCCGCGCGCGCCGTCGCCTGCGGCTTCCCAGCCGGTCTCCGTCACGATCAGCGTATCCTCGAGCTTGATGTAACCGCGGATGGGATGCGGCAGCGCCGTCTCGATCGAGATGACCATGCCCGGCTGCAACGGGCGGTCGGCATCGTAAGCCGCGTACGGCACCGGGCCGTGATCGGACAGACGCGGCGCTTCGTGACTGACGAGGCCGATGCCATGGGCGGTGAAATCCAGGATGTCGCGATGCGGCGAGGACCTCACCGCCGCTTCGCCAGCCGAGACGATCTCCCCGCCCGCCGTCCCCGGCCGGATCACCTTGCGCGCCATCTGCTGGATTTCCTCGATCTCCTGCAACAATTCGTTCAGCTGGGCGTCGGGCTGCCCCAGGATACCCATGCGGCAGAGATCGCCGATATAGCCGTGAAAATTGCCGCCTGAATCGAGCGACATTACATCGCCCTGCTCCAGCCGCTGGTTCGACGGCGCGCGGTTGCGGCTGGTGCCGGCGGTGATCAGGCAGTATTCAAAGGTGAGATCGCGCGCCTGCTCTTCCTTGCGCAGCCGGTCGACCACATCGTGCTTGGTCATTCCGGGCTCGCATGCATTGAAAGTGGCCTGCATGGCGCCGACGACGCGCGCGGACGCCTGGCGGATCAGCTCGATCTCCGCCGCCGTCTTGACCGCACGCAGCCGCTCGAGGACGAATTGCGCATCTCGCAGCTCTACATTACCGAGCTGTGCGCCGAGAACTTGCCTGGCATCGGAGGGCAAAAAACTTGGTTCAATGCCCACCCTCCTCACGTCGTGGCCGAGTTGCTTGATATGCTTGACCGCGGCCTCAGTCGCATCGAGCGTTCCCCAGGCCGATGTCTTGACGATCGGCGCCGGAATGGTCTGCAACTCGCGCTCGAAACTCTCCATGCCATTGCCAACATAAAGCGTATTTTCCGACCGGCCCCTTTGATAAACCACGACCGGCAAATAACGGCTGACGCCGATCGCTTCCATCACGTCGAAAAAGAAGAAGCGGTATCCGCCCAGCAGGTATTGGACGTTATGCCGGGAGGTGGCGACGAGAACGTCGAGGTCGGCCTCCCCCATCAGCCTGTCGAGCTTCGCGGTATCGAACGGCGCTTTCGCTGCGGCTTCGCTGAACGCTTTGTTCATGACATCATCACCAGATCACGCCGCGGTCTTTGCCGTCGCCAGCTCCGGCGACGGTCTTACGCCACGATTGCGGCTGAACAGCGAAACCGGGCGCCCGTGCGGCTCGACGCCAAGGAAGGTAAAGGCAAGGCCGACCACCAGGCCAGCACCGGCCAGGAAGAGAAACGCCGGCATCACAGCGGATGCGGTCGCCTGCGGATGCACCAGATTGTCGGCCCCTGCGATCACGGCAAGACACAGCGGACCCACAATCTTGCCGAGGCCATTGGCGAATTGCGCCAAACCGACCGCGCGCCCGCTGAGCTGGACCGGGAATATCTCCGCCGGATAGGGCGCGAGATTGGAGAAACCGCCGTCGAAGAACAACGCACCGACGATCAGGAAAATCAGGAACAGGGGCACCGAGCCAACGAAATCATTGTGGAAGAACGCGGCCAACCCCAGCGAAACGGCGATGCCGTAGCCCATCAGCTGGCCGCAGGGCTTGCGACCGACCCAATGGGCCAGAAAGGCAAAGCCGGTCCGGCCGAGCACGCCGGCGAGACTGACATAGATAAACATCTTCGCTGCATCCTGGGGTGCGAGCCCGAGCAACAGCGCGACGATCGTCGGGCCCCACAGGAAGACGCCATAATTGGCGGTGCTGGCGCCGAACCAGATCAGCACCGTCAGCCAGAAGCGTCGCTGCTCGGCAAACAGATCGGCAAATCGCGCGCGGCTTGCCGCCGGGAGTGGCGGCAAAGCAAGAGATTGAGCGCCGACCCAATACAGCTTGCGGATGCTGATATCCGCTTCCCGCGCCCGGCCCTTGCTGATCAGCCAGCGCGGCGATTCCGGCATCACGATGGCGGTTAGAACCGCAAGGAGGACCGGCAGGAAACCGACCGCGGCAAGTCCGCGCCAGCCCACCAGCGGCAACAGAAAGCTTGCGGTGACCGACGCCGACAACACGCCAAAGGCGACGGGAACGACCACGAGGCTGGTGACCAGCGTCCTGTGGCGGGTCGGCGCGAATTCGACAATCGCCGGTACCGAGGCCGCAGCGCCCGCCGCTAGGCCGAAGCCGACGAAGAAACGCAATATCGCAAAGAAAATCCAGCCGTCTTCCGGTATCAGCGCAATCGCGCCGGAACTCAGTCCACAAATCAGGACGCCGGCAACGATCAGCGGCTTGCGGCCGAATCGATCGGCGAGAAAGCCCGATGCCAGCGCGCCAAGCATGGCGCCGATGCCGGCGCTCATCAGCATGATCGAAGTTTGCCCGAAGGTCAGGTGCCATTTCGGTGCCAGCACCGAGACCAGGAAGCCGACCACGAAGAAATCGAAAAAGTCCACCACGCCGGTCACGGCAAAAAGTACGATCGATAGCCAGTAACGTTTCGTCACCGGCGCTTCGTCGAAAGGCACCGCGCTCACCTGGTCAGCCATTGTCTTCCTCCCCGTGTTATTTATTGTTTTGCCTCTTATGAATTCAGAAATGCGATCACCGCCTCCGCCACCCGTTCCGGCGCCTGGATCGACGACACGTGTCCGACCTGCTCGATCACGCGTGTCTCGGCGCGCTTGAGATCGCGCGCGATCGCAAATGTCTCCGCGTTCGGGATCAGGCGATCATCGCTCCCGGCCAGCAGCAGCGTCGGGCGATCGAAGCTGGAAAGTTCGGCTCCGACCGGCTGCGCCAGGATGGCGCCACGCCGGGCCTTCTGGCCGTCGTCACGGTTGCTGCCGCGAAATATCTCGATCAGTTCCGGCCGATCGCGCAGGCAATCCGCCGGAAAGAAGAAACTCGCAATTTTCGGTGCGTTGGTTGCGGTATCGTCGCGGTACCTCGCCAAGGTGCGGAAAACATCCGCGTTCACCTCGAGCGGACTTTTGTTGACCTTCCATGTGCTGCTGAGGATCAACCGGTCGATGCACTCAGGATGCCGCGCCGCCAGCACCTGCGCAATCAGGCCGCCGAGCGAGGTCCCCATCACGTGGACACGGTCGTGGCCGAGGCCGCGGATCAAGGCCGCCGCATCGTCGGCGAGATCCGCCAGCGAATAGGGTGCGGCGGGATTACGCGTGGCGCCGGAGTCGCGCTGGTCGTAGGCGACGACGGTGAAATGGCCGTTCAGCGCGCGCACCAGGCCGTCAAACATCGCGTGATCCGCCTCGCCGCCGTGCAGCAGCACCAGCGGGGCGCCGGCGCCGGTCTTGCGATAGGCAGTGACGACGCCATTGGCTTCGAACGATTGCATCGAAACCTCCGTCAATGCAGCAGCGTCGAGAGCGCGCCGGCGAGTTCCTTTGCCGGATCGGACGGCAGCCACGGCATCCGCCACGCCACATGACCGTCGGGACGCACCAGCACGACGCCGCGCATGCCCAATTGATATCCATCCGCCGGATCCGCCGCGGGCAATTGTTTCAGCGACAGCGTTACGCCGGTCTTTCCGGAAACCTGGCGGCCCGCCTCGAGCCACTCGTTGCCGAGCGGGCCGGTGACGACGGCGAATTCCTTATCGAACCAGTCCAGCGTCGAATGCTTGCGTGCGGAGTCAAGCCACATATGCGGAAAGCGCGCGCCGGGGCGATCGGATGGCGTGTAGTAGCGCGAGTTCAGCGCCTTCGCGACGGTGCCGTCGGGAATCACCGCGCCCTCTTCGTAATTGTGTCCGAGGTTCTGGCCGATGCTGTGAAGGTGGTTGTCCATATCGTTGATCCAGAACCGGATCCGGTCCGGATTGCGGGATTTCACCGCGTCGTCAGTGAGGCCGAACCGCAGGCGGTTGCCGAAACTGAAATTGGCATTGGACTGCGCGACAGGCCGGCGCTCGGTGGAATAGCTGTCAAGCAAACGATCGTCCGCCCATCCCTTGAGGACGAATGCCAGCTTCCAGGCGAGGTTGTGGGCGTCCTGCACCCCGGAATTCAGGCCGAAGCCGCCGGTCGGCGGAAACCGATGGGCACAGTCGCCGACCAGGAACACCCTGCCCTTCCGAAAGGTTTCGGCGACCTGCATGCTGACGCGCCAGATCGAGCGGTTGAGCAACGTCACATCGAGGTCGGGAATTCCGACATGCCCGCGTGCGATTTCGATGAACTCCTGATCGGTCCACGGTCGCTCGCGATCGTCCTTGGTTTGACCGATCTGCGTCACCGTCAGCCACCGGTCCCGGCCATTGGTGTTGAGAATGCCGGCGCGCGGCAGGCCCGGCTTGTCCGGGATGACGATGAAACCCGCAGCCTCGCGCGCGATTGGCAGCGACGACAGATCGGCCCGCCAATACTCGTTCGACATCACAGCCAGCGTCGCAGGCCCGGCCATCTCGATGCCGGCGGTTCGGCGGGTTCGGCTGCCGGCGCCGTCGGCAGCAATCAAGTAGGTCGCGCTCCAGTCGGTGACTTCGCCGGTCCTTTCACAGCGCGTTTTGACACGGACGCCGCTGTTGGTTTCCTCGAATGATTCACACTCGGTGCTGAATAGCACGGTGGCGTGTTTCGACCGTTCGACGACACGCAAGATCTCCTCCTCGACTGCATCCTGGGCGACCAGGCTCTTCCATGCCGGCGTATGTCCGACGTTCGGCTCGGGCCTGGTGCGGCCGAACTCATGCCCCGCGATGCTGTCGAGGAACACGAACATGTCGGAGTTGTCCTGCAGGCCGCGGTCGCGGATCGCGGTTTCGATCCCCCATTGCCGGAAGATCTCCATCGTGCGCACCCAGCAGCCGCGCGACTTCGGATGATCTGTCGTGGTCGGGCTCTTCTCGGCGACGACGCAATCGATGCCGAACCGGTCGAGCAGCAGCGACATCGCGAGCCCGACCGGGCCACCGCCGGCGATGAATACTGTGGTCTGGCGTGCTGCTTCGCCGGCGATGGCCATGCCCGTTTCTCTCCCTGTTTTAAATTTGGGCAGAGACTGCTCCTTTTTTGTTATCTCACAAGAATATGTTTGATATGGTTGCGATCTCGAATTGAGAAGGAGGGGTAGTTGGACCTGCGGCAGCTTCGTTATTTCGTCGCAGTCGCCGAGCGCGGCGGCTTCGCGGCCGCGGCCAGCGCGCTCAACATCGCGCAGTCCGCGCTCAGCCGTCACGTCAAGGAACTCGAGCGCGAACTCGGCGGCGCGTTGCTGGAACGCGGCCCGCGCGGCGTAACGGTGACCGAGTCCGGCAAGGTGCTGCTGGCGCGCGGACGCTGGCTGTTCGGCGCCATCGATGACATCAAAGCCGAGGTGCGAACCGAAAACCGCGAGCCCAGCGGCACGGTGCGATTGGGCGCGCCGTCCAGTCTCGCGGATATTTTCTATGCGCCGCTCGCCCAGTTAATCGTGAAGCGTTTCCCACGGGTGCGGCTCGAATTGAGCGAAGGCCTAACCGAAGGAATGTGCGACCGCCTGCTGCGTGGTGAACTCGATCTCGCCGTCGTCACCACCCCGCAGCCCAATGATCACCTCGATTACGAAACGCTGGTGGTCGAGCAGGTCTTCTTGATTGGTCCGCCGCGTGATCCCCTGCTCAAACGCGGCAAGCTGACCCGCAAGGAATTCGAAGGCCTGCCGGCCGCTATCGTGCCGCTCAGCCGCAATCCGTTCCCATCAACGGTGCCGTTCTCTCTGCGGGTCGACAGCAGCGTACCGATGAAGCGGATCGTGGCCTCCGGCCTCGGCTATGGCCTGCTACCCTTCTGCGGTATTCATGAAGAGATCGCGGCAGGCAAATTGTCGGCCGCACTCCTGCCATGGATGCGCGCGGATCGCGTATTGGCGCTGCCACGCGGTCGCCCGGTGAGCCGCGCCACGCGAGAAGTATTCACGGGATTGAGGCAGGTTTGCCAAGACCTAATTCAGGAAGGCAAAATCTTGATCGCCAAGCCGGGAAGAACTTCTCGCTGACGAATTCAGAACCTCCACTCAATTCACGGCTTCCCAAACAAGCCCAACCAACCTCAGTTCGCTGGTCAATGACCGCTTTGCGTCAGAACCGGCCGTAAAAAAACGGCAGGCCACGCTCCAGCAGAAAAATTCTTGCGAGACATCCACTCGATCCAGCGAATCCGTGTCTTGCGGCACAGCTTCTCCATCTTTGTTGCATTCGAATACTCGGCCGCGCTTCAAACCAACCAGTCCTGAACTTTGATTACTGCATCAGCAAATGCATGGGGTGCCTGCTGCGGAAGGTTGTGGCCGGCATCGACGACGCGATGTTCATGCAGCCCGGCGAACAGGCGCCTCAATCTTGCGCCCTCATCGATCGCGCGGGTCATCGATCGCATAGAGGCGCGGCTTGGCGTTCGGGTGCTACTGAGGACCACTCGATCCCTTACCGTTACACCCGAGGGATCGACGTATCTTTCAGCCGCAAGACGTATTCTCGCTGACTTTGAAGAAGCCGAGAAGTTGCTCTCGAATCAAAGTTCACCGCGAGGCCGCCTGCGCGTGAGCACTTCTATCCTCTATGGTCGAATGTTTCTGGTGCCGGTCCTTGGCGATTTTGTTCGCCGATATCCTGACATCTTGCTCGACATCAGCTTGACCGACACAGTCGTCGATATTGCGGGAGGGCAAGCAGACGTGGGAGTGCGATTCGGTCCTCTTTCCGATGGATCACTAACGGCTCGCAAGCTCGGAGAAACCCGCAAGGTGATTGTCGCATCGCCCGATTACCTTTCCCGGCGCGGGTCACCGCAGGTCCCCGAAGATTTGCTGACCCACGACTGTCTGGGATTCAATTTCAGGCGCGTCGCACCTACTTGGCCCTTCCTTAAAGACGGCCACGAATATTCGCTGATAATCAAAGGAAGCGTTGAGGCGAACAATGGAGAAACACTTGGTCAGCTTGCGGCAGAGGGCGTCGGCGTTACGCGAGTTGGGATAGAGACCGTTCAAGATCAAATTCGCTCCGGCGCGCTCGTGCCATTATTGGAAGAGTTCAACCCCGGCGACGTCGAAGAGATCAACGCGGTGTTCGTGGGCGGCGCGCATACCCCCGTTCGGGTTCGGTCCTTCGTGGATTACCTGGTAGAAGCTCTCCGGTAGGCGATCGCCACGATTGCCTGCCCGGTGGCCTCGCGTTTCGAGCCCATCGAAATGGTTGCGCGCACATGCTGGACTCTTTGTTCCGTTGGAATCGAGGCGAAACTTCAGTATCTGCTTGAAACGACGGCGCAGAGTCACGCACGCCGCGGTGAATTCCCACCAGTTCCCGAGAGGGCGCAATATTTTGCCCGCGACGAGGATTCTGGCGCAAGGAGGACCTTCCCGCGATCACCCCGCCAATAGACGTTCCCCAACGATGAAACAGGACCAAATCTTGCGCCGGCCGCCTATCGTTTCGTTCGAATGCTGAGGTCATTTGTGTCGGCTCGCTGCCACATTTTGGCAGTCTTGAGCAGCGAGGTCGCGGGTAACAACTCCGCGCTTCGAAGGATTCCCGGGCGTTATGAAGACTTACTGCGCCGATGGTGCGGCATTCGGCAGTTTCCCGCCGAGGGTCACGCCTTCGCGAAACATCAAACTACGCTGGCGCTAACATGCCTTCTCTTTTGAGCCATTCACGCTGGCCGTTACTGGATTTTCTTTGATCTCCTGCACACGACGCTTCGAACGCATTGAGATCCTTGCCGGTAGCGTCGACGGCAGCGAACAGCACGATCTCGATCGTGATCACCGGCGAGAACAGAAGGGCACCACAACTTATAGGTTGACGCTGGTCGTTCAGTTTGTAGACTGTCAACACTCAACAAATAAGGAACGGAGCGCCGATTGCCACGCCTTTCCCTCGTCCTCCTGATACTCGCCGCATCGATGTGCGGAAACGCTCAGGCGCAAACCTACCCTTCCCGGACTATCAGTCTTATCGTCCCGTTCGCCGCCGGCAGCGGCACGGATTCTGTTGCGCGGATCGTGACCCAGCGCCTGGCTGAAGTGCTGAAGACCTCGATTGTCATCGACAACCGGGCCGGCGCGAATGGTGCGATCGGCGCTGCGGCTGCAGCCCGCGCGACGCCGGACGGTTACACGCTGATGATCGGCGGCGTCTCCACCCATGCCGCCAATCCAAGCCTCATGAAGTCCATACAGTACGACCCCAAGGGAGATTTCCTGCCGATCTCTCAACTCGGGATCTTCCCCTATTTTCTCATCGTCAATCCCGAGGTCCCGGCCAAGAGTGTGAGGGAGTTGGCAGAGCTGGCCAAGGCAAAGCCGGGCACGCTCTCCTTTGCCTACGGCAACGCTATCGGGCAGATCGCCGGCGAAATGCTCAAGACCCGCACCTCCACCGACCTTCTGGCCGTGCCTTACAAGAGCAGTCCGCAGGGTGTCACCGACCTGATCGCCGGGCGCGTCTCCATGATGTTTGTGGACATGACCGCAGCGATGTCACAGGTCCAGGCGGGGCAACTCCGCGCGCTCGCCACCGCTTCCCGCGATCGCAGCGCCCTGTTCGCAGACCTGCCCTCCATCAAGGAGGCAGGCATCGACTTGTTCGATATCACGGCGTGGACGGGCTTCTTCGCTCCGAAGGGCACTCCGCCGCAGGTGATCGACCGGCTCGCCGAAGCACTGCGCCAGGTCATGGATGAACCGGCGGTGCGCGCCAGTCTTGCCAACATTGGTTTCGAAGCCAAGTGGGCAGGCCCCTCAGCATTTGCAGAGCGCGTCGCCGATGATTTGGAGCTTTGGGTCCGCCTGACGCGGGAAGCCGGTATCGAGCGACAATAGAAATGCGGCATGTGACGACCTTAGCCGCGTCGTGGCAAACGCCGCGCGCACCAGCCCAGGCACCAGAGAACGCACCGAGAGAAATGAAGGCAACACCGGATGCAGGATGACAGGACGACGAAGGTAGGCGTGGTATTCGGTGGCGGCAACGGCATCGGCGCCGCTTGCTGCCGCCTGATGCACGAACGCGGCTGGCGCGTTGCGGTCGCCGACTTCGACGCCGAGGGGGCGACCGCCGTGGCGCGCGAGGTCCAAGGCCTGGCTTTCCCCGTCGACGTCCGCGATCCAGATGCGGTAGCGCGCGTGGCTAACGAAGTGGAGGCGCAACTCGGTCCGCCTGCAGGACTTGTGGTCTCGTCGGGCACGTTCCAGGACAATCTGCCGCTGCAAGACACGCCCGCGGATGCTCTTGAGCGCATCCTGGCGGTCAATTTCGCCGGCACGCATCATGTCAACCGCGTATTCGGTCTCCGCATGGCCGCTCGCGGGCGCGGCAGCATCGTCAACATTGCTTCGGTTACCGGACAGGCCTCGACGCCGCTCAATATCTACGGACCGACCAAGGCCGCCATCATCAACATGGCACGCTCACTCGCCGGTGAGTGGGGCCGCTCGGGTGTCCGGGTCAACAGCGTGTCGCCCGGCGTGACCCTCGTGCCTCGTGTGGTCGAGCGGCGTCGCACAGGCGCGCGCTATGGAGGCAACGTCGATGAGCAGATGGCGCTCGGTCGCTGTGTCGAGCCCTCCGAGGTAGCCGAGCCGGTGGAATTCCTTCTCTCGGATCGCGCCTCGGCAATCACCGGCATCGATGTCGTCGTTGATTGCGGTTGGCTGGTTGGGAGTCTTTGGAACACCTATGGCGGCGTTCGCCCGCAACTGGCAAAAGACTAGCTTCTTTCTGGCGGAGCCGTCGTCGCTTACTCCGCAGCGTTCTCGATGACCTTGATGATCACCGGCCAATAATCCGCACCGAAGCCCTCGTCCACGGCGAGCTGGAGCAGCTTCGCTCCAAGCGCGGCCTCCTGCGCATCAATTCGACCGTCTCGCGCCATCTCCAGTGCGTACGAGATGTCTTTCAGCATGTATTCCGTGGAGAATACCCGTTCCGGAAAGTGCCGCGCGGCTACCGCCTTCAGGCCGTGATTGCGCAAGGCGAAGCTGTCGGCGGAGCCCTTGGAAAAGGCTTCGAACAGCGCCTGGGTCTTGATACCGGCCGTCTCGCCGATGGCGGCGGCTTCGCACAACGCGGTAACCGTGCCGACCATCACCATGTTATTGAGGATCTTCACCACCTGGCCCGAACCAACCTCACCACAATGGGTCACCTCTGCCGCGAAGTGACGCAGTAGCGGCTCGATATGAGCAAATACCTGCGGCGTAGCGCCGACCGTAATGGCAAGCGTGCCCGCCTCCGCCGCCGCGCGGGTACGCGCGACCGGTGCATCCGCGTAGTCGACGCCCTTGGCATTAAAAGATGCTGCCAGGGTCCGCGTCAGCTTAAG
>Ga0247765_1001382_pt1 | contig 11908 bp, 10 predicted proteins | sample UWRJL106311C6_FD_179949 | JGI IMG/M metagenome (GOLD analysis project Ga0247765, IMG submission 179949) | Plant litter microbial communities from Arlington Agricultural Research Station in Wisconsin, United States - UWRJ-L106-311C-6 | ecosystem: Environmental > Terrestrial > Plant litter >... | reverse complement strand
GTGTTATTCTGGCTTGATATTTTATAAACTGCTTCTACCGCTGTTTAGATGCTGCACGAACCCCTTGCTGAATGCCCACCAATTCCATGAGCTTCTTTGCCGCGACCACCCCCCTTATATCAAACCCACAAAAACCTACTTCATGAAGCTAGCTGTGTTCAAGTTACCGTCTGGTATTTCCCATATAAAATAGCAAGCCTACGGCCGATATAATTGCTAGGAAACGGACTTGAAAGGTGTAAACTCTCGGCAACTTCCATCTACACATATGTAAGGTACCTTAGTTATGTCCCTCTCCCACATGACTTTTCCTATTTAACTAGCTTTCCAAAATTATTGAGATACCTGCTGGCAGCGGGGGGTAAGGGGAGGGGGGGGTGGGGGTTAGTTAGTTAGCAAGGAAAAGTTCCAGCGCGTAGTCTAGTCCGTATGCAGAATTCACTTCAGTAACAGCCTGGTTATCTGAGACGAATCTGGGTACACGAAATTTTCTTTTCTTTCCGTTCGTTCGCAATCCTGAGCTGGGGTGAGCTGGGGGTGATCTAGTATACTTTTTTCAGAAAAACACTGCACCCCTTGGATTCGGGTGGACATAATGAGGGGTTGCAATGGCTTGCACAGATTGTATTGCTTGATGTTGCGGTTCTGGCAAAGCCAGAGAAGCCTCTAGAGCTATTATATTGTGACCGGTGGTGGGCCCCACTGACTTGTCCCACAAAAAGGCTATCCTGGTAGTTTTTCTGCAATCACGCAGAGCGTCTGTTTACCTACCCAGGTAGGTAGGTAGGTAGGTAGGTAGGTAGGTAGGTAGGTAGGCAGGTAGGTAGGTACTCGCCAAGGCAGAAGAATATAATATGTTGGCATTGATAGCTCAGCGGGCTTGCGACAGCCCCCTAACAAAGCACAACCTCCACCCCCTCTCTCCCCTCCACCCCCTCATCCCCCATTACCCCAGGCACAACTACGCCCCCCATCAGCTCCCAACCCCCTCGTATCTTCTCACTCCTCCTCAGCACAACAGGCATCCTGCACCCCTGCAGCAAAAAAACCTCATCCCCAGGGACAAGACTACACATCCCGGCCCCAACATGCCCAGAGCAAGTGGTAAACAGTCGTCCGAGACTCAACCCGTTGTTCCCTGCCAGGAAGGGCATTTCCACCGCCTCGTCGTCGTTCGCTTCGCCCCCACCCTCTGCCGTATCGGCGGCGAATAATCCCCGGAACGTGGTCCCCCACAGCTCCAAGTCAGCGAAGAGCTTGCATGCTTCTTGTATCACCGGGTCCAATCCCGCAGGGAGGGCGGGCAAGGCGATGGGTTCAATCGGCTCAAGGTCGCGGTCGGCGGTTATGACCGTCCATGGGATGTCGAATATCTTTGCTGGCTGGGCTTCGCTGGTGGGGAAGCGCACGCCCAGGACGGAGAGGCACTCCCCTAGAGCCGATTTAAGGCCTCCTCCTCCTCCTCCTCCTCCTCCTGCTCCTCCTGCTCCTGCGTCGCTGTACTGGTGGGAGGAGGCACTGACACGTGCAAGGGACGGTGTCTCGGGCAAGACAGGGTCAGGTTGGAAGAGGACCTTGGCGTTGATTTGCATTCTTCGCAGCTCAGCGATTTGGTAATCCGTTTCTGCACCCGGGCGTTGATCGGCCGTGGAAACGAGGTAACTCGCCAGTGCAGCGCACGTGTCGGCGCGATGCATGTTTAACGTGCGCGTTGCGGAGAGGATGGTGTCGATGTGGTACCCGCGAACCGTGAGGAGGAGAAGACGGCGGCCGGTGGCGGTGTCGGTGGTGGTGAAGGAAATGTTTTGGGCGTCAGGGGGGGAAGGACAGGCGTGGCGGCCGCTGTGCAGGGCGGCCCACTCCCAGTGCGCAATGCTGAATGTCTGGGCGAGGTTAGGGACCCAGGAGGGCCAGTCGGCGTGGTCGAGGAAGGGGGCGTAGGGGCGGTGGAGGATCCAGGACAGCGAGTTTGTGGCGGTGATGTGGGCGCGCGCGAAGGAGGCCATGACGTCGACGAAATGGGTGCGTGGGGAGTAGTCCACGTGGATGAGGGAGGAGAGGGCGTGGGGGAGGAGGTTCATCATGCCGTAGACGAGGTCGCGGGCGTCGGTGGCGCGGCTGGTGCTGGGGATCTTGAACCAGAGCTTGTTGGATGCGGGAACGGGTCGGTTGGGATCGCGGGCGTCCATCTGGGCGATTTGCAGGACTGTGAGGCGGGATATGCCCTCCATGAGATCGCCGGCGGTGGGGGAGTCGGTGTGGCAGTCTGGCCCTGGGCCGAGGAGGAGCTGTCTGTTGAGGAAGACGCGGGGGTCGCGCAGCGCCGACTGGAGGACTCTGCCGTACCGGAGGAGAGTCGGCCATGGGAACCGTCTGGCGCCGCAGATGGCAATGCTGTTTTCGCCGCCCAAGGCAACCTCCTGTGTGATCCACGCCCGCTGCCAATACGTTCGTGCGAGGAGAGCCGCCTGCGAGACGGCGACGTCGAGGTGGAAGAAACGCTGGAACAAATCGAGAACCAGGGGGCCGAGCGCTTGGTCATTCATAGGCACGTCACCGAGTCTGCTGATGAACTCCAGTGCGTCACCACTGCCGTCTTGTTCGTCCCCAAGCCAGGAGATGACCCTGGCAGCTTTGCGGTAAATGTCGCCCATGCGCTTGACCTCGACTGCCTTCTCTTCGAGATCGGCCTGGTTGATGCACACGGCATCCACCCAGACGGGAGCCCCGTTGGCGACCTCGGGAAGTTCCCTGAGAACTTGAAGCGCTCGATTGAGACTCTTCCCAACTCGGATTGGCTTTCCATCAAGTATGATTGTCGTCATATTTTCAGCTGCGTCCACTTTAGGCCCGAACACAGAATCCAAAAATTCTACCGAGTGCCCGTCGGCCTCGAGAAGCTCCCTCGGCGATGTCCCTGCGGCGTAAGACAGCATGTCCATCTCTTTTTCATCGCCGCCGAGGCCGGGGGTGGCCTGGTCAAGCCAAACATATGACAGCGCGAAATAGCCCGTGACAACTTCGGAATGATGCTCGTTGCCGCTCATTGCATGCCATACCCAAGTGTTGAGCCACTTCCTAAACGTCACGTCTTCAACCCGTAGCTCTGCGGGTATCCAGGACTCCATAGTCTGCTTCGAAGTGGCGTGCAACCCCTCGAGGGTTTTTTTCCTCTCAGAATCCATCGTGTAGTTTGTTGTTCTGTCCGCAGACATCCCTAGGCGCATCGTTCTTCTCAACGATTCCCCCAAGACTTGGACATCCGTTTGGCCATCCTCGGCTCGAGAGCGAAGCACATCTTGGAGAAGATAGTTGATGATCCATTCCGATGACGTATCTCTCGCTGTTGTTGCTGAATGCATCCTGTCTAAGGACTCGTACTGGAGTTCGCAGCGGATCATCTCGGAAGAGAAGGAGAGCGGATTGCCCGGATCAACCGAGGAATCTTGAAGGGGCAGAACTCGAAGCAAGCGGATCTCGTTCTTCGAACGGTCGAGAGGGCGGTAATTGATGGCCATTTTGAGTGACCTTGTCACTCACTCGGGGGCAAATATGGAGAGATTTTTTTTTCCCCCAATACAACGGGTATTCCCTGGGGCGGATGAGTAAAATTAGAGGAATGATAGCGGTGATGGTATTGTGATTCGCAATAGTGCTATTTCTTGGGTAACGTTATTGGAAAATGGAAAGGTGAGAATGATGGAGAGCAATTGAGGGTGGGGGGGTCAGACAGCGGCGGGACTTCTCTCTTCACTACCCCCAATTTCCCCTGCGAGGGTCGTTATCCGAGGTGCGGCTGAGAGAGATGGTCGCCTATGCCTCGGGTTGGTGAAACATTACCCCGCGTTTCAACCCCCCTCTTTACACTGAGGGTTCCCAACATTGAAATGGCCGACGAGGCTTACCACAGTGTAGTCGTTCAGTTTCGCGAGCCTGGCCACCGTCGCCATCATGGCAATGGAGAAGGGTGAATTCGGTCTGAGCTTCGCCCAACCTGGATGTCAATCGCAACGCCGCTCAGAAGCAAAGCGATGATAACTGTGGCCCATGTCCCAGATCTCTTTCGCTTGACGATCGTCAGCTTTCGACTTCGGTCCCTGAATCATATTGTGTTATGTTGAAGGCCGAGGGCTAGTCAGCCATGCTGACTGGAAGCCTGGCGTCGGGAAGCCTGAGCTACCACAACAACGTAAGCTTGATCCAAATTACTGCGGGATCTCTAAGATACGGCCCCCTGGCATGCCAGAGAGCCACCAAGACACACATATTTTACACACAATTAATCACGTTTGCAAGCCTCAATCAACAGTGCAGTCAGTGCTTCTGACATGTTGGTCATCAAGCGTCGTCATACCCCGTTGCCGAGCGATCGACCAGAGTGAGGGTGCGGCACGCCTGCACAGCGGCCTTGCGAAGATCTTCTTCAGTATACTGAATAGCCGTCTAAAAAGACGAAGAGATTGCAAAAAGAAGAAAAGAATCGAGTAGAAATTGATGGAGTTGTGGTTGTTTTTTATGAGTTGGCTTGCGTGGGGGTGCACTCCTGTCCGGTTTGTTCCGTTTCAGGTACTGTTCAGCTTCAGGGTGGTTGAACTTACCTCAGCAGGTCTTTGACCAGGCACTGTTATGGAGGGTTGACAGAGGGCAGTTCGTACTTATCTTGGAAAACCCAAAAAAAAATTCCTCCTTGTTACAACCTGTACCCGAGTAATAGCAGACTGCATTTCTCTTCTTACTTTGGTAGTCCCCGACTAAAATAGTTTGGCCTCGACCTACCATGGTTAGCCTAAAGCCAGGCCTTGCTTCACCTACATACAGCTCACACACACACACCCACCTATACTCACCATATCGTAAAAATCGGCAAAGTTTACATGTACGCGACATGGAACCGATTTAGGGCCTTAGCCCCCTAAAGGACAAAGGGTCCCATTTCTGGGAGCCCCCCCTTTCCCATTTCCCTCTTCTCTCTTAAACAAAAAACAAACCCGCCCTGGTCCCTCTCAATGGAGGTCAAGAAATGGGCTCTGTAGGTAAGGTAGCCAGCGATATACTCTCCGTTTTGGAGGTTCTGCCACTACCTACCTACCGAATAGATTAATAAAATTTAAAGTCGGTAAAAAAAAAAGAAAGCTACATTCGGGGAAATACACTTAACAATAACGACAAACTTCACTTTATACGTCAAAGATTGGTGGAATCAGTTTTGTTCAAATCGCTCTTATTACCCCGCCCCCCTGTGGCTGGCTGTCTCTTGTCGAAGAAAAAAAGGAAACAAGCAAAGGCAGCGAATACAACCCAACAGATCAAGATAACTTGTGTTGGGGTTATGGAAGGAGCAAGGAAGAGTGATGACGTAACTACAACCTAGACCACCAGTATTTAGCCCACATCAGCAGTGCAGTTCATCTTGGACCAATTCATCACCTTTTACACCCATCAATTAGCCTCGTCACACTTGCACAAACCTAGCTATTCTTCCTCGTCTGAGGCAAATGTGATAAACTCATCAAACCAGTCCTCAAAATGGGTTTCCCCCGATGCCCCTTGCATTTCCAAGGACTTGCCCCCCGTGTCCAGGACCTGGCCACTCACTAGACAAGCCACCCCAGCCCCCTCCTGTTGGGAATGGCGCTTGAGCAACTGCGCTGAAGCATAGTGTCCGTTCTTTTCCGCCAACTCAACAGCCTCCGACACCTGTCGGTTGTCGGATGGTCGGACAGCAGCAGCACCAACTCCATGGCTCAGCAGCAGCTGCAGCACGTCGAGTCGTCCATGTTCCGCAGCGCACCCCAGGGCCGTCCTTCCGTTGTACTTGGCACCAGGGGCGTCAACGTCAGCACCAAGCCGGATCAGTCTCCTCGCGAGGTCAATATACCCATGGACGGCAGCAAGCTGCAGCGCTGTCGCCCCGGCATTGTCCGCGGCGGGCGCGTTGACATCTGCTCCGTGGTCGATAAGCAAGTCGACAAGTTGCATGTCTCCATTCTCGGTGGCGAACTGAAGAGCGGTCCGTTGTCCGTAAACAAAGGCGCGAGACCCATCGGCCACATGCTGCCAGCAGGGCTGGTCCGAGGACGATCGATACGGTTCGGCATTGACGTCTGCCTCATTCTCGAGGAGAGCTTTTGCCACGTCGTAATGCTGGTTCCGCACCGCGGCTTGAAGAGGCGTGGCCCGTCCTCCGTCTCTATCGCTTGCATGGGCGCCGGCGGTCAGAAGCATCTGCACCGCGGACAGGGAACCTATCGAGGCCGCCTTCCGCAGCGCGCCGGGACAGGGCTCGTAGCCGATGCCCAGCATGACCGAGACCATAATATCCTCATCGTTACCGGTCACAGCGGCTTCGAGAGGGGAGATTATGTCGAGCTCGCCGGCGTCGTGCCAACCGTAATGACTCGGGTTGCCGTGGGATGCGGAGCTCCACCACCCACATTCCTTGGTCCAGCGCTCGAGCAGCTCGGGATCCCGGGTGTCCGAATAGCCCCAGTCCAGATAGGATGCCAGCGACGACTCGTGCGATGGGAACAGGGCCACGGGCGGCTGGATTCCGTGGCCGAAGAGAAGATTGACGAGATGGCCGTTGTTAAAGTGGGCGGCCATGGCAAGAGCAGTGCCTTCGAGCACATTGTCGATCGGGTCGAGGAAAGCCCTGCGGCTGAGCAGCGTTTCGACAATTCCATAATCTCCCGTCAGTATCGCCATGTGCACGGCAGCACAGAGACCAGACGGCTCGTACCAGGACGGATCACGTTCGAGGATCCGATAGGCCGTCTCGTTCTGTCCAGTCGCAACCGCCGCCTCGAGCGCTGATTCGCCCCGCACATGTATTTCGACGCCACTGGCATCATCTGTGTCCGCTTGAAAACAAAACAAACGGTCTGCGACAGCTGTCAGTTTCTGCCGAATCGCAATCGCGAGCTCAGAGCCCAACAGGCAAGCTCCAGCTTCAAGGAGCAAGAATGCTGCGTCAGTCTGGCCACCATGTAGCGCGGCTTCGAGTGCCGAGGTGCCCAGTGTTAGGGGTCTGGAGAGATCCCATGCGAAGTGCACGCGGCTCTGCTCAGGCCCGCTCCTTTGGTCAATGTCGGCTCCGTGTTCAAGGAGGAGGTTGGCAATCTCGGTCTCGCTTAGATACGCTGCGAATTGGAGCGGCGTTGGCCCGTCAGCCGGCATACATGTAGGGCTTGGTCGGCAGCCATACTGGAAGAGCGTTTCGCAGATATCGTACCGCTTGACGTATACGGCTTCCAATAGTGCGCATCTCCCCGATTCCAGGCGCACATTTGGGTCTGTTCCCATGTTGAGGAGGAGCTGTATCATCTCGTCGTACTGAGCCCGTATGGCGTGCACAAGGGCGTCATTCTCCAAGCCCGGGGCGAGTGCCATCATCTTGTCCCTGTAGTGATCAAGGAGGATCCGGGAGGACCCGGTCTCCTTGCACAGCGACGCATGTTGGATTGCCGACAGCCACTCCGCATCCGGCCAGCCTTTTTGGTGTTGCAGAATCAAAGAAAGGAGATCATGCCCACCCCCCCTCCCCCCAGGAGAGAGCGTGGCAGCGAATACAGCAAGGTCTAGGGTGGAGAATCGCCCGCTCCGAACGTGGATATCCGCTCCCGATTCGATGAGTAGCTTCGAAAGAGCCGTGTATCCCTTGCAGAGCGCAAGGTGAAGTGGAACCATGGCCCACCCTTCAACAAAAACAAATCCCGGCGGCAAGCACCTTGGACGAGGGTCAATGTCCTTGAGCGGCACTGGCTGGTCTGGCTTAATCCCTGCTTGAAGAAGCGTCGACACGACATCAATATCGCCCATTCTTACCGCAGCGCCAAATAGCTGATCGACGAGCGCGAGAGCGGAGGGTTGTTCTGACGACATGAAAACTCGGATCAACGTCTTCAGCAGACCAGAGGCCTTGAGCAGCCCAAGAAGCTTTTGGTCGAGTAGTTCTTGCGATCCGGCGACTGGCTCTTGCAGGTTGTTTGAAATCAAGAAGAGAAGCGTCTCGATGGTTTCCCGTGGCGTTCGAGGCGGAACAACCTTCCATAGTAGGGTCTCAGACCGCATCATATTTTCGCCGCTGAACCTCTCTGGCATTATCACTCTCAATGCTGCATATATCTGGGCGGGGTTCTGGACGAATAATCGTTGCATCTTCAAAGGGCGACGGTTGGAAGCTCCAAGAAGCTGCGTCGCCGTAACTTTGGAAACATTGACCATTTCACCAACACGGAGGCGAGAAAGCGAAACCAGCACTGCCAACGGTTAGAACCTATGAGTTTGAAACTGCCAGAGCCGTCTGGGGCGCGTATGTAACCTACCTTGCATAAACCGTTGCTGGAAAGCGAACCACGGCAAGTCTTGCGGCCATGATGGATAATCCACGGGTGATGCTGCTGGAGGAGGAGTGCGTACCCAGATGGCCATCTCGGATGTCCCGCTAGCCGTGCTAGCTGCTGCTGCTGCTGCTCAAATTATAAAAAAAGATTAGAGATGTCGCTATAACAAGACTTTTTTTTGACGGGACAACATGGCAAACCGTTTAGTACTTACGAACAGGGGTTGTTTCATCGACTCTGGCAAGCCGCGGAAGGCAATACCTCGCTATGGCTTTCTGGACCTTCTTCGCTGGGAGCGGCACACCATTGTGTACCACTTCGCTTTCATTCTTGCCGTCCCGCTTCCTTTTGTTTAGCTGTTGACTCACACTCCGCCAGACTTGGGGAGGAAAGTTCTTGAGCATGTTCCACTGTCTCAACTTTAGCTCCAGCTGGGCCTTGCTACATGTAGAGCGCCCTCCATGCATGTTAGCCCGTGTCGAAAATATAAATAAATAAAAAAAGTGCAATATAATAAAGAAACTAACGTCGCCTTGAGCCCCTCTCTCTCCCAGAGCTCCTTCAGCACCTCGGGTAGCGTCTTATTCTCAACCAGATACAACTGACGGACTGTGGCCTTCATCAACTCCCATTGCGCATGAGCATTCTCGTCCGTCATCCTGGAGGCGTGTCTGTTTTTCGTTTATGTATGTATGTATGTGTGTGTGTGTGTGTGTGTGTGAATTGTGTAATGAACTTTCCTGTACCCCCTTTTGTTTCTCTCAGAGGGCTGTGGTCTTAAAGTACATACCTTGAAACATGAACCGCATCGTTTTGCCAGATGTCAATCATGGGCCACACATGCATGCAACGGACTTTAGCCGAGCACTGCGGGTATGGGTAGGATATGTATGTATATATGTGCCATTGATTGGTTCACTGGTTCACTAGGAACGCTATTGTCACACATCATGTCTACCTCTCATTGGTAGATGTTCAAAATCTGGCAGCATAAAAAATAAAAAATAAAATGAAAGGCGGAGTTATTTTTCCGCATATGTAATTCGCCATGACGTAACATCTTATGGTTGCGAGTACGACTGCTCTCCCACTACGTACGTAGCTATCTTCTAAAACACAACTAGGTATTTGACGAGCATTGGGTCCAGTCTCGACGCACGATACACCCCCTCCCAGTCAGCTCCTCACAACCTCACAACCCCCACAAGCGAAGGTATCTTGTAAAGATTGCCAATATTAACGATTGGTAATAAATATAAGCATTTCCAAACAGAAGGAGGCAGAAAATTGTCCCATGAAAGTTTTTTGGGTGGTGTGGTACCTAGTAAATTGCGAATTCAATGTCCCAGTTCTGAAGCCCCTGCTTGCTTACGAGGGACCATCTTTTGGGCTCTTTTGGTTAAACCTACACCCTTCCCAGTATGGCAGGCTGTGCTGCTCAGTGAGTGGACGGATATTTGCCAAAGCTGAGCCGGGACTGATCTGGGCTGATCAAAGCTGACGAAAATCCACACGACTATAATCATTGGTGGCCGTCGATTTTGGGCTAGTATAACAAACAGCTCGGCTTTTGGGGCTGGAGGTGGAGATGAGAGCCGGCTGCTCTTATCCACCCTTTTTTACCTAAGCCTAACGGGTAGGCTTGGCGAGCTTAATTGGAGCCTCTGAACCAGGAAGGAGGCCGGGGGTATTTTTTCAGAATGCACCATTGCACACACAGTTTATCATGGGAATGGAGCTACACCCATCGGGGAGGGATCTTGAGGTCGAACATTCTTATCAATACGCAGCTGACTCGTGTGAACTTTATTAATTGAGTCTCCCTTAAACCAAACCTGCCATTTCTCGATCACTAACCGGGCTTCGCTGAGATATTCCCGGCATTGCGCAACACCAAAAGTGTACTAGCCTCAGCAGCTGGCTTACGATAGGCCGTGCACCCATCACACAGCACACAGATCATTCCCCTGGGCCTGGGCTCGGGCTCGGGCTCGGGCTCGCCGGTCAGATTATAGTTCTCTGTCAAACCCCTGAACATTCAGCAGGGGGAGAAGTCGGGGGGACCAGTGGCGAGCGAAGACTCAGTTCTCTTCTAGAATAGCTCTCAAAAGGAGGCTTGCGCTTTGACAGAATGGAGCCCGGTTCTTTTTTCCTTCAATTTTCCCCATGCTTCTTCACCGTTGCATTAGACCCCAACTGCCGGCATCTCTGGCGTTTCCCTTCCATCTCCACTCACCAAACGTCACGTCACAGTCACGTCGGATGGAACACCAATTTGATGCTGTGTAACATCAATTCAACAGCTATTTTCCCAACGCCATGGCTACAAACACGACTTCTCCTCCCCCACTGCCGCAGGAGCTCCCCATTTCTCCGCACGCCGCGTATCTCGCTCAAGTGCACATTGGCGTGACAGTGCCGCTGCTGCTGCTCACGACGGCCATATTCGGAACGCGAATGTACCATCGAATATGGCCGAAATGGCGGATGGAAGTATGCGAATGGTTCATGGTTCTGGGATACGTACGTTTTTTTTTTTTTTGCCTTTTTTTTTTCCTTTTTTTTTTTTTTCCTAACTTTTTTTTTTTTTTTATCTGTAGGCATGTACCGTCGCGTCCTATGGTCTTCTCATACCATCGATCATTCCTACGCCCAAGGTGATCACGCTCGCGGAAGCCATGAACGCCGTCATGCTGTCGGTGCTCTCTATCCCCGTCTTCGGCCTGGGCATCGTCGTCATCAAGATATCGGCCGCTCTTAGCCTGCTCCGCGTTAAGCACTCGATGCCGTGGAAGGTCGGCCTGTACGCCATCATCGGGCTCATGGGAAGCTGGGAGATCGGCAGCTTCATTGGCTTCTTCCAGCTCTGCCGCCCCGTCTCGGACTGGTGGGACATAACCAACCCTACGCCGCACTGCGTCGACGGAAACACGCTGCGCATTCTCTCCATGACCGGGTCCGTCATCGGCATCGGCACCGACGTGTTGCTGGCGCTCAGCCCCATGACCTTCTTGTGGACGCTGCGCAGGCCCGTGGGCGAACGCTTGCTGGTGTGCTTGCTCATGGGCATGGGACTCTTTGCCAGCATCGCATCCATTGTCAAGCTCTGCATCGTGCTGAAATGGCCCCCCAAGCCCGGGGACGATGTCTGGGCCGTCTCCACCGCCATCAGCACCTGGACAGTCACGGAGCTCTTCTTCGGCATCATGGCGGGATGTCTGCCCTTCCTCAAGCCGCTGATCGAGCGATGCTTGGGTCGGATCGGCATTTCTGTCGACCGGCCCAGGGAAAGGGAGGGAGAGATATACACGGACGGACCCAGGGGGGTGGTGTGGCCTAACTTTATGATGAAGCCCGTGCCAATATCCATCTCGGATCTGCAAAATGACCACCAGTCGGAAGCTGCAAGCGCACGTACGGAATGATTGATTTTGTCGGAATGACCCTGGGTCTACCTGTGTTTTCTTCTGCGGGGCCGACGGGGAATATTTGCGGTGGCGCTGCAGGGAGGTTTTTCGCCACGGTGCTGCAGAGTTTGTTGTTTATTACGAGTAATGCGCCCCCCC
>Ga0247765_1001381_pt1 | contig 11908 bp, 13 predicted proteins | sample UWRJL106311C6_FD_179949 | JGI IMG/M metagenome (GOLD analysis project Ga0247765, IMG submission 179949) | Plant litter microbial communities from Arlington Agricultural Research Station in Wisconsin, United States - UWRJ-L106-311C-6 | ecosystem: Environmental > Terrestrial > Plant litter >... | reverse complement strand
TCATTCATACCTACAACTCTACAAAAAAACAAAAAAAAAAAAAAAAACACTGACAGAAACATGCAGTGAAACAACATTCGCCGCCCTCGCCATGATGGCCTACTTGCTAGCCAGACACCCCGAGCACCAGCAGAAGCTCCGCGAGGAAGTTTTGCCTTTTATGGTCACTTCTGGCTCAAGTGTTACATTCTCTAGTGAAAGTCTCGCATCGCTAGATCATCTCAACGGTATCATCAACGAAACTCTCCGGTTTTATCCAGCATTACCAACGGCAGCGGCCCGTAAGGCTCCACCTGAAGGAGCCATGATCGGGGGGAGGTATATTCCCGGGGGAACCGAGGTTTGGTGTCCGCAGTATACCTTGGGACGAAGTAAGTCTTCTTCTTCTCACCGTGCACAGGGATGTGTCTGATCAGTCATGTGCTGTGTGCTACAGACGAGGCAATCTTTGAGAAAAGCCAAGAGTTTATCCCCGAGCGGTGGTACCAGTATCCGGACATGGTCAAGGACAAGAATGCATTCGCTCCGTTTTTACTTGGTATGTTACATGTCACACTTGTGCTCTTGAATAGGACTGGACGGGCCGAGCTTACAAGGAGGCAGGTCCCATGAGCTGCATCGGCAAGCCGCTTGCCCTGCAAAATATCCGAACCACCATGGCCCGGCTGGTGTGTGCTTTTGACATTACATTTCCTGCTGGTATGGATCCGGATGCTTGGGAAGCGACGGTTTCGGATCATTTTTCACTGGGGGTTCCGGCGTTGCCTTTGGTTTTGACCAAGCGTGGGTCGTGATCCATTCTGGTCCAGTCTCAACGAGAGCAGACTCAGGGAAACAAATTTCGTCCGTCTCGATGACTCGCAGGTGCCAGACACACTGCGTGTGCATGCATCTCACTCAATCGGAGTGATATACAGAACAGAGACGTATATTTCCTTTTCTGGATCCAGCGACAAGTCTGAAATCTGCATTCTGGTGACTGTGGTACAGCTATATCATTGGAGGCTGGGAACACACACACACACACATGTACAGCCATGCATGCATCAGGCCATGTGGTGATCGCAGGCAGCAACATACATACCTACCTACCTACCTGCCTTCCTAGGTTACCTCTGTGCGTTTTAGCCGAATTATGACGCGAGTTGGGACAACGACTTCCCCAAAACGACACCGCATTTCAGCCCTGACACCTCCAACATACAAATTCCCTTGCTTATCAATGGTAGACAAGGCTGTAACGTGCATGCATACCTAAGTACCTTACCTACCTCTCTATTCTGGGGGCCAGAAAAGTCCCTTGGGGCTATAATTCCCCAAAAGACTAGACCACACGCATGTCGATGAAACACTAGCTCCGTCCTGTTTGGTTGGTTGGCTGATGATTTTGATGCAGCAGCAGCTGCGGCGGAGCTTTCGGCCGGCATGTTTAGATAAGAACTTTTCGGCCGGTATGGTGGGGAGGGAAACACGATGAATGGTAGCAGGTGCATTAGCGAGGTCTAGGCAGCCCCCAAACAAACATGAGGTAGGTGGATCTTTTTTTTTTTTTTTTTTTTTCTTTTTCTTTCAGAGCCTTGTGGTTTCGGGACCGAGCACATGCTGCTTGCTGTGGGTAGGTGGCTATGTGCCGTATGTATGTGAACACAGCATGTATGTGTATGTGGTTGGGGGCAGAATACCATAGCACAGCACACAGTGTTAAAAGTGAAGAGCCGCAGGGAATTTTTGTGGTGGTAACCATGTTATAACCGTTCATGTTGCTCCGGTCGGTCCGTAGGAGTCTTGGTCTGGTTTCTTCCAGGCTGGCCCCGCGAGCAGTCAAGGAACAGCCACGAGAAGTTTCCCTTTCCTGCCACGCTCCAAAGCTATACCTGTGTGATTGTCAAACTTCTTTTACCTGACTTCACAATGGGCGCTTACGTATCTATCCCTGACTGCAGCTCACACTACAACATCACCATCAACTGCGATTACAAAAATGGGACTACCCCGGAGTTGAGCCCGATCTCCATTGGAGGAAAGCAGAAGGGAGAGATCCCTACTGACCCTGATGTTGCCGGCATTGGTGTAAGTCGAATTAATTAGGTACCTACCAGGGTATTCAAGTGCTGTTCATCCTCGCTAAGTTTTTGCAGGTCGTCTCTTCATTCATTGCCACAACTTCCTTCGCTCTTATTCTCAGCTCCATCAGCGTCCTATGGCTGATTGCGAAGCGCGTGTGGTGTCGTGATCGCAAGCCTAGATCCAAGAAAGAGGACCGAGTGTGCAATCTGTCTATTGCCGAGCTCTGCGAGTCACTCGTCATCAGCTGCAGCGATACCCAGATCTTCACTGGTGGTGCCTACGCCTTGACTTTGCGCTACTTTAAAGGCTGCTCCATCATCGCCTATCACTACGATGTCGTGGCGAACATGATGCTTCTCACCTGCGCCACTCATCTCATGTCCATCACCATTGTGAGGAACTATTGGAAGTGGCCCTGGCTTGGACTTCTCCGAACTCTCATCTGTACCGGTGTCTTTATCGTCACGGGCATCCTCCTGGCAAACCAGAATTCGAAGCAGGACATGAAATTCCCCAGCTACCCTCCTCCAGCCAATGAAGACATGGGCCACATTCTCCTGCCCGCTGCTTGTTTCCAACAGGGCAACAGCGAATTGCCCGCAACTCTCCAGTATTCCCTGGGCGAGGGGGCTGCCGACGCAATCTTCCGGAGCACTCCTGGGAACAGAATCCCAGGCTGGAACAACTACCTCATCATCCTCTTGCTGTATGTCATCGCAGCCTTTGTCGACATCTTGCGGTACTTCCGCCGGGGTGCCTTGGGTAACCCTCAAGGCCGTCGGGCTCGCGTTGTCATCTGGCTCAAGACATGCGGCCGCACGCCACGGCCATCCAAGGTTCGAGACCCTTCAGCACCCGCTCCGTTTTTTTCCTTGGCGGGCTTCATCTTCTTATTCTTTGCCCTGTATCTCGTCGCGGGCATTGGTGTCAGCGCGTGGACCGTCTGGCAATCAGCCCAGTATATCTTCCAGCTCCGAACCTGGGCTAAGAACTCGGGTTGGCTGCAGCTGGAAGACGGAAAGCAGAGTGCCGAGGATGACGCGACATCGTTTGGTCAGCTCGTGCCCATTTTCCTCAATGTCATTCTTCTCTTCACCCTAGCCCAGTTCATGTCGCAGTCCTGCACGCGGTTTACGAATCGCAAGTTTGACATGTACGGCGGCGTTATTGTCGAACGCAAGGACGACGACGACAGCTTCGACACGCAGGCCCATAATGTTTCGCCGTCACCAACAAAACCCAGCGCCACCGTCCAAGTCCATGAGCAAGCTGCCGCGTCTGAAATCCGGATCGACTCTTTCCCATACCACCCCCCGCTGCAATTCCCATCCTCTCCTCTCGGTGCGATGACAGCGACGACGCCGACCATGACAACGATGGCCAATACACCACCGCCACCAACAATGACCAGCACCTCACCGCCACCAACCTCCCTCCACTCTTTTGGGCGCTGGGAAAACCTCACCCAACAACCTCCCGCCGAATCGCAATCCCCACCACCCTGGCAATACCAGCACCAGCACCAAAACCAAGGTCAAAGCCCAACGCCCCCAACGCCACCTACGCCGACAACTTGGCCTCTGCCCGCACATCCGCAAACGGCCACACCCCAGCATCAGCAATCCCACGTGTCAATGCAGCAGCAACCACAGCGCATGTCCACATCTCCGACATCAGTTTATACGGCGGCGCAGGCACAAGGAAGTGGAAGCGTGGGGGAATTTCAGCAGCAGCATCAACGATCCATGTCGCAGGCTTCGATGCACAGCTTGAGTGCGAGTGCGACGGGGACAACGGGAAGTGTCACACAGTTTCAGGTCGTGGGGCCAGATGGCCGGCCTTGGACGTTTGTGCCGGTGCCGATGAGCCCTACCTAACCTACCAGGTACCTAAGTGGTCGTGAATGTTTGGGTTGGACCAATTTGATATGTTTTGTAATGAGATTTGCCCTCGTTCTTTCTTTTTTTCTTTGGGCATTTTCTCTCTGGCAGGTCATGGAGCAGGGGCCTGTTGCTGCCTGACGAACAAAATCTTGGAGAACACCGCATTCTGCTCTAGCGCTGCAGCCTACCACAGAAGCCTAGTGGCCTGGGCCTGTCATGTAACATTGTGTTTTGTGGATCCTGACTGGTGAGGCCTACCATTCGAACCTTAATCCAACAACCTTCCATGTTCGCCGACGGAGCTCCATCAGAACAATCAGGGCAATCACGGCGGCATTTTAGTTTCTTTCTTTTTACTTTTCTGCGGGTTCCCCCGCACCATCCTGATTTAAATTCCTCCTTCGCTTCGGTCGCATTCTCTCCCCAGCAACTCTTCTTTCCATCGTCGCATTTTCGCCACTGCAACTCTTCTTTCTATCATCGCATTTCGCGACGGCAACACCATGGCGCTCAGACAGACTCTCACCAAGCCCTTCGTGGTCGAACCACAGGATGATCACACGCATACCGTCGTCTTTTTGCATCGATTCCCCGAGTCGGTTCCCGATGACCAACTTCCCTTCAAGGTGCTCGCATCCAAGCAGACTAAGAATCACAAGACGCTGAGCGAGCAGTTTCCCAACATTCGCTGGGTCTTTCCCTTTGCCAAAACCGGCGCGCGACCCTACGGGAACCTCAGCGCCGCCGACAAAGTCGCTGTCGGGCTGGCCCCGAGTTCGGTGCCTTACATTACGCAGATTCTCCTGCAGGAAGCCAAACTTGTCGGCGGACTCGACAAGGTCATCTTTGGTGGTCAGGGCGAAACCGCGGTCGCAGCGCACGACGCCATGTCTTCCTTCCCCGAATGGCGTCCCTCGGCCCAGTCATCAGCGACCGACGCTGCGCACTTTTTGCAAAAAACCTTTTACACGCCAGCGTGGACCGATATCGCCGCAGACCCACGTCTGGCGGGTTTTGTTGGAATGCACGCCGAGGATCGAGAACCCACGCGCGATATTTCCAATTACAGCATTGCGAAAAAGACGGCGAATAGCCCCCCGCGCATCAACACATCCATCGTGGTCAATACGCCACACTGCTTTATTCATGGCGGGTATCGAGTCACGACCGCCACGTGGGATGGTCGTCGCATTGATGACTTTGCCAAGTTTCTCGCCAATGACGTCGGTGTGCACCGTGAGGTTGAGGCCGTTGTCGTTGCCCCTGGCGACGACCTGCTCACCCCCCGCGATCGCGATAAGACACTAGAGAAGCCTAAGGATGACGGTCTGAACGACGTCCAAAAGTACGCACTCGAGCTCGCCAAGGACAAGAAGGAGAACGAGGCCCTTGTTGAAAAGATCCGACGCCGCATTGAGGCCGACAAGGTGGAGCGGAAATTCCGCCAGGCCAGAGAGCGGGAGGCGCGCGCCGCACGAGAACTTCGGACACGACAGGCGGCGGAAGCTCGCGAGCCCGACAAGAGCGAGTCTGGTGATGCTGCGGGTAACAACGTCGTGGCTTCACCATCGCCTGGCCTGGAGCAAGTGAGTGGTTCCCCCTCTGCAAACCGTCATCTTGAGGATCAAGTGCGTGGAGACAAAGAGGATGGGAACGAAGAAGAAACGGCACACGGTTCTGGCATGCACGAAGAAGGTATTATCCATGACGATGACGACTTGTCCGAGGATGAGTATGGTTATCATCGCCGAGAGCGGGCTGACCGAGTCAAGAGAATGAAGCAGGTCCCTGGAAGACGTGTGGGCGGGGATGAGACCTGGACAGCCCCGGCAAGAGGACAGATGAGCGAGGCCCAGATGCGGGCTTTTGGTTTGCTGAAGGAGACGGAGGAGGAGACGGAGGTTAAGACGGAGGTTGACTCAGAGGTCAAGTTGGAGGGTTCGATGCCTGCTGGGACGAGCAACCTCTGAGGGGCTCGCATGGTCCATTTACGGGGACTGAGTTTGGTGTCCATCATAGCCTTTCATCGAGTATTTTGTCAAAGCGTATCTGGATTAGATTGACTCTTTAATTCTGTTGACTATCTCATTCTTGAAAGATTGTTTGCGTTATACTTGCATCGAATTGTCACCTCATTGTATACGAATATCTGGTATTTGTTTGAATATCTGTCTGGGACTTGTATATCTGGCACTCTCGCGACATCATGTCCTGCTTCGCCTTTCATAACCCCTCCAAACACACTTGGCGCCCAAAATTGAAATTCCCATGCCAAACACCAAATACGCCGTTTCCGAAGCAAAACTGCCTAGTAAGATGAATAGCTCTCCGCTGCTATCTCTTGCCAGGGGTCTGCAAAACTGGGCAACGCCGAGGACCACGAAGGAGAGGCCCAGCAGCAGCCATTCTGCTCCTGCACGAATGGCGTGGGTACTGACTCTAGTGTTGGTGCCAGTATAGCCATCAGTGTTGGCACCAGCTTCAGTATCAGCATCAGCATCAGCTTCAGCCTGTGTACTCGCTTCAGTACCAGTCTGATCGTGACCAGCATCCTCCTCATCATTATTATCATCAGCAGAGCCACCCTGCCTGTCATCCAGCCTGTCATCCAACCTGTCATCCACATTCCCAAGTCCCGTGTCGTTGTAGCCTGGCCTCTCATCGCAGAATCTTTCGTCGTTGAGCCTCGTGTCATTTCCATTTCCATTTCCAGAGGAATTTCCATTGCCATTGCCAGGAGAATAAAAAGGAAAGGAAGTAAGAAACTGAGAAAGAGATAGAAATTGAAAGGCGACAAAGAATATATCCGCAAAGGATAATCCTACCGTTGTGCAGAAAAATATGAATACCGAAAATAGAATAAAGAAAATATCCCATGGGTCAAGCACCGGTCCTATCCTTTTTCGTACATTTACATGTATATTTTGAGTGTAAGATGTCCATGTCGATGTGGATATCTGATGGGTGGCCGTGTTGGTGATGTTGGAAAGTGCAGATGCAGATGCAGGTGTGAGAGCATGAAGGGGAGGGTCTGTTGTCCCTGCATTTCCCGGTCGAATTAAAAACCATAGTGTAAAAAAAGAGAGACTCAACGCGAAGAGGGTAAATATAGTGATCCGCAGAAGGAACCGGCGGGGAAGGGCAGTAGTGTCGTCGGGGGGTGACTGTGTCGTCCTGGTGGTTGTGGTGACAGGAACCAAGGGTGTTTCTTCATCCGGTTCGCGTTCATCTTCGTTCTCCTCATCCGTAACACGTGCAGTCGAGCCATCCCGCCTCCTTAGCGCTGGTCTCACTGGCCTCGTCCGATTTTGATACCGATGACAGGTAGCAAAAATCCCCACCAGAATCATCGCACCAACCCACTGCGTAACCGCCTGAACATATCCCAACACGGCCGCGTAACCTTTCCATCCCCGCAGCGAACCATATAAAACACAGTTGAGAGCGATGTAATCTACACAGTGGGTGATACGCAATCCCAATGTCGCAGAAGAAAAAAAGGCATGGTAGAGCACGAAGCGAGAAGGGATAGGTCTGTCTCGGTGAAAGATGCGGCGGTATTGTGGCGTGTATGCGAGTAGGAGGAGGATACAAATCAGCCTATATAGTGTTCGCGTGACCTTAGACAACTAGAACTAGAACTAGGACTAGGGGTTGAAGGGGACTTACGATTCAAAGATCGTTCGACTAGGGGATGTAATGGGGCTTTGCGCGAGAGTTTGGCAGTACGAGTATGAGTTGTTGGAAAAGGCCGTCGTGGAAGCGTCGTAGACGGGGTAGTTAAAGTAGGGCGACATGGCAGTTTCTCTCTCCAAGTTGGAGAGTTTTTGAATCGGTAGAGCGAGCTGTCTGGTGAAGATGAAATTGAAAAGAAGATTAACTCGACAGCACGAAGCTAGCATGTTGGCCAAAGGATAATGAGGCGCAGTTTGAGAAGGTCCTGGGCTGTGCCGCAATCAAAGCACACAACGCCCAACTGGGCAAATAGCTGCTCAAGAACGCCTATTGGCCTTTGGGATCAGGCAGACGGCCAACCAGACACGTGCTGTGACCAAGGGAATTTGAGCATAATGGCCTTTGTTCAACAGGACTCACTGTACACAACAGCAGGATCAACGAGATATTGTGTCGCACACTAAAAAAGACTGCCTGTTCCTCATCGGCGTAGAAGTTGCGTCGAAAGAAGATGCATAAACAAAATAAGAAGAGAAGATGAGATGCGATATAAAAACCGAGATCAAGGATGAAAAAAAAAAAAAAAAAAAAAAAAGAAATAAAAAAACCAAAAACAAAAAAGAAAAAAAAAAAAAAAAAAAAAATTGGGCTGCCCGACGCTCTGTCACGGTGCTAGCCTAGTACAATGATCTGGACGATACTGTCGGTGTCTTCAAAAGTGAGTTGATTTGGACTTACTTGTTTGCCAATGTTAGATGGCTCGGTATCATTCGCATGAGCGATTCCTGTGGAATCCCAAGTAGTGGCTACAAGTATCGACGAGCTTGTATGCAGTCCCACCCCAGGCCATCCATGAGATTGATCTGTAAAAACGTGACCAATTCCCCTGCTGGCGAGACCAGCAGACCCTCTTTTCATCTTGTCCAGACCACTCGCTTGGCAGAGTGGCTTGGTTCTCAGTAGAGGATTGGCTGCTCGAACCCATGAAAACGCCACGTTCAGCTGTCTTGGCCCAGAACAGCATAGTCTTATCACCAGGATAGGCGTTTCCTGCTGGAAAATATTTATTGGCGCAAAACGCAACACCCCGCGTCGCGTGTCCTGAGCAGGCTCTTCTCTCACCTCTCAGCAGTTATCAGCATACCAACATTGAGATGAGCGCAGTCCTCCCCACCTGCGCTGTAAGTGTTGCCATCTCGTACATGTGCGAGCCTAGAGATAGCTGAGATTGAAACTGACCTTCATCTGTTAACAGCAAGAATGCGCAAACTCGGCCCTCGTTAATGGGGCCCCGGGTTGCGGAACCGACCTTGCATGCCTTTGTTCCAGCAATGCATTCATCTCGGGTTTCGCATGCTGCGTTGTTGAGAAATGTCCGGTCTCGGAACAAAATGGTGCCTTTAATTTCATAGTACAGGTATGTTTCGACTGTGCTCTTTGCAATGATGCCATCGCTAACCGACTCTGGTGTGGGTTGATTGTGGCAGTTTTGTGATGGTGCAGGAGTCAAAGTAAATACCTCTCCAAGCTGCCTAACAACTAGTGCTGGCACTCGTCCAAGCAGCACCGCGACGGCGAGGACAGTTTCGGGGTCGGCGACAGCCACGGGGGTCAGCACGGAGGTCAGCCCAACAGCCACAGGCAAGATCGGGGAAGGCAGTACAGCTACCGAGTCACCGATTCCAGCACCTTCATCATCGGGCCTATCGCCCGGTTCCATCGCTGGTATTGCCGTCGGCGCCATCGTTGGCATGGCAATTATTCTCCTGGGGCTACTTATAGCAGTGCGGAAGCGCAGAGCCAAGAAAAACGCGTCACCTCCCTCGATGCTAGAACTAGAAGACGCTCCCCCACAATCCAAGGTCGCGGAACTACCATCACCCGACGTGGATTCGCCGCCCGGGAAGAAGCCGGAGCTGCAGACTCCGATGCATCCCGATATCGCGGAGCTAGATCCCAACCCACCGCAGAGAGGTCCACAGGAACTTCCCTCGTCTGCAACTCCGCCAACAAACGTCGCAGAACTGCCTTTATCTCCAGCGAAAGGTTCAGATGAGGCGCCGCGAGAGTTAGATGTGCAGCCGCAACCTACACCGGAACAAGAGACCAACCGTGACGGGGAACCACGTCTCGCCATCGCTGAAGATGAAGAGTGGGCGAATCTCGAACAGCGTCAGGCACAGCTGGCGGAGCGGAAACGGCGGCTCATGGAGATTGAGAGAATCGAGGCCGAGGAAGCCGAGATTGCGCAGCGCATGTCCCTGCTGAGAAAAAGCGACTAATTTTATATGAAAATGCCATGTTTTTATAGTCGAGGTAATTATTAGCAAATGATATCCAGTTCTTGCCCCAGTCATCTTATACCCTTGATCCCATGCCTTCTTCTGTGTCTAGCTATGTGGGACTGGGACTCCCGGGAGCGGGGATGAAAGCGGAAATCCTTTACAAGAACATTGGATCATCCGAACAAGCTCTGTACCAACAGTGGCTGGTGGGCTACTGAGGGAGATACCAAGTGGTTGAAGGCGTCATTTCACACACTTTGAACAATCCCGCAGACGCTGAGAACATTACTTGCACAAACCCTGCGACATCACAGCCACACAGATGCGCCAAAGTCTTGCCTTCCAGACATATTAGATGTTGGCAACGCCACCCCCAATGAGGATCCAGAAACCAAATCACCCAGGTGCATTTCAGATTCACTGCATCCTTTGGAAAGAGTCGCTAAGGTTGATTGTGCTTCCCGACTTGGCAAACCCGACGGGATTCAGCTTCTTTGAGATTAAGCTCTTATCCACGGATATAAATAAATATTACGAGGTAACTTGAGCAATCCGGGATCTGCTAAGTGTATAAAAGAGCAACGGAGTTCGCATCAGACCAGACAGACCAGACCGGAGTTCGCATCACAACATTGATCGGCTTGAGGCATTGCACGAAAACTCGGGGCAATTTTAATGCAACCATCTACCGGGAACTTGTTACAATGACAAAGGCTACATCAAAGTCTAGTCTTACTATTGAGATTGTTGTTGGCTATGGGCACCGCAAGGTCTAGCTGTAGCTTAGGAGATTGACGATGAAAAAGAGAAGAAACTGGAGCAAGGGAAGACCAAGGTTGAGGAATTGCGATCAATTACGGACATGGCTATTATCGCTCACAGAGTTCATCCCGTCAAGAATCTAGAGGTTTGGTACTCCAGATTCCAGACACACTCCCATGTTTTGATTGTGATTTTGCTTGATCAATCACATTGTTTGCAACTGTAGCAGGGCATGAGTGCGGGCGTTATCGGGGGTTAGAGACCGGGCCAGATTCAGTACCGGGGAATCAGGTCGGTGACAAGGCTCAGGCCAGGTTGGGTCAACATTGGGGGGTCTAAGCAGCTGTGGTTTTTTTTTTTGCAAAGTCCCAAAGCTTCAGGCAAAAGAAGAAAAGAGCCCACGAGGGACTGGAGGCATCCAGATCCCACGGCTTTTCCAGCCTAGTTTGCAAGGCTGGTGCCGTGAACCCAGCCAATCCCGACACTGCCAGTCCTCTAGTGACTTGAGCAAGTCAAACCCTGAACCAACCACCAAGTCTGGGAGGCTTGTTGTGCAACATCCATTCAATATTTAAACGCATTGTTCAGCCAGTCAGCAAATTTGATCATCTCATCATCGCCAATTCACCAGCATCAAAGCTCGGCATCATCACCATAACCACAAATTCATCTCTATCTCAACCAATCACCATAAATATTAATCCTATCAAAATGCACTTCACCATCCTCACCACCACCGTTCTCGCCCTCGCCAGCGGGACCAACGCGTGGGCGCAGGCCAAAAACGGTGAATGGATTGCCAACAACCGCTACCACAAGAGCATCGAACCCGACTCTGCCAATATCAGATTTACTGTTCACGAAGCCTGTACTAATAGAAACGCTCCTGTGGGATTGATGTCGTTTGTCGGCCCGCGTTGTCGGTACTGGATTAATAGCAAGGGCAAGATTGGGAATGGGTGTGAGTTATTTTTTACTCTCTCTCTCTTTTTGACCAGAAGTATTTTGGTACAATGATGTTAATGATGGTGGTTCAGTTTGCAGGATCGTTAGTCTGGATATCATTGATTGTCAGCTTCTTTTCTCCTAAGACTTTATTTTTATTTCTGAGGGATAAACGAGAAGTGAGAAGTGGTAGAATATAGTATTATGAAACAAGACCTTGTTATTAAAGTTCAAGTACCTACCTACCTACCTAGCTGGCTAGGGTGGGGGATGAAAGGTGTAAATTGAAAA
>Ga0247765_1001379_pt1 | contig 11913 bp, 8 predicted proteins | sample UWRJL106311C6_FD_179949 | JGI IMG/M metagenome (GOLD analysis project Ga0247765, IMG submission 179949) | Plant litter microbial communities from Arlington Agricultural Research Station in Wisconsin, United States - UWRJ-L106-311C-6 | ecosystem: Environmental > Terrestrial > Plant litter >... | reverse complement strand
TCTCGTGTATGGCCTCAACAAGATGAGTGAAAGTAAAAGTGTAAATGCTAACGCCAACAAAAAAAGACGGAGAATACATCCCCAGTGTGAAATCACACTTTTTAAAAAATTTCAAACTGTCAACAGACGGGAGGGAAAAGTTTACCCTCACCACAAACGAGCCCGGTCTCAAGGCGCAGAAACTTGTCCTGCGAGCGTCGCGAGTGGTGGAGGCTAAGCTTTGGTGTTATGCTTTGAGGAAGGCGGGGGTTAGGACGTGACCAGTCTGGTACTGGGTAGTCGTCGAGTAATATGTGGGGGGGAATGGGGTAGGGCATTGGATACATGAATGGGATTGGGGCACAAGGCATGGATACCGACTGATAAAAACATGAGCTGCTTGTTTTTGAACCTGTCAACGAGAAAAAGGAGACAGAAGATACAAGATAATGTCAAGGATGCTGCCATAAAGCTTTGATGATCACTCTGTCTGGTACATGTAAAGAGCCCAAGCACATGCACGACGGAGTCAAACAGCCGTGGGGGCTCCCACCCCCCAACCTCTAGCGGGGACTGGACTGGAGTATCCGAGACTGGAATATCGGACTTGTCTGAAACCCCGAGTCCAACCTTTACAACTCCCTTAGACTCCCTACTCCCGAGGCAGGATTCAGCTGTTCTAGGGGGACAATAATTTCTTTCCGGGACATGATGCATCACGCTAGGACTCGGACCCACGACTAAACATGTTGGATTGTCAGGTTCCATGAGGCGGAGTACGCGCAGAGATGTGGACAATCGGAGGGTCATGATCCAACTCATCAAAATGGATGGCAGATTCCAACATTTGGATAACCAGAACCGCATGGGATCTGGAACGTGCCAAAGTCTGTGCTCCTGAATGGTGAATGTCGGACCTGTTGGCGGAACAAGGTCACCCTGTGGGTATGAGTGTGGCTGTGATATCAAATAACGGCCTAGAGAACAGGGTAATGCGACGTGTAGCCTACCATTCATATGTACCCAGTTAGGGACAGTCGCAGTCCTGTCGTTACCCCTCACTGTTCTTGACGCTACAAAGTACCCGATTCATCTGTACGAGCCAAGCAGGCTCACTTGCGGCGACGTGTCGGCACAGGCACAGTTTACTGCAGGCCGGTACAGGCGCAGATAGGGCCTCTTAGCCGCGGTGGAAACCGCTAATGCTAGGATGTGAACCCATTGACGCCCATGTCCACGCCTAGGATGAATGGCGTGCGTGCCTGCGAGATCACGTCGTGTATATCCAAAGTTCTAGTAATGTTTAGCGAATCCACTCTGCCGGCGCCAAATACAGAGCATCAAATCGTATGAGACTTGTCGGTATAGTGCATCCTTTCGAGCTTGACAGCTGACAAGTCTGACTACCCACTGCAAGCAATCAAGCTCGGAAAAGTCGGGAATAGCTGTAGTGGGCCCTACCGAATGAAGCCATCACGGTTACTCCCGCTAGGGCTTCCTTCACACAGCCTAATACCAGCTGGGTGTCTATTCTGAGGTTTAGCGACCGCGCAATATAAACATTCAGCTCACAACTGACATGGCACCATTGCTGACTTCCGGGTAGTGGTGTGCCGCTTAAAATCGGCCAAAGTTAGAGGCAGTGCTCCCCCCTCGTTAAGTAAGCGGCTTGAATGGCCCCGACGGGACTTGCAGTGAAGCGTCCGGGGAGGCTGATATCGGATTTCAGGGTATCATTGACTATTGCTCCGCCACGACCGAATGAGGCAAAACCCAAGTCCCATGATGCACAATCGCGTGGTACAAGGCACAACCGCCGAAATCGAAAAGATAAAAATCGGCCTGCTTCCTGTTTGGTGAAGTGAGTCCAGTCTGAGCACTACTATCCTCCCCCAAAATCCTCGCCGACATTAATTCCAAACATGTTTGGCTTTTTAAAGAAAAATCGCCAAAGTGCACCACCACCTCCTCCATCCGACAGCACTCCTACTACTACTACCCCCGTCAAAGAGAGGAGGTCATTTTATCAACGGTTCCACGACTCCAAAACGCGCGAGATTTCCAACGACGAAGTTCTAAAGTACACGGGCAAGACCAAAGACGAGATCCGCGAATGGGGGAAAAACCGACCAGACGTGGCGGGCAACCAAGCAGCGGGCAAACTCGACATGGGACCAGCCACGGGCCTCGGGGGCGTGGCCACAGCAGAAGGGTATGGCGGATGGGGTCCTAATGCCAACGCACCTCTCAAGTATCCCCCAACCAAGACGTACAAGGTCGCGTCGAAAAGGGGAATGCAGCACGACTCTGACTGGACCGACGCTGACTGTTGCGGGTGTCTCCCCTAGCAGCTAGGCCTGAACATGAATCCCATCAATTGATGTTCGAAATCTCGACTCGATGGTTACATGGGATGAATGATGGGGTTTGTTTTTCTGGGAGATATGGAATGCTGCTGCAACTTTGCATGTATGGAGCCAATGAATTTCATGATAATCGCATCGCAAAAACGCAAGGAACTTTTGACATGTGTCCCTTGATTGGCTAGGTGCAGTTTGTGTCGTCGCGAGAGCCCAGTTCGCTGCGGGGCAGTGCAATAAGCGCTTGTCCAGTGCTTGCACCCATGTAACGCGAGGAGCATCCTGGAGTTGGCAAAAAAAATCCATCATCAAGCCAGGTGAGTGGTAAGGAAGGAAAGAGCCATGTTCGAGAGATGGTCCCACCAATATACCGGTATCGGCCACTCCCTTCCCCAGCTGCGATTCGACTGCTGGAGCTGAAAAATGGCCCCGCCAAAGAACCCCTCCATTGCGCGCTCAAAGCCTTTGACCCAACCGAGGCACCACCTTACCACGCGCTTTCCTACACCTGGGGCTCACCCCTTGGATCATTCTCCCAAAAGGTTTCTCGGCCGAGGATCAAGCGATTGAGTATTTTTTGCGACGACCGCCGTCTCCTCGTCACGCCCAACCTCCACGATGCGCTGCGGCACCTCCGAACCGAGGAAACCGCGTCGCGCGCTGCCGATGCCAAGTATTTCTGGATCGACGCCGTGTGCGTCAACCAGAAGGATATCCTTGAACGCAACTCGCAGGTTGCCAGAATGTCCTCAACCTTTTTAGGTGCTCAGTCTGTCATCGCCTGGCTCGGTCCCGAAGACCAATTCACGACTGACGGCATTGCCCTGATTGAGAAAATCTCGTCGATCCCCGAAACCCTTTGGCAGTCGGTCAGCTATACCGACTTTTTCGACATCAAATGGCATGAGAAGGTGGGAATTCCCATGGTCACCTACACCGACTGGCTGGGCTTCCTTGCCCTCATTGACCGCTCCTGGTTCCATCGTGCCTGGGTCGTGCAGGAAATGGCCCTCGCGGAGTCCGTCACGCTGGTATGTGGCTCCCAGAGGCTGGACTGGACCAAGCTTGACAAGACCCTGGGCTTTATCTCGTCAAGAAAGTGGTACCATCACCTCACAACCGAAAAGGTTCGGCACATTGCCGCTGTGCAGCGATACCCTGGTGTATACACGGGCTTCCTTCAGTCCCGTACCTCGTACAACCTTGCGGCCACAACACTTGCAAGCACCCGACGCTTCAACAAGCTCCGACGCACCCAGAAGGCTCCGAGTTTCCTCAAGAACCTGATTTACATGCATCGCCACACTGAGGCAACAGATCCGAGGGACAAAGTCTACGCCTTCCTCGGATTGTCCGACATGGAGACGGCATCACAACGGATGCGGGTGAGACCCATCGTGGCAGACTATGCCCTGCCGGTGCAAGAGGTTTATTCCAATGCAGCAACCAATCTCCTGCTTTCTTCCGGTAACCTCGGTCTGTTGTCTCAAGTTCAGGACGCGTCTCGGACCAAGATCACAGGTCTTCCTTCCTGGGTCCCCGATTTCTCTGCCACTCTCTACCCGTATCCTCTTCTTTACCGTGGAAACGGACGGTGGTCAGCCGGGTCTGGATTGTTTTGGCGTCGGGAACCCCTTGCCCTGCGCAAGGATCGACTGCTTCCCGCACAGGGGAGCTGTGTTGACACGGTTGAGGAAGTGGCCCTTTTGCCTAAGGAGAGTGTCAACTCGGCTGGCTACTGGGCGGGGATCGTCAATCTTGCTTTACAGCTTCCGTCCTGGTACCCTTTTTCCAGCGCAGACTACGACTCGGCGCAGTCACGCGTGGAGGCACTCTGGAGGACCCTCACGGCGAATACATACCTCCGACAGTACCCCGCTCCTGCAAGCTGTGGGCAACTTTTCCTAGACTATGTCCTCAACCTTCAGATTCGGCACACTTTGACGCCGTGGTCCCAGAGTGATGGATTTATACCACACCAAACCCAAAGCAGCTTTGACGAAGTTGATGTAAGTCCATCGGACATGGCTTCGGCTACACAAGACCGACGAATTGTCCCGGCGTGGTATGATCTTTTGGAGGCAGAACCAGCCGGATCGCCTTACTCGCTTGACTCGTACCGTGTACGTATGGCTGATGTGGTGGAGCGAATGCTCCGAAGCACATATGCACCTGTCGAGCTTGCCCAGTTGCAACATGACTTGGACATGACCAGTGGCGATGCAAGGCGTGTCTTTCGAACCAAAGGGGGATTGCTGGGAGCAGGACCAAGATCACTTCGACCAGGAGATGAGGTTTGGGTTCTGGCTGGAGCATTGGTCCCTCATGTCTTGAGAGAGGTCGGCGGGGGAAGGGGAACACACAGTTTGGTGGGCGAATGTTATGTCCATGGCTACATGCATGGCACGCACGGTCGACTGCACAATTCTACAGGAGTCGTGGATGTGGTGCTCGAATAAAACGGGATCAATAGTATCGGCGCGTCCACAACCATCTTCAGCTCCGTAGCTTTATGTAAAGCAAGGCTGTGATCTTGGAGGGATATTTAACCTCGTGGCGATTGGCATGTTGTGGCGTTAAGAGTGCTTCAAAAGCGGGACTCTAAGCAGTTGAACAGCTAGTAAAATATGGAAGCCTATTCCCTCAGCGACTATAGCGATCCATCGCCCCCTTATTAAAAATGGTTCAAGTAAGCCGGGTGGAGAGAAGGTTCTCGCCCTCCTCACTCTCACCACGAGCATCACCGTCAATGCTCTTCCGTGCACTAAAATCGATACCATGAATTTCGCTTTCCTTCTTCGGAACTAAGCGGCTGCCGCCTTGGCCTATGGCCGCGTGGGTGCGCCAAAGACTGGCGCCAATTAAAATGTCTGGTGCCACGCAGCTGTCAGTTAATGACGTCATGAGCTTTAACACAAATGCATTGTCTCGAGACAGTTACAACCTCTGCATGTACGAGGGAACAACATAGGTACTGTGAACGGATTCCTCTACCAACATGTCGGCATCAGCCAAACCGATTACCGTGGATTCTCTCCGTTCCAAAGGGGAAGCCAGCCTGCTAGACGCTATCGACCTTCTCAGATGCCAGGGTATCAGTCATTACGTATCTCTTCCTCAGTTGATAGTATGCGGCGATCAATCATCCGGCAAGAGCTCGGTTTTGGAGGCTATTTCCGGGATTCCTTTCCCAACAAGAGACAACATGTGCACCCGGTTTGCAACAGAAGTCATTCTCCGTCGCGCAGCCACGGCCGGCGTTTCTGTGGCCATTGTCCCAAGCGAAGAGAGTAGGACAGACGCAGAACGGCAGTCGTTGCAGAATTTCCACGAGCCACTTACCACCATCGAAGACTTGCCCGCCTTGATCGAGAAGGCAAAAATAGCAATGGGACTGACGGAGATGACCAAGGCCTTCGCAAAAGATGTTCTTAGAGTGGAGATTTCCGGCCCCGACCGTCCCCATCTTACGATTGTCGACCTGCCAGGACTTATACATGCAGAGAACAAACTGCAAACAACAGCAGATGTGAATACGGTCCAGCAGATGGTCAGGTCCTACATGGCGAACAGACGCAGCATAATCTTAGCAGTGGTGTCAGCAAAAAACGACTACCCTAACCAAATCGTCCTGAAAATGGCTCGAGACGTCGACGGAAAGGGTCACAAGACGCTAGGAATTATCACGAAACCAGATACACTCCCTGTTGGCTTAGAGAGTGAGACATCGTTCGCCAATCTGGCTCGGAACTAGGACATTGAGTTTCGCCTCGGGTGGCACGTTCTTCGCAACAGGGACTACGACAATAGAGATGTCTCTTTGCCCACGCGAGATGCGATTGAAAGTGACTTTTTTTCGAAAGGGGTCTGGGGCGAGTTCCCCAAGTCGGCCGTTGGTATCAACTCTCTGAGGACGCGACTGAGTCGGGTCCTCCTGGATCAGATCCAGAACGAGCTGCCAGATCTAGTGGAAGAGATACAGCTGTCTATCCAAAGCACGAGAGACGCGCTTGAACGGCTTGGTGGTCAGCGATGTACGGTTGACGAGCAGCGCTTGTTTCTCCTCAAGATCAGTCACTCATTTCATCTCCTCGTCCGGCCTGCAGTGGACGGAACATATGGCGACAGGTTTTTCGGCGACTCGAAATCGAATGAGGGCTATAGCAGGCGGCTGCGGGCCGTGATACAAAACTTGCATCTGCAGTTCGCTGAGGATATGCGTGTGCGTGGACACCGGAGGCGTTTCATTGACGACGATGACCACGAAGTTTCACCGAGCCGCAGTACTGAGCCAAGGATCTATCCGGAAATCATCTCGCGCACCCGATTTTTAGGAGAGATCTCAGACGCTCTAAATCGGGCGCGGGGCCGTGAGTTGCCCGGCATGTATAACCCGCTAATAGTTGGAGATCTCTTTTTCGAACAGGCGGATCCGTGGGAGAAGCTCGCAGAGCGCCATCTCAGGAAAGTGTGGAACGCTACGCGGGCATTTTTAGAAATGGTGGTATCACATCTTACAGATGAAACCACTGCAGAAGTCATTCTCGACGAGGTGGTTGCGCCAGAGATGGAAAGCAGATGGACCGATTTGGAGGCGAAGCTTCAGGAGCTCATCACGCCGTATCAAAAGGAACACCCCATCACGTACAACCACTACTTCACCGAAACAATCCAGAACATGCGACATCGCCGCATGGAAGAGGAGGTATCTCGAAGGTTGTCGACACTGTATGGTGTTAAGCAGATTACGTCACTCGAAGAGCTTCCAGCGCGCAAGGTGAAAACTACCAGTCTCGTCACAGCCTTGTCACGCCGGAACGAAACCGACATGGACCGCTACGCTAGCTCGGAAATTCTTGATTGTATGATGGCATTTTATAAGGTAAAGCTAACAGGGAAAAGGACTGGAGGGAGCCAGCGGTGATTAGCTAACTTTTAAACTCAAGGTAGCTCTGAAGGGCTTCGTCGACAACGTTGCAACCTACGCCGTCGAATTACTTCTAGTCCAAAAGCTTGATGGGCTGTTATCCCCATCGGATATCGCCACCATGGACGCCGACAAACTACAAAGGATTGCCGGAGAACTGCCCAGCGCTGTTGTTCAGCGGGAGCAACTATCTCGGAAGTTGGAGGTTCTCACTACTGGGATGGAGACCTGTCGGCGGTATGGTAACCGCAATACCCGGAGTAAGTCGATGCCCGTTGAACGAGTACATGTAGAAAATTAGCACAGAGCTAAAATGGTCAGGTCTTCAATACCCTCCCTACAAAAGACAGTTCACCCAGGACGACCGCAATTCAGATGATACATATGCTACTTCGTCGGTGGGTAGCATTGAATTCCAAAGAGCTTCCTGAAACTAAGATGCCTTAGAGCGGTAGCAAGCCAGCTGAAGGGGGGATGCCATTGTCTAGCATTACAGGGGCGGCACAGCCGGCCGCTAGCGAAGGTCCTGCAAAGCATGGTCCCAAGCCTCCAGTGGAGGAACAGCCAGAGTCTTCACCGGCAAAGAAAAAAAAGAAAAAGAATATGGTACAAACCTGGGACTTATGGGAGGCTGGAGCTGCTTAAATTGGAGGCCGGGATGGAACCGGTATTTGGAAAGACTCAGGCAAAAACATGAAATCTTTGGGGCGGAGAGACTTGAATAATCCCTGACTTGAGCGCTAGAGGAGATGGATGACTTGGAAGATCAGGGCGAGTTTCGAGGCGGGTTGATGATGATCTTGAACGATGGTGAGAACGCAACGATATATGCCCCTTTTACTGGCCCGAAATTGCTTATCAACTGGATTGTTCATGATGCGATGGGTTTCTCGTCAAATTCCCTAAGCATACGCATGATCATTCACTTTCAAAGTCCCCCATAACAATATTCACAACGGATACGGCGTAGAAACCTCGCCCTTTTTCTCTAACGCCTTTCATTTTGATATGCGCAGGTAGGTACTGATAGTATAAACCGGGCAATTCAGTATGTTGTGTTCTATTCAGTCCTGTGTGTTGTCAAATATTGTTGATGCTAATGGTGATTTGGTGGAATAGCTCTCTAATCAAGAGCAAGATATCACCCCTTTATATATATACACGAGTCAATCCAGTCTACCAAGACTGCTCAATCTCGACGAGTTACATGTACCCTTTGACTTCCATTGGAAGAAAGAGTTCCGATCACAGATGTATACATACATACGAATCCCGGCACCAGACATTTTCGTGGACGGTAAATCTCGATCAATTACAACATTTCCTACCTAGTTAGACATAGATTCCAAGAGGAACGGCAACACCTGTACAACCAAGGGTTTCAGCCACCGATATTACAGGGTAGTGCTGATTGGTGCATATTGAAGTGTGTAAGTCACGTACCTATGTGACAGGGGCTAAGCCTTGTAATAGCCTTAGCGACCTTTAACCGTGACATTAGGAATAGTAAGGTGGACTTTGGCCACATGTGTAGAACTGACGGCGCGTGCTGGATTGGCCCCTGAAATCCCTTGTCCTTGTTGACCGCCCTTTGAATTTCTGCCTATGCCTCTATTTAGCGGTCCCAAAAGGACTGAATAAGCTTGAAACCACGCCGCAGTTGCCTCGTGCCATTGGCGCAAACCGACTCCTTTGCTGGTGCTAGCCTGTCCAAAAGGGAGAGACCGGGTGGTCCAAGAGGGCATCTGGCGCTGGAAACCAAGATTCGTTACATGTACCGGTCATCAAGAGGGAGCACATTGAATGATTCGATATTGCCGCAACCTGGCAGGAGTACTGAGGCGGGGATGAGGATGCGGCGCAGGAGTTTTGCTCCTTGTCAAATTTTCTTTCCTTCAGGTCTGGGCTGTTTATGCCGACCCTTTTGGCGTTGAAATGGGCGCTCGGCGAAGCAATATTCCAGGACCTCAACTACCTTCCCGACCAACACGGGCATACTTACAAAGTCTCGCTTTCCGTCTTAATGTAACACCAGACGGGGCTTGGATTTCCTCGTCCTTAGCCAGCTCATTCCTACTTCCCATTCTGTATGGCATTTCTCCCAAGTCAGCCTAGTATGTGAGGGGGAAAAAAAAGATCTAGCCCTTCATTCGGTCGGGCCAGTCCGACACGGGGTGTTTATCTCTCTGTGCTGGTTGCTCAGCTTGCCACAACTTCCAACGCCAAGCCAATCATGTCTGAGCGATAACGCTGCCAAAACGGCAACCCGTGCTGTCAGCCCAATGTAATGCACGGCACAGCCTTACTTCAGTGCAGATATTGAGACGGGACGGGTCTAGACTTCTGTCAACACCCCTATCGTGGACACCAAACACTCGGCGAATGAAAGTCTTTACCAACATTGCAACATAAGTGGCTTGCACTGCGGACTGGTCGAGACCTGATGCAAGTTGTGTCGTCGGCTCCGAGTCGTCCTAACAAGTCGACTCGGATGACGATTCAGCCGAGAATCCCAGCCAGCCACAGGATTCCCCCGCTTGATTCAATGCCCACAATGTGTGCTTCTCCAACCACAAGTCCGGAAGAAGTGCTGAGGAGGAGGTGAGTCTGGTGCGCCTGGTCAGGTCACCAGGGCTTGTTTAGGTACATAAAGCCTTCCAGACTCCCCCGTCTTTGCCCTCTCTCATCACTTCCCAGACATCAACTCACTTCAGCTCACTCAGTTCTAGTACAGCTCTCTTCATTCATCACAGCCTATATTTCACTGCAAATATCTCTCTCGCAAACTTCTACCATGAACGCTCTACCCAACACCAGGCCCTTCCAGATGCGGGCCGCGAACGAACGGGCGGCTTTGGCGCAACAGGTCCCAGCGGCTGTCCCGATCAAACCGTCAGTGCCGGTACCGCAGCTGCCACCGTCTGAGGCGCCGATGCAGGGCCCAGCACACAAGCAGCTGGCCGATCAGCTCCACCTCACGCACGGCGCCCACAATGCGCTTTCCTTTCCCCTTTCTCAGTTTCAAGGGGAATGGACCGGTGTTGGATTCAACATGATCTTCCGCCCACGCCCCTTCGACGCGACGAAAACAAAGTTTGACTTCGCTAACCCAAACGGACCAAACGACAACATTCTGGAGTTGAACCTAACGAAGGAGCAGTGGTCTTTCGGCCAAACGCTCGGCTCCATCGCGAACCGCGGGCTGGGCGCCCAGCAAGACATCTTCCTCGGAGGAATCCCCTACTTGCAGACGGTACAAAACGTCACCAACCCGCTCACCGGACTGGGTGACAAGGACATCAAGAACCCCGATGAGCCCGATGCCGGTCTCCACTTCGAGCCCGGCGTCTGGCTGTTCTGCCCACCTTCCGGCCCCAACGCGGCCAGCATAGCTCGTATGGGCTGCGTGCCGCATGGGACAAGCTTCACCGCTCAGGGCTTAGTTCCGGCGGAAACCAAGACGGACAAAACACCCTTGGGTGGCACCCAAGGCAAGCCAATCTTTGAGAAGCTGGATACCACGCCGTTCCGCCTCCACGATCCAGACTCCAAAGTCGAATTTGCCGACACGTTCAAATCCATGACGGCAGACGTCAATACCCTCCGCGAGCCCTCTAACCTCGGCCCGTTTGCCAAAAAGGGCACTATTAACCCCGACATCATCAAGAACCCCAACCTCGTTCTCAAAGCCGTGACAGACCTCCAGCGCATCCAGGAGACCATATCCTTTTCCGTCTCCACCGGTCCGCCCCAAGCGCAGCTCAACGGCGGTGGCACCTCCAACATCTCGTTCCTCGCGGGGCCTCAAGCTCGGCAACCCTTTCCGCCCCCGAGTTCTACGACGTCGACAACCAAGACGGCATCGGCCCTCTTTCCGACCAACAGCAACCCTGGCCTGCATGACAACCCAAACGCGCACGCGGATTTCCTGACGAATCGATGGTGGATTTACTCGGTCCTGTACGACGTGCCCGTCGGCACCACGGGTATGAAACCAAACGATACCCGCGAGCTTTCGGCCGTGTTGCCGCCCAACTGCCGCGCGCCGGCTCCGCGCTTCCACATCACAGCGGCAAGGGAGATCAAACCGGACGAGACGCTCCAGGTGCCGGGCTTTCAAATGCAGTACTCGCAGACGGTCAACCTGAATTTCGGGCCGCGAGAGATTGGCGTCTTGACATGGCCGCATGTTAGCGTTGCGACGTTGGTTCCGACAAGGGCGCAACCTTTTACCGTGAGTAGCTTGAAATGATGAGAGGGTAAAAAAAAGGGAGGAGGGAAAAGAAGTTGATACTCGGTGCGAGGTGCGAGGAGGGTTTGAATGTAATGTCTCTTGTCAAGGAAGCTGGGCACTGATTTCCAACCAAACTTGAAGTCGTGGCTCGAGGTCACCACCTGTCAAAAAAATATGTTTTGTTGATCGACTTTTGATCGGCCGGAACATTAAGGTGCCAGCGATGACGATTTGGTGGAGGAATATCTGATCTATGTGTATGGCTGGTTACCTAGGTAACATACCTACTATAATCCAAAACGTTACCTTTAAAAAGAACGGGTATGGGGTGGTTGGTCTTTGTAAATAAGTAAAACAATTATAAAAAAAAAAAAAAAAAAAAAAAAAAAAAAAAAAAAAAAAAAAAGTTTATT
>Ga0247765_1001378_pt1 | contig 11917 bp, 7 predicted proteins | sample UWRJL106311C6_FD_179949 | JGI IMG/M metagenome (GOLD analysis project Ga0247765, IMG submission 179949) | Plant litter microbial communities from Arlington Agricultural Research Station in Wisconsin, United States - UWRJ-L106-311C-6 | ecosystem: Environmental > Terrestrial > Plant litter >... | reverse complement strand
AGAAGGGTCTTCGCTGGACCTCGCGCCGGGAAACCGCCGCCTGCTGGTGCTCGGGGCGCTGCTGCTCGCCGCGGCGTCCGGCGTGCTGCTGGCCATCGGCAGCATCCCGCTCTGGGCTCCGTTCTTCACCATCGCGCCACGGGTGGTCCTGCTGTCCGCCCAGTGGGCCTATCTCGTGGCCCTGGTGCTCGCCTATGCGCTGCTGGTGCGCAATGCCGCGCGGGCGGCGCACGGCGAGCGGATCGGCCCGCTCGTGGGAGCCGCCTGGGCCGCGGGCGGCGTGCTCGCCTTCATCCTGCTCGTCCTGGTGATCTGGGAGCTCTGCGTGCCGGGGAGCCAGATCCAGTTCTTCCACCTGCGGGCGCGGGCGCTCACCAGCGGCCTGTCGCCGCTGGTCTCGCTCAGCGTCGTGGGCGGCGCGATCTACTTCTGGCTCTGGAGCGAGCTGATGCGGCGGCGGCTGATGGCGCGGCTGGCCACCGACTGTCCGCTCGAGGCGCTCGCCGATCCGGCGCTGTCCGGCTCCCTGCCGATCGTGGAATCGTTCCGCGACCTGATGGCCCGGACCCTGCCGCGAGGGATCCGCATCTGGGCCCTGCCGGCGACCGCGTTCATCCCGCCGGTGTTCCTGCTCTGGTGGACCGTCCAGCCGATCGGGGAGACCCGCGGCTACGGACGCCTCTTCGTCCTCTTCCTCGCCGCCGCCTTCTCGCTGAGCGCGCTCTCGTTCTACCGCTTCGTCCGGCTCTGGCGCGGCACGCTCAGGCTCCTGCACCGGCTGGACGACGCCTCCCCCGCGGTGGCGAAGTCCTTCGAGGACATCTCCAAGGAGCTGGACTGGCGGCCGATCAAATCCTTCGGCTGGCAGATCCCCCCCTTCCGGACGCTGGTCCTCTCCGTCCACAAGCTGCGCGAGCTGGTCGAGGCCCAAAAGGTTTCCATTGCGGGATATCCGGACTCGCTGGACACCCCCTTGAAGGCGATGTTCGAGCACGAGCGGGACGGCGGCTCGGTAGAGGAGATCGAAAACCGCAACGCGCTCGGCAGGATCTTCGCCCAGGCCTGCCTCGATCTGCGCAGCCAGGTCGACGACCCCGCCGTGAAGCAGTTCCTGGCGTTGCGGGTGGCCGCCTATCTGCGGTACATCTTCGCCCACATGCGGAACAGCCTGATCGGCGGGCTGGTCACCGGTCTGCTCGCCGTGGTCGGAGTCACGGCCTACGTGTTCGAGCCCAAGCATTTCGTCTCGCTCGCCGGCTGGGTGGCGCTGGCGATCGCGGTGGCCCTCACCCTCTGGATCTTCCTGCAGATGGACCGCAACCCCACCCTGAGCCGGATCGGGGGGACGACGCCGGGGCAGGTGACGTTCGACCGCGTCTTCCTCACCAAGCTCCTCACCTACGCCGGCATCCCCATCCTCGGCCTGATCGCCACCCAGTTCCCGCAGGTGGGGAGAATGCTGGGCCAGCTCACCAGCCAGTTCCTGCGGATCGGGGGCGGCGGGTAGGGGGCGCCATGCTAAAGTCGCCGCGCGGTAGCTGAACCCAATCCCAGGAGGTTTTTCGATGATGAATGCAACGCGCGTCCGGCTGCTCGCCGGACTGGCCCTGATGGCCGTTCCGATGGCAGCGCCGGTGGCGGCGCAGCAGCAGGACTTCTCGAAGGTCGAGATCAAGGTGATCCCCGCGGCCGGCAACATCTACATGCTGGAGGGCGCCGGGGGGAACATCGGGGTCTCCGCGGGGAGCGACGGCATCCTGATCGTGGACGACCAGTACGCGCCGCTGGCGGAGAGAATCCGTGCGGCCCTGAAGGGCATCAATTCCGGCGGCAAGCTCAAGTTCGTGCTCAATACCCACTGGCACGGCGACCACACGGGGAACAACGCCACCTTCGGTCCCGAGGCGCCGATCATCGCCCAGGAGAACGTGCGCAAGCGGCTCTCGGCCGAGCAGCACATCATGGGGGAGACGGTACCCGCCTCGCCCGGCGAGGCGCTGCCGGTGATCACCTTCCAGGATTCGGTCTCCGTCCACTTTAACGGCGAGGAGATCAAGGTGATCCACTACCCGCACGGCCACACCGACGGCGACAGCGTGATCTTCTTCACCAAGTCGAACGTCGTGCACATGGGGGACGACTTCTTCAGGGACCGCTTCCCTTTCGTCGACCTGGATAGCGGCGGCAGCGTGCAGGGGATGACGGCCGGCGTGGCGAAGGTGCTTTCCCAGATCCCCGCCGACGCCAAGGTGATCCCCGGTCACGGTCCGCTCTCGACCGTCGAGAACCTGAAGACCTACCACCGCATGCTGACCGAGACCACCGCCATCGTCCAGAAGCAGATCAAGGCGAAGAAGACCCTGGCGCAGATCAAGACCGCCGGGCTGCCGGATCAGTGGAAGGAGTGGGGGAGCGGCTTCATCAAGACCGACGTCTGGATCGAGACGATCTACAACAGCCTGACCAAGAAGATGCCGGCCGAGCCGGCGAGCACGACGCACCACTGATCCTGCCCTCCTGAGTTCCTTCCCGCCCGTCGGCTCAGAACTGGTGGGCGGGAAGGCCCCGGCCCTTCAAACCGAAGCAAAGTGCCGCAACGCTTCGGTCTCGGCCGGGCGTGGTACACCGGCCTGGGCCATCGCTCCGAAACCTACGCGGCCGCGGGCGGTCTTAGAGGAGGAAGGTGATTTGAGATGCCAGGGTTCGTAAGGTAAAATCACCAGCGGTAAAGGCCAGTTTATACAGGCTCACGATCCTTGAAAATTCGCTTCCGGCTGACGTCCCGGCCCTTCGGATTCCGCCCTTTTCAGTAAGGTAATTTGAGCGGATCGACCCGTTGAATACGTTTTTGGACCCGCGGGTCGGAGTCCCCGACCCGTGGTCGGGAGTCCGCGACCCACGGGTCGGAGAGTTGGACCCGTGGTCCGGAGTCCGCGACCCCTGGGTCGAAGAGCTTGGACCGCGGGTCGGAGTCCGCGACCCATGGGTCGGAGAGTTGGACCCGTGGTCCGGAGTCCGCGACCCGCGGGTCGAAGAATTGGACCCATGGTCCGGAGTCCGCGACCCGTGGGTCGAAGAGTTGGACCCGGGGGTCGGAGTCCGCAATCCGTGGGTCGAAGAGTTGGGCCCGCGGGTCGGAGTCCGCGACCCGTAGGTCGGAGAGCTGGACCCGCGGGTCAGATAACCTAAAGTCCGGGTCGGGAGGGTGGGCTCGCGGGTCGGATTCCGTGACGCGTGGATCAAGGAGGGGGAGTCGTGGGGCCAATTTGGGAAACCTCTCTGATCCAGGGGCCCTTCTAAGATCGAAGGTTCAGGCACCCATGCCGAGCAGTCGAGGGAGGACTTCTTCTGCCCTGACAAAGTATTGCTCCTTGAACGCGGGATTCGGGGTCGCCATCGGCTCCAGATTGACAAGGACAGTCCGCGCGCCAGCGTACTCGGCTCCTCTTACAGAGTTGGCAGCTGGCGACACAAGCCCAGACGTGCCGATGGCGATGAAAAGAGCGCAGTCCCCGCAAGGCTCGCTTGATTGTCCAGCCAGGTAAGGCCGGAATCCCTTCACCGAAGAACACAACGTCCGGGCGGAGCGTCGCGCCGCACTTGGGGCATCGCGGCATCGTGGCTCTGCTCGTCGCGATGCCGCTCGAGATCGCAGGCGCTATTGCTGCACTTCGAGAACAGGATGTTGCCGGGCGAGGTGCCAGACGACTACTCGGACGGGCAACGTTGCGGGGAAGTTCCTCAACGTTTCCGGGTAGCTTGGAAACGCGGGCGGGGCTACGAAGATCCCTTTCTGCCAAGACCACCGAGAATCTATAGCCCTTGACTTCGTAGGAACGTCTGACCCTTCACCGCCGCCGGCCGCGTAGGACCGAGCTGGTTTAGGAACCTCGTTGTAACGGTCTTAGCAGAGGGGCTGAAGCCTTGGCCAACCTGTGCTCCCATCTTGTAGGCTAGCTTCCGGGGTAAGCTGGTCACACTGGACAAAACCAAGGTTTGCCGAGCGCGAGTCACTGCTACATAAAACACTCTTCTCTGCTCTTCGAGCATCGCCGTCTGCTCGTCGGGCGACAGATCATCGTCAGCGACCGTTGGAATGAGGCCCTCAATGCAGCCTGCGACCACAACCAAGTCCGCCGTCAAACCTTTAGACTTGTGAAGGCTCATCACACGGACGTAATCGACATCAACCGGTAAATCTGGCTGGCTAATCGTGGTCCGCACTCCCTCTCTCAGCTGAAGGGCATCGACATCATCCTTATCGATAGTCTCCGCCGCTGTTCGAAGAGCCTGTGCCCATTGCTGATCTACGGGAAATAGTCCGTCGACTAACTCCTTACCTGAGAGAGCCGTCAACTGGGAAAGCCTTTGCTGGAGCAACTCGAACCGGTTAATAAGCTCCTTGCAGTTGGGGAGGGTCAACTCTCCCCGAGTCATATGCTCCAGAGCCTCCCTCGGGGCTTGCCCAGTCTGTTCACAGTGGCGGCGGAGACGCTTCCAGGCGCCGCTACGAAGTGACTGGCTACCAAAACCGCACCAGCAGCGAAGCGCAACGCGATCGTCTGGGTCTGCCAGAAGGTTCAGCAGCGTGACGGCCTGCTGAGCTTGGCTCTCGTCCATCTTTTTTGGATCCCCATCCAGAGCCTCTTCCTGGAAGAAACTATGAGCTGGCGTTCCATTCACCTTTAAAGCGTCTCGAATCGCATAGCCGAACTGTCGCCGCGGTGCAAGCACAAGGACTCTGCCGGGATCGACTAACCCTTCTGCGACGCGAGCATTAATGAAGCGAGCAATTCCCTTTGCTTCCTCTTCTATGCTGTCCCACTGCACGACATGGACTTCACCCGGAGGGTTTGTATTCCTTGGCAGCAATGCCCGGGATTGGCGGCTTTGGTTGTACTGAATGAGGGTATTTGCCATTACTACTATGCGCTGAGGACACCGGCGACACTCTTCGAGATACTCATCGTGAGTTTCAGGATGATCTCCATGGAACTGAGAAATTCCTTGCGGGTGAGCATGCTTGAACGAGTAGATCGACTGATCCTCGTCGCCGACTAAGGTAAAGCGGCCACTCGATGCAAGCACATCGAGCATGACCTGCTCGGAACGGTTTAAGTCTTGGTACTCGTCTACGATGACATGGTCAAAGGCGGTGAGTACCGGTGTCGCAGGGTTATCTCGCAGGAACCCGAGGGTGACCGGGACGATCTCGCCGATCAACATCCCTCGGTGAAAGCGTAGCCAACTCTCAAGAGCTATCTCGAACTTGCTATCAACTACGTCGACAGGCCAGCCAGGCTCTTCGGTCTGTAGTCGTGCCCAAGCGGCATTAAATGCTTGAAGGAGTCCTCGACAGTCCTGTACACCCCCAAAGGGCTCTCCTTTGAGATCTTCTAGCAGGAACCGCTCTTCCGCTGCAAGGAGGGGGCGAGGGGTTCGTCCTGTGGCCAGGAGAACTTCCTCTCGGACCAGCACCGAGAAACAGAAGGAGTGGATAGTGCCGGCATGCACGTCTGTAGCTCCCCGGACACCCAACTCTCGAAGGGAATCCTCGAGATCGCGCGCTGCGGTCCGGGTGAATGTCGAGACAAAGATACGCTCTGGCGTGACTCCTTCTTGAAGGAGACGAGCGACCCTCCGCATTAGTGAGAAAGTCTTACCAGTGCCCGGCCCGGCAACAATACGAAGAGGAGACGCGTCTGTCTTCGCAATCCGCAGAGCGGCGCCTTCTAGGCCCTCGTTCCATTCCATTGTATATTCCTCACCTGCCCAGATAGCCTCAGAATTGGATTTCCGACCCTAGAGATATTGTAGGAGGCGCGCTGGACAGTCCGCAAGAGGGGGCTTTGAATGGGGCACCCCGACCGGAACGGAACGAGGTGCCAGACGATTTTCGGCCACCATGCGCACCATCGACTCTACCCCTGTTCTTCCCCGGAGGGGGACTAGCTGCCACTCCTTGGATAAAATCCCGAAGACCTCCTCTTATGGCTGGGCTGCTGGCCTTCTGTGTCGAGGACTTCGGATAGACGCTCCGGACGTCACTCCTGCGACTTGCGAGCCGACCGACTCGACCGGCGAGCGCGAGCCCACAACCCCAGGCCCGCCAGCAGGACCACCACAGCGGACATGGCCCGTGAGGGCTTTACGAGAGGCTCGTCCGGCTCGGGCTCAGGCTCCGGAGGCGTCTCGATGGGAGGTGGCGTGACTGGAGGATCGAGCCGCGCGAACGAGGCTTTGCCGTAACTTGTGCCGGCGGCGAAGACAGCCGACGAGTTCCAGGAGGCCGGCACCGCCTCCTGGACGGGAAGGACCGCGGGAGGGAGCGGAGGGAGATCCTGGCCAGTCCCCTCTCGGTACCAGTTCAGGATCGCCACCAGCCGGGCGAGCCGGTCAACGGACCGAAGGGCGTCAAAAGCATGGCAGATCGGTCCGAGGCTGGGATTTAACGAAAAATCCGACTCCATCCCCGGTTCGAGTTCCTTGCTCATCTCTTCTTCCACGCTCTGCCTATACATTTCGTCGATCATTTTCTCTGGGATATAGGAGGCAGAAGCCTGCTCTCTAATCCGTCTGGAGCGTTCGAGGTACCATTGGATATCCGAGCGGGACGAATACCAGTAAGGTGGATGTGCGAGCCAGACCAGCCGCACCCGCATCAGGCAATCGGAGGGCTCGTCGACCGCTTCGACGGCCAGCCGGCCGTCGGCGGCCCGGATCCGGGCCGGTGCGTCGTACCACTGATAGGTCGCAAAATCGACCAGGTCTCCCCAGGCGATGTGTCTGAGGAAATCCGGCAGCTTTTCGGAACCTTTTTCGCTTGCGATGTTGGAAGCCCTGCTGAGCATCATGTCGAGGCGCATGGCGTCACGAGAGAGGAAGGTGTTGGCGATGGCCGGATGGATCGCGAAGTCCCAGTAATCGTCATGGACTTCGGTCATGCCGACCAGGCCGGCAGCGTTGCCGGGTACTGAGGCGGTGGGCCCGTGAACGCGTTCAAGCCCTTCGCCGGGCTGGACGAACTGATAGGCGGCCCACAACTCCGTGGGCGTGACGTCGGAGTAGTCGAGCACTCGTCCGTCCGCCAGTACCGCCCTGATACCGAAGGCAGGGATGCCGCTGCCGTCGTCCGCCAGGACCGGAAACTCCAGGCGGGCCGGGCGAAGGCTGTCGGGATCGGACCGGTTGCCGAGGATCACCCCTCCCCAGGCCGGCATGGAGAGAGCCAGCATGCTCACGAACATGCCGCCCCCACCTCCACCTGGTGGCCCTCCAACGATTCCATGGCTGCCTGGCGTCGAACGGCCCCCTTCAGCCCGAATCTCTTCGTATTTGACCCGATACCTTTGGATACCCGGATCTCCGTCCGGCGCTCCTCCTCCTCCTCCTCCTCCTCCTCCTCCAGCCTTGGGAGGCAGGGTCAGCGAAGCGAGACTCAAGGCGAGGGCGATCCCGTCGCGTCGCGGTTCCTCCCTTACCGTGCTCAAAGCCTCTTCCAAGGTCCGGATGGACTCTACGGAGCGCCGGAAGCTAGCTTCTTCCTTCTTCTCGAACAGGCCGAGCTCTGCGATCTCGTCGATCGTTCCGTTCTCCAGGCCATCGCCGAGGCTGGCCGTCAGGATGACCCGGCCTCGGCCCCGAGCTCGAACCCGCTCGAGGATAGTACGCGCGCGTCCCTGCTGTTCTTCGATCCGCGCTTCGAGGAAGGAGGCGAGTTGCTCCCGGTGCGCTTCCTGCGACTTGACCGTCACGCCGTGGGAGGTCAGTTCGACGTTCTGACCCGTGGTCGAGTCCGTGACGAAGACGTTGTCCACTCCGAGCTCCTGGATGAATTTCAGGAGCACTTCGGGAGAAGGGTGGTCGTGCCGGTTTGTCCGGTTGGCGGTGAAGACGACGGCCTTCAGCCCGAGCCGTTCCTTCTGCGCCAGGATGGGCGTCATGTCGTTCTTGATTGAGCCGTGATGTGCGGAGATCAGCACGTCGAGCCGGGGAGGTGGCTTCCGCCCCGCCCACTTCGCAAGCAGAGGGCTGGAAGCGTCGTCGAAGTCGACCGCATGGAGCGTTACTTTCTGGGCGGAGAGCTCGTACTGTGTGATGACGGAGCGGCCGTGAATCGGATCCTCTCCGGGGGACGGAAGGATCTCCGCAGGGTTGTACACGAAATTGGAGACCCGCACAGCGGCATCGGGCTCCGCCAAGCCGGCGAAGGCGTCCCGGTTCTCCGCCGGGGAATAGGAGACCTCGGGCCGGCCGCCGTTTCCCCATTTTTTCCGGTAATACTCGCGTAGCGAGTCCACCTTGTCGTAGCCGTTGTCGATGAAGACGATCTTGCCGAACTGCTGGATCTTTGGGTCGCGGATGGCGACCTTGAGCCCGTCCATGTGGTCGGAGTGGGGGTGCGAGCAGGTGATTACCAAGCGGGTCACGCCTTCGTCGAGAAGGTATTGCAGGACCCCACGGCCATCGATCATGGCTCCTCCGAGACCGAGTTGGCCGCCCTGGCCGCCATCGGTGATGTAGGCAGTTCGCCCCCGGGCCAGTCCTCCCGGTTCGTCTAGGAAGACGCTCGCAGTGCCCTCGCCCTGAATGGAGAGGAAGTGGGCTCCCGCACCCACTAGCGCAGAGGCACCGGTGGCCAGCAGGAGAAGCAGTGAGATGACGCCGGAAATCCTTCGCAGCATGCGGAGTCTCCTGGTCAGCATTCAGTCTAGAGTGTAATTCTATTTTCCTCTGAACGCAGCATTCAGTGCAAAGAGACGGACATGCTGGAGGGATTCTCAAGCCGAAGAGCTGAAGTCGTAAGGATCGACCTGCTGCTGCTTCACGCTGCAGCAACATCGCTGGCGTCGGTGGATCCAATGAGGAGAGCAGGGAACATTTTTAACTCATCGAAAAAAGTTTACGATATGCTCCCTCAAGCCCGGCCCGTGCTGATGCTGCTGGCGGTGATTCTGGTCGCCATGGAATCGCTCATGAAATCACAAGCGCCAAGGCGGATTCCCGCAAGCCTGATGATTCGAGCACCCTGATGGCCTTCGGGACGAGGTGCCGGACGATTCTTCGGCGGGGGCTATGGAGTCCCGCGTCTCGAAGACCGGTATATATCCTACGATGTACCGAAGTTATTACCTAGGTCCAATTGTCTCTGCCGGTTGTCTCCCTTAGCCTTCTCCTGGATCTGGTGTAGGGCACAACAAGGAGACATGCCGTGAAGATGGGCGACTGCATGAGAGTCATCAACCAGCGGATCTGGGATCACGAACGACACATCGAGCAACGCCGGGCCAAGGGTCTGCAGGTTGCGCCTCTGCTCCATCGGATCAGAGAGCTGGAGTCCATCAGGCGTGAGATCGCGGCACTTGCAACGCCGAAGGACGTCACCCCGGAGGAAGTCAGGCCTCCGGGGGAGTCGAAGCCGTTTCGCTAAGACATCAGACGCCGTAGCACACGCCGTCCGTGAACTGGTGGGTGGCGGACTCGCAGATCCAGTTGAAAACCGGTTTGCTGCTGGGGGACGTGCAAATCGTGACGTATGTCTGTGTGAAATGGCCGCCGGCGTCCTCACACTGAGCCCTCAGCGTGCCGCAGTAGTCGGCCGGGCAGGCGTCGGCCCGGGAGATGCTGGGGGTCGCCCAGACGGCAAAGGCGAGGCCGGTGACAGACAGGATCAGGCGAAGAGTCTTCGATTTCATCGTGGTCTCCTTAAGACGCCAGTGGGTGCGACTTGAATCTGACTCTATCCTAGGATAGAAGCCAGTATATTTTCAATAGTGTAAAAAATAGACATGGCATGTAAAACAAAATCCATGGTTCAGAAGTCGACGACAGTTCCGTAGCACTCCGAGAGCTCGGCCGCCGGACAACGACCCGCTGGAGCTTCTATGCCTGCTTGCACGGCACCTGTTTTACGGAATAAAATCCGGATTCAAGTGTCCAAGGGGCTAAAATTCTCCGTTTAGCGATGAAACGATCCGATCTCGAGATCCTGCTCCAGGAGGGCGAAGGCACGACTTTAGAGTTTAAAGAGGGCTTGTCGTCCTCTTTCGCTCGGGAGCTTGTGGCGCTGGCAAATACACTGGGCGGCAAAATCCTGCTGGGAGTCCGTGACGACGGAACCGTGGCGGGAATCCGGGACTCGAATGAGTTGCGCGCACGCATCCAAGACATCGCCCGCAACTGCGATCCGCCGATCCAGCTGATCGTGGAGCCGGTTGGTACCGTGGTGGCAGTTACGGTACGCGAGAGCGGCGCCAAGCCGGTGCAATGCAGTGACGGGTTCTTCTGGCGCCAAGGAGCGACAACCCAGAAGCTAAGTCGCGACGAGATCCGGGATTTTTTCCGTACTGAGGGAGTTCTGCGTTTCGACCGTTCCCTATGTCCCCGATTTCGTTATCCCAAGGACTTCGATCGCGAGAAGTACAACTCCTGGCTCCGCCTGAGCGGCATCAGCGGCCAGGCTCGCATCGAGGATGTTCTGGTGAACATCGAGGCCGCCGAGCGCTCTGGTGGGCGGCTCATCTTCCGCAATGCCGGGGTTCTTTTCTTCGCGCGGGACGTCCGGCGCTTCTTCGATCAGGCCTATATCACTTGCTTGCTCGCGAAGGGCACGGACAAGGTGCACATCCTGGACCGTAAAGACTTCGCGGGTGGCGTGGTCGCCGACATCGAGGAGAGCCTGCGCTTCATTGAGCGAAACACGCGCACCGCCTACCGGATCGAGCGCCTGCAACGAGACGAGATCCCTGAATATCCTGTAGCCGCCCTGCGCGAAGCGGTCACCAATGCCGTGATGCATCGGGACTGGTTCAACGAGGGCGCCAACGTCTTTGTGGAGATCTATGCTGACCGCATCGAGGTGAGTAGCCCGGGAGGCCTGCCCAAAGGGATGCGGCCTGCTGATCTCGGCCATAAGAGCGTGCGGCGCAACGCCGTCATCGCCGATCTGCTTCACCGCATCTCCTTCATCGAGAAGGCGGGTACCGGCATCAGGCGGATGCGGGACACGGCACGCGAGCAGGGGTGTCCGGAGCCCGCCTTCACGGAGAACAGCTTCTTCACCGCCGTTTTCTTTCCGGATCCTGAAGTCAGGGCCCAGATTGCGACCCGACCCGAGGAAGTTACCCCGGAAGTCACCCCGGAAGTCACCCCGGAAGTTACCGGGGAAGTCGGCCTATTGATGGCGCTCCAGGGCGAGCTCGACCGGCGAGCCTTGCAGGCAGCTCTTGGCCTTAAAGACGAAGAACATTTCCGCAAAGCTTATTTGCTCCCAGCCCTCAAGGAAGGCTTGATCGAAAGGACCCTCCCTGACAAACCGCGCAGCTCGAAGCAGCGCTACCGGATCACCCCCCGTGGGGAAGATGTCTTGAAGAAGCTCCGGGAGGGCACCGGCTGAGACCGTGCAGTCTGGACGTCAGATCTCTCCCTCAGGTCCTTAGGCCGTCCGCTTCACCGCGTCCACGAAGGCCTTCGCGTTCTCGACCGGCACCATCGGCAGGATGCCGTGCCCTAGATTGACGATGTGCCCGCCGCCGCGCCCCTGCTCGATCACGGCGGCGGTGCGGCGCTCGATCTCGGGGATGGGGGCGAGCAGGGCGGCCGGGTCGAGGTTCCCTTGCAGGATCCTGGGGGCCCCGTCGCCAAGCCTCCGGCGCACTTCGGAGAGCGGCAGCCGCCAGTCGACCGACAGCACGTCCACTGGCAGCTCCGCGAGGGCGGGTAGGAGGTGGGTGCCGCCGTTGATGTAGTAGATCAGCGGCACCTTCCCCTTCAGCGCGTCTACGATCTTGCGCAGCGGCGGCAGCGCCACGGTGCGCCAGCGGTCGAGGTCGAGCAGGCCGCCCCAGGTGTCGAAGAGCTGGAGGGCCTGGGCGCCGGCCGCGATCTGCCCCAGGAGATAGGCAATCGAGACGTCGGC
>Ga0247765_1001377_pt1 | contig 11928 bp, 11 predicted proteins | sample UWRJL106311C6_FD_179949 | JGI IMG/M metagenome (GOLD analysis project Ga0247765, IMG submission 179949) | Plant litter microbial communities from Arlington Agricultural Research Station in Wisconsin, United States - UWRJ-L106-311C-6 | ecosystem: Environmental > Terrestrial > Plant litter >... | reverse complement strand
AATACCTCCTGCAAGGTAAGCAACTCAGGGGCCAGAGTTGGCTTGGGTATTGGATGGTATGGGGCGCCCAGGGAGGCTTTTGATTGGCCACCGCCGGGCTGGATCACAGCCAAGATTTTCCAAAAACCACCTCAACGCCATTTTTATCCATTCGCCATCACGAAAAGTCGCCTCCCCCGCCCTCTTTTTTCTTGTTTTCTTTTGCCAGCAATTGAATTTATCGCTTTTTTTAATTCGCCAAATTGATTCTAATAACCGTTTCAACGCGAAAACCGCGTTTCCGCCGTACGCGCGCGCCTGATTCTCTCCGCGCGAAGTTCTCAATCACCCCGCGATCAAGATCAATTGCTGACCGAGAAAACAGCTATTTAAGCCCAGTTTAAGCCCTCTAAAATCAGAAAAAAAGCCTCGAGATCATCAGAATACCACGCACGCAAGCCTCGACCTCTTTGTTCCAACACCCTATCAAAATAGCTGACCTTTTCGAGACTCAGGCCACCCCTCCTCCCTCTTTTAACTCTACCACCGGATCCGCCTTCCGCACCGCTTCCAGGATTACGAGGTTGAGCTGCCGGGGTTGCAGCAAGCTAATAACGCCGTAGTTATCGAACTTGGTGATCCTCTCCCTAACTACGTGGACCTGGATTCTTAGAGCACAATCCAGTCAAGCCTAGGCCTCGCCATCAACAAACTCGATAAATATCTAGATAAAATGGACCAATCGCCGCTATACTAAGCTGCGCAAATCCTCAACCCCGGGCGTAAACTCCGTTGGATTAAACGCTTTTTCAACAACCCCGCGCGGACTTCCGACCTCAAAGAGCAGTTTCTAACCTTTTTTACGCGTACCGCCCCTCTACATAACGCCCCCGTACCATCGCCACCCCTCCACGCCAATCAACAACCAGTTGGTGGCTTCGGTCCGGATTTTTTCGATCCCCCAGAGGCATTTCAGGTTGTGGATGAGGTCGCCATTTACTTTGCTAAACCAGTTTTCTACGTAGTTGACCCCATCTCGTAGTGGTTGGCCAACCAATGCAGGTTTCCACGACTTGCTACCTTAGCATTGGATGTATTATCCATCCCACCAACCACATGCGAGTGTGAAAGGGTCTTCAGCCAAGCCAAACTTGTTATTGGTCAACAGAGACACTCTTGCCACTGGGATACACTCTGCATACTCCAGTATATCAAGAATTGGGAGCGAAATCGGTTGTTTTGAAGCTGGCAGGATGAATGGAGGCTGGAGTTCTGTCTTTTGTAACTATTTTTAGCTCTTTCGGGTCGGATCAACCGTTTCCAGTACCAAGACCTCGGTATTACCCAACTAAATAAGCCAACTCAACTCGTGATTTTCGCAAGCCAAGCCCTCCTGAGCTACCCAAGCCCAAGCCAACTCCAGGGGGTGGTATTGGCTTAGTTGGCTCGATCACAGCGCTGGCCGAGGTGTGAGCGTCCCTCCCTCCCTCGGATCCCAGTTAGTCACTTATCCTATCAGATCATCTCCCCTCCCCCCCTCCTTTCAGGGGGCCATCCCAGACCACCCAACCCGCTCCTGCCCAACGTTCCTGCATCCGTTCACGCTCACCAAAACACGGTACGGCACTACACTACGAAAAAGACTGCAAAACCACATATTTCAGTAGTACTGCATTTGCGGTACGTACGCAACGGCACACAGCATCGCATTTGCTTCCCATTCCAGGTGGTATCAACGACAAACCCCAACCTCCAAAATGAACCAATGACAACCAACCCACGCCTTCACCAACGCCCAATGTCTTCCTCTCCAGCGTCCCCCCGGGCACCAACGCGAGCCTCACCTGTCCACCCACCTTCGCCTCCACCCTTCTCGTTTAAAACGACCTCATTACCTTCGTCGGCCCTGCGATACATATAGGTAATTAGTCTGCGTTTCGGCATACCTATCTATAAACGGATTTGCAATGCCTAAAGTACCTATATGAAATAAAATTAAAAATATATTTGTAAAAGCCTGTACGCGCTTCTTAATTACCGTTCCAAGAATTATAATATATTCTCCTTAAGCACGACCTTAAACACTCCAAATTTCCGGGTAAGACGTAAAAGTAAATCTGTCACGATACGCTACCTGCCTGTGGCTGGTTAGATGTAGAAGGACTACGGTGCAGTGATAAATCGATCTTATAATATAAGTTTGCTACTAGGCTTAATGACATATCAAGTACCTATTAGTAATAACGGGTAGTATATACGGTATAATTATTAAAATCCTACATATTTTATTAACTAACTATTAATATTAAAGAGAACTATAGAAGCACCTACGGTGCCTAAACAGATAGATAGAAGGGCTGCTTGCCCATTAGAGCAAGGACTAGAGATCCTCCGCGGTGTAAGATCAATAATAATATTAAAGAGAAGATAGCCGGGGATTCTTATTTTCTCAATAAAGCTTCGTACCCTTCAAGGTACTCTTTCAATTTCGTCTTGCAGGACTTTTAGGTAAATAACGATAAATACTAGCTCGCTAAGTGCTTGGGTTATTGTAAATATGCTTAAAATAAGCTTTATAACCTCTACTCTATTATTAGGCTACTAAACTTATTAAGATAAAGTCTAAAGTGAATTTCGGAAAATATTCTGCTGAAGGCAAAGAAGGAGGGTAAGAGATGATAAAGAGAGAAACGTGAACATGATGCGTATAAGTGATTAGCTCAAATATCTAAATATTGAGGAGTCGGTTAGAGACTGAAACTATTTGTTGTACCACCCTAAAATCGACTACTGTCTTTTTCTAACTGCCTCATGTAGCTCTCGCGGCTGCCTTATATAACTACCTTGATGTGTAACTGTCTAAGGTATTTCAACTAACAGCGCACCTAGAAGAAACCCGTACTTCAACTTTACACTGCTATATAACCTATATGACTTCTCTAAAACCTATTTATACTCTTTTATCCGAGTCGAGTATAACACGGCTAACAATCCCGTAGCGAGCTTTTATATCCGCTAGGAGAGCTATATGCTCAAATCTAGCAGTTATGGTATTTGTGATTTATTTACCCTAAATACGAAGTATAGGAACTCTCTTTTATAAAAGAGATTGAACAGTGTATATTTAGGCGGATCTTATAGCGTTAGTATCTTCTACAGATGTTGTGGCTTAGTTAGGTAGAAAAGTTTGGTAAACGTAGGGTACGTCTGAAAAAAAGGTCGTTAGGTTATATATAAGGTTTAACCTAACTATCGGCAATCGTAAGGTTATTTTTGGCTTAGTTTTCCAATACCCGATCATGAGGAGATTCGACGAATTATCAAAAGTAATAAACAGACCCAGCTCAGGAGCATACAGGCAATTCTTGATTAATTACCAACCGACATTCCTAACCCTTGTCTCCTCGCGACCACCACCGGCTTCCAAGGCACAAAGTTATCACACCACTTCTTGCTACTGTAGCTCAACTCGTCTGTTCCCCACCTCTCAACATTGGCCAAAAGCTGTCCGAGATCTATGTTCTTGTACGCTTCGCCATCCAGCCGCACCTCCACAACCCCAATATGTTCATGCAATCTCTTGCCATACTCAAACGTATGCGCGCTCAGCTGAGCAAGGTACCACAGTCTCTGGTGGACAAAGCACATGAGCCTAGCGGCGGCTTCCTTCCCCGGATCACCCATGCACCGACCCTTCAACTCATCAGGGAGTCCGAAATATTCATCCACCCGCGTCTCCGGCCCTCCCGGATTACCAGCCCTCACTCTCCTCCGCCTCTTCCCTAGTGGTAGCAGCCCATCAACCTCATCAGCTGCAGGCGGCAGAAAATCCAATATCAACTTCTTGACCGTGAACGCTGCTCCTCCACAAGGCCCATGAGTCCCCGATGTCAAAATCCCAACCAGCAGGTGATAAAACGGCCAGACGATAGCGGGGGGAGCGCCGCATCCAATGGAGAACATGCCACGGTGCGGATCCTTATCGAGCTGCACGTAGCCGCCTGTGCTCTCGGGGCGGTTGAAGATGCGGAACTGGGCATAAATGGTGTTGACATGCTCCGCGCGCGCAGGGACAGAGAGCCAGGTAGGATAGAGCGTGCAGTCGTTTTTAACGTAGACGATATCCGCTGTGTACGTGAGCAGTTTAGTTGCAGCGGCGCGGCGAAGAGCGTCAAGCGTCTCATCACGAAGCCGGCGGTTCGTGAGGAGCAGGGAAAGACAGGGGTTGGCGGCGGGGCGAGCGGGGAAGAGGACACGGCGGGATTCCTCCCATGCGCCGGTTGCTTTCGCTTGAAGGGTTCGGCGGCCCTGGGTGTTCAGGTCGGATACTTTGGGAGGGGATGATATAGGAGAGAAGGCGACGTCGAGGATGATCATGGTGCGCACTTCGAGGGGAATGCCGAGGAGGGAGGCTTGTGGCGGCATTGCTTCTCGTGGTAGGGAATAAGATTTTTTGGTGTCCTTGAGCTAACTATTGTGAAGACGGAAGCCCGAGAGAATCCCCGGGGAAAGATCCTAAATTGAGCCCCGAGGCCCTGCGCTGGTTCGGTATGCGGAGAATGATGAATGACGAGAACTTAGGTGGGCAGAGCACCGTGGAACGAGGTGAACGATAAATCACGGCCTTAAGTTTTGCTATGCTTTCCCGATATTTTTTTTTTTTTTTCCTACGTAAGGCATCCAAAGGAGCACATGGTAGGGTAATGCGCAGTTGCTTGTTTTCGCGTAACACAGAACTATTTACTAGTGATGGCTGCCTGCATGTAGGCATGTGTCGGATAGCGCCTTTCTGGATTTGGGATAGTGGGTCAAGGTCAGGCAAACAACCCTCCGGAAATGAGGGGTAATTGCCTGCCTTGCCCAATTGTGGGCACAAGGGGGCTCCCTCTGATCAGAACAACAGGATTCTGAATTGATCAAGTTTTGACCCGGTTTTTACGCATTTGGGCTAATTTCCATTTTCTGCAACCAACTGCGCGGCCCAACCGGTGAACGCGCCCGTCGACAGCATGTGGGGTTATTTATGAAGGGTAACCTTATTAGAAGCCTTCTGTTGGGACGTGCTTTGCGGACCAAACACACAGATTGATCGAGTTATAGTGGAACCTCCATGTTTCTGCCCACCATTAGGTATTAGCGAGCTTTGGTTCATGTAAAACTCTTCCAGAACACGCCCATCACCACATAGATCACACTCCTCCCACAGAGTTCTCTCGTGATCGCACATCGGGTGATGAACGACACTGTGCTTCTTTTTTTTCAAGAAGAATTGCACCTGTGTGTGCTGGACCCTGGCCGTGCTCTACCCCAAGGCCTTGCGCCTGCTCCTTCCTCAGCTTCCACTACGGGCGAATCTAGGCTCGAAGAGAGGCATCAGTTTCGCAAACGAGAGCTTTGCAAATGATTATTTCATTCCAAGTCGCTTGTTGCGCGCAACCACCCCATGCAAGACACCCAAAGTCCCTCTTCAACTCCAACAACCCCCCCCCCCCCCCCCATCCGTCGCCAACTCCGTCGTCCCTAGACTCAACTCCGCCAGCATCGTCTGTATTGACACCCATCCTCGAATTTGAATGTGAATAAAATCTGTAATTTACTAGGTGGTAATAGCGACGTATGCTTAATATGCAGCATTTCAAGAACCCTAAGCTAGTCGCATCTATGGCCCCCCTTGACTCCTGAATCAGTTGTGGCCCCTGCGTACGCATTAGGATAGATTTTCGCTCGATCAAGCCTTTGTAAATAGTTTCTAAATCAAGAACCCCCTTTTCCACTAGTTACGCTCCTGAACAGAGAAGCCTTTGGCCTCCTTTTTAATAGGTTTAGTTAGTTTTGTGGTGCGCGTTCGCGCACCAGAATCAATAGCTATATAACGAGATGCATATCCAAGGTAAAACCTTTAAAAGAGTATTATAAAGTTTTAACTTTAGGCTTGATGCTGTATATGTAGCAATTACTTTGGTACTCACGTTATATATAAGTCTATCAGCTTTTTTGTTTTCATGTATTATTGTGAGGACTTTACCGACAACTGAGAAGTACTCTTCTTTATATTCCTCGAACTAAGGCTTAGTTGTCCCCGTTTAAGTATTAAGATGAGATTATTAGGATATATGTTTAGCGCTATCTTATAACGAGTATAATATGCTCTCTGCCTGCCTTTATTAGTGTGGTTTCTTTTTTTGAAGTTTAAACTGGGTGGAGGACATTACGCTAGCCTACGAGGTCTCGATTTCCAGCGCAGCCTTCTCTAAAGGATATACGTACCGTATTTACATTCTTACGAGACCTGTCACGGCACCAAAGGACGCAATGCGTAAACACTACGAATTCTTCTTTTGTTGTCCTGATGGTATGGTGGGGCTTCTTCCATCTTCGGGTGTAACAGGCATCTGCCGGGAAAAGGGCCTCAATATCCCATCGAGCATGCTCGCTACCATTGCATCGCAGATTGGTGGAACGGTGGGTGTGACCATTACAGGGGCGCCGACAGGAACTAGAAGCGGCCTGAGCGGTTCTACAGATAAGCCCGACAGCAGCGGCAGTACCAAACTTACCCCAAGCGAGCCGACTACAGGATCAAACGGCCCGGGGGGTATCTCAATAGGTCCCATCGTGGGCATTGTGGTGGGATCCCTCGTCGTCTTCGCACTCACCGTGACGTTGACCCTGTGGTGGCATTGAAGGAGTCTCAGAAGGAATCCACCAACGCTACCATAACAATTCAAGCGAGTTGTGGCGGGGGAGATACTTCCAGTGCAGCATGGCGCACTCGAACTCCCTCAGTTCGGTTCCACCAACGGTCAAGAAGAAGGCGGAGGACATGTATCCTCGTTGGGCGCCCCTGTTTCTGGTCTATCACCGCCTCAAGGATCGGTTTCGACATACGGTCCATCACAAAGTGCTACTGGGGTTGCGGCCGTGTCAAGAGCTGAGATGGAAGCTCCTTGTTGCTGATTCATATCCTTATGGTATGATGGTAAAACTTGCAGGTGGAGGTAAGAGGACGAGATCCCAACAGGTGGAATCACAGCTATGGTCATGTAGGCAAGAGTGGATGCCTCTGTATGTATGCAACATATAGCTAACTTACATCATCTCGCGTTTCCGGCTGCCCAAAGGCCGACTTCAGCTACAACATGGGACCCGCCAACTTCTTCCTGCTGGTTCTTGACTTGAGGAGATTGGTTACATCTATGAAGGAGCCGTTTCAAGCCCCAGAGCTCTGCCAGACTGGATCGCATTTCCATCTCGTTGCTCCCAAGTGTTCAGTGGATCTGAGGCCCCGTGTCCGCCAAACAGGAAACTTGACGGGAGAATATCCGAAGTCAGATGGGTAATGACAGATCCCGTGTGATGTCCATTTAGTTGGGAAGCAGCATAAGATGAGATCTAAGCAGATGGAGGGCCGAAGATACCGTACTGGCTCAGGATAAACCGACTCTTACAATGTATGTCACCCGGAACCGAGACGATCATAGCAACTGGCAGTAAGAGTACTAATTTATGCAAACTCTATTTCATTATAACTATAGTAGCTATTGTTATCAGTATGACCGTTATCAAAGCTATTGGCTTTGGACTTGTGCTTTATTCTTTGAAGGCGAAGCCGCCCCCGACGACTGGTAACGCCAGTGCATTATTTATGAAGTTTCCCGAGGAAATGATAGCGAGTATGGGTGCCGTTTCTTTAAAGGATATTAAATACAGCAGCTTGACTAGCTACGTAACCTGGATTCCTGGACCTAAGTTGTGCGACTTCGCAAGGTAACCTCGCTATCGTGCTACCAACCCAGCCAGAATCTATGGTTTCGTTGTGTTGTGAGTATCGCCTTGCCCCTGTTTAGTTTCCGCGTGCTAATATACTGGAAGCTTTATGGTTATTCTTATTATACTAGCCGTCTTTCTTTTCTTCGGTATAGATCGCTTCGAAAGCCGCCTATCTTGGAATACGAATATCTCGCTCGGTATCGGCTCCCCCACGGGCTAAACCGTTATCACCGGGACGATTTCTATTCTACTATTGACTGTCGTCTTGCTTACAAATACTTAGGTAAAGTAATACGAATACACAAAGACTGTTAGTTTGAAAAACGGGACACATTTTGGCCATCTTTATGATTGGGACCAGTTCTGGGCCCCCTTGGCTAGAGTTGAAGCGTTTCGTAGGCTGCACCGCAGCCTGCAGAAAATGGTAATTAGGGTGAGCAAAGGTGAGCCAGCCTGAGCGAATCCTGAGCAGCGACTGAGCCGAGCCTGAGCCAGGGTGAGCCGTGTCACGTAGGCAACTTACGAAAAGAAAATTTTGTGTGCCCAGATTCGCCGCATACAAACAGTGATAATGAGGGCAGAAACAAGCAGCCTGTCTCCGATTTGCGAGACGGTTCCAAACGTCTCGCTTGCGTTTTCTTCAAGAGATATCCTGAGAGCGAGAAGCTGGCAGGGGCGTGCTGTGGAGAGGGTTGGTATTCGGTTCACAGACTGAAATGAGTTAAATGTCTCTATCACGTCGCTTCGAACTGACAACGCCACTCAAATGGAACACATCTATCGGGTTCAACGGCGGACGGTTTGCCCTTGCCCCAGATGCGGAACAGTGTTCCCATCGAGCAGGGACCTCGAGCGCCACCTTCAGCAAAATATCCCCTGCGAGTTGATCGCCTTCTTGGAAGACGAGGAAGTACTCTTCATAAACCACGAGCAGGAACAGAAGCTCCGAAAACGTGTTCGGAAAGGTGCGGCGGAGGACCGGTGGGTCAACATCTTTCAGGTGGTGTTCCCAGATTTTCCAAAGGATCAGATACCCTCTCCGTGTAAGGCAGCTTCAAAAACACCGCCGTTTCAGGGTGCTGATTAACTGGGAGTAATAGACCAGGAGGTCGTTACCACGCTCCCATCGGACCACTTGGCAACGCTTCACAGCTTTGAGGCGTACCTCTTTACGGAGCTCCCAGGTCGCATTTCCCGCGGTGTTGAAAGTCCTGGCCTCGAAAGAGACATCACTGAGATATGCCACAGGGAGATCAAAGCCGTTTCGGCAGAGTTCATGTCCACGCTGCAGTTCGTCTCTCCCAACACGAACGGGAACCGCACTGTGGAGGTGGCTCCCATGGTGGAGAGACAACCAGGGTCAGGCGAGCTGTTATTTCCTGAAGACACAGGATCATCTCCCTGCTCGTCCTCTCCCCCTTCCTCTACACCTCCAGTCCACTTGACCTCAACCCCCTTTGGAATGGACAGCGACTCAGCCCAGGCGTCATCTGGCTCTGATCACTGGCGTATGTGTAGTGATTCTAGGTATTGCAATGTTATACAACTTGGACCCCTCGCCCATATCTCACCGTGGACGCCTAGCGCCTCCGGTACTGGCAGAGATCTGGATGTTGAAATGATGACCACGTCGGAATCGAAGGTCGAGAGCGGGTCTTCCTAATGTTGGTCCTCAGTGTGATGGTCAGGGCATTTAACAGGCGTTTTTCTCTGTTTCAAGTACCTCCAGGAAAGAAATATTGTAGTCAGTTCTGTCAAAAGCAAATAAAATCTACAAATTTGAAGCCCCAAGGTGAAACGCCGCGATTCACTATGAGGTCGCTGTGTGCTCGGGTGACGAAACGTTGGAGCCTGCGATCAATATTATAAAGAGCCAAGGGTAGCTCTCGGGCCTCGTCATACCTGTGACCTGTCCTTCAACCCATATGGCCGGATTACCTGATCACTGTGCCCGCAAAACAGAAAGGCGGAGACACTTTAACAGTAGTTATTCTCTCGCTTGCTGGCTATCTAACATGGAAAGCGTTGGGGCGAAGCCTGCAGCAGGAATCTCGGCCCCTCATGAGGAAAGAATTGATCTATCAAGAGGCTCGGGTGACCATTTCACGCCGAAAACAAGGTATAACAGTTTGACAATATTATTTTAGGTACTCATGGTCAAAATAAAATATCTACAAAGTTTGTTCTGAAGAAAATGTGTCGTGGTGGTGTGCCGCACTTGCAATTTAAAGGTCAGCACGGTGTTGTCCAGGGCTGGAAGACGCTGAGCCGAGCCCGAGCCTTGGCGAGGGCGGAGGCGAGGCGTCTGGAAGCATTATACTATACTGAGGTCCTGAAAAAAAAAACTGATAAGTAATTTGTTAGCAAAATTGATAAAGAAAGATAAGATATGAAAACATCTGGCTAATTAGATCGCTTGGTTCAACCCATAGCTTTTATTTATATTATAGTTAAAAAATTCCAGTGTAGGATTTCTACTACTACTAAAATTGCGTTGATTCCAAAGCTTGTAATACGTTATAGATAATACCATAACTAGTACAAGTAACTCCGCTACTTCCAATAAAGCGATAAGGCGATACGTAAGGTATTATATCGATTAGCTAGCGGATTAATTCCATAATTACTATAACGTTACCGGTTTCATACGCGAGTACAAAGGATATTATTAGTTTCGTTTTGCCAGGGCTAGGGTACGTAATAATTTTATCGGGGAAGTAATTAGCTAATTTATTATATTGTAAATATTACGCGCTCTTATTATAGTACCTTTAATTATAGTAGCTATAACTATTGCAACATTCTTTTAAATTATAGTAGCTTCTCCCCGCCTTTTTCGTTAAATCTTCCCGCGTAATTGCGATCCGAATTATAAGTAACGGACCGTAAATACAGTGGTAAAATAAATTATTATATAAAAATATTACCGTATTAAACGTTGTAAAAGTGTAGAATTATCTTAAACCCCCCGTTTCGGCGAGTTACGTATCAAGTAAATACCCGTAAACGGTATATAGAAAGGAATAGGTATTTTAGAGCCAGTTAAGATATTAATATTAAAGAGGCAATATCTACGTTTAGCGTAACGGGTAGTAATATAGTAAAAAAGGATATATTATTACGGCCTTATAAATATAGCCTTTTACCTATATTTGGGGTTATAATTGGAAATTTAGCAAAGGAAAATACTTTACTATGGTTTTATAAACGTAGCCGTTCGCTATATTTAAAGAGGGGGGGTACGCTTTTACTATTACGTATACGTAAATAATAAATTCCCTATCTATTAAATAATTTGGAAGAAGATGAAATTACTTTATTTATACGCCGAATTAGGCACTTTACTAACTAATTAAATTATAAATACCGCTTATTTAACGGTATACCTATTAATCCCAGGCGTAACAAATAGTCTCTTTGCGAATTTAATAAGTAAGGTTTTTAATTTACAAGTAACAATTAGTAGTTTTCCCTTAACCTTACGGACTTAATTATTAAAAAGAAATTTAATTAAGCGTTTTTAAATAAGAAAATGGTTTTTTACTTACAATATAAAAAGCAATAATTTTATATTAAGTTGTAAAGGGATAGTAAGTATTATAAATATTGCAATAATAAGAATAGAAATAAACTAAATATTAAACCGTTTTTTTACTTTACTAAAAATACATTAAATTTTGGGTTTATACTTATAAAGCTGCTGCAATTAAGGCCGTTTGAGGAAATACTAATTATACGTATTTACGTTAATATTAACGTATTTACTATATATACTCCGCTTTTTATTCCACGGGCTATATAGTTAATTATACGCTATTAGATTCGTAACGCGTAATATAAGTACCGTGAATATATTATCTACTTCTTATATAATATTAGCCGTATATATAATAATTTCCCCTGCTTATTAAAGGATCTCGTAGTAGTAATTCTACAACCCCGCGGCAGCGAATTAGTAAAATAAATGGATTATTAATTCCGTAGCTATTTTAGGGTACGAAGGGCTATAGTTAAATAATAATTTAAGTTTTTTTAGTATAATTACTTTAGGTATTAAAATTTTAGCTGGAATAAAGAGAATTTTAATTAATTATTAAAAAATAGGGATATTTATAATAAATTTAATATGAAAGACGCGCGGGAAGACGCCAAACCACACCCCACCGCCCAATCAGCACA
>Ga0247765_1001376_pt1 | contig 11928 bp, 10 predicted proteins | sample UWRJL106311C6_FD_179949 | JGI IMG/M metagenome (GOLD analysis project Ga0247765, IMG submission 179949) | Plant litter microbial communities from Arlington Agricultural Research Station in Wisconsin, United States - UWRJ-L106-311C-6 | ecosystem: Environmental > Terrestrial > Plant litter >... | reverse complement strand
TCGGCCACCCGGGACGCCTATGGCGTGAACTCCGTGAAGGAACGCGCCTACGACGCGGTGACGGATGCCGAACCGGGCACCCTGCGCAACGACGTGGAGACCACCGCGAACATCCGTATCATCGACCCCGCGCTGATCTCTCCCGCCTTCGCCCAGCTGCAGCAGATCAAGCAGTACTACACGTTCAACAAGTACCTCGACGTCGACCGCTACACGATCGACGGCAAGGTGCAGGACACCGTGCTCGGCGTGCGTGAGCTCGATCAGTCGAACACCGGCGCCCAGGCGAGCTGGTTCAACAACGTTCTGGTGTACACCCACGGCTACGGCGTGGTCGCCGCCTATGGCAACCAGCGCTCGACCGAAGGCCTTCCGGTCTTCCTGGAGTCGGGCATCCCCGACACCGGAAAGCTCGGCAAGTTCCAGCCGCGCATCTACTTCGGTGAGAGTTCGCCGTCCTACTCGATCGTCGGTGCCCCGAAGGGCACGAAGGCGGTCGAGCTCGACTACCCGTCCAGCGGCGGAGCCGACAACCAGAACGCCACCACCACATTCAGCGGCAACGGCGGCCCGAAGCTCGACAACGTCTTCAAGCGGCTGGTCTACGCGATCAAGTTCCAGTCCGAGCAGATCCTGCTGTCGGACGCGGTGAGCGACAGCTCGCAGATCCTCTACAACCGCGATCCGGCCAAGCGCGTGCAGAAGGCGGCGCCGTACCTGACCCTCGACAGCGACCCGTACCCCGCTGTCGTCGACGGCAAGGTGCAGTGGATCATCGACGGCTACACCACGAGCGACAAGTACCCGTACTCCGCCGTGCTGCAGCTGAGCAGTGCGATCTCCGACACCTACACGCCGACGCCGCAGTTGGCGCTCGACAACGTGAACTACATCCGCAACTCGGTCAAGGCCACCGTCGACGCCTACACCGGCAAGGTGACGCTCTACGCCTGGGACGACAAGGACCCGATCCTCAAGACCTGGCAGAAGATCTTCCCCTCGACGATCAAGCCGCTGAAGGACATGAGCTCGGAGCTGGTGCAGCACGTGCGCTACCCGGCCGACCTGTTCAAGGCGCAGCGCCAGATTCTCGGCACCTACCACGTGACCGACTCGGACACCTGGTTCTCGGGATCCGACGCCTGGGTCACCCCGAACGACCCGACCAAGCCCTCGGCCACCGCGCGTCTGCAGCCGCCCTACTACCTCACGATGAAGCTGCCCGGGCAGAAGGAGCCGGCGTTCTCGCTGTATTCCACCTACATCCCGAAGTCGACCGTCTCCGGCACGCGGAGCATCCTGACCGGCTATCTCGCCGCCGATGGTGATGCGGGAAAGACGGCGGGAAAGAAGGCCGCGAGCTACGGCAAGCTGACCCTGCTCGCCCTACCGAAACAGACCAGTGTGCCCGGCCCCGGTCGGGTGGAGACCACCTTCACCACCGACACCGAGGTGGCGAACCAGCTCGCGCTGCTCGCCCGCGGTGACACCAACGTCGAGAAGGGCAACCTGCTCACGGTGCCGGTCGGCGGCGGTCTCCTCTACGTGCAGCCGGTCTACGTCTCCTCCAACGCGGAGACCAGCTTCCCGGTGCTGCGCAAGATCCTGGTGTCGTTCGGCGACAAGATCGCCTTCGAGGATACCCTCGACGGCGCGCTCAACTCGCTGTTCGGAGGCGACTCCGGGGCGACGGCCGGTGACGGGGGAGTGACGACCCCCACGGTTCCGGATGTCCCCGACACCGGTAACGGAACGCCGACTCCGACGACCCCGACCAACGATCCCGAGCTCAAGGCCGCGCTGGCCGCCGTGCAGACCGCGCTCACCGAACGCGCGGCCGCCCTCAAGTCGGGTGACCTGTCGGCGTATGCGACGGCCGACACCAAGCTCGTCAACGCCCTCAACGCGCTGTTCGCCCTGGAGCAGTAACGCGCCTCTCGAATTGTGCCCGTTCGTGCGGGTTGTGCCCGCTCGTGCAGGCCCAATCGGCACGAACGGGCCCAATCGGCACGAACGGGCACAATCGGCACGAACGGGCACAGTCGCATGCGGTGGCGGCGCGTGCGGGTCCGCCCGTGTCCCCTCTGAGGCGATTGTTCCCTTTCGACGCGATAGTTCCCGGTCGAGCCGGAACACTCGCGCCAAACGGGAACAGTCGTGCACCGGACAGTCGTGCACCGGACAGCCCTGCACCGGAACACTCGCGCCCAACGGGAACGGTCGTCCCAAACGGGTGCAGTCGCGTCCCCGGCCGCGCGGTCAGGAGCACTCGAAACCCGTGCTAAAGTTGATCTTGTAGCGCGGGGTGGAGCAGTTCGGTAGCTCGCTGGGCTCATAACCCAGAGGTCGCAGGTTCAAATCCTGTCCCCGCAACGGAGAAATGCTGGTCAAAGGCCGGTTCTGACAAAGTCAGGACCGGCCTTTGTTGCATCCCGGCAACGCCATCACGGTTGTCGCGATGCCGCGACGTGGTCGCTCGTCCAGGGATCCGATGTGCCGCACGGCTCTGAACGACGCGCGGGCGAAGCGAGTCATGGTGCGTGCACCAGGGCGTGAGCGTCTCTGCGCATCGTGACGGGATATTGCGTGGTGGGTGTTCCGATGCGGACGAGCATCTGGATCGTCTGTCCGTCTGGCGCGTAGTCGGCATGGATCGCCGCGTACGGGGCCGCCATCATGGGGTATTCCTGGAGCACCTGGCTCAGCGGCTGCATGACCAGCCCGAGAGTGCGGGCGTGGAGGCACACACGGGCGTAGAGGAAGCCGGCCTCGACCTGCTCGCTACGCGTGTTGCCCGGCGTGCTGATCAGTCCATACGCGGCAGTGTGTGCCACGCCCGAGCGGGTGAGGGCAATGGCGTTCTTCGCTCCCGCGGCATCATCGTTCACGGCGGGGACGATGGTAATAAGCCCTTGCAGGAAGTACTTCATGAAGCCGCTGGTGCCTTGGCCTTCGACAGCGAAACCGGATCGTGCTGCGTTCTTGGCCTGTTCGGTGCCGTAAAAGAGATCATCGCTTTCCTGGGTTGCTGCGGCGTATTTGGTCTCAATCAGGGTCCCCTCGATCCCGAAGTCTCCGAGGGTCTTCATGTCTTTCGCGTCGGAACGAATCGAGAGGGTTGCGGAAGAGTTCGCAGCGAGTGCAGTGAGCGAACGGGTCTGCGACGAGGTGAGAGGCGCTGCGGTATAGGGCGAGCGATTCGTGTCAGACCGGAAGATCGACCTGTAGTCAGTGGTCTTCGCCGATGCATCCTTCGCCAGGGTGATCCGCGCCACTGGCCGTTCGCTCATCGAGGACCTCAGGTTGGTCTCGTCGTAGGTTCCGTTGGGGAAGAGGGCGAGCTCGGCGGAATAGCCGAGGTGCGCGGCAGCCACTTGGAGGTAGGCGAGGAAGGTTCCCTGCGAGACCATCGTCTGTCGTGCCGATGGATCGACAGCAGGGGTCAGCCGGGTTGGGTCTGCGTAGAGATAGAGCACCGTCGAGTTCCTCTTGTCGAGTTGCACCGTCCACGGCTGCATGTTGTGTCCACTCGGCGCCAGCACCGCCTGGGCGATGACCTGCATCCGCGGATCGCTGAACTGGCGGTAGTACGACGCGCTCCAGGGCTGGAGGTATGTGGCGGGCACGAAGATCCCGCCGACCGTGAGAATCGCGCCCAGGCCTACGGCAAGCACCGCCAGAAGCGAACCCACGGTGATGAGAATCACGTGTCGCGGCCGCTGGCTGCGAGGGCGCTGCGCACGGCTCATGTGGAGGCTCCGAGCGGAGTCGGACCAACGGTCGGTGAGCTGGGACTGGCGGTCTGTTCACGGCTGGGCTCCGAAAGGCGGACGATCACGACGATGAGGCCGGCGATGGGAAGGAGCAACCAGAACAACTCGGTCCACGAGCGGCCGGTGTCCCGGAGTCGGCGCACCGTGACAGCGAGCAACGGGACAAGCGTTGCGAAGGCAAGTGCACCCGACAGGCTTGCACCGAGATACACGGTTCCGTAATCAGTGAAAACGTTGAGCGAGTTCAGTGCGAGATGGGCGATTCCGACAAAGAGCACGAACCACCAGAACTCCGGCCGTTGAGCCCGTCCCGTGAAGTCAGCGTACTTTCGGAGAACCGCTCGCACGGATTGGAGCATGGTCAAGGGGGTGCCTTCCGTCGGGGTGATGGACGAGTGCCAGTTCATCCCGTGTTGCCTTGGCTTCCAGGGCCGAAAGTCCCGCGCCGCCTCGTCGGCGCTGCGCAGGCGGGAGAACAGCCCTTGTTCCCCCGGCTCGCCACCGATGTGACCCCGTCCGCTCGGCGGAGAGAAGAGGCCGCCCTGAGCCGTCGGCGAGGTTGCCGCCAGCAGCGCCGGCCTCAGGCGGTCAGGGCGCGCAGCTCGGCGAGTGCCGAGCGCATGCAGGTGGCGAAGTCATCCGTCTGCCCTGGTTTGACCCAGCGCTCGAAGCCTGTGCTGAAGATGGTGACGCCCGACTGCGCGGCGACCTGCGCCGCGAGGGGCGAAACGCCGCGTCGCTGGAGAGCGGCGGCGGCGGCGATGGCGAGGGTGGCGAGTTTCAGCAGCTCCCGCTCCTGCAGGCTCGGGTTCGCGGCGACTACGGTGGCTCGGATGCGCGGATAGCCGGCGGGTTGCGCCGAGAGAAGCGCACCGGCACTCTCCATCGCGTTCGCCATGATCTCGAGGGGGGAGAGGTTGTCGGGCGCGGCCGCGATGCTTGCCAGGACTGCATCCTGCAGGGCCTCAGACCCCTCGAACAGCACCTCGCGCTTGTCGGTGAACTGGCGGAAGAAGGTGCGCTCGGTGACCCCTGCCCGCTCGGCGATGTCGGCGACGGTGGTCTGCTCGTATCCGCGCTCGGCGTAGAGCTCGAGCGCGGCGACACGGAGTCGGCCGCGGGCATCCGGTTCCCAGCGTCCCATGCGCACAATCCTAGTGATGTCAGTCACCGTCATCAGGTGTAGGGTGATGTCAGTTTCTGACATTGAGGAGAAGTTCATGCGTGTTTTTGTCACCGGTGCATCCGGCTGGATCGGTTCCGCCGTCGTCCCCGAGCTGCAGGATGCCGGCCACGAGGTGATCGGGCTCGCCCGGTCGGAGGAGTCCGCAGCCGCGCTCGCGGCGGCCGGAGTGACCGCGCACCGCGGTAGCCTCGACGACCTGGACAGCCTGCGCGACGGTGCCGCGGCGTCCGACGCGGTCGTGCACCTCGCCTTCAATCACGACTTCTCCGACTATCTCGGCGCCGGCCGTACCGAGCGTGCGGCGATCGAGACCATCGCGGGAGCGCTCGAAGGGTCGGGGCGCCCGCTGCTCTTCGCCTCGGGAGTCGCGTTGGTGCAACCGGGCACGGTCGTCACCGAACTCGTCGCCAGCGGCTTCAGTGGGCCGGACGCGCCGCGCGGTGGCGGCGAGGCGCTGGCGCTGAGCTACGCCGACCGTGGCGTGCTGCCGGTCGCCCTCCGCTTCGCCCCGACGGTGCACGGCGAAGGCGACCACGGGTTCACGGCCGCCATCGCCGCCGCCGCGAGGCAGAGGGGCGTCTCCGGCTACGTTGGGGACGGGTCGAGTCGCTGGCCCGCCGTTCACCGTCTCGATGCGGCCGCAATGGTGCGGCTCGCACTCGAGAACGCGTCGACCGGCTCGATCGCGCACGCCGTGGGGGAGGAGGGCATCTCGGCGAAGCAGATCGCCGAGGCAATCGGCGCTCAGCTCGACCTGCCCGTCGTGTCGATCGCTGCGGAAGACAGCGCCGAGCACTTCGGCTGGATCGGGCGCTTCTTCGGGCTCGACATCCCGGCCTCCAGCGCGCTCACCCAGCAACGCCTCGGCTGGACTCCGACGCATCAGGGGCTGCTCGCCGACATCGCGGCCGGGTACTACACGCGCTGAGCTACAGCCCGCAGTGGGTCGGGAACTCGTCACGGTCGTGGTCCATGCGGTCGTCGGTGAGCCGCGGATGCCCACTGTGCTGACGCACGTCGTGAAGCATGGTCACCCCGAGGCAGGGGATCGCCAGCAGGTCACCCGCGGCAAGATCCGACGGGAGTTCGGCGGCCAGCAACGGAAGGCCGCTCGGTTGCAGCCACACCGGGCGCGCATGGGCGGTCGAGCAGCGACCGATCAGGCGGGTCTCGGCGACGAGGGGGCGACATCCGTCGAGTTCGGCGTCGAGCCACACCTCGAGGGTGCCGTCTCCGCGCTGCTGCACCGCGGTCACCCGCGTGACCAGCACGGACGCGAGATCGTGCTCGGAGCGCCGACCATGCGTGCCCGGGATGACCGCGGCCGCCGTGTGCACACAGGGTGTGTCGCACCACTCGGCCAGCCGCACGAGCGAGACGCCCGCCACGGTCACATCGGTCGGGCTGGCGTGGGTGAACTCGGGCCAACGGTCGACCACGAGGGGATCGGCGATCGAACGCCGAAGGGACGGGATGATGTGCGTGAGCGTCACCGGACGCTCGCTAGATCTGAAATCACCCTCCGAGGTTCGCCCCGAAGCCGCGCCCCGTGCGAGATCCTGACGCGATCCTGACGACGCTGCCCGTCATCCTGACGACGCCCGTAGGCTGACGACATGTCACACGATCCCACCGTCGGCATCGCCGTCGCCCAGTTCGCGCCCGGCGACGACCCGGACGCGAACCTCGTGCGTATCCGCGACCTCGCAACGCTGGCCGTGGAGCGGGGCGCCTCGCTGGTCGTCTTCCCCGAATACTCGTCGTTCTTCACGCCGCAGCTCGGCGAGCAGACGGTGGCCGCCGCCCAACCGCTCGACGGCGACTTCGTCTCCGGTCTCGAGGTGATCGCCAAGGTGCTCGGTGTGCATCTCGTCGCCGGCATGCTCGAGACGGCTCCGGATGGCCGCGCCTACAACACGCTCGTCGCTCTCGACCCGCACGGCACGCTGGTGGCCACATACCGCAAGCTGCACCTTTACGATGCGTTCGGCCAGACCGAGAGCGAGTGGATCGCCCCCGGCGAGATCATCGAGCCGCAGACCTTCACGGTCGGCGACCTCACCGTGGGCCTGCAGACCTGCTACGACCTGCGCTTCCCGGAGGTCACGCGCCGCCTCGTCGATGCAGGCGCTGATGTCGTAGCGGTACCGAGCGAGTGGGTGCGCGGACCGCTCAAGGAGCAGCACTGGCGCACGCTGGTCACCGCCCGCGCGCTGGAGAACACGATCTACGTCGCCGCGGCAGACCAGGCCCCTCCGGTGGGCGCCGGCAACAGCATGGTCGTCGACCCGATGGGGGTCGAGCTGGTCACCATCGGCGAGCAGACGGATGTCGCGGTCGCCCGCACCTCCTCCGCCCGGGTCACCGAGGTGCGGCTCACAAACCCGGCACTCGCCCTGCGTCGGTTCGGCGTCACCGCGCTGTAACCGCGCGGGTCAGAGCGAGGCCAGCTGAGCGGATGCGCGCTCGAGCACGTCGACCCGCTTGCAGAACGCGAAGCGCACCAGCGACGCGTACTCGCCCTTGTTCTCGTCGGAGACGAAGGCGCTGATCGGCACCGCGACGACCCCGGCCAGGTCGGGGAGCTGGCGGCAGAAGGCCGCCGCGTCCGAGAAGCCGAGAGCCGCGGCATCCGCCACCACGAAGTAGGAGCCGCGGGGCTCGCTCACCGTGAATCCTGCCTTCCGCAGCCCGGCGGAGAGCACGTCGCGCTTGTGTGCGAGGTCGAGGGCGATGCGATCGAAGTAGCTATCGGGCAGGCCGAGCCCCACCGCGATGGCCGGCTGGAACGGGGCCCCGTTCACGAACGTCAAGAACTGCTTGACCGCGAGGATCGCCTGCAGGATGCTCTGGGGTGCCGTGAGCCAGCCGATCTTCCACCCGGTCGTGTTGAAGGTCTTGCCGCCGCTGGAGATGGTGACGGTGCGATCGACGGCGCCCGGCAGAGTGGCGATCGGGGTGTGCGCGACGCCGAAGGTGAGGTGCTCGTACACCTCATCGGAGACGATGATCGCGTCATGGCGATGGGCCAGCTCGACGATCGTCGATAGCGTTTCGCGGCTCAAGACGGCGCCGGTCGGGTTGTGCGGGTTGTTGATCAGGATGAGGCGGGTGCGGTCGGTGACGGTGCGTCGCAGTTCGTCGAGGTCGGGTTGGAAGTCCGGTGCCCGCAGCGCGACCGTGCGGTGGTCGGCGCCCCCGAGCGCGATCATCGCCGCATAGGAGTCGTAGAACGGCTCGAAGGTGACGACCTCATCGCCCGGCTCGGTCAGCGCGAGAAGCGTCGCCGCCAGCGCCTCGGTCGCGCCCGCCGTCACGAGCACCTCGGTGTCGGGGTCGGGCGTGAGCCCGTAGAAACGCTGCTGATGGTCGGCGATCGCCTCGCGCAACACCGGCATTCCGATGCCCGGCGGGTACTGGTTGAGGCCGGCGTCGATCGCACGCTTTGCCGTATCGAGCACCTCGGCCGGGCCGTCCTCATCGGGAAAACCCTGACCCAGGTTAATCGCGCCGGTCTTCGTCGCCAGCGCCGACATCTCGGCGAAGATGGTCGGGCTGAGCGAGCCGTCGGATCCCAGCAGCATCGCCCCGCGAGCCGCCCGCTGCCACGATCCGGACACGTTCATGTGCACTCCTCCATGCGCTCAACTTACTGGCAGTGACCGTGGCCGCCTCGCCCACCCCGGCCGTTTCCCGCCGTTGTCGCGGTCCGCCCTGTTCCGGTCCGCGGTTCGCTCCCTCCGATTGCCGCAATTCAGGCCAGACGCGGGCCCCAGCGCGATATTCGGCTGAGGCCCCTGTCCTACCTGAATTTCCCGCACCTTCCGCTCCCTCACAGCAATGGGTGCCGCGGCTCGCGACCCGCGCCTGTGGAAAGTTCTGGCAGCCCCACGCCGCCGTGCTCTACCGTCGTGTGCATGCGCAGAACAGCCATCGCCCTCGCGCTGCTGATCGTGCCCGTGCTGGCGCTCAGCGGCTGCACACCGACGCCGCCGCCAGCCGTCACCGCGCCGAAGCCGAGCAGCACTCCGCTCTTCGCCACCGAGGACGAGGCGCTGAAGGCGGCGACGGAGGCGTATGCGGCGTACCTGAAGGTGGCAGACGTGATCCTTAGTGACGGTGGCGCGAATCCGGAACGAATCGATTCCGTCGCTTCGGGTGACGCTCGCGAGGCATTCATTGAAAGCGCTGAAGCCTTTGCGAGTAAGACCTACCACGCGGTGGGCAGATCCACCTTTCGAGGAGCCGAGATTGAGCAGCTATCTGCTCAGGGAACGTCGACCGAGGTGAGCGCGTACCTGTGCCTTGAAGTAGGCGGCATCGATGTGCTCGACGCCTCAGGGGCATCGGTAGTGAGCGCGACGAGACCCCCCACCCAAGCGATGGAGATCACTGTCCTGTACGAGAGGGATAAACCGATGCTGACAACGGAATCTGCAATTTCGGATCAGTCGACATGCATGTGAGCAAGCAGCTTGCGGCTGCAACCATCCTGTTGGTTACTGCGTTCGCCCTCACAGTAAATACAGCTGCGCGTGCAGACGCATGCATTCCCTCAGACATACGCACGGCGGGGTGTCCCGAGGTATCCGGCAGCATCGGCAACGGCGGCGTCGACCTGTCCGGAAGCCAGGCGGGAACCGGAGCGGGCAGCGGAACGGGGTCGGGCAAGGGCGCGGGCTCCGGCTCGAACAACCCCGGTGGTGGTCGGCCGGGCGGCACGGGCGGCTCCGGCAGCCAGACCCCACCGCCGCGAGACGGCTACACGGTCACGATGCCGGGGGACACTCTGCCGCAGCCGGTGACGCTCGCAGATCTGGTGAACTTCCGTCCGCGTGCCGCGATCCATCGCATGGAGCCCAACGGCTGGATGGTCGTCGGGCTCGCGACGAACTTCTACGCGGACTCCTCCGCCGATGTGCTGGACGGGCAGCTTCTCGGCCGACCGGCGTCGGTACGGTTCACGCCGCGGGCGTACCACTGGGCGTACGGCGACGGTACGGCCGCGACGCTTGCCACGAAGGGAGCGAGCTGGGCGGCGCTGCGGATCGCCGAGTTCGATCCGACGCCGACCAGCCATGTCTTCCGCACCCCGGGTACCTACACGATCACGCTGTCGGTCGATGTCGGAGCCGAGTATCGATTCGACGGCGGGGGCTGGAATACCATCGCGGGAACCCTCCCCGTCGCAGCGAATCCTCTGGTCGCGGCGGCGGGCGATGCCAAGACGGTACTGGTCGAAAAAGACTGTCTCGCGCACCCCTCGGGACCGGGCTGCTGAGGGCGTCGGAAGCATAGTCGAAAGGCGAGGCACGCTTACAGCCTGCGCTTATAAAACGCTCAGGTTCGCACGAGAAGCTTGCTCCGCTTGGAAGGAGCACCCCTCATGACTGACAGCAACCAGGATCACATTCCCGGCCCAGACGAGACCACCCCCGAAGCCACCAACTCCGAAGCCACCACTGCGGCCACGCCCGCCGAGCAGAACGCCGGAACAGAGACGTCCGCACCTGCAGCGAGCGCAGCATCCGCTGCCGCGACATCCACTGCCGCGACATCCACTGCGGCTCCGGCGGATGCAGCCGCTACTCAGCCCATGACCGGCCAGCAGGACGGCACCGCCGCCGGGGTCGTGCCGCCCGCGTTCCAGAAGCGCTCCAGCCGGGTCACCCTCGTCGCCGCGCTCGCGGCCGCAGCCCTCATCGGTGGCGTCGTCGGTGGCGGTATCTCCGCGATCGCCGTTTCGTCCAACCAGAACGGCTCGTCCACCGCGACCAACTCGCCGGTTGCACAGAACATCACGGTCAACGACACGAAGAGCGTCAACGTGGTCACCGCGGTCGCCGCCAAGGTCGAGCCCTCGGTGGTCACCATCTCGGTGACCGGCAGCTCCGAGGCCGGCACCGGCTCGGGCGTCATCCTCAGCGACGACGGCTACGTTCTCACCAACACTCACGTCGTCACGCTCGACGGCGAGACCGCCTCGGGCAAGATCCAGGTGACCACCTCTGACGGACACATCTACGACGCCACCGTCGTCGGCACCGACCCGATCGTCGACCTCGCCGTCATCAAGCTGAAGGACGCCTCGGGCCTGCAGCCGGCATCCTTCGCCAACTCGAGCAAGCTCAACGTCGGCGAGACCGCGATCGCCATCGGCGCCCCCCTCGGTCTCTCCAACACTGTCACCGACGGCATCGTGAGCTCGCTCAACCGCAGCATCACCATCGCCTCCTCCGCCGTGCCGGACTCCTCGTCCAGCGACAGCTCCGACGGCAATGACAACGGACAGGGTGGAAACAGCCCGTTCGACTTCTGGCAGTTCAACAACGGCCAGGGTGACACGCAGCAGCAGTCCACGGCGGCGACGACCACCATCTCGCTGCCGGTCATCCAGACCGACGCGGCGATCAACCCCGGCAACTCCGGAGGCGCGCTGCTCAACTCCGACGGCAAGGTCATCGGCATCAACGTGGCGATCGCCAGCGCCGGCAGCGGAACGGCGGGCGGCTCTCAGGCGGGCAGCATCGGTGTGGGCTTCGCGATCCCGTCCAACCTCGCCGAGCGCGTGGCCAACGAGATCATCAAGGACGGCAAGGCAACCCACGGTCTGCTCGGTGCCGGCGTCGCCGACGCCACCAGCACCGCGGGTTCCACCACCGGCGCGCTGATCAAGTCGGTGACCGCGGGCGGCGCTGCCGCCGGTGCGGGAATCAAGGAAGGCGATGTCATCACCGAGTTCAACGGGGTGAAGATCACCGGCGCGACCGACCTCACCGCGCAGGTGCGTTTCCTCGCGGCCGGTGCCTCCACCTCGCTGACCTACGTCCGCGACGGCAAGAGCAACACCGTCGACGTCACGCTCGGCGCCCTCAAGTAACCACCCGCTTCCTCCAGCGATGAGAGGCACGGAACCTTCGGGTTCCGTGCCTCTTTCGCGTTCCGCAGGCCTTTCGCCGCGGCTGGTAG
>Ga0247765_1001375_pt1 | contig 11949 bp, 5 predicted proteins | sample UWRJL106311C6_FD_179949 | JGI IMG/M metagenome (GOLD analysis project Ga0247765, IMG submission 179949) | Plant litter microbial communities from Arlington Agricultural Research Station in Wisconsin, United States - UWRJ-L106-311C-6 | ecosystem: Environmental > Terrestrial > Plant litter >... | reverse complement strand
ACAGACTAAAACACTTAAGAAAAAAAAAAAAAAAAAAGAAAAAAAGTCCCGGATGTCCGGATTTCAGCTGTCCAGATGACATATGGCGCCTCGGCTGCGAGACTGGAGGATTAAGAGCTGAGAACTGATTCGAGTGCAGGGCCAGGCGCTAGCCCAATCTTATTCAGCTACCTAGGTACTCGTCTGTGGAGACATAGATCATCTTGTCTTTTGTTTGGATAACCACATATATAAACTGGTGTTTTCCCCTCTCTCTCTCCATCTCTCTCATCATCATCGACCTCAACTGCACGCTTCATTCAGCCCATCTAATCCAACTTCGCCCCGACCCCTTTCCGACCCATCAAGTCTCTCAGAAACATACTCAGCACTGTGAGCTTCACCCAAGCCCGCCCAGGAAAACGGCGCAGTAAGTTGACCTATCATCTCACCACTCCCTTGACCTGGGTACCTACCTGCCTACCTACCTAGGTGCCTTAGGTACATGTATGTGGGCAGACATAGCTGACCTGACGTTCAAACAACCCGGAGCATGGAAAGCAACATTCAAGAGCGCTAGCACTGACCAAATAACGCTGGAATTCCGATTGAATCGGACGGAATCTCAAGGATTTCTTGCACGCGCTTTTACAAACAAAATGTTGAAGCGTTTCACGCATTCCCTGGGTGTAAACCCCTATGGGATCTACTGGACAATACTAAGTCTATTTCTTGTACTCTTATGCCATACCAAGGTGCCGCTCAATCGAAGGACTGGAGTGGCTCGCATAAGCGTGTGGATTATCTTGCCTGGTGTCGCGCGGTTGCAAGGGTTTAGAAAGGGGATGATGAGCGAAGCTTAGATGGTGTCACGGAGAGACGGTCGGGCTTTTTTTTTTTTGCAAGCAAGAAGTGTATAGATACAAAACCGCTTCACAACTAAGAGTAATAACTGTCAAAAACACTGCACGGTGGTTTCAATGCACGTGATTGTTTAGTAGGAGGGGTTTGCAACTGGAATGGAATGCGTGCCAGGTGACACCAGACAGAAAAAAACTTGTCGCGGCTCCATGAACACACTCCAAAAGCTCCAACTACCGGACCCCGTGTCTAACGACTCTCAACTTTTTCAGCTAGTTGGAGATTGGGAAAGGGCAAAATATTCCGTGATTATCACTGTCGCATCCAATCGGACAAACGTCACGCCGCTGATTTGGTCTCGTTAAATTGCGCTAATTATCCTTGGCTGATTGAGATTTGAAGCTGAAGTGTTGTGCAGTGATATCACAGGGGTGCTATATTTGGGGTTTCAGGTCCTAGTCTCTCTCATCATCACATGCAGCGTTAGTCCCGCCACGTCGGTCTTGGGGACGGAACCCCTCACAGCTCTTGGCTCGGTCAACTCAACTCAACTCTACAAACTACCAAGTCCAGTATCATCATCACCACCACAGACAGGTAATGAAGAAACCATGAGCTTGACAAGGGATATTAGCCACCAGATCCGCACCCAAGTCCCTACCCCCACCAAACTCCGTCGATACCCATTCCGCGCTCTGGTTCTCAGTCTTGTCCCCCCCGGGATTGCGACATTCTACCTCGTCATCTACCTAAAATGGCTTTCGCTCTCTTCATCATTCAACAATATCGAAACCGGCCCCGGTAACGCCAGCCTAGTTTTTTACTCTTGGTTTATTCTGAGTGTATTCGGTCTCAGTCTCGGAGAATATGGCCTTTCCGGCTCGGAAGCGGGAATGCTCATGACGAAGTCGGGAGCGGTCCCGCACGGTGGGTTTATTCTCCTGCATGCGGACAAAACGTGGACGGGCCTCGGGGGTTGGGGAAAAGCCCTCAGGACCTTCTGGACGTGGCGGGCATGGCCGTCGCGAACTTGGGCGGTTTTGGCAACGGCAACGCTGGTTTCCTATGTGGCGTTTCCGTTGTCCGGTTTGACCATGGAGTTGAAGAACGGGTATATTTTGGGTTCGTCATCATCATCATCACAACAGCCAGGAACTGTGGTGTATGGAGTGAATTCGTCGACTTTTCCAGTCTTGCAGTCGTATAACGCCATGTATCATGCCCGCATGGCGTGGTCGACAGGCAGACTGGAAAAACCCCCAGGCAGATCGGTAATCTACACGGCGGAACCGCGCGATGAACCGCTCACGGACCTGTCGACGGAGGCTATGCCGCTTATCTTCGTCGCACCGCAGGCCGATGAGATCGTTTCCGGAAGCGCGTGGGGTTTGGCGGCGCAATATAACTGCTCCATTGTGGAGCGGATTCAGGATTTCATCGTCTACAAACGTCGCAACGAAACTGTCGAGTACGGCTTAGGCTGGGTGTTGGCCGAGGATCGCTACAAGCCATGGGAGGGCCCGAACTTTGACTTTCTCAACTGGACTGAGTTCCCGTCCGTCGGAGTGGCTGCCAAGCTGGAAATGGCTACGAGTATCGACTACGTCGGAGTCAAGCGGGATCCCTGGTCATACCGACAGGGCAGCGTCACGGGAACCAATGATAACGGGACTCTTTTCCAGTTCTATCGCGACTACCCTGGCCTTGATAAGCCGGCGATTATCGAATTGGTCCTCTGGCAGGTCATGGACCGTGAACACGCCAGTTTGTGGCCGGGAATATCTCTCGACGTGGGAAAAACTGTTTCCGACTTATTCGACACGACGGGCGAGTCGAATCTCACGGCCCGCGGATTCCCCGTGCCCGCCATTGGGATTTCGTGTTCCTGCGCATCGGCCATTGGTGAAGCCGATATCGACGGTTTCACCCACACCTTCTCCAACTTCCAACACGACAAGGGCACCATCGTCGTCAACGAAGACACGCGACGCAAGGAAGTGCCCTTGACCCTCGCCAACGTAGCCTACCGCACGCCCGGATTGACCATCTCCAACGAGGACGGAAACTGGGTAGAAAGACTCTTTGCGTCTGTCCACGCCGACGGCGTCATTGGCCTCGTTGACAACCACAACTCCACACGCGACGACATGGAGGTTCTCCCACGGCTATTAACGTCAGAAGATCTCCGTCGGAGTATGATCCAGCTTTTTGGTTCCTACACGCAACAGTTGATGTACCGAGGGTACCAAACTGCCGCAGCCAAGGGGGGGACTTCAGGAGAAACAAACCTCGCGTGGACGCATCCGGGATTCTTTGCCGCCACGGAAACGCTGATTCTTGGTAGAGGAATCCTGCATCCGCTGGTTGCCCTGTCGTTGCTCTTTCTCTGGGCGGCCATCTGTTTGTTCCTAGCGGTCTGCTATGGTTTCCGGAGACGCTGGGCGGAAACGCTAGATGCGTTTAGTGTGATTCGCTTTGGGACTGACGCGGTGGGTAGTGGATTGTATGATTTTACGTCGGACCCGTTAACAGGCACGCGCGAGATGGCGCAGGCGGCGTGGTTGAAGAAGATGGCGGGCATGGTGGGGGATTTAAGGGAGGGGTATGAGCCGGGGTATATTGGCTTGTCTGAGACGAAAGTCGACAAGAGGAAGGTGTATATATAACTGGATATCAGGGTAGCTTTATATATATATATATATATTTTCCAACAACTGGGTATCTACCTGGATGGGTGATAGGTATGCATTCTTTGTTATCTACCTACCAGTATCCGAGACCCCGAGTCGAATACCTAGACCGAGACTGTACACTGATCCACCCCTCCTTACTAACTGCCCAACTTAACACCGACCCGCCGTGTTCTCAAAACACTTTAAGCGTCCATCGATATTCGACACCAAGGTATCTACTCTGTGTTAGTCTTCACCCGAGACTAGAAAGATAGGAAAATGTGGTGGGTAGAGGGGGATGGATAGATGGCTTACTCAAATCAAAGTACGCAGTAGGCCAACCCTTGGACGACGTAACCGCCGGATACGCCGAGTTACACTTGCAGTTCATGAGCGACGGCGGAGAAGGTCCCCCGATAACCAGTCCGCCGGACGAGGGTTGCGAGTTGGAACATTCGACGCATTGGTTATCGTCGGCGAATCCAGGGCTGTGTCATATCATCTCTCGTCAGCTATCTTCTTTTGTCTTCTGTTAAGTGATGATGGGAGGACAAAGAAGAAAAAAGAAAAAGAAAAGAGACAGGAGAAAAGAAGTGAGAGGAGAAGGTACCCCATGCCGAGCGAGTCCGCAACAAGTTGACCAAACTGGTTCTTCAAACACTTATTCAGATCGAGTCTGCTGCATCGCTGGTTCCCGCCGGTAATGGAATTGCAAGTAGCGGTGAGATATCGACCCCTGAGCTTGATGCTCTCGCAGGTTTGGAGGAAGCCCCCTTGCTGGGCGAGAACACCAGCTGCGGCTGAGAGGGAGAGAGCAAGGAGTGACAGTTGCATTGTGTGAGGAATTATAAGGAGTTCTTTTATTGTGAAGAAAAGGATTGACAATTAAGATTCACTGGCTACCATACAGATGGGTCATGTCTGTTTTATACACCCCTCTTGTAGATCTCCAGTCCCCAATATCCTGATTTTTCCTTTTCGTTGCGTGACATTGATCTAGAGGTAAAATGTAAAATGCACCACATGCACCCAACCGGGACCGGAGCGATGGACGAGTAACACCGAGGAACGTAACCCTACGCCGGGCCGGAGTATCGGATCTTTCAACTGTCGCAAAATGTGACGTGAATCGCCAAGTTGAGTGAATACAGGTCAAGGCGCTAGCTACCTAGCCAGCGTGTCATTCATTGCGGCTCCTGTTGACGATACCTTCTATCAATCAGCCGATGCAGCCACAGAAACGGCAAGAAAAATACTTACTAGAATAAAAAGGTCTGGCAATCTTCACTCCGCATGTATTCTAAAGATAGAATGTTTTTGGTCTGGTCTTCCAGTTTCCCGGGTAAAATCAAGCTCGGTAACGCCGCCAAGGTTAAGGGGGGCAATATCTTATAAATTGAACCCTCCCAAGCTCCAGTCAAAAGCCAGCCAAAGAGAGTTCAATTTGATGCGGACTGCTATGCCGAACGATAGCTTAGACCTGACGGATACCTAGGGTAAGTAAGGGAGGTAGGTTATCAGGTGCTGTCAATCTAACGCGGGTGAAGCTTATCCAGTGGCGTTCGAAGCGATGCATGCATGCACTCAATTCCGCCCCGCTCCGGGTCTGTCATGTCTGTGTATGTTTTGCTTGGCATATCTGGTGATTGAGTGCATGTGTGTGTCTGTGTCCAGACTCGAGTTCCCAATACAGTAATAAAAGTGTTGATCTTCATCTCCTTTTTGTCACTTGCATTTTTGTCTGGCTACACCTTACCCAGTTCTTACCTACCTATCCTATCCCATGTCTGCTCTTCTCTTCTCTTCTCTTCCCAGACCAGACCCGATCAGAGGGCAGCAATTGAATTGTTGTGAGAAAAAACAAAAGATTGTGCCAAGGGCTTTGCTCACTTTCTCGGGTATTGGATTTGGGCTGGGATCAAATGCGCGCCAGAAAAAGATTCGCCTGGGGCCTGGGCGATGTGGGTGATGTGGGACGACAGGATGCAACGTCATATCCATTGAAGTTGTGGTCGTCGCCACTGAGTGGGCTCTCTTATTAGCGCATGCAATCCCACTTAGATCATCAAAAATGCTAGCTTGCTTTCCTTGGGACGGGCGTAACTGGTGACCTGACTGACCTGGCCCGACCGACCACAAATACAGACAGGCCCAGACTCTAGAGAGATGGGTCACCGGCCTCTAGAGATTCCGTTTCCCCGACTTTAGTATATCTCTCTTCTCTGTCTTCAAAGGGCCGATTGCATCCAGGCCGTGTTGCGTACCATCCCGTAACAGCCAATACTGCATGTCAAAATAGGGTTCCTTGTCACTTAACACCTGCAGGAAGAGGTCCAGGTTCCAGACAAGATGCAAACATCTACATGTAGCCAAAGCGAGATGAAACAGACATGTTCAGCATGAATATGGATAGAAGAACTCAGAGTTGCATCCAGTGCTTGGACGTGGTAATATGCATGGCGGCGGCACGGATATATTTACCACCTGGGTATCTATCTACCAAGGTACATACTACGTATCTAAGTCAGGTGGCGATGGTCCCCCCCCCCGTATTCCAATCTCAGTCCTTTCACCAGTACCCCTGAGATCATACCCCGCATCAATTCTACTGTGCAGCCAAAGAGGAATTGAACAGAGGCGAGGACGCCACAAGCTCCTCAAAACTAACATCTTGGCGGAGCATCTTGGTCGGGGGAAGCGCACTAGCACACGAGGCCGTGCGGGCAAAGCAAGTGTTACCGCAGCAGACGTTGATACAAACGGCATCCGGTCCACAGGAAGCATCGTCTGTGCATGATACGTCACAGTTGTGGGGCGATCCGCGGATGTTGGCGCACATGGTCGAACCGTCTGAGATGCAACAAGTGTTAGCATTCTATACTGGATAGAATAAAAACGGGTCACTGGAACGGGGGCTACTGACCGGTTTTTGAAAAGCAGACACAGAATCCTGTCTCGTCGCCGCATCTGGGCACGAGGCCGCCGCATCGAAAACCGTCGGCACAGGCCTTGAGCTTGGCCTGACAAAGACCACCCACACATTCGGCGTCCTCGGGGCACTGTTTGGAGAGAGCAGGAGAGATTAGCCGATAGTCCCGTCTTTTCTTTTAACAAACCATAATGGGAGGAACAAAAAACCCATTTAGTCAGAGTGGGGAGGGAAGAGAGAGAGAGAGAGAGAGAAAAAAAAAACATACAGGACTGCCACAATGACCGCAATTGTTGCTGTCGGTGGTCGTGTCAAGGCACTTCCCAGCACACAGCTGCTTGAATGGATTGGTGTTCTTTGGCCCGCACTCGTAGCAGGGCCCCGTGCCCTTGGCGGCCAGGTTGGTGCACACGGCACCAGGGTTGGCAAAGTTTTTCATGCACCACTGCGCGCAACCCACTATTTCCCTGCGCCGTGACGAGCCCGGCAACTATGGTTGTGAGTTGGATTAGCCAAGATGGAAAGGGCCAAGCTGAACTTACCAGAGACAAGAGAGAGGAGGAAGAATCGCCCAGCCATGTTGAAAGTCCGAGGTCAGTCTGGCGACGGCGATCTTGGCGTTCTGCTTCAGTGGTTGTTGAACTGGACCGAGCAAAAACCTGAGTAGATCCCTTATCGGGGGATGGACTTGCTTTAGTTAATATGCTTTCAGGAGAAAGGTATCCCCTGAAAGCAAAAGAGCCCATTCGCTACTATTACGATGGCAACATCCTTTTCATACCTACCCCAGAACCCGATCAAAGCCATCAGGCCCGTGTTCTGGTTCTTTTCCAGTAAGCCATGCGGTGAAAGGGCGGTGTGGGCATGTTGGAAGGATTTTCAAGTCGAAAAACTCGCGTTCGGCAAGTCGTCAAACGTAAGATCCAAAAGTCCGACACCTTGCATAGATATTGCTGGCCTGGTCCAATTGCCGAAGCCATAGTAAGCCACACGGCAACCCACAAAAATGGTCTGGCTTGGCCTGGCGCTTTCCTTTCCATTCTGGGATTGAGACAACATGCACGAATCGCCTGGCGATGGCATAAAAGCAGAGCGTCGCGCAACATCCATGTGCTAACAATGAATGATAGTGGACGTGAAGTTACGGGGCTTGCTCTTTCAATCTTTTGAGGTGTCTGAGTTGACCTGCAACCCATGAGAAGCTGTTCTTCGGCAGAGACAAGGACGAACCAGGGACCCACCTATTATTGCCCTTCCAGAGCAGTGCTTCAACACACAGCGCCACACCACCGAACGCGGGATAGTCATAATGGCAGTCTGTCCACCGCCCTCGTATGGACTCGCCCTAGCCGGAGGAATGGACCTTCAGCCAGCCTCAAGTTGTCCCTCAGCTCCCAAATAACTTTAATCCCTCGCCAAGGCTGCGAGTTCTCAGCCCCCATGTGCACCAAGCGTCCACGAGTGTCGCAATACAATTGGACCGCAAGACTTCAACAGCGAAGATTCCAGCAATCGCGTCCAGCTGACCTCTGGGCTCACGCACTATCGGCCAGGGAGCGGCGACAAATACCGCAATGCCTGTTGTTTCATTGTGATCAATTGCGCTGCCTCCAACCACGGTCTGCTTGGCCTGTTTGTGCTGTTGGGCTGCATTGCATGTCCCGAGAGCCCGCGAGCCTGGAAGGAGCACGCAGCGGCGCCATGTGGCGTAATATCATGGCCAAGTTCATCAACCAGCATTCGCTGCGGTAAAACGCTGGAATCTCAGCTGGAATGGTCGGCATTGCCTGAGGCCAGGCAATGTTGCCACGGTGGGCGTTCTTTGGGCTTTCATGGCAGGAAGGTTTCGACGAGCGCTACCAAACTTGGTCGGTGTTAGCATGCAGTCTTGGAAATATTGGCGTCGTGGCAAAGGAAACAGTATTGGACTTGCAGCGCTGGGAGGCCGAGTAATTTGGGCGTAATACCCTGCCGGTGGCGTCCCAACTGTGTCCGAGGCACCAAGGCCGGCTCCAACCGTCAAGGATGAAGCACGGATCGATCGATCGCGTTGCACCGGAATCTGCCGTGGTAAAAAAAAATTAGGGCGGGCTGGCGGGCTTTTCTGCATCGCTAGGGGAGAGACGTTCATCGCTCAGATCCAGATTACATCATCAGAGATGCAATGTCGAGGACCCAAGGCAGGCGCGCCTCACAGAGATCCACTCGCAACGCCTCCGAAGGCGCATCGTCTCCTGCTCCAGTACCCCGAAACGCGCAGCGAAACAAGCACCGCCGGCTCAACTCGTAGTCAAAAGCTTTCGTAAGTTGAGTCCGATTCTTGCGCGAGATTATCTGCAGCATGGAGAGACTGGTGAAGCAGGAAAAGGAGCGGGTTGTCACTGACCAGACGAGGTAGGTAGGTACGAGCACAAATGCGGTGAACTAGCAAACCAACAGTCATGTCGATGTCGATCGAGATGCTAACGGCGCGCAATTTGACGACAGCACCCTGTCCCCGGCCCGATGTAACACAGCACGAGAAACCGACGCGCAACGGGCCGGCGACAAACGGCAGGCAGCAAGCAACAAGCCAGAGGTGGCCTCCTCTAGTTTCTCTAGTCAAACGGCCGACCGGTGCTTCGCTGAACCAAACATGGGCAGATCCGCCATGACGTCCTGTTAGTGTTGCAAGCAGCACCAGTTTAGTTGCCTGTTGATCTTCCAGCGGATCGGGTTGGTACCTAACTAGCATCTCCCGGGCTGCGTGCCGCTCCAATACGGTCAAACTCTTAACGCTCGGGGACGTCGTGGACAGACGTTGTCGAGATAAGAAGACGGCGGACCCCCTCGCATATTGATTGTGTCTTCATTCAGACATTCTTTACAGTCACCCAAAATGAAGTACCGCGGCCTAAGATCGGGCGTTCTTATCCTCGGATTTACCCTGCCTCGGGCTCTGGGTATCATCTACACGAGAGGTGTGGGCCAGCGTGGCATCCAGGTCGCCGACGTCGACGACAGAACCTTCGTTGACGAGGAGAAGCAACTCATTGAGTTCCATGACCCAGACAGCGAATTCACCAGATATATGGGTTGCAACCGCGCCAAAGGCACCTCGTTAACGTGGTCGGCCGATGGCAAGTGGGTAGGCTGCTGCTACGCTGGCCAGAAGCTGAAGGGCAGTGCCAAGACCGGTTTCCAGTGCTGCGGCACTGGCCACGACCTGGTGGGCGACATGGACGTCGGCTTCCGGTGCTGTCCCAGAGGCCAGGAGTTCGATGGTGAGAAGTGTAAAGACCCACCTCCAGTATGCACGAACGGGAAGGTTCTGGTCGATGGCAAATGTGTTTGTCCAGCTGGAACCGTCGAGGTTGCCGACGGAAGCTGCCAGAAGCCAAAGCCTCCAGCGTGTTCGTCGGAGATTACCTCGGGAAGCTGCTATCTCTTCAAGATGGCCAACGGAGAGTACCTCGGCTACAACAACAAGGGGTGGTACAGCGCCAGCAGACCATCCAGCGCCTTCCAGCCGGGCAAGTTCAAGTTCTGCAAGAACGAGTGGTGCACCGAGGGCTCCCCTGTCAACCCTGGCGACGGGGTCCGTGTCCAGGATCTGCACGGCGAGGCCAACAGCGGCAAGGATTCGAACCACTGGCTCAACGGTGCCCAGAACGGTGGCCATATCGGCAAGACGCCCGACTACCGTTCGGCTGGCGTGTTTTCCATCACCAAATGGACAACTGGAAAGTACTGCCTCGGCGGATTCAACAGCGGGGCCGGCCCAACATGCCCTAGCGACGACCCTGCTGTGACCTTCAACACCTTCGACAAGCAGAGTTGCGTCCCCGCCGAGCTGGTTCCAGTACCGTGCGATATCCGCGATGTCGACAACAACTGTCTCTGGACCGGCGAAAAGAAGAACCCATGTCCCGCCGGTAAAACCTGCACTCCGATTTCCGGCGGAGGACAGGGCGCCACGCCTCCTGTACAGTGTCCTGACGGCGCGACTTGGAATGGTTATGCCTGCATCGTCACCACGGTAGCCTGCCCGCCTGGCTCAATCTGGAACGGCAAGAAATGCATTAGCAAGAAGGGAAGCTCCGGAGGGCCTTGCCCACCGGGACAGCCGTGGAAGGACGGCAGATGCTTCCTTCCTATCACCGACTGCGCTGACCGAGTCCGACCGGAGTTCGGTGATACATCTTACAACCCAGCTGACTTCCCCTGCAGCAACGGTCGCGAGACGCCCTGCCGCGGCGACGAAGTCAAGACTTGGACTGAGGCCGTCTTGCCCTGGGGCGGTTCGTACGTTCAGCCGGGTCCGCCGAAACCTCTTGAAATTGAGGTTGACTACAGTTTCGATGTCATGATGACTCTGGTTGGCACTCAGGCGCAAAGTGAGCACTTTTTGGTGAAGTTGGACGGTGAGTTTCTCGGCGAAACCGGTGGCGAGGACGGCTATAAGAACCTATATACTGGTTATTACAATGACCCGGAGTGGTGCCTGGTTAAGAAGTACACGCGTGGCTACTTCCGCATCCCGCGCGGGGAGCACACCATTACGATTGAGTGGCCTCAGGGGACGGGCAAGTACAAATCTGAGGGTGGAGGCGCTTGGGGTTATGGCGTTGGGCAGTATCGCTTTGATAGGCTTTGTGATCCTCAGCACTGCCTGTCTGCGTGTGCAGAGAGGAAGCAGAGGGAAGCCGAAGAAGCAAGAGTGAGAACTGGGATCAGCAAGCACGGCGATCTTTGAGGCATCTGCATCTACGCAAAGCAGCTGACAGGTGAAGAAGGGAGCGGCGATGTGTGGGATGTGGGGGAATGCGTCATTATTTAAGAATGCTTGATTGAAGTTGTGACGGAAGAGGCATCCATCGTTGAAAAAAAGCTCTAAAGGGAAAAAAAAAGCGGGGGGTAAAAGAAATAGCGGTCTAGGAGAGTCCTTGTGTGTGTGCGAATGTGGCAAAAATTGGCTAGAGTATGGGCAGTCCAACGACAAAAGTTTAGCATATCAAGAACAAGAAAGAGCAGCAAGAAGCAGAATAGATGGCAAAGTTGGCGGGCCTAGGATACCTACCTAAGGTAGTTGAGATGACCTGACCTGAGACTGTCGCTTGTTGAAATAAGGCCAAGTATCGAATGCTTTAATATGGATCGCACTGTTCGAATTTTCTATTTTGATGGATGATGAAGTACTTTGAGGACATCTTGTCCTTGTGATCCCTCTTCGATTACCCCTAGTGACAATGACAAGTCAAGACAGCTCAGCGAGAACTTGGCGCAGCCGCTTGGCTGCCATGGTAAACAACGGCCCTCCCAGCCAAAAGCAATCTGTTAAACGGGACTCAGACAGAATTTTGACGCTCTCCCCAGACTCCATTAAATTGATGTCGTATGCAGGGCGGCGGTCATTTCTCCGTCTCATAATCGTCCCTTGCAGCAGCTACTGGCACGCGCCATTGATAGCACCCGAAGGCGCTTCCTCTTTGGTTTTTTTTTTTTTTTGTTACTTGATTCTAGACCCCC
>Ga0247765_1001374_pt1 | contig 11958 bp, 6 predicted proteins | sample UWRJL106311C6_FD_179949 | JGI IMG/M metagenome (GOLD analysis project Ga0247765, IMG submission 179949) | Plant litter microbial communities from Arlington Agricultural Research Station in Wisconsin, United States - UWRJ-L106-311C-6 | ecosystem: Environmental > Terrestrial > Plant litter >... | reverse complement strand
CCCCCATAAGAGGTGAAGCTGTTGGCGATGGGAGCTACCTGTCAGAACGTGCTGGGTGCTGGGTACTGGTTAATACGGCCAGCAGTCGGGGTAAGAGCTGAGATCACGATGGGAGACGGCTGAGGAGGGAGATTAGGAGGATATCAAGATTGGTTCTCTGTCGAGATTGAGGGCAGACTACCTAGACAGATGTTGTGCCTTTTTCTTTTCTTTATGGCAACGCTGAAGTCAAAGTGGGTTTGGTTGACCACCATTGCCAATGACCATCCCCACTGCCGAGATTGCAGTTGATGTGGTACAGGTCGGTACCAATGCAGGAATGAGCCCCTGTAACATGAGCGAACAGCTTAGCAGCTGGTACTTGTCCATGCCCGCTCGTTCATCATGCACAGACTGTTGAGCTTGACCTAGGTAGAACTAGAGTTGAACATTTTTCAATATTAGCATTTTGAGGACGGAATTTATTTTAAATCCCATTTTGTTTCACATCCCTCACATCTCACCTCAGTCCAGGCGTGGTGGCAGAGTGGTCTAATGCGCAAGACTAGAAATCTTGTTCCTTCGGGAGCGTCTGTTGGAATCAGGCCCACGTCGAACCTTCCTCCGGTACAGCGTTGTACAACATTTCGAGTTTTTTTTGTCTTCTCTTTCGGTTCGGGGGACGAGCATGACAAGCCCTTATGATGACAGTGCCCGTGACGGGAGTAGAAGCCACTGTAGCTATGAAGATTATTATGGTTGTGGGTTATAAAGGTGAAATCCCGCAACGAGGGCTACGCCAAACCTCTTTTCCTCCTTTTTTCTTCTTAAATCAATCCTACTGCCTTCGGACCAGCCACTGGTTTCCTTGCTGAATCCGCCACGTACTGTGTGCAAAAAATGTCGGTATTTCCAGCATTATATCTTCCATGCACACATATCTATTCTGATTCCTATCTTTCGGGGCGATTGGTTGGGTCGTGTGTACCTCTATCATACAATTGGTGCCTTGGAAGGATGTTTTCTTCAGAAAAGAACATTTTTCTCCCTCATCTAGCTCAACATAACCATCTGCCAGGTTACGAATAGTGTTACAAATTTCCCGGCCTGCGAGCAGCCGCCAAAAACGCACAACGAACTGGGCGGCCGTGTAACTCTTGGCGTGCTGAGGTTGGTCGAGAAAGAGCGGCTTCAGCGGCTACAGCTGGGCGGCCAAGGGCGCGGACCGCACACTGATCTGCCGCTAACAAAAATGCAGAAACCCGATTGGACAGCAGTCCTGTCGATCATCAGCCCCTTCCCGCCTGGGCGATGACTACTGGCCCGGGCAGCTGCATGTCTCAGCTGTGACTTGCCAACACCGAAGCTGCGATGCGCATCCTCACTTTCTCCCACCGCTCATCCAATCGACGGCGAGCACTCGGGTCCCACAAATGCAGTCTCACCTCTGGAATGAGGGGATGAGCATGTCCATCCCAGCCCCCCAATTGTCCCTCCGGGCAGCATGTGCATTTAAAGTGGCCATTTAAATGCGGTGCTTGCCGCTCCTGCGACGCCATTTGTACCTTCTCACTGCGCGACACACCCACCATGTCGACAGACCCGAAACCGATCCCGCAGCCTCCGGGCCTGCCGCTGCTGGGGAACATTTTCGATGTCGACCCTAAAAACACGTGGTGGTCGCTCAAGACGCTGGCCGAGAAGTATGGCGAAATCTTCCAGATTAGTGTGCTGGGCCACAAGATTGTCTTTGTCGCGTCAGCAGCACTTGCCGAGGAAATCTGCGACGAGAAGCGCTTCCGCAAATATGTCGGCGGCCCCATTGTCGAGATCCGCTTCGCCGTGCACGATGCCCTCTTCACCGCATTCGACCACGAAGCAAGCTGGGGTATCCACCACCGCATCATCGCGCCCCATCTTAGCCCTGATGCGGTGGCCAGCCATTTCTCTGAGATCCTCGCCTGCACCGATGAGTTGATCGCGCAATGGAAAGCGCTCGGTGACAAGAACACAGTCGTGCCCCTGAGCGACCTCAACCGCCTCAACCTCGAGGCCACAACTCTCACCCTCTTCGGCAAGAAGCTCAACTGTCTCAGTGGCCCGGCCCACCCAATGATCCAGGCGATGGAAGACTCGACGTCGGAAGCCATGAGACGGCCCTCTCGTCCCAAGCTTCTCAACGCGCTCCTCTACAACTCCAAGTTCAAAAAGTCGACCAAAGCTATGCGTGCCTACGCCCAGGATATGGTCGACCACCGCAAAGCCAACCCAACGGACCGCCACGACCTCCTCTGGGCCATACAAAACAGCACCGATCCCGAGACAGGCGAGGCCATGACCGAGTCGCAGGTCATTGACGAGATCATCTCCATGCCCATTGGCAGCAGCACCGCTCCCTGTGCTATCGCCGCCGCCGTCTTGTTCCTGACCCAAAACCCGGACGTGGTGACCAAGGCGCGCGAAGAGCTCGATGCCGTTATTGGTGACGGCCCTCTCACCCAGAGTTGCATTCCCCAGCTGCCCTATCTCGCTGGTGTTGTGCGCGAGACTCTCCGTCTGTCATTTGCTGCCCCAGGTTTCAACATTGAGCCTATCCCCAAGGAGGGCGACACTTCTCCCGTGCTGCTGGCTGGCGGAAAATACCAGATTGCTCACAACCAAGCCATGATCATTGTCCTGGCCGGCGTCAACCGCGACCCGGCGGTATTTGAGGATCCCCTGGCGTTCAAGCCAGAGCGGATGGTCGGTGCGGCGTTCGAGCGGTTGCCTACAGGAGTCAAGAAGTGGTTTGGTAATGGAAAGCGAGAGTGCATTGGGAAGCACTGGGCGTGGGAGTTCCTCATGGTGGTAACGGCGCGTCTTATCAGGGAGGTGGACTTTGAAGCGGTTGATCCTGGTTATGTGCTCAAGCAGGATGGGTGGTTTAATGTGCGGCCGATTGACTTTTCGGTCAAGGTGAAGGCGAGGGCTGATTAAGTCCGTGGGCTCTGTGGTGTTAAGGGTGCCCGTGGGAGCACACTGTGAGAGGTATTGGTGGATGTGTTGTAATGGGTGAAGATGGCGCTGGATAGTGGAAGAGGAATGATGTGTAATGACTCGGTATAGCAAGGGATATGATGACATTTCAGCGCCCCTTTTTTTGAGCGACAGAATAGCCATTCTCTTCTAACCCATGTGACACGTAATGGCGAAGGGGGGAGACTGGCCGAAAGGCGACTGTGAGCGACTTATTCATGGAGTCTGACAGGTCCAGGGCGCGAGCTACTTTGTAGTTTGATGCGTCCAGGGGGCGTCGGTGCTGGCTTGTGACCAGCAGCTCTTTCTCTTGCTCCGGTCAAGCTAAGAGTTGATGACAACTGAACACCGCATGCTTGGAGAACTTGCTCGTCGGGACTTAACCGTAGGGCCATGCGATGCTTCCAAAGTTTGGCAAGCACTATCACGCCGCCGTCACCACATTCTGGCGCGGGTCCAAACTCAATGACGATTTTTGGGCGACTTGGCGCGAATTCTATGCATATTTCCTGTAGAAACTCTTTTTGGTTTTCCAAAATTGGTAACAGGCTGGTTTTACACTAGTAACAAGCTCTCCGCCGGACTGGACGCTGAAGCAAGCACGATTTCACATGAAAGCACATCACACCACCACACAGACGCTGTGATGCCCGTGTAGGAAGAGAAGAGAAATCATGTATATAACCATCCAATATCCTCGTTCTGTTCTTGTCTTTTTTTTTTCCCATCACAATCACGCATCACCTCATTCCCCCCTCTCCTCACCCTTTTGCCTTTCCATTTTTTTTTTTTTTCTTTCTCGCAAAATCAGACACTCGCTTCTTTTTTGAAACCAAATCTCTCTCGCTCAACTCTGACAATCTTGCCTCTTGTCAATCGTCTCCTTGTCTCTGGTCTCTCGTCAATCTTGGAAATTTCCGAGTCCCCATCTCAACATCTCATCATCTCTTGTCGGCCAATCTATCTGTTCTCGAGAACAATCAATCTCCAAGACAGACGAACGACAACAGACAAGAACAAGAAAAAAAAAACCTCCTCGCTTTTACACGTCTCAGGTCTCGCTCTCAAACTTCTCAGGCCCCTAGGCTTCTCACATTTCGCAGCTCCAAGGTCCGAGCTACCTTTCCATCCAGTACAACAACAACAAACTCAAGAAAAGAGTATCCCAAGAACAAACGCAACCATGCAGGGCCCTGCCACGTTCTTCGCCATCCTCGCCGGCCTCCTCGCCACCTCCTCCGCCATCACCATTTCCTTGCCTTCCGGCGTGTCTATCCCCTCTGGAGTGACGCTTCCTTCCGGAGTCACTGTCGTTTCCGCCACGCCTGCCGCTTCCGCCGATTCTGATTCCTCGGGAGGTGGAAATGCCGCCAACGCAAAGCGCCAGGCCGGTGGGGCGGGTGGCATCGGAGGATTCACCTTTTCGCGTTCTTCGACGGCCACTGCGGCGGCGGCTACCAATAAGCGTCGTCAGTTTGCAGGACTTGGTGGCCAGACGAGCACTGCGGCGGCGCAAAAGACGGCGGATGCGGCGGCGCGCAAGTAACTCTCCCCCCCCTCAAACTCACACACACTTACCCTCTCTCTCGAACTCGATCTGTGGACCTCTTTGCTGTTCTTTTTTGAAAAGCCATCTTGAACAGTGATCGAGAGGGGGATGAGAGGGACGAACCGGGGGGAGGATATGCATAGAAGGACGACAGAGGACGAAAACAAAACCAAAAAAAAAATCCCGGAGAAGCCTGGCATCGACAGAACGGAACAGAACAGAACAGAAAGGGGATAAAAGTAATACGAGGATGATAGTCCGGGGACAGACATACGATAAAAGGCCACGCAGAGCAGCGTTGTCGATGTCAGCTTCTTCGCCTTCGCCAGCTTCAACCTTCGTCTACGTCGGCCTCAGTCAAGTCTCCATTCAAGCATCAGTCAAGCAGTCATGCATGGTTTGCGCTTCATTTTTCTTTTTTTGTTGGGATTTCTCTACTTTCATTGCAATTGTCATTGGATTCCTCGGTTCTCGGCACGGCAACACACATCACATCACATCCGGAATTGGATTGGATAGAAACTGGGAACTAGAACTAGAGGCTGGAGCTAGACCTGGGGGCTTGTCTGGAGTTTTTTTTTTTTTTTTCCTTGTCTTTCCTCGTTGCGTTTGGTCAACACCCCTTTTTGGAGATTGAGATATGGCTTGGGATTTTGGATTTTCCTTTGGAGACTTTAGATTGGGACTTTAGATCTAGATTTGGGCTTTGGGTTTGCATTTGCATTTTCATTCTTTGGGTTGGTTGAATTTAGATGTGGAGGCTCTGCTGGACTGGGTTTGGATAGGGGACGGTACGGGACATTTAGAATGTGGAAGACAGTGGAGGAAGATCCCGGGGAGGAAGATCAGGAGGAAGAAGTGGGGAAAAAGGTCCAGCAGAGTAATGTGGAGGAAGATCCAGAGGAGTAGTCTAATGTGGAAAAAGACCTGGCAGAGTAATGTGGAGGAAATCGCAGGGAGGAAGATCTAGGCGGAAAGAGTATCTCGGGGAGGAGCATGGTTTAGAGAATCACGGAAGGAGGAAGGAAGCTGCGAGGGTTTTGTCATGACCACCAAACATGACTATAATTTGCACGGGAATAGATTGTTTGTTTTACCCTTGACAAACACCACAGACTCATTCGCCCCACGTGTCATCTGTCTTGCTCGTAGTCATCCCGCCTCTTTTTTTCTTCTTTTTTTTCTTGAATGAACTCCTTCTATCGTATAACACAACTTGCCCGAGGGCAGAAACAATCCACATCTGCCATTGCCACGCAGTGAAGACAAATGACAAAATAGACAAAATAATACAATAGGGTGTGGGCCAAGGCCTCATGCAATCCACTTTCCATTCTCGTTTGTGATTTTCCCTGCCCTAGACGGCGACAACCTCCACTTCACTCGTATTCCCGGCGCCGTGCAAAGTGCGCCACAGCTATTGCCGCAGCTAGACAACCAAACCCGCCACTAAGAACCAACCCCCCAAAAGGGATGTGGAATTCCAAGTCGACATCTTGGACCAGCCTACCTGCTGCAACTGCCGTGACTGATATCGCCTGTTGGTCAAGATGGGTGGGGATGGAAGGTGTTTTCATCCGAATCAAGGTGCCTGCTTCTCAACTGGGTTTGAATAGGTACTAGGCCCAGTCGGGTAGGCACCCTCAGTCATGATTCAGTCATCCTCAGCACTTGCCATCAGCCCAAGAAGCCACAAAACCCATTCCCAGAGGCACGCACGCACCTTGATGGGGAAATTGTGAACAGGATAATTGTGGGCATGTTGCCCATGATAAAAACCCACACTTCTTCTCTTTTTCTCCCCAATCAAAAAGAAACTCTCTCTACCCAGTCATTCATTCTTGCACCCTCTACTACCAATCATTTTCGCAAAAAACGGCGATAATCACGACGAGCAAAAGCAACACAACAAGAGAGATGCCGGTTCTCACAAGAAGCGAAAGCAACCCGAGAAGGCACATGACGGTTCTCACAAGAAAAAAAAGCAACGCGACAAGACAGACGTCGTCGGTTCTCAGAAGAAGCAAAGGCAGCCCGAAAAGACACATGTCAGTTTTCACGAGAAAAAAAAGCAAGGCAAGACACAAGTCAGTCCTTACCAGAACCCAAAGAAGAGACTTGTTGTTGTTCTTGTTAGTAAACACGAGAAACAAGAAAAGGAAGGGGAAAGACGAGTCGCCATCTCCCGTCATTGAACTCGAACCACCCCGCCATCCGCAAGGAGGAGCCTTCAGGTTTCTCCATCTCCCGGGCGAGCTCCGCAACAAAATATACGCTCTGGTCCTCTGTACCCCTGATCCCATTCCTGTGGAAGATGACGATCCCGAGGAGATGCACCTGCAACCGCAACTCCTCGCCACGTGCAAAAAAATCCACGACGAAGGCATGGGCTTCCTCTACGGCGACAACCGGTTCGACATTGCCTTGTACTGCGACGACGGCGGGGCCGTGGACCTCTCCAAGATTCCCGCTCCCGAGATAAAGTATGCGCCACCGGTAGCCGGCCTGTGGGGGGACGATAAATATGCCCGCGTGGTGCCGTACATGCGGAGATTCATTCTCATTGTCGATTTTGCTGGCCACCTTCCCCAAGCCCGCCTGGGCGTGTTCGAAGTGGTCAGGCGATTGCAGGCGGTGATTCCCCGCGTGGCCTCTCTGGAGCTGGATTGTACGGATTCCGAGTCATTTTTCATGCACAGCGCGACCAAGAGGCAGCTGCTTTACAACCTATTGGAGACGTGGCTGGCTCTCTTGTCTCCGACGGAAACGTCAGTGGGGCCACGTTACCGAATCATGCCGCATCAAGCGTGCCTGGACCTGATGCAATACGCGGGAGGAGCCGACTATTGTCAGAATGAACTTGAAGAGGCCGTCCAGGCTTTTGAACGAGAGGATTATGCTGCGTTCAGCGCGAACGCAAACATGATAATTGGCAAGATTCAGCAACGCTGCGAGGCCGAGAGAGGCGCTACATTGGTGTCGAGCGTTGCTTCGAGTGTGGCGTGGTCTTTCTTTCTGACCTTGCTCCTTTTTTTGGTCTCTCTTTTTTTTCTTTCCGCATAACTCAAATTGTAGATGGTACCTAGACCACACACAGCGTATGTAAATTCAAGCCGTTCTCGTAGCAATTGCACACACACACACACACACAAATCCAGAGAGGCGCAGTCACTAGATAATACGAGCAGTTGTCAATCAATCAATCACCCGACGCCCACACTACTACTACACTCAACTTTGATTCTCAGACCTCCTTACATGCAGGCCAGGCTGCCATGACCAGACGTCGCAGTCGCACCATTCAATGTTTTCCCTAAAAGAGAGGGCACTGTTCATGAATTAAACAGTGCTTTTCAGCCACAGCCTGTCTATCTCAAGGGTTGAAACTACGGCGCAGCTCTGTAGTGTCAGTGTGTGCCCTGCCCTGATTCGCTTAAGATTTATAAGATTCCTAGAGGAATGATAATAGTAACTTTGATGAGCGCTGATTGGGCAAAATTGTTACGACGTGAAAGGGGTAGCAAGGGGCAGTTTCTGTATTTGACTACCTTACCTACCTACCTGCTTGATCTGCTTGCATCTCGAAGAGTTCCATGGCGGTTACATTGACGTTGACAGGCATTTTGGGATTTTACACGGACGTTGACAGGCATGGCCTTCTCCGTGTACTTCGCACTGCCTCCCTTGACTTTACTTTGTCAATGCATCAAACCAGGCAGTTGTCAATGTGAAATTGTGAAGCAGATCAGGACCTCACACTCGGGGGAAAGAAGGGGAAGGGGGATTCAAAACAGAACCCAGCAAGTCATTCATGGGGGGTCTGGTCAAGGCAGGCTTGACGATGGGTTATCTTGACGCGGAGTGATGGCGATGTCAAAGCTCTCGGAGAGATGGGGGTATAAGTACCTTAGGGTGTCGCTTGTGTTGAATATCGAAGCCATCCTCATCACCTCTTCATCATCTTCTTCATCATCTTCAACTTCATCAATTACTCAACATCATCTTCAATTTTTGTCTTCAACTTCATCTTCAACATCATCTTTCTTCATCAATCGATATCACACAAGTCAACTCTGCCAGTCAAGTCTCAGCCTCGGCAAACAAAACGACACCAACAAAATCCCCTCTACCAACATGCAGCCCATTAGCGTCAAGATTATCGCCCTGGTCGCGACCCTGCTCGCTGGCGTCTCCCCCGCTCTCGCCAATGCCGGACAAGACACGGTATGCATCCATCAACCCATCCCATCTCCAGTATTTGTTGTGAGTTAACTAACCCTACTTGTAACTTAGACACTCTCCCCTCGTGATCTCGGAACGCCAATCTGTCCAACCTGCCTTGTGGCCAAGCGTTCAGACGGGACGATAACCATCTACGACGGCGCAGTCGATTCTCTCAAGACCGCTCGCGGGACCGTGACGCTTTTTGAGCCGGCCAGTTCCTCGAATCTATTCAAACGCTCGGTTGTTTCCCTCAACACGGGAATGGGAATGTCCATGGCCGCTCGCGCTGCAAGCCTGTTTAGCAAACGCGATTCCTGCCAGCATGTCTCGTGCAATTCCAGCGCCGATTGTCGAAGCAAAGGCTGTGATGTCGGCTGTCGTCAGAACGGAAAATGTGCACCCAGCGTGGAGGGCTGTTTGAGGTGTAAGATTTATAAGCGAAGCGACGATGACGAGATGGTGGTGGTGAGGGAGGATACTGGTGAGGTCATTGGTTTGGTGGCATTGGATATGCAGTTGGAGTGAGATGAGACTTTACTTGACATGTCTGGACTGTAGAGATACGAGAGAGAGAGAGAGGGGGGGATTTAAAGGAGCGGTGGGGGTCGTTCTGGGCGCGGATTTAGATCCTGTACACTCTTGTTGCCGGTTATCATCCTTGGGGTATACCTAGGGAAAAAATAAATCTTCGCACCTATCTTTCAATACCCCTTCCCGATGGAAAGACGGCGAGTAGTTGCGAAAAGATGGCTAGAACTACCTACCTAGGTAAAATCACTTAACAAAAGTCTTGTTGCACACCCCACACTCCCACCCCAACCTTTGCATTACGCGATGCATTTGCAATGCAACCCTCCATCTTCTGTGTAGTCATGACTACGATGAGATGCGGATGAGAATCATGAGATTTGGTTTCCGGCCCAATGGATTCGGGGCTGTGTCCGTTGGTCGGCGCTGAAAAGATTTTTGTCCAACAAAGGTCACCAGGCCGAGGTGGGCCGAAACATGAACTGATTGGCCGCAGCGAGATCCGTGGGAACAAAGCGGGCAGGCACAATCAGTGCAAACAATCCCCGGATTTTGCCGCAACATCATATGACGAGGAAATCGCTCTTTGCACAGATTCCAAGCCAAGACAATACACACAATGGCCTGCAAGGATTGCTTCACGGGCACGCTCCGGGGGGACGTGATGCCCCAGGGCCACGAGGAGGTGGTGCATGGGCTCGAAACCTACGTGGCTATTCCCGAGCCGGGCATCGCGCCGCTCGGCACCGTTATCATCATCCCCGACGCTTTCGGGTGGAAGCTGCGCAACATGCGGGTCCTCGCCGATGCCTACGCCCGGAATGTCCCCTGCGTGGTTTACGTCCCGGACGTCATGGACGGTGGGTTTTTTCTTTCTTTTTTCTTTTCCTTTTTCCAACTTATAAACTAATACTGCCAGGCCACGCGCCACCCGAATCCCTCATGCCCCGAATGGAATACCGCGCCCCCGCCAGCGACATTGCGCCCCTCCGGCTCGCTAAGCGACTCTGGACCCTCGGGCCCGCCATCCCCACTATCGCCTCCTTCCTCTACAACAACCGGTCCGGCGCGTCGTGGCCCCGCATCCAAACCTTTGTGCGCGCCGTCCGCACTACTCCGCCACGCCTCCCGGGACAGACCGAGCCCGTGCCGGCCCGGCTCGGCGTCGCCGGCTTCTGCTGGGGCGGACCATACGCTATCCAGCTCACCCACAACACGCCCGAGACGCGCATGGATGACGCCGACAAACCCCTCGTCGACTGCGCCTTCACCGCACACCCCAGCCTGCTCAGCGTGCCCTCCGATGTCGAGGCTGTTGTGCGCCCGCTGAGCGTCGCGAACGGCGACGACGACGAGTGGATGGGCCGCGCCCGCATGGCCGAGCTGTGCGCCATTTTGGACAAGAAGAATAGCGAGGCGGGCGCGCCGGTCCATGAGGCCGTCGTCTATCCGGGTGCGAGGCATGGGTTTGCCGTCAGGGGTGACAGGGAGGATCCTCTACAGAAGGAACGGGGCGACCAGAGCGAGCAGCAGGCTGTGTTGTGGTTTCGTAAGCATTTTGCGCCTTGATGACTGCTTTTTGCTTCCTTTTTGTTTTCTGTCAATTTTCCTGTTTTTCTCTTTCTCTTTCGTTCATATTTAGGGGGTGGCCGTCCGTTACATGGTTGACATGTTCTCTATCAATAATGGAAGCACAAGATACGCAATACCAGGTAGCCACCCGCCGCATTCAGAATGTCACGTCGTCGACCATGCCGGGAAGGTCAACCATGACCTGGAAGGTGACATTGTCAACTTCTGACTGTCAAACTTTCTGACTTGGTATTTTGTTCAGATAAAAACAGTCATGCCCACCTCATAGTATCCTTCCAGACACGCAACCTTATTCCTTTATCATCCTCCTTATATCGCTGCCGGCGGCCTCTTGGCCGTCCGTGTCGCAGCAGAGATTAACAACCTGAAGTGTGGTGCGCACAATGACCTAACCGAGATCCTGTCGCGAATCGGCCCCGTTGGAAGCCGGCTCCGTGCAAGACAGACGGATCCCGTCCCACCAACCATCCAGCTCATCGTCCATGTGACTGCGCCCAGCACGCGGCGCGAAGACGGTTATCTCTCGGTAGGTGTCGTCCTGTCGTCTCATCACTACTAACAGGAGTACATGTACCCCTACTAACATGTTCAGAAAACCGAAGTCGCCAACCAGGTCCGCATTATCCGGGAACTCTATGCGCCGGCCAAGGTCACGTTTCGATACGACGAAAACACCAACCTGCGGTATCACGTCGACACGCGGTGGCAGGACGAAAAGACCTCCATCAGCGCCTTCAACCCCATGCTTGAGGAGCTGCGCGAGGGCAACTACCAGACGTTGAGCCTGTTCTACAACAACACGCACCAGGGCTACGGCGGCGGCTGCCGCAACCCATGGGTCGAAGCGCAGCGGGCCGTACCGCTGCCGCAGCGTCTCGTGCAGGACGGATGCGCCGTGTCGACGTACACGCTGGCCGGCAGCTCGCACCCCTTTATGAACGGTAGCAAGACGGCGGTGCACGAGATCGGCCACTGGCTCGGCCTGTTCCACCCCTTCGAGGACGGCGGGATCCGCGCCTCCCCGTCAGCCCCCCCCCCCCCGCACCCCCCCGAGCGCGGACCCCCCCCCC
>Ga0247765_1001373_pt1 | contig 11971 bp, 14 predicted proteins | sample UWRJL106311C6_FD_179949 | JGI IMG/M metagenome (GOLD analysis project Ga0247765, IMG submission 179949) | Plant litter microbial communities from Arlington Agricultural Research Station in Wisconsin, United States - UWRJ-L106-311C-6 | ecosystem: Environmental > Terrestrial > Plant litter >... | reverse complement strand
GCGGTCCGAGGGGCGAATTGGCAACGAGGAAAGCCGCGATGGCGGCGAGGCCGAGAACGACGCCGCCATAGAGGCCGCCATTGTCAGTGCCGTCGGGCGCCAGCGGTCTTGCTGTCATGAACCGGCCTTGCCGGCCGTATCGATCGCGACCGACAGCGCGAGTTTCGTTTCCTTCACGATGTCCTCGACCAGCTCTTCCCGGCTGACATGGGCGACCTGGCCGGTAAGCAGTCCCTGTTCGGCAAGCATGATGACGCCGTGCAGCGAGGCCCAGACCTTCAGGGCGCTGCGCTCGCGCAAGAGCTCTATGGCCGGGGCTTCCAGCGCTTCCACCAGAAGATCGAAGGTTTCCATCGCCGCGCTGTGCAACTCGCTGCCTTTCGGCGCGCATGCCATGGTCCGCGACGCGAACATCAGGCGATAGATGCCGTTGCGGCGCAGTCCGAAATCAAGCGCAAGCTGCGCGAAGCGCGACAGCTTCGACTGCTTCGACGGCTTTTCGATTGCAGCGCGCATCAGCGCCGAGAACTGGCGGAACGCTTCGGCCGTGACGGCCGCCAGCAGCGTCTCGCGATCGGCAAAATGCTTGTAGGGCGCCGGCTGCGAGACACCGAGCTTCTTGGCAAGCGCGCTGATGCTGATCGCTTCCGGGCCGCCGAGCTCGGCTTCATGCAACGCAGCCTGAACCAGGGCATCGCGGAGATCCCCGTGGTGATAGGCGTTCAGCGCTTTGCGTGCAGGTCGAGGCGGCATTTCAACTCATGCTCTATAACTTTTGACTTGACAGTACAACGACAGCGCGAATGTAATAAGATATAACTTCGCGGTGTTCCGGCGGGTTTTACGCTGTTGCGCCCAGAGAAGGCCCGCGAGACAATGCGTGGCACATAAAGGGGAACGCTGCGATGGCGGGAATGCTGAAAATCCACGTCGACCCGGACAAATGTCAGGGCCACGCACGCTGCAAATCACTGGCACCCGAACTGTTCGACCTCGACGAATTCGGCAACGCGCACGAAGTCGGCGACGGTACCGTGCCTGCGGGCCTGGAAGACAAGGCATGGCTCGCCCAGAGCAACTGTCCCGAGATCGCGATCGAAGTGACCGAGGAATAGCCGACCGCGAGATCATTCAATCCATCAGGATCTGAACGAACCAAGCAGAGGAATTGCTCCAATGTCCGATTCCGCCAGCATCATGCCCGAACACCCGCCGGTCACCGACTGGGTCAACGATTTCGACCACACCGATCCGACCTGGACGGAAAATCCGTTTCCGATCTGGGAAAAGTTGCGCGCGGCCTCGCCCGTCGTCCATACCGAGCGGTTTCTCGGCTGCTACATGCCGACCACCTACCAGGCGGTAAAGGAAATCTCCTACGACACCGATCACTTTTCTTCCCGGCGCGTCATCGTGCGCGACGTTCGCCCGGAAATCACGGCCCGCGCGCCGCCGATCACCTCCGACCCGCCCGAGCATAAGCCCGCCAAGCAATTGCTGTTGCCGCCGTTCACGCCTGACGCGATGAAGAAGCTCGAGCCGCGCGTGCGGGCCATCTGCAACGAACTGATCGACGAGTTCATTGCCGACGGCAAGTGCGACGCCGCCGCGCGATACACCAAGCATGTTCCAGTCCGCGCCATCGCGCACATGCTGGGAATCCCTGAGAAGGACGGCGATCTCTTCATCAAGTGGATTCACGAAATCCTCGAACTCGGCATCAAGGATGACAATGCGCTGATGGGGGCGGTGAGGGAGATGACCGGCTATTTCGCCGGCCACGTCGAGCATCGCAAGAACAATCCGAGCGACGACCTGATCTCGACGCTGATGAACGCGAGGGACAAGGACGGCAACCCGCTGGCGGACGAGCATGTGCTGGGTTCGCTGCGGCTGCTTCTGATCGCCGGCATCGACACCACCTGGAGCGCGATCGGCTCCTCGCTCTGGCACCTGGCGAAGACGCCGGCGGACCGCGAACGCCTTGTCGCGGAGCCCGAACTGATGCCGTTGGCGGTCGAAGAACTGCTGCGCGCCTATTCGCCGGTGACGATGGCGCGCGAGGTGATGAAAGAGACTACCGTCAGCGGCTGCCCGGTCAAGCCGGGCAACATGGTGCTGCTGTCGTTCCCGGCGGCCAACCGCGATCCGGCGATGTTCCCCGATGCCGACAAGGTGGTGATCGACCGCAAGGAGAACCGCCACGCCGCGTTCGGCCTCGGCATTCACCGCTGCGTCGGCTCCAACCTGGCGCGCATGGAAATGACGGTTGCGATCGAGGAATGGCTGAAGCGGATTCCGGATTTCAGGCTCGATCCGGCCGGCAAGGTGACGTGGTCGGAAGGCACCGTACGTGGTCCGCGCCAGTTGCCGATGCTGTTCAGCAAGAACTGAGCGCTCTAACGGTGAGAGGGGAGGCCCGATTTGTCCCGGGCCTCCGTTTGCGTTGGGTGCTACTTGATCTCGATCTTCGCGTCGCTGGCGACCTTCTTCCAGGCTTCGATGTCACGTGCGTTGATGTCGCGCTGCTGATCTCCGGCGATGAAATCCGCCGAGATGCCGAGTGCCAGCAGCTTCTCGGTAATGTCGGGTTCGGCCAGCGACGCCTTCAGCGCGGCTGAGATTTTTTGCGTCACAGGAGCGGGAACGCCCGCGGGCGCATACATCACCCAGGACAGACTCCGTTCGAAATCGACGCCCTGGTCCTTGTAGCTCGCCACGTCAGGCAGGCTCGGAGATCGCCCGCCGCAGACCGCAAGCGCCTTCAGCTTGCCATCCTTCACCAGCGGCGTCCCGGTCGCCATGTCGACCAGTCCCACCGAGATGTGCCCGCCCATCAGGTCATTGGCGAGTTTCGCCGCGCCGCTGAACGGAACATGCTGCAGGCGGACGCCGGCCTTCTGCGAGAGGATTTCGCCGCAGAAATGTCCGGTCGAGCCGACGCCCCAGCTGCCATACTGGATCGGGTCGCCCTTCTTCGACAGTTCGATCAGTCCGCGCAGGTCGTTGGCGGCAAAATCCTTCGTCGCGATAAGAAGAATGGACGACGTTCCGATGCGGCCGATGGTGGTAAAGTCCTTGATCGGATCATAGGGCAGGTTCGGATAGACGGCCGGCGCGAGCACGTGGGTGGTCATGCCGCCGATCGTGATGGTGTAACCGTCGGGCGGCGAGGTTGCCGCCAGCTGCGCGCCGATGGTGCCTGCGGCGCCGGTGCGGTTTTCGACGTAAATACTCTGGCCAAGCCGTGTGCCCATCCGGTCGGCAAGCAGCCGGCCGAGCACATCGCCGCCGCCACCGGCCCCGAACGGCAGCAGCATCTTGATCTTCTTGGAGGGATAGTCGGCCGCCTCCTCGGCGTGCGCCGAGCATGCCACCGACGCGAGCGCCAGCAGCGAAAGCACCATCGCGCTTAACTTCATTTACTCTACTCCCTGGGTTTCCCGTATGTATTCTTGCTTTGGTTGTTCCGCGCCGGCGTTGTTCGCCGGTCGTGGATATCCGTGGCGGCGTTGCGCGATCAGGGGCTGCGCGGCCCGGCGCCGGAGTGCCGAAGGATGAAACGTGTTGGCAGGTAGACCGGGCGGATCTTGCGGGCGTCATCGCCGCCACGAATCCGGTCGAGCAGGATGTTGGCGGCGACCCGGCCCATCTGGTCCAGATCCCAGGTCAGCGCCGATATCCCCGGTGTGGCATGGCGGGCGAGATCGGTGTCGCCGATGCACACCAGCGACATGTCGTCGGGATAGCGCAGGCCGTTACTGGCAAGAGCGTCCATCACGCCGGCCAACATGTGCGTGCCTAACGTGATGATCGCGGTCGGCCGGTCGGGGCCTTGCAGCAATTGGCAGACATCGCTGAACGCGATGCTGGAGCCTTGTGTCTGGGGGCGGATCAGGTCGGGATCGACATCGAGCTTGGCCTCGACATGGGCCTGCCGATAACCGGCAAGGCGCTCCGAACTCGGCAGCAACGCGGCGCGGCCGGTGAGGAGCGCGATGCGACGATGACCGAGTCCGATCAGATACCGCGTGATCTCGAGACCGCCGCCGCGATGATCCGCCCGTACCGAGGGGACGCCCGGCACCTCGCGGTCGATCGCCACGCATGGCAGGTCCAGGTTAGCGAGCGCGCCGGTAAAGTCAGTGTGGGCATTGTCGCCCGCGAACAGCAGCAAGCCGTCCATCCGTCGCCTTTGCACCGCTGAAATGAAGGCCGTCTCGCGGTCTTGCTCGTGCCGGGTCGCCGCCAGCATCAGCACGTAGCCGGCACGCTGAAACTCCTCCTCGGCACCGTTGATCATCTCGCTGTAGAGCGGGTTGGAGAGGTCAGAGACCATGCAGCCGATCGTCTTGCTCGCGCGCGACCGCAAGGCCTGCGCCGCCGCGTGCGGTTCGAAACGCAGGCGGTTCACCGCCCGCATGATCCGGGCGTGCAATTCCGGGCTGATGTGCGGCTCGCCGTTCATCACCCGGCTGACGCTGCTGACCGATACGCCCGCCTGGGCGGCGACGTCGCGAATTGTGGCACGGGCAGGCTGGGCCTGGCGCAACGACATTGAGGGCTCCCTTGAGCATCCCACTCGGGCGTAATCAGGACAAAAACTAGCCCCTTCTGGAAACGATATACAAGTAAAAGTCCACTGAAATCGGCCTTGAATAACAATATGAGACAAAGTATGGAAACGTTTCCAGGAAATCGGAAGAGCGGCCATCAGGCCGTTCTATCCCGGGCGACAACAAAACGGCAGAATGGCCGTTGGTAGGAAACGGGACCGAGGCATGACGCGGCGCGTCGAAGGAAAAATCGCTTTGGTGACGGGCGCCGCCAACGGCATCGGACGAAGCGCAGCGCTGGTACTGGCGCGCGAGGGTGCCAAGATTGTCGCTACAGATCTACAGGACGACAAGGGTGCGGGCCTGCTGCGCGAATTGCGCGCAATCGGATGTGAGTGTGAATACTACCACCACGACGTGACGCGCGAGGAGGACTGGCAGTCAATCGTGGCACAGACCCGGACTCGATTCGGCAGGCTCGACGTTCTCGTCAACAATGCAGGGATCGGCCTCTCGGGTCCCGTGGTCGACATGGCGTTCGCCGACTGGAAGCGGCAGGTGGCCGTCAATCTCGACGGCGTCTTCCTCGGCGTCAAGCATTCGCTCCCCTTGATGCGGGCAGGCGGCGGCGGCAGCATCATCAACGTTTCCTCGATTGCGGGAATCAAGGCGTCGCCGAACGTCTCGGGCTATTGCGCGACCAAGGGCGGCGTGCGGCTGTTCACGAAATCGGTCGCATTGGAGTGCGCCGCCGCCAAGGATGGCGTGCGCGTCAACTCGCTGCATCCGGGCATCACCGAAACCGCGATCTGGGACACGCTGATCGGCACCGTTGCGGACGGCTCGAATGGTGGACGGGAGCGCGGACCGACGCTGGACAAGCTCACCGAACGCGCCGTCCCGCTCGGCTATAAAGCGGCGCCCGAAGATATCGCCAATGGCATACTCTGGCTCGCCAGCGACGAGAGCCGCTACGTTACCGGTACCGAACTCGTCATCGACGGCGGCAGGTCGATCGGCTGAACGCCGGCGATAAAATGGGAAGCGAGGAGGGCGTCCCTCCGGCAAGCACACGGGAGGTCGTCATGAGCCGTATCTTTGGAGCAGTCTGCCAGAACGGATACATCGTGCGGGATATCCGCGCCGCCATGGACCACTGGGTCAACGTGATGGGTGTCGGGCCCTGGTACTATATCGATCGGGTCAAGACCGATTACTTCCGCCACCGCGGCCAGGATTCCGGCATGGAGATGAGCGTGGCGCTCGCCAATTCCGGCGATCTGCAGATCGAGTTGATCCAGCAGCGCAACGACGCGCCCTCGATGTACAAGGAGTTTTTGGACTCCGGCCGCGAAGGCCTGCAGCACATGTCCTACTGGACCAAAGACTATCAGGGCCTCTACGACCGCGCGCTTGGCCTCGGCTACAAGGTGGGGCATGAGGGGCAGATCGGCGGCGAAAAGGGCCGCTTCGCCTATTTCGACACGCAGGCCCATCCCGGCACCGTGGTGGAGATTTCAGACATCAGCGGCAGCAAGGGCAGCTTCTTCGAGCATATCCGCAAGGTTGCCGGTGGTTGGGACGGCTCCGATCCGATCCGCGAAGTCGGCGCGCGCTGAGCGATGCGTGCGGCGTTTGAGACGTAACCTGCGGCAAGAGCGCGGAAGTCTCTGCATAAACCAGAAACAGAAAACAAGGAACAAGCGGATGGCTAGACTCCCTCTGATCGACCCGGCGGCAACCAGCGGCGACGTGCGCGCATCCTTTGACAGGATGCCGGTCGTGCTGAACATTTTTCGAATGATGGCGCATGCCGAGGCCAATTTCATTCCGGCGATGCGGTTCGCCAATTCGATCCTGCACCGCCAGAAGCTCAGCCACGTCAATCGCGAATTGCTGATCCTGCAGGTCGCGCAGCTGCAGCACGGCGAGTATGAGTGGCGCCAGCATGTTCCGATCGCGCTCGGCGTCGGCGTCACGCAACAGCAGATCGACGGCATCGAGCAAGGCAACTACCAGGACGCCACGTTCAATGCGGCCGAACAGGCGCTGCTGTCCTTTGGCCGCGAGGTTATCGAAAACGTCCGTGTCGCCGAACCGGTCTTCGCCGCCATGCGGGCGCATTTCAGCGAGCAGGAGATCGTCGAGTCGATCCTGGCGATCGGCTTCTATATGACGATGGCGCGCCTGACGGAGGCAACCGAGGTTGACCTCGACCCAGCCGCCGGCATGACCGTCTTCGACGGCGGTAAAAAGCGGTCGGGTTGACGCCCGAAACATTGACCATGCCGCTGGTTGCAGCGATCATCGACCGGTCCAAAGCAGCAATGGCGTGGAGCGCAGGCAATGACGGGTGAGCCGGAGGCGAGCGGTCCGCGCCCCCTCAGCGAGATCGCGAGCTACCACGCCCATATCTATTACGATCCGGCCAGCACGCGGGCCGATGCCGAGCAGCTCCGTACCTGGATCGGCGAGCGCTTTTCCGTCACGCTCGGACGCTGGCACGACGTCAAGGTCGGCCCGCACGATCAGGCCATGTACCAGGTGGCCTTTGGCCGCGAGATATTCCCTGATCTGGTGCCGTGGCTGATGCTCAACCATGGCAAATTGAGCGTTTTGGTCCATCCGAATACCACCAGCCCGCGCCGGGACCATCTCGCCGATCCGATCTGGATCGGGCCGGCGCTCGCCGTGCATGCCGACAAGCTGCCGGAGCACGCCGAGATGGAAGAGGCGCCGGCACCGAATACCAACCCGGGTCTGCAGCCCTGAAACGCGGCCTCACCGCAAAATCCCGGCCCGGTTGGCCATCAGGCGGCTTGAATCCGCAAATTCGGCCGGTCATGATAGTGGCGAGCGCTTGTCTCGATTATGCCTTACTTTAGTTTGCATTATGGTGGGAGTTATTCGGTGAATCCATTAGGAATCAGACGTGATTCCGAAGCGCCGAGCCGGGGACGGATGGATAGAAGGACAACCAGATCAGCCGGGCTTGCTTCGAGCCGCCGCACCCGATTATGCCGTGACGCGGCATTCGGGGCGGCGATGTTCGTCATGGCGCTGGGGCTGGCCGCTTGGGTGACCGATTTCGATCTGGCAAGCTGGGTCAATCCCGCATCCGCGAACGTCAGCAGCACGTCCTCGTTTGACGAGCGCTTCGGTCCTGGTTCGGTGCGCCGTTCGTTGGCGTTCAAGAATCCCTGGCGTCCGGCGGCACGCTCGAATTTCGATGCGGAATTCGGGCATATCGAAAGTCAGTTGGGCGCACCATCCCGCGAGGAGGAGCAGAACGTTCAGCCCGCGCCGTCCACCTCGACGGCCGAGTCTGCAATTCCGCTGCCAAGGGCTCGGCCGGTCCTGGCCAATCTTCAATCCGGGAAGAGCGAATCGGCGACGGCTTCGTCGGATAACCGCACCATGTTCGAGAAGCTTGCCGATCTGGTGCCGATGCGCTTCTCGCTGGCATCGCTGACGCCGGGGGATGGGTTACTTGGCGAGCGCAAGGATTTGACGGCGCTGGGATACGACGGTCAGACCGCAGTCTACGACATTTCGGCCCAGGCCGTTTACCTGCCGAACGGTACCAAGCTCGAGGCGCATTCGGGGCTCGGCGGCCTGATGGACAATCCGGCGTATGTCGACAAGCGCATGGTCGGCGCGACGCCGCCGAACGTCTATGACCTCAAGCCGCGTGAAAAGCTGTTTCATGGGGTCGCCGCGCTGCGCATGACGCCGGTGGGTGAAAACGAAATGCATGGCCGCAACGGCCTGCTGGTGCACAGCTATCTGCTCGGTCCCAACGGCGATTCCAACGGCTGCGTCTCGATCAAGGAATATGACCGGTTCCTCGCGGCGTACACCAACGGCGAGGTCAAGCGCCTCGTCGTGGTGCCGAGCCTGCGCGAAGGCCTCACTGCATCGCGGCGTTCGCCCTCGCCGTCATGAGGCCGGTCGCGGGCGGTGCCGCCGATTCCGATACGCCGCTGCGTGCGGTCTTCAACATCAACCTGAACGGCAAGACGGTGTCGATCGGAACGGTCGGCCAGGCTTACCGCTTCATCTGCAATCTCAGCTCGATCGAATGGATCGAATTCCGCGCGCTGCACGCCGGTGCTGTCAGTGCGCTGCAGGATGCCGCCGGTAATGCGATGCTGGCCGTGCAGGCGACCGACGCCCTGCGCGCGCTGTTCGTCCGCGCCAAGCTGTTGTGACGCCGATAGGGCGTTGAAAAATACCTTCGAAAAGGAAAAGGTCTGCATGCCCGGAAGTCACGCCGCGATTGAAGACGACCGCCTGATCCGGGAATTGCTGCAGAACTGGGCGATCTGGCGCGATGCCGGCGATTGGGAGCGATTCCGCACCGTCTGGCATCCCGATGGCCGCATGATGGCGACCTGGACGCAGGGCACCGGCGACGAGTTCATCGAAATCAGCAAGCAGGCCTGGGCCAGGGGCGTCAGCATCCTGCATTTCCTCGGCGGCATCTCCGTCGACTTGGCCGGACACCGCGCGGTCTCGCAGACCAAGATGACAATCTCGCAGCGCGCCGAGGTCGAGGGCGTGCTGTGCGACGTGCTCTGCACCGGGAGGTTCTACGATTTTCTCGAAAAGCGCGAGGGACGCTGGGGTATCGTGCTGCGGCAGCCGATCTATGAAAAGGACCGCATGGACCCGGTCACGCCAGGCGTGACACCAGCGCTCGACGGTGTTCTCCTCGAGCAATTCCCACCGGGCTATCGGCATCTCGCTTATCTGCAGACCCGCATCGGCTACACGGTCAAGCGCGACATGCCGGGCCTGAAGGGGCCTGAAGTCGAGGCGCTGTATGCGCGCGGCGCGGCGTGGCTGCAGGGCAAGCCGCTTAGCTGATCTCCTTGCGTACGGTGGCGGCGGCGTCGCACATCGCCTTCAGCTTTCCGAACGCGATATGGCGCGGCATGTATTTCATGCCGCAGTCGGGCGCGACGACAAGGCGATCCGCGGCGACATGCTTCAACCCGTTTCGGATCCGGTCCGCCACCACATCGGCAGTTTCAATCTCGGGATTGCCGAGGTCGAGCACGCCAAGCATGATCTTCTTCGACGAGAGGTCGCTGAGCACCCCGAGATCGAGCTTCGGCTGTGCCGCTTCGATCGAGATCTGATCGGCACTGGTATCGGCGAGTTCGGCGAGGAACGAATAACCGGCGGGTTTGGTTGAGCCGGGTACGACGGCTGCATAGCCGAAGCACAGATGCACCACGGTCGGGACGGTGATGCCTTCGAGCGCGCGGTTGATCGCCTTCACGGCAAAGCGGCGGGCAAGGTCAGGATTGTTGCGCACCCAGGGCTCGTCGAGCTGGATTACGTCGGCGCCGGCCTTTTGCAGGTCCAGTGCTTCGGCGTTGACGGCGGCGGCGAACGCCATCGCCAGTTCCTCTTCATCCTTGTAAAACTCGTTCTTGGCTTGCTGGCTCATCGTGAACGGGCCGGGAAGGGTGATCTTGGCTGCGCGGTCGGTATTTTGGCGCAGGAATTCCATGTCGTGCAGTTCGACCGCACCGCGGCGCTTCACTGCGCCGACCACGCGCGGCACCGGCGTCGCGTGTCCGCTACGCGAAGTGATCATCGCCGGATTTTCGTCATCGATGCCTTCGAGCGCCGTGGCAAAACGGTTGGAGTAGCTCTCGCGGCGGATTTCGCCGTCGGTCACGATGTCGATGCCGGCCCGTTCCATATCCCGGATCGCAACCACGGTGGCGTCGTCCTGCGCCTCCTCCAGGTGCTCGGCAGGCAATCGCCACATCGCGTGCAGCCGCGTGCGCGGCACGACCTTGGACAGCATCGCGCGATCGACCAGCCATTCCGGTTGCGGATAGCTGCCGACGACGGTGGTCGGCAGCAGATGCTTTGGCAGGTTCATGATCGTCTCCTTGCTCTTGTTATTAGTTTTGCGATTCTCAGGCCGCGCGCGTCACAGCTGCCGCGGCCTCGTCCTTGACCGGATTGCGCAGCACGCCGATGCCGGAGACCTCGACCTCGACGACGTCGCCCTCCTTCATCCAGAGCGGCGGCGTGCGGTAGGCGCCGACACCGCCGGTGGTGCCGGTGACGATGACGTCGCCGGCCACCAGCTCGGTGAAGGTCGAGCAATAGGCGATCAAAGCGGGGACGTCGAACACGAGGTCCGAAATCGGTGCGGCCTGCACTTCGACGCCGTTGAGGCGCGTCGCAATCGTCTGCTTGGTGATGTCGGGCAGTTCCTCCGTCGTGACCATCCAGGGCCCGAATGCGCCGGTGGCGACGAAATTCTTGCCCGGCGCGAATTGCGACGTGTGGCGCTGCCAGTCGCGGATGCTGCCGTCATTGTAGCAGGCGTAGCCGGCGACATGCGTCAGCGCCGTCTCGCGCGAAATTCGACGGCCGCCCTTGCCGATGATGACGGCCATCTCGCCCTCGTAATCGAATCGTTCGGACTCCAGCGGGCGGATCATCGGCTGGCCGCCGCCGACCTGGCTGTTGGCGAAGCGCGTGAAGATCATCGGATGCGGCGGCGTGGGATGGCCGCTCTCGGCGAGGTGCGTGGCGTAGTTGACGCCGATGCAAAATATCTTGTCGGGATCGGGAATGGTTGGCAGCAACTCGATTTCGGCGAACGCGTAGTCCGGCCGTTCGCTTTGCAGCGCCTTCAGCGCGTCAAGCGACCCGTTCGCGAGCAGCGCCTTCAGGGTCGGCCAATCCTTCAGCCGCTTGCCAGCGTCGATAATGCCGGCACTCGTTACCAGGCCGTATGTCGCCGTCGGACCTGCCTTGAAACTCGCGATCTTCATTGTCAGGCACTTTCTTCAATAGAGGACACATAGGGATTGATGGATCGCACGATCTCACCCGAACGGATCGGAACGCAATCGGGCGGGAAATCCTGGCGGAAGCGCGCGCCCGCTTCGGCGGCACGATCGATAAAGCCTTCGAGATGGTCCATCGCGCCGCTCGGCAGATCGTGCAGCACCATCAGGGTCCAGGGCTGCGACCGGCACTGCGCCAGAGCCCGATCGGCCCAGCCATCGGGATCATCCCAATCGCGCGGGATCGCGTTCCAGAGTACGCAGCTATGCTTGTTGCGCGTGAGATACTCGACCACGGAAGGTTTCAACAGCCGCTCGTCGAGATTGCCACCGCCGCCGAATGGCCGAAACCAGCGATATGGATGCGCGAGATCGCCGATCGCGGCTTGCGTCCGGCCGATCTCCTTTTGCGCGGTCTCAGGGTCGTCTTGCAGCCCGAGCGGTACTAAATGCGTAAAAGTATGATTGCCGATCCAGTGGCCTTCGTCATGTGCGCGCGCCGCAAGCCCGCGGCGTTCGGGATCGCCAAGCTTCTCTCCGATCACGAAGAACGTCGTCTTGATATCGCGTTCGCGCAGGATGTCGAGCACG
>Ga0247765_1001372_pt1 | contig 11977 bp, 8 predicted proteins | sample UWRJL106311C6_FD_179949 | JGI IMG/M metagenome (GOLD analysis project Ga0247765, IMG submission 179949) | Plant litter microbial communities from Arlington Agricultural Research Station in Wisconsin, United States - UWRJ-L106-311C-6 | ecosystem: Environmental > Terrestrial > Plant litter >... | reverse complement strand
ATAAGGGGAATGGTGGTTGGCGGTTTTTTTTTTTTTCTTCATTTTTTTTTACTCTTGAGCGAGACGTTTTAATATTCTAATTTTTCTCTACTCTACTCAAAAAAATTTTTTTTAATTAGATTTCGGATGATAATGACAAATAGATGGAAGATTTTCACTTTGAGGAACGGGAGAAAGACCGAACCAGATAGACAAATAAGTTAGATTACATTTACAAAGAGTGCTGTAACCGTGAGTATCGGAACTAAGAAAGGCTTGTTTCACTTTTAATGATAACTCATTCTCTAGGTAGGTAGGTAGGTAGGTTGGTAAGTTGGCTTACCTTTTCCTAGTCTCTAGTCAAGCTCTAGTTCTCTTCTTTTTTTTCTTCTCTCTCCTTCCACTGCTGCTGCTTTGCGAGATCCTGGCTTTCTTCGAAATTCTTTGGGGACGATAAATCAAGCCTGTGTTTGAGAATGTCCTGCCAAGATATAGGTAGGTAGACAATTAATCTCTTCTTTAACAGACAGACAGACAGATAGTGAGACAGACAACTTTGAGTTCCTTGTCCGCCCAGCCAGCGTGGTATCGGTAAAGCATATTGAATATTGAGGGTAAGGACATAGGGAATCCCAGATATGTAAGGATTCGCCTTCTTCTGTTTGCCAGTTTACCTGCTTTACCTACCTTGCCTACCTTACCTAAGGTACCTAGGTACCCTGTTCGGCGAGCAGCCGCGTCTCCAACGTGGTCTGGTGCGCCTTGAAGAGTCGTTCCAACTTCTCAACCTTGCGACTAGGTCCTAGCACCGACTTAAAAGCAACCTCCATAGACCGAAAAACGCGCCCTCTCGTTGCCGCCGCCGACGTAGACTTGTCGATCTCGGCTTTGAGGTCAAGTGCAGCTTTCTCGCAGTCATTGGCAATGGCAATCAGTTTTCTGTCGCCTGAGGTTAGAGGGTGTGGTGTGGATCGGACACTCGAGTCGATATCCCGACAAGTCGCGGTCAGGTTGTCGAGGGATTTTGTAAGAGATGCCGTGGTTTCGGGCGTCTCGCCAGTGTCGAAGACGCGCTTGGAAATCGCAAGAACTTCCCCGGTAAAGCTGATCACCTGAAAGACATTGCAGGCCAGTCCAAGGGCCGCCAACGGCTCGAGGCCAGACATGGTGAGGAGATGTGATCCAAAAATTGATGATAGAAGGTGGGGTTGATGAGCGTCCATCACTGCCTGAGCGGGCTGTGTGAGATCTGAAGCAACAGCAGAGGTCATGTGACTAAACACATCCCGCATCAACTTCATCGCGATTGATACATCAATGAAGCAACGCAGAAGGCACCGCTAAAACCTGGGATGTACATTACCACGCAGAAACCCGCGAAGCAGACAGCTCAGCTTGGTTCTAGTTTGCAGTGAACGCAGTGCCTGGATGGGTCACGGCTCGAAACACCAAGGGAAGGGACGAACAGTAAGAAGATGACGCAGTACTCCATTACTCCATGCTATCATGATATCCTGGTATAGAAGCATCCGAACTAATCCGCCTCGCAGCGTCTACTTCTTCGTCGTCGTCAAAGTCTTACTAGCCCGATTGTTGGTCTTCGCACGCTTATCTTTTCTGATGCCGATGCGCAGCACCTCGTCCAGCCCGAGAAACTCTCTCCGCTCAATGGCGTCAACCCACTGCTCCACTCTCTTCAGATAAAATCCGGCATTACAACGCAGCACCGCCTCCAAAAAGTCGACCTTGAGAGCGCTCTCGGTCACATCAACATCCCAGCTTGAACCCCTCAGCTGTCGCATGCGCGAGCTGTAAACCTTCCGCAGCTGTGTTTGCTCGTACTCCATCAGGTGAATCCAGTACAGTTCCGTCTTTCCTTCATTGTCGAGGCTGTCGTCCAATTCATCGGGGCTACCCTCGTCGTCGCTGACGTCAGTGTAGACGGAGCGGTCGGGCCGTTCCTCGCGCACAGCACCCCGCAGGAACTCGGGCATCTGTGAGGCAACCCAGCGCGGCATGGTCGAGACAGACTCCCAGTCGATGACAGCCGTGATGCGGCCCGTGTCATCCACCATGAGGTTCATGAGTGAGAGATCATCGTGCCAGAGAACTGTGCGTTCGTCGGGGTGCACGACGGCGGGAAAGATCTTGGGCAAGAGGCGCAGCAGTTTGCGAGCAACGCGGAGGATGCCTTCGGCGTATTCTCTGTCGGTTTGGTCGAAGCTGTCATCGTCGCGCGAGCTGGATAGGGCCGTGGTGTGCTCCTTGATGACGATGAGCAAGTGGGCACGGAGCCAGTCGTGGCTGCAGCCAAAGGGCCCGCGGGGCACGGCGTAGTGGTAGTGGGGACCCTGGAAGAAGACCGGCGATACAATGGGACCGGGCTCAACAATGGTGGCAATGTCCGGGGTGGGGCCGACGCCGAGGGTGCCGATGCCGCGAAAACCATCGCCAAGGTTGCCGCAGCGGAAAAGTTGAGCTTGAAACTCGGCCACGCGAGCCACAAGAGTCTCCTTCTGAGACATGGTCATGCGACGCCAGCGGTAGTAGGCAGGGCGGCCGGGCATCAGTTCCATGAGGATCCACTCGAAGCCGATTTCGCTAGTGGCCGTATCGTCGTAGGCGACCACGGCGGGAACAGGCACGTCGGTCTTTCGTCGCACAAGCTGTAGAGTCGTGACCTCGCCGCGAGTCTTGTTGCCGGGATCAACGGGGAGCGAGACGCGCATTATGTAGCGGCCGCGCACGCTGTCAACGAGATAAAGCTTGTTGTAGCTGCCGGCCGTGTGGAAGAAGACAGCGCAGTCGGATTCGGGTGCGTTGGCGGGGATGCCCAAATGACGGCGACAAACGGCAGCAATGGCCTCAATCTCGGGCTCGCGCACCCATCGCGGCTCCAGACCCAGGATACCGTCGTCCCAGGCCAGGCCGTCGCGGCTTGCGTCCCGCATTCGCATTGTGGATCGGAGAATTGCTGGCTGGCCGATCCAATCTCGAAAAGCAGCTGAGCCCGCGCGATGTGCTCGTCTCTAGACGCGATGATGCATGGCGGCGCGCCAAAGTGCGCAGCGCGCGGGAGACTGCAAGAAGGCGTGGGGTGTTTTGGTGGTGGGATTGATTTTGGATTTTCGACTGGACGATTCCATCAACAGATGATCATTGGGCGATTGCGCTCGCAAAAGAAAACAAAAGTGGGACTGTCTTGAGCCCCATTGGCCGCTGCAGCTATCCATCTTGCATGCATCTTGGCTTCACGGCGACGGCGTTCCACAATTGTGACGCTTGACAACAACAAAAGGGTCGATCGCTTCACAAAGAAATTCGAATACAAACACAATATATATAAAAATTGGTGTTTAGCAAGCGCATTTTCCCTGGCCGCATTTTCCCTGGCCGCATTTTCCCTGGCGACATCTGAAACACCCAATGCTACCAGAACGAACCAAGGCCTAAAATCCGGGTTGACCACTCGGCTCCTTCCCGGGTTCCTTCCCCCTCGAATACGAGGGGTCCAGGCTGCCATGCCTCAACTTGGAAGTTGCAACGCGGCCTGCGGCACAGCGTCTTCCCCGCAAACGTCATCCAATTCATCAAGCTCCGTTGCACCTGCCGCCAACTTCAACTTATCATCTTTTTCTCTCTTTGAGATCATCCATCGACGATGGAGTCACACAACAGAGGCCATGCCGACCTGGTGACGAAGGCATACTTTGATCACTCGGCCGGAAAGCGCGTTGACACAGATGCCGTGGTCGCCAAGGCATTGACCCGGGAATACCCCAATCTCGAGCTCGTCATTGTCCCGAATCAAGGCGTCGACCTTTTGGGATTCGCCGCCAGCGGAAATGCTAGCTTAACGTTTCTCGAAGCTGGCGGCGATGACCTTCCCTCTTCCATGATTTGGAAGAGCTATATCCCCCCCGCTAGACGCATCGATGGCAATAAGGGTGGCATTGCCCAGAATGTGTCGTTTGCCAAGTTTCTCTACCGATGGGGTTATTTTGAGGTCATCTTGTATATCGTCGACGGTCGCGACGGCGTCATGGCGTACCCGGACATTCGCAATAGCTATCTCTTGACCTCAAACACACACAAGGCCGATGCACTCATTATGGCTGCAGGGGCGTGGACCAATGAGCTTCACGATGAGATCTGGGTCTACGACGGCGGCTACTGGCAGAAGAGTGCCGAGCTGTATCAGAGCGTCAAGTCGGCTTCGTGGGATGCTGTCATTCTCGATGATGACATGAAGAAGGCTATTATTCATGATCATTTATCATTTTTCGACTCGCGCGACTCGTATGCCAGGCTGAAGGTTCCGTGGAAGCGTGGTGTTATTTACTATGGACCTCCAGGGAATGGCAAGACCATCTCCATCAAGGCCATGATGCACACACTTTACGCTCAAAAGGATCCGATTCCTTCGCTTTATGTTCGAAACTTGATCTCGGTATGTTTTCTGTCTTGTTTGGTGGGTGTTGCTAACTCGAAATGTGCAGTGGAATGGACCCGAGTATGCCATCAGCCTGATTTTTGGTTTGGCCCGACGAACGGCGCCATGCTATCTCATCTTTGAAGATCTCGACTCTCTAATCACGGACCAAGTTCGAAGCTACTTCCTCAACGAGATTGACGGGCTCAAGAACAATGATGGCATCTTTATTGTGGGTAGCACCAATCACTTGGAGAGATTGGACCCTGGTTTGTCGGTAAGTGACTTCAGACTTTGTGTTGCTGGTGATGGTGCTGACCCTGACAGAAACGTCCCTCCCGATTCGACCGCATGTACTTGTTCCCCGACCCCGACTTTGAGCAACGAGTTGCCTATTGCAAGTTCTGGCAGAAGAAGCTTGCCGATAATAAGGACATTGACTTTCCCGACAAGCTCTGCGACGCCATTGCCGACATTACCCACGATTTCAGCTTTGCTTACATTCAGGAGGCGTTTGTTGCTTCTCTGCTTGCGCTGGCGGGGAACTCTAGGGACGGCGCGGGGGGTAAAGAGGACGGCACTAAGGATGAAGTTGATGGTGACTGGGTTATTGCCCGCAGCGAGGATGATGATCTTGACAAGTTGGTGCTGTGGGTTGAGATGAAGAAGCAAGTGGCGATTCTGCGGGAGGGCATGGAGCGGGAGAAGTAGATGTATAACATGCTGTGATTACTGTTCTGACAAGAGTGTATCGGTTTGGATTTTATTGAGAGCCACTGTAACTGGCCCGTTCAAAGATATCTCGATCCCCTGGCTTGCACCTGTGTTCAATATACCGTTTTCTCCCTACCTTCTCCCGCCTGACCTCCTCTCAAGACTGTTTCGCCCTCTGTAGCAGGGCTACCTGGTAGTTGCACCAACGAGGAGATTTATACAAACATGTTGAGTGGTATTGGGTTTATGTTGGCTCGGAAGTTCATGTTGGCTGGGAAAGTTCATGTTGTCCAAGGTGGGGCAGAGATACTCGTCGCTAGGATTATTTGCGAATTGAATCACCTAGGCGAAATCAGGCAACCAATGCGAGCGAGCCCCTAAACTTCAACGGCGAACACGGACAGGGATCAATTTTCCTTTTTCACAACAGAAATCTCCAAACAACAACAAGTCGACCATCCTATCCATACCTCGTCCAAAGAACAACAATGTCAATGACGGACTCGAATAGTCCCCTCCGAAAAAGGCAGAGAGTTACCTCGCCCGAACGTACCGACACCACGCAATTGCATGCACTCGCACGCTGGTGCTCCTGGGCTGGGGTTGGGCCAGATAACCAACAAATACATGTACAATGGGACAAGACCAAGATCAAATCCTTTCTCTCAGAGGAGGAACTCGGCGACTCTGAAGCCATGCGACGATTGCTGGATGGCTCGGGCTCGGATATTGCCCTTGCGTCACGTTTCCACCCGCTTATCTTTGATCATGACTCCTCGAGTAACAGCAAAGCGCGGCGGTTACGGTCTTTACCTTTTTTGAAGGCGCTGGCATCCGGTGGATCGGAATCAGAAACTCAAAATGAATACAACCGTCTTGACCCTGGCGAAAAGCGCCTTGTCGGACTCGCGATTCGGGATCTATTCCTCGCTTCAACGCGCGGATTACTTGAGTACGGTGAAGACGAGGAATTGCTGAGAAAGGTGGTTGAGGCTGTTGACGACACAGTTGGTTGTGTTTCTCTCAGAGGCATGACCGTTAGCTTTTACCCCTCGGCAAGTTTCAAGATGGCCAAGTTTGTTGAGGGACTTGAATCTTTTTTGGAGGAGAAGGAGAAATACTTTGCGCAGGTCATGGACACCCCCAAACTTTACATGGTCTTTGTCGATCCTCGTGAGCTTTCGTATCATAACTTTGAGAATATCGTTCCCATCGATAGTTGGATCGAGGCCCAGACAGAAGCAGCTGCTGCTGCGCTCGCGACAAGGCTGGGAAACGTCGCCGAGGTTCAACCGGGTGTTGATATTTGGACAGCGAAGCTTCAGGGACCAGAAACATCTACTGAGCTCATCAAACGTCTTTCGAACCTCGACCTTTACGTCTCGCCGCTCAACAAGACGACGCGGGGTGGAAAGCGCTTCATATTTCACTCAACACACCTCTCCAAGGCTCTCACCGCGGCGGTAACTGAAAGCGGTCTCATCACACAACTTGCTGGTGGGAAGTTTGCCAACTCGGAGTTTGCCTTTGTTAATTACGTCTTCCGTTGCAATCACTTTACTCCCGACGACGCCAAATTTTCCACGCACCGAGACACGCCCTATTTCGATGGAATGAGACGACAGGTTAGCCGGTATACGCTGTTGCTCTATCTGTCGGAGGGTAGTAATGAAAGGGGGGTGTTGTCGATTAACACTGACACCAACAACGAGGCGAACGAGGTCACGTTTAACGAAATCGAGGCTTTTACCTGCATCGTTTTTGACCAGAAACACGAACATCAAGGGTATCCGTTCATCTCAACCGACAAGAATTTTCTCCGAACAGAACTCGTCTTCAACATCAACGACGACGACGGGAATATCTCTCACGGACACACGCAGATTGCGTCCTTATTCAGCGAGGCATGCTACATGCTTGGTCAAAGCATTTTTGATAAAGACCTTGAGAAGAATGCCCATGAGTGCTTTGAGCGCGCAAACTCCCTGCACTGGAATACATCGACTCCTTCTAAACCTGGGGCTCCCGCGTCTGTGTATCTGTACAAACAGTACAAGGGGTTTCGGTTTCTGACGAATGGGTATAATTACTGGTTTTCTCGGCCCAAGGGGTGTGAACCCCGCTCGGGGACTGAATCCAAGTCGGGGACTCGGCCCAAGGCGGAGGAAAGTTTGATCGACTGCGCCATGTTGGCAGTGCTAGACTATTTCAACGTCAAGCTTGGCGGGTCGCCGTTCCGCTCAATGTGTCGAAGCACAACGGTTAGAGAGACTATCGCGAGCACGGCCGGGGCGTTTCGCATTATCTCTCCCCGCGAAGCTACTCCAGAGGACGAATCAGCTGATCTTTCAGATTCATCCTCAAAACTGCGACGCCTTACCGAGGATGTACTTGACGACCTGTTAAAGCCGACCCCAGAAAAGCCATTCACTCCACGGCCGAAACCATCTTGGGAAGATGAAGATGACTCCGACGATGATGATGAAGATGGGATCGAACCCTGTTGCCCCTTCCACACATGGACGACGTTTAACGCTTTTGCCTCTGAAGAAGTCACCGCCGAATATTCTCGTTGTATCAGATATACTCGGAACCGCCTGTTTGGTGTCCCCCTGGTATTTCTGGGCCGAGAGATTGTGCTTAACGAAGGGCTTGTTAAAGTCGTCGGGGACAAGATCTTGTTTTTTACCCCACCACCTAACTCCAACTCTGACTCTAGCTCAGAGGTAGAAGAGCAAATGAGGTTTAACTTCGCAGCATGCTGGGGCGACGGCGGTATCGGACCAGAAGTGTTCATCGATACCGACGAAACCGCGTCGATTCCCGCGCCAAAACTGCTACTTCCGCCAATAACATACCACGAGTATCCTGGAGAAGAACAAGGGTATCATTTTGTGGTGGATTTCTGGAGAAATGACTGGATGGTGGAGATCCATGACTCTCCTCACGATACGGTGCCAGTGCCAAAGATTACGAATGAAGTTCCAGAAGAGTGGGAAGACAAGGATATCGGAGGGAGGTTCTGGCAGAAAGTCAAGAGTTTGGTGGGTGATGATGAGAAAGCTCTGGGGGGTACATTTTGGAGTCGAGATAGTGATGATGAAGAGGAAGAGTAGATTTCTTTCCCAAACAGAGTCATTTCCTAGGCCCAAAATCATGGCTTGTTATTTTGTCAGACTTTAATGACCCTCGTTCTTCATTTCAATGCACGTGTTTTCCTTCAATGTTTGAACCTCTGCGGAACCTAAAGTTGACTAAAGTTCAAATGCTCGGACATGCCAACATATGCTAGCGAATAAGCTTCCTGATTGGCTATGCCACCGTCGATCATAGCACTGTGGGGCATTTAGCTCGCCAATGTGACGGTCTGTCGTGACGGTCCGCACGTGCAATCAGCCATTTACCTGTTTTACGTCAGTCCAAGATGCACCCATGGCGACAGCTAGTCTGAGCAAACCAAAAATTGCTCAACTCTACAAACCGATATTTTTCACATTATAAAAGCCATCCAGTCAGGAGAGGCGTGCAACAAAACAAGAACAGGGTGAAATCGTCGTCAACACCGACTCCCGGAGAGAATAAAATGCACCCCCCCCTCCTCCACGCCTCTCCAGCGCTTTCGCAAAGCACGTCTCCCCCGCTCTCCCTCCGAGTGGTAACTTTCAACATTCGCTATGCTGCAACTTCTCGATCATCCAACGAGAAACCCTGGTCTACTACTTTCCGCGCTCAGCAGCAGCCTAGTTTGTGCAGAGCGCCGTACTTAATCGCGCAGCTTAACCAGACTTCTTCTCTTGAGAATTCCATCCCGATTTTTGGTCTCCAAGAGGTTTTGCATACACAGCTGATGGATATTAAAACCGGCTTGGGTCCCAACTGGGCACATCTCGGCGTGGCCAGAGACGACGGGGCCACGCGCGGAGAATATTCGCCGATTCTATACCGAACCGATTTACTCAGGGTTCTGTACAATGAAACGAAATGGCTTTCTCCTACACCCGATGTAGTTTCATATGGTTGGGGCGCGGGCATTCGTCGGGTAGTTACACTTGGTGTTTTTGAACAATTGGAGAGCGGTGGAAGTGAAAAGAAGAAAAGATTTCTTCTCGCAAACACTCACCTCGACCATGCGAGTGCTCAAGCCCGAACCGAGGGCATCAAAGTCGTCATGGCAAGAATCAAGGCTGTCAGAGAGATCTGGGGTGGGGAAGACCTGGGGGTGGTACTAACAGGGGATTTTAACTCTGCGCAGGGAGAAGGAGCACACGAGTTCTTAAAAGACACGGGAGAACTAGAAGAGTTATTTGACTTGGCGAATAAAGAGGGTAAAGTGAAGGGAACGAATCGCTTGACGTTTACGGGATTTGGAAGTGGAAGTGCAAGTGGCCAGGGGAGCTTTATCGACTTTATCTGGGTTGGGCTGGTCAGAGACAAAAAGTGGACAGTGCAAGGGTATGAGATTTTGGGGAATGTGGTCGAGGGGGTGCATATCAGTGATCACCGGGCGGTTGTTGGAGATATTTTGCTGGGCTGAGGTGTATTCATGTCTGGTTGCACGTGGAAACGGGTATCAAGTTTGGGGTTCACAAAGTATCTCTTGTTTGGGGTGTAATCATGATATTGACAGGTATGAAATGTACCACCCCCGTTTGAGTGGTGGGTATCTACATGTAGGTAGGAGGTAGGTAGGTAGGTAGGTAAAGAATCACCTGCAAGGAATCAACTTTCGCGTCCCCCTCTTCAACCACGGAAAGGCCCGCCAATCCTCTTGCCACCGCTGGTCCGGACCCTCCATGGAATTCCCGCCACATTCGAGACAGTAAAAAACCTCTGCTTCATAATCTTCTTTTCTTTCCGAGATATATACTGCTCCCCTGCGAATCAGGAATCCACAATCCGGCCACGCACAAACCCTTCGGAGACTCGCAGGGGTGGCTAGCCAGGACAGCATTTCCGAATAGTAAAGCGCGTCGTCGGGATGAAAGCAGGAGCTATATCGCTCGAGATGCATGGGGATTTCACAGCAGGTTAAACCGGCAAGCTCATCCAACAGGCGCTTTTTGCGAGAATATTCTGTCTCTGCACGTGTTTTTCCTGTCGCGCCGGTGTGTGGACGGGAATGAATTTGTTGCAGAAAAGCCATTTGGTTCAGTAACCCGTCCAAACGGCATCGGTTTACGGGATCGGCAATGCGGGATTCGGTGTGTTTCATGCATTTCAGAATGCAAGGCTTGCAGAGACTGTGGCCGCAGGGGAGGGGGTGTAGTGTCATTTGTGGGAAGGAAGAATGGCATTTGGAACAGGTCCGGATCCGGGAGCTATCACCATCCTCTGACTTTGACGAAGTCCCGGTGGTGGTGGTGGTGGTAGTGTCATGCGAGCAAATCTCATAGTTGCCACTGGCATTAGTGTTGAGCTCTGGAACGATATTGTCAACAACCCATCTCGGAGGCGGAATAGGCTCGTCCGCGACCGGGAACCTGGGATCTTCTTCTGCGGCGGAGGGAAAAAGGGCGGTGCAGTCTTTGGCGTGGAGAGTTGCTAGGATTGCGCTTTCGGCGTCCGTGTATCCGTATCGGTATCCTCTCGAATTCAAGCTTGACACTGGCGCGCTTGTTGTATGTGCATGTGCATGTGCATGTGTAGTCTGGACAGTGGCGTGTCTCGCAATGTGCATGTTGCTGCTCTTTCGGGTCTTTCCGATTCGAGATTCCATGTTGGCGGTCGCCATCTTGAGGCTTGTGTTCTTCTTCAGACCAAAAAAGTTGTGGTTTGATGATCCAGTGATTTACCTGTATGTTTTGAACCTTGCCGAGTCTAGATACTGCTCTTTAATCCTTTAGACTGTGAGAACTGTTTTGGACACCTATGGCCGTTACAACTCCGTCAGGTGAAAAGCCTTATATTCCACCCTACTTCAAAGCTGTAAGACAGTATGCATCTACCGTTCCAGGACAATGTGCCCCCAAATTCTTCACAAAGGGCTTTTAGCCCACAATGCCAGGTGAACCAGCTTTGTTACGAACAAAGAAACAGTAAACAACCAACACTTTTCTTTCAGACCCGCTTACTGCTGCACAACAAAGACGTAGATATAATGCATTGTACAAAGCTAATTGATAATGGGATGCTCACAACGATACACGAGAGCTGGCGCCGTAAACTGCCGTTTTGGAAACCCATTGAATACCATGGAATACAATTTCCCACCTCCACTCAAAGACCACAGACACCATTCTTGCAGATGATGAGCTCAAAGCCGCAATCATAATCATTTCTGCAGGTCGCGCCTAGTTTTTTGTTAGCCTGGCCAAGTTCCCTGGCTACAAGCGAGAAACAGACTTACCAATGCAAGCCAGCGGGTTGTCACCACAGGCAGGACTTCCACCTCCACCGCCTCCAGTAGGACGCGAGGTCGGCCTCTGGGTCGGCACAACCGTGACGACGGTGGTGCGAACAGGCCCAGTCGGGCCACGCGTAGCCGTGACCAGAGTTGAGCCGGGGTTGGCACATCGGTTCCTCGTGCAAGTCAACTGGCCGTCGCAATCGTTCTCCGTCTGGCAGGGGTCATTCAGACAGTGGCCTTCCCATTCACAGCTCTGGCCACCACCAGCCGGAGGTCTTGCCGTCGTCGTTGGACGCCTCGATGATGCCGTGACGAAAACGGTAGTCGTAAGCCGACGTCCGGTGCTAGTTGTCGGCCGGGACGGAGGTTGTGTCTGGCCACCGCCGCTCCCGGAAGCCGCACAGCGAGAACTGCGGCAGATGTAGTCGAGATCACAGTCATTTTCCGTCTGGCACGGATCACCTTGAATAGGTCAGCATCGTAGGTATAAATGAAAACAAAAAAAA
>Ga0247765_1001371_pt1 | contig 11984 bp, 23 predicted proteins | sample UWRJL106311C6_FD_179949 | JGI IMG/M metagenome (GOLD analysis project Ga0247765, IMG submission 179949) | Plant litter microbial communities from Arlington Agricultural Research Station in Wisconsin, United States - UWRJ-L106-311C-6 | ecosystem: Environmental > Terrestrial > Plant litter >... | reverse complement strand
AAAGCTGACCGCGGCGAGAGCGAGGACGTTGCGCCCGAGGCGCTGACGAAGGCTGGGTTTCTGATTCATCAATGCAAAACGGCCGGCGCGCGAACGCGCCGGCCGTGAGTCTGTGAAGCGTTGGCCGCGCCGGGCCTTGAGCTGCTTAAACGGCCTTGCGCGGGGTGCGGGCTTTCTGGCTGCCCTCTTTCTGCTTGTGCTGCTTGGGAGCGACCGTCTTCTCCTCCTTGCGGGGAGCTTTGGCCTCCTTCGCTGCCTTCTCCTTGGGCTCCTTCTTCGGAGCCTTGGCGGAGTCCTTCGGAGCGGCCTCGGCCGGAGTGACGGACTCCCGCTCGACCAGCTCGAGGACCGCCATCTCGGCGCCGTCACCCTGGCGCGGTCCGAGCTTGACGATCCGCAGATAGCCGCCCGGACGCTCGGTGAAGCGCGGCGCGATTTCGTCGAACACCTTCTTGACGAGATCGCGCTTGAGCACCCAGCGCAGCACCCAACGACGGTCGTGGACCGTGCCGTGCTTGCCGCGGGTGATCACCCGCTCGGCGATCGGGCGCAGCTCCTTGGCCTTGGGAAGCGTGGTGATGATCCGCTCCTTGTCGACCAGCGACTGGAGCTGGTTGCGGAACAGAGCTTCCCGATGGGAAGACGTCCGTCCCAGCTTCCTACCTCTCATTGCGTGACGCATGATCCTCTCCTTAGGCCGAAGCCCCGGCTCCGGGCCGCTCTGGCACGTCCATGCCGAGGGAGAGGCCCAACTTGTCCAGAACCTCCTGCACCTCCTCGAGAGACTTTTTGCCGAAGTTCTTGGTCTCCAGCATGTCCTTCTCGGTCCGGCGCACCAGGTCGCGGAGCGTATGGATATTGGCGTTCTTGAGCGAGTTCGCCGAGCGGACCGAAAGGTCGAGCTCGTCGATGTTCTTGGCGAGGAGAGCGTCCAGCCCGGCCAGCTCTTCCCGGCCCAGCTCGCCGCCGTCGTGACGCAGGCTCTCCTCGGTCTGGATGAAGATACCGAGGTGATCCTTGAGCAGCATGGCCGCCAGCGAAACCGCCTCTTCCGGGCTCACCGTGCCGTTGGTCCACACTTCGAGGATCAACCGCTCGTAGTCCGTGGTCTGGCCGAGGCGGGCCGCTTCGACGCGGTAGTTGACGCGCCGCACCGGGCTGTGGGCCGAATCGACCGGAATCCAGCCGATGCCCATGGACTCGTCGAAGTTGCGGTCGGCCGAGACGTAGCCGCGGCCGCGCTTGACCTGAGCCTGGAGCTTGAGGCGCCCCTCCTCGTTCGGAGTGGCGATGTGGACCGTCGGATCGTAGATCTCGATCTGCGGGTCCTCTGTCATCTGCCCCGCCGTCACCTTGCCCGGACCGGGGACGTCGATGGACAGCACCTTGGGCTCCTCGGTATGGAGACGGATCGGAACCTGCTTCAGGTTGAGGATGATGTCCGTCACATCCTCCACCACGCCGGGGACCGAGGAAAACTCGTGCAGCACTCCCTCGATGTGGATGGCGGTGATGGCCGCCCCCTCGATCGACGAGAGCAGGCAGCGCCGGAGCGCGTTCCCGATCGTGGTCGCGAAGCCCCGCTCGAACGGCTGCGCGGTAAAGCGGCCGTACGTCGGGGTGAGTGATTCTCTATCGATCTCGATGCGCTTGGGGCGCTGAAATCCCTTCCAAAGCATAGCGACTCCTTCCTGGGTCTCGCGCCGATCAGCGGCTGTAGAGCTCGACGATCAACTGCTCCTGGATCGGCAGCTTGATGTCCTCGCGAGCCGGCAGGCGCAGCACCTTGCCGGTCACGTTTTCCGCGTCCAGCTCCAACCACTCCGGAACACCACGGCCCCGGGCGGTCTCGACGCTGGACCGCACGAACGGGTTCTTCCGGCTGTTTTCCTTGACTGCGACCGTCTGACCCGCCTTGACCTGATACGAGGGGATCGTGATCTTGCGGCCGTCCACCAGCACGTGGCCATGGCGGACGAACTGGCGAGCCTGCGCCCGGGACGAGGCGAAGCCCAGACTGTAGGCGACATTGTCCAGGCGCCGCTCGAGCTGCACCAACAGGTTCTCACCCGTGATGCCCTTGCGCCGGTCGGCCTCCTGGAAATAGGTGCGGAACTGCGCTTCGAGCACGCCGTAGATGCGCTTCACCTTCTGCTTCTCACGGAGCTGCAGGCCATAGCCGAGCGTGCGGCGCCCCCGCCGCGTACCATGCTGGCCGGGGGGGAAGTTGCGGCGCTCGACGGCGCATTTCTCCTTGAAGCAGCGATCGCCCTTCAGAAACAGCTTCATCCTCTCCCGGCGGCACAGCCGGCAGACGGGTCCTGTATATCTTGCCACTTGTTTTCTCCTTGACTTGACGTCTTCTCCCCGAGGCTACGGGGACTTCAACTTGGGAAGACTCATCGGGCTCAAACGTCGGGCTCAAACGCGGCGCCGCTTGCGCGGGCGGCAGCCGTTGTGCGGGATCGGGGTCACGTCCTTGATGGACTTGACCTCGATGCCGGCGGCCTGGAGGGCACGCACGGCCGACTCACGGCCGGCGCCCGGCCCCTTGACCAGCACGTCCACCGAACGCAGGCCCGCATCCTTCGCGGTGTTGCCGGCGTTCTGGGCTGCCACCTGAGCCGCGAAGGGAGTTCCCTTGCGCGAGCCTTTGAACCCGATCCGGCCGGCGGACGACCAGGACAGCAGGTTGCCCTCCGGATCCGCGATCGAAACGATGGTGTTGTTGAAGGTCGCCTGGATGTGCGCGACGCCGTGCGGCACGTTGCGCTTCTCCTTCTTCTTGGCGCCCTTGCGCTCCTTCTTTTCCGCTTTCGCCATCTGCCAGCTCCCTAGTTACTTCTTGGTGGCCTTCTTCTTGCCCGCCACGGCGCCGCGGCGCGGCCCCTTGCGTGTGCGGGAGTTGGTCTGCGTCCGCTGACCGCGGACCGGCAGGCCCTTGCGGTGGCGGACGCCACGGTAGCAACCGATTTCCATCAGGCGCTTGATGTGCTGGCTGACCTCCTTGCGGAGATCGCCTTCGACACGCCCCTCGTCCTGGATGACCTTGCGGAGCCTCCGGGCTTCATCCTCTGTGAGATCCCGAACCTTGGTGACCTCGGGGACCTCGGCCGCGACGCAGATGTCGCGCGAGCGCGAGCGGCCGATGCCGTAGATGTACGTGAGACCGATCCAGACCTGTTTGTTCTGCGGCAGGTCAACCCCTGCGATACGTGCCATAGAGCGATTCCTATCCCTGACGCTGCTTGTGTTTGGGGTTGTCGCAAATCACCCGCACGACGCCCTTGCGGCGGACGACTTTGCACTTCGGGCAGATCCGCTTCACCGATGAACGTACTTTCATGACCTAGACTTCCTTTCCCGCCGCGCTGGTACCAAACCTTACTTCAGACGGTAGACAATGCGGCCTCGGTTGAGATCGTACGGCGAGAGCTCCACCAACACCCGGTCGCCCGGCAGGATACGGATGAAATGCTTCCGCATCTTGCCGGAAATGTGCGCCAGGACCTGGTGCTTGTTGTCGAGCTCCACCCGGAACATCGCATTGGGTAGTGGCTCGACCACCGTCGCCTCGACCTCGATCGCCTCTTCTTTCTTGGACAAACGTCCTTCCTCTCCTGAGTTAGATACGGTCCGTGCCCAGCACCCGGGCTCCCGACGGCGTCACCGCCACGGAGAACTCGAAGTGGGCCGACAGCGAGCCGTCCTCGGTCCGTGCCGTCCAACCGTCCGGATCCATGCGCACTCCGCTCTTCCCCGCATTGACCATCGGCTCGATGGCCAACACCATGCCGGGACGCAGCTTCGGACCCTTCCCCGCGGCGCCGTAGTTCGGGATCTGCGGCTCCTCATGCAATGCGGTTCCGATGCCGTGCCCCGAAAACTCGCGGACCACCGAATAACCCTGGCTCTCCGCGTACCGCTGCACGGCATGACCGATGTCGCCCAGCCGCCCTCCCGGACGGACCTGCGCGACACCCCGCCGCAATGCCTCTTCCGTGACCACCAACAGGCGCCGGGCCTCGTCCGACACTGTGCCCACCGCGAAGGTGCGCGCCGCATCGCCGTAGTACCCCTTGTACAGAACACCGCAATCGATCCCCACGATGCTCCCCTCGCGAAGGGGAACGTCGTTGGGAATCCCATGGACAATGACGTCGTCGACCGAAATGCAGAGCGTCGCCGGATAGCCACGGTACTTCAGAAACGCAGGAACTCCGCCCGCACCGCGGATGACCGACTCCGCCAAGCGGTCCAGCTCCCGCGACGTGACTCCGGGCGCGATGCGCTTTCCGACCTCGTCCAAAACCTTGTGGACGATACGGTTGGCTTCATCCATCAGATCGATTTCACCCGGCGTCTTGAGAACCATCAGTCGACGCCCTCACCGAGCCCGAGCGTCGCGAACATGTGGGCCGTCACCTCGTCGACAGGCCGATGCCCGTCGATCTCGCGCAACAGACCGCGCTCCCTATAGTAACCGATCAGGGGCTCGGTTTTCTCCCGGTACACGCGTTGACGCTCACGGATCACCTCTTCCGTGTCGTCGGCGCGGCCGCGCAGCAGCGAGCGGCGGACGAGCTCGTCGACCGGCACGTCCACCATCACCACCGCGTCGAGCTGCTGGCCCGACTCCTCGAGGATGCCCTCGAGCGTCTTCGCCTGCGGCAGAGTCCGCGGATAGCCGTCGAGGAGATATCCCGAGCCGGCGTCCGGCTTCGCCAGACGGTCCCGGACCACTTCGGCCATCAGCGCATCGTCAACAAGCTTGCCGGCAGCCATAATTCCCTCGACACGCCGGCCCAGCTCGCTCCCCGCCGCCACCGCCTCGCGGAGCATGTCGCCGGTGGAGATCGCCGGAATGCCCAGACGGGCCGACAGGAGCTGGGCCTGGGTTCCCTTGCCCGCTCCCGGCGGCCCGAGGAGCACCACCTTCAGGCGGCGCCCATTCTCGGCGTTCTGAGGGTTCTCAGCTCCGGCGGCCACGGATGCGTCCTCGCTTCATGAACCCTTCGTAGTTGCGCATCACGAGCTGGCTCTCGACCTGCTGGATCGTGTCCATCGCGACGCCGACGACGATGAGCAGCGACGTGCCACCGAAGTAGAACTGGATGCCCAGGCCCTGGGTAAACCAGTCCGGGAAGGCACCGGCGATGCGCGGTCCGAGCCACGGCAGACCGGAGACGTGGATGCCGGTGAGCAGGAACTCCGGGAGGACCGTCACCGCGGCCAGGTAGAGCGAGCCCACCAGGGTCAGCCGGGTGAGGATGCGGTCGATGTACTCGGCCGTCCGCTTGCCGGGACGGATGCCGGGGATGAACCCGCCGTACTTCCGCATGTTCTCGGCGAGGTCGGTCGGGTTGAAGATGATCGAGATGTAGAAGTACGAGAAGAAGATGATCGTGATCACCTGGAGCAGGTAGTAGATCGGCTGCCCATATCCGACGTACCCGGCCAGCGTCTGGATCCAGGGGTTCTTGACCATCCCTGAGATGACGGTGGGGACCGTGACGACGGAGCTCGCGAAGATCACCGGGATGACGCCGCCGGAGTTGACCCGCAGCGGCAGGTAGGTGCTCTGCCCGCCGTAGATCTTGCGGCCGACGACGCGCTTCGCGTACTGGACAGGGATCCGGCGCTGCGCCCGCTCCATGTAGACGATGAAGGCGACCACGAACACCATGAAGACCATCAGGACGAGGACGGTGAGGATGTTCAGGTTCCCGCTCTGCAAGCTGGCCACGGTCTTGCCGATGGCGGGGACGAGCCCCACCACGATGCCGGCGAAGATGATCAGCGAGATACCGTTGCCGATACCGCGCTCGCTGATCTGCTCGCCCAACCACATGACGAAGGCGGTGCCTGTCGTCAGCGTGATCACGGTCAAGGCACGGAAGCCCCAGCCTGGGCTGGGCACCAGCGCGGCGCCGCCGGGCGTCGTCACGCTCTCCAGGAAGAGGGCGATGCCCGTTCCCTGGACGATCGAGATGAGCACCGTGCCGTACCGCGTGTACTGGGTGATCTTGCGGCGTCCCAACTCCCCTTCCTTGGACAGCTTCTCCAGGTACGGCCACACCACGGTGAGGAGCTGCAGAATGATCGACGCGGTGATGTAGGGCATGATGCCCAGCGCGAATACCGCGATCTTCTGCAGGCTGCCGCCCGTGAAGGTGTTGACGAACCCGAGGAAGGTCCCCTGCGCCACCTTCATGAACTCGAGGAGCGCCACCGGATCGATGCCCGGCGTCGGAATGTGGCACCCGATCCGGTACACCGCCAGCAAGCCGAAGGTGAACAGGACCCGCTTGCGCAGGTCGGGGATGGCGAAGACGTTGCGGAAACTCTCTAGAATCACGCCTGCAGCTCCTCGCAGGTCCCGCCCGCCGCCTCGATCTTGGCACGGGCAGACTTGCTGAACTTGTTCGCCGTGATGCGTAGCGCCTTGCCGATCTCGCCCTCGCCCAGCACCTTCACCGGACGGCCGGAGCGGACCAGGCCGTGATCGGCCAGGCTCGCGGGCGTGATCTCGCCCTCGAGCTCGGCAAGATCGCCGACATTGACCACCGAATACTCGGTTTTGAAGATGTTGGTGAAACCGCGCTTCGGGACCCGCCGGACCAGCGGCATCTGGCCGCCCTCGAAGCCGGGCCGGCTGCTATAGCCGGTGCGCGACTTCTGGCCCTTCTCACCGCGTCCCGCGGTCTTGCCGAGCCCCGATCCGGGACCCCGTCCAACCCGCTTCCGTGAGTGCTTGCTCCCCTTCGCCGGGGAAAGCTCGTGCAGCTTCATAGTTAACCCTCGACAATCTCCAGCAGGTACTGGACCTTGGCCACCATGCCGCGAACCGCGGGAGTATCTTCCCGTTCGACCTCGTGGCGGATTTTGCGCAGACCGAGGCTCCTCAGAACCTCGCGGTGCTCCCGGCGCGTGCCGATGGCACTGCGCACCTGGCGGATCTTGATCTTCTTGCCTTCGTCAGCCATCTTGAAAACCCTCGCTCGGTGTCTCGTTCGGCGGCTCAGGCGCCGGTCGTCTCGGCCGGTGCCGCATCGTCGCCAGCAGCCGCCGGAGCAGGCGCGGCGGCGGGTGGCGCAGCCGGTGGGGCCGGCGGAGCCACGGCAGCCGGGGCCGGCGCGCTCGGTGTGGACGCGGAGGCAGCCTTGGCCGTCGCCGCCGATGCCACCGCGTCGGCACGGGTGTGCAGACCGCGGCCGCGGAGCACTTCCTGCTCGTCCCGCAGGCTGAGCAGAGCCTTGAACGTCGCCTTCACCACGTTGTGGGGATTGGTCGAGCCCAGCGACTTGGTCAAGATGTCCTGGATACCGGCGGTCTCGATCACGGCGCGCACAGGCCCGCCGGCGATCACACCGGTCCCCTCGGACGCAGGCTTCAACAACACGCGTCCAGCCCCGAAAATGCCCAGCGTCTCGTGCGGGATGCTGGTCCCCTTGAGAGGCACCTGCACCATGTTCCGCTTGGCGATCTCGATGCCCTTGCGGATGGCCACAGGCACCTCTTTCGCCTTGCCGGCGCCGTAGCCGACGCGTCCGTTCCCATCACCGATCACCACCAGGGCGGAGAACGAAAAGTTCTTGCCACCCTTGACCACCTTGGTCACCCGGTTGATGTGAACGACCTGCTCGAAAAACTCGCTTTCGCGCTCAAAGTCCCTGGCCAAGCTCGTCTCCTTCCATCAGACTCAGAATTGCAGACCCTTTTCGCGGGCGGCGTCGGCCAGCGTCTTCACATTGCCGTGATAGACGTAGCCTCCCCGGTCGAAGACCACCTTCTCGATTCCCTTGGCCTTCGCCCGCTGCGCAATCGTCTCGCCGACCAGCTTCGCCGCATCCTTGTTGCTCAAGGAGCCGGTGAGCTGCTGCCGGATCTCCGCGTCGGACGAGCTCGCTTGCGCCAGGGTATTGCCCTTCTCATCGTCGATCAGCTGGACGGAGATATAGCGCAGGCTCTTGAAAACCGACAGGCGAGGCCGCTCGCTGTTGCCGCGGACCCGCTGACGGATCCGCATATGGGCGCGCTCACGGCGCTCCCGCTTCTGCTTCATCTGCTTTGTGACGTGCTCCGTCATACAGGCCCCTTACTTCTTGCCGCCGGCCTTACCGGCCTTCAGGCGCAGCACCTCTTTGGTGTATTTAATCCCTTTCCCCTTGTAGGGGTCGGGGCGGCGCAGGCTCCGGATCTCCGCCGCCACCTGGCCGACCTGCTGCCGGTCGGCGCCGGAGATGGTGATCCGGTTGCTCTTGTCGATCTCGATCTTGATCGCCTCGGGGATGTTGTAGATCACCGGGTGCGAGTAGCCGAGGGCGAACTGCACGAAAGTGCCCTTGACCTCGGCCCGGTAGCCGACACCCACGATGTCGAGCTGCTTGCTGAAGCCGGCCGTCACACCCTGCACCGCGTTGGCGAGCAACGCGCGCAGGAGGCCGTGCTTGGCGCGCTCCGGGCCGGAGTCGCCCGGCCGCGAGATCGTCACGGTGTTGCCATCGACCTGGATCGGGAAACCGTCGAACAGCGGCTGCGCGACCTTCCCCTTGGGACCCTGGGCGGTGAACACACCATCCTTGATTTCCACGTTCGTCCCGTTCGGGACCTGAATCGGCATCTTTCCTATCCGCGACATCGCCGTCTCTCCTACCAGATCTCGCAGAGGAGCTCGCCGCCGACCCGGCGCTCCCGCGCCTGAGCGTCACTGAGGAGCCCCTGCGACGTGGAGACAATCCCCAAGCCGAGACCGTTGCGCACCGGCTTGATATCGTCGGCGCCCTTGTAGACGCGACGCCCCGGCCGGCTGATCCGCTCCAGGTAGTTGATCACCGGCACCCCTTCCGCGCTGTAGCGCAGGAAGACGCGCAGGGTCGCGGTCGGGCCGCTCCCTTCAACCACCCGGAAGTTCTTGATGAACCCCTCTTCCTTGAGGAGCTTGCAGATCTCCAACTTGAGCTTGGAGACAGGTACGTCCAGCCGGTCATGCTTGGCCAGGTGCGCATTTCGGATCCGGCTCAGCAGATCCGAGATGGGGTCGGTCATGCTCATGCGTGCTCTCTCCTATTCCAGCTCACCAGCTCGCCTTGATCACACCGGGCAGGTAGCCCTGCAAGGCGAGCAACCGCATATGGATTCGGCAGAGTCCGAACTTGCGGTAGTACGAGCGAGGCCGGCCGCATACTCTACAACGGTTCCGCTGCCGGACTTCGAACTTCAGCTTCTTTTTCGTCTTCGCGATCTTCGCAGTGGTCGCCACGGACGCCTCCTAGCGCTGGAACGGCATGCCGAGCTCGCGCAGAAGATACTGGGCGCGCTCGTCATTACCGGCCGTCGTCACGATCGTGATGTTCATTCCCTTGGGACGCTCCACCTTGTTGTAATCGATCTCCGGAAAGATCAGGTGGTCGCGGATGCCCAGGGTGTAGTTACCGCGGCCGTCGAAGCTCTTCGTCGACACGCCACGGAAGTCGCGCACGCGCGGCAGCGCAATGGACAGCAGACGGTCCAGGAACTCCCACATGCGGTCGCCGCGCAGCGTCACGCGGGTGCCGATCGGCATCCCCTCGCGCAGCTTGAAGGCGGCGATGGATTTCTGTGCCCGCGTCAACACCGGCCGCTGGCCGGCGAGAGCCGTGAGCTCCTCGACCGCATCGTCGAGGATCTTGACGTTCTGGACCGCTTCGCCCATCCCCATGTTCAGGGAGACCTTCTCGATCCGCGGCACCGCCATGATGTTGGTGATCCCGAACTCCTTCTGGAGCCGGGCCACCACCTCGTCACGGTAGCGCTGCTTGAGCCGCGGCACGTAACCTTCAGGCGTCGGCCGCGACGGAGCGGAGCTTTCCCGCTTGGGGGCCGGCTTGGCTTTGGATGCCTTGCCGCTCCCTTTTCCTTCTGTCTTATTCTTTGCCATGTCCGATCAACCTCAACTGAAGGTGGCGTCGCAGTTCTTACACACCCGGACGCCGCGGCCGTCGTCGAGCCGCTTGCGCCCGAGGCGCGAGGGCTTGCCGCACTCGGGGCAGATGACCTTCAGGTTGGAGACCTGGATCGGCGCCTCGCGCTCCAGAATGCCCCCCTGAATCCCCTTGTTCGGGTTCGGGCGGGTGTGCCGCTTCATCATATTGACGCGCTCGACGATCACCTTGCCATCGCTGGCGAGAACCCGGAGCACGCGACCGCGCGCCCCACGATCTTTTCCGGTCGTGACGAGCACCTGATCATTCTTCTTGACCTTGAGCTTGTTCATCTCAGATAGCCCCTCAGATAACTTCCGGCGCCAGGGAGACGATCTTCATGAACCGCTTCTCGCGCAGCTCGCGCGCCACCGGTCCGAACACGCGCGTGCCGACAGGCTCGCCCGAGTCGTTGACCAGCACCGCGGAGTTGCTGTCGAAGCGGATATAGCTCCCATCCTTGCGCCGCTGTTCCTTCACTGTGCGCACGATCACCGCCTTCACCACCTGCCCCTTCTTGACCGTGCCGTCGGCCGAAGCCTCCTTCACGGACGCGGTGATCACGTCGCCCAGCCGTCCGTACTGCCCGGCCGAACCGCCCCGCAAGTGGATACAGGCGATCTTTTTCGCGCCCGAATTGTCCGCCACGTCGAGAATCGTTCCCATCTGGATCATCGCTCACCTAACCTCACTGAGCCCGCTTGAGGATGTTGCGGACCCGCCAACGCTTCGTCCGGGAGAGCGGCCGGCTGGAGACGATCTCCACCTCGTCACCGACGTTGCACTGATTCTGCTCGTCGTGCGCGGCAAACCTCGACGTCCTCTTCATATACCGATGGTAGAGGCGGTGGGTCACCGTGATCTCGACCGCGACGATCACCGTCTTGTCCATCTTGTTGCTGACCACGCGCCCGACCTTCACCTGCTGCCGGCCGCGCGTTGCTGGGGTCTCTTCTGTCGTCTCTGCTGTCTCGGCCATTGTCATCCGCTCCTGCTGGACCTATCCACGCTTCTCGCGCAGGACGGTCATCACCCGTGCCAGATCCCGGCGCACCTCGCGCACGCGGGCCGGCTTCTCGAGCTGTCCGGTCACCTTTTGCAGGCGCAGCGCGAAAAGCTGCTCTGCCAGCTCCTTCTCGCGCTCCCCCAGCTCTTCCAACGTCTGATCACGAAATTGCGACGCTTTCATCTCTTCACCTCAGCTCTTCGTGGCGGGTGATGAACCGGGTCTTGATCCCGAGCTTGTGCGAGGCCAGCCGCATCGCCTCCTCGGCGATGTCCGCGGGAACCCCTTCCAACTCGTAGAGGATGCGGGCCGGCCGGACCACGGCGACCCACTCCTCCGGAGGACCTTTACCCTTGCCCATCCGGGTCTCGAGCGGCTTCTTGGTGATCGGCTTGTCCGGGAAGACGCGGATCCACAATTTGCCGCCGCGCTTCACGTGGCGCGAGATGGCGATACGGGCGGCTTCGATCTGCCGCGCCGTCACCCACGCGGGCTCCAGCGCTTGCAGGGCATAGTCGCCGAAGGCGATGTAGGTCCCGCCCTTGGCCATGCCGCGGCGCCGGCCGCGCTGCTGCTTTCTGTATTTGACCTTCTTCGGCATCAACATTGTCGTAATTCCTTATGCCGACGCGCGGCGGCTCTTTTCCTTCAGGAGATCGCCTTTGTAGACCCAGACCTTGACCCCGATGACGCCGTAGGTGGTCCGCGCCTCCGCCAGGCCGTAGTCGATGTCCGCCTTCAGCGTGTGCAGCGGCAGGCGGCCCTCCTGGTACCACTCGGAGCGCGCGATCTCAGCGCCTCCCAGGCGGCCTCCGACCATGATCTTGACCCCCTTGGCGCCGAAGCGGAAAGCCGATTCCATGGCTTTCTTCATGGCACGGCGGAAGGAGACGCGGCGCTCGAGCTGCCCGGCGATCGACTGCGCGACGAGCTGCGCGTCGAGCTCCGGCCGCTGGATCTCCTGGATGTTGATGTGGACCTCGCGGCCCATCTCTTTCTGGAGATCGTCCCGCAGC
>Ga0247765_1001370_pt1 | contig 11985 bp, 14 predicted proteins | sample UWRJL106311C6_FD_179949 | JGI IMG/M metagenome (GOLD analysis project Ga0247765, IMG submission 179949) | Plant litter microbial communities from Arlington Agricultural Research Station in Wisconsin, United States - UWRJ-L106-311C-6 | ecosystem: Environmental > Terrestrial > Plant litter >... | reverse complement strand
TACACCTCCACCGGGATAATAAAGGTTAGCGTGTGAATTCCTAACCAGGGATGGAATAGTCGTTGATACAATGTGTCAGGGCCAAAATCACAGGTGAATGAGGTACTGTTAGAAATCTTTAGGAAAGGTCCAGGGTGTTTGCGTTGTTTCAGGGCTCTGAGGATTCGATTTCCAGAGTTGGTGGTGGCTGGGCAGGTAGCCTGGCATAGAAATTGCTAGAAAAGTTACTTGACCAGGCCCCTTCCAGAGAAGGTTAGGAATTTACACGCTAACCTTTATTACCCCGGTAGAGGTGTAAACGCAACTGACAAGGATGGAAGCTGCAGGATAATACGAACTCCGGTGCCTTGAGGCAAATCAGTGCGCGACCATGGTCCTCTCCTCGTTGACGCTGAGGGTATCAATTGGTCTAGTAGTTTTGTATCTCACCCATTTCCCCCTTTCCTGGAGGGATCGCCTCGGAGTATGACAATGAAGCGCAACCAGACCTGCTGACACATAAAATGCTTTTCTACGTTCTGTCGTTTACACTAATCTCTCCACCTCCCTACCAACGTTCCCCAGCAGGTTGGTCGATGGGAATCACAACCTGGTCACTCCCATCTCTCCAGCCGGGTGTCTTCTACTTCTGCTGGTTGGGTGTCTTCTTCTGCTGGTCCTTCTTGTCAAATTCACTGAGGGGGGAATGCTGCCAACCCTAACGGTAGCCTTGCTGACCCCAATATTGCTGTTGGTGTTGTTGATATTGTTGAGGCTGCTTTTGCGGCGGCGGCGGAGGCTGCTGCTGTTGTGATTGCTGATACTGGGCATACTGTGCATACTGCGACCCTGGAGGTGGCTGCGGTGGTTGCGCCGTTTGCGGTGATTGTGCGGGTCCGCCCCAAGCGCTCGAATTTGGTTGCCATCCTTGGTTTTGCCAGGCGGGAGCTGGTGCTGCTGGATAGACAGGTGCGGGAGGGGCAGGTCGAGTAACCTGAGGTTGCGCCACTGTTTGTCCGTATGGGTACTGCTGGCCTGGTTGAGCCCAAGGCTGATTGGAATTGTAGCTAGGAGGTGGCGGTGGGACCTGCCCAGGGGCCACGGGATAAGGAAATGGGAAAGGAGGTGGGAGGGCTCCAGGTGGTGGAACTGGCCATTGACCAGCCTGGATAGGTGGAGGGACAGGTGGGGGAACTGACGGGCTCTGGGGTAGAGGTTGTGCCGTCGAAGGAGGGCCGTCTTGTCTGAATGGCTGGTGTCCGCCACTATGCCCTCCAAACTTCCCACCACGACCACCACGATGGCCTCGTCCACGGAAATCCCCGCGGCCACCACGGTAAGATCCACGTTGACCGTTGTGAAAACCGCCACGAGGAGGGGCAAAGCCGCTTTCGGGTTTTGGCGGGAGAGCCGGTGCTCCTTGCCCAAATGTCGACGGGCGAGAAAGGGGCTTATAAGGACCATCCTCCTCATCGTAATTCAGATTACCGCTCGTGCTCGCAGGTGCAGACTCATGACTGGCGGCGCTATGCGGCTGAGCTCCCGTCTCACGCCCTCCGCGACTTGCCTTTCCGCTACGCCCTGCTTTTCCGCCGCGCCCTTTCTGCTTCCGTTGCTTTCTGTATTCCGCCTCCTTCTCGTCATCTGAGAACTCCATCTCATCTGCACCGACTTCTTCGTCATGGAGGTTGCTTGCATCACAGCCCTTGACCTCCTTGATTGCTTGCGTCAGAGCGTAAACAGCATGTTCCGCCGAATAGAAAACTTTGAGGCCAACTACTACACCAAGCTCCGTGATCTCTTCTTCGGTCGCGAATCGGACAGTATATATGGGACTTTTCACGTTCCCGAGAATATCGGTGAGCGCACCGATGACTGTCTTGTCTTCCTTGCAGAGCACAGAGCCCCTTTCTAGGACCTGAATCTCACCGGGGTTCTGGGACTGGATAACCGCGGTTCCTTCAACAATGAATTGGACACTTCCAAGGGGCTCGATTCTCATATCTGGGGTGATTATGACGTCGGGTTTGGGGAGAATGTCGTCCGGCAGTTCATTTTTCGTCCGTAGCGGCGTCGAAGACCCTTTGCCCGTCTTATTTGTACCGTCCTCGCCATCCTCGGCCATTAAAATCCGTGCCGTCTCTTCAATCCCAAGGAGCGGATAGCCCACTTCGTCTTCCGAGTCGTCGTCAGAGGAACTGTCGGAGCTCTCAGATTCGGACGACGTCTCGTAGGGTGAGGAATCTACCTCCCATTCTGGGTGCTCATCTGCGTCGCCATTGCCGTCGCCGTCACTTCGTGATAGTAACTCGCCCTGCGTTGCCTCCTGAGCTTGGGGATTATCGCTAGAACTGTGTCCCTGGTCTAGTTGAGGCTTTTCACCGGCAATCATTCCTTCCAGCGCTGCCTCCAGCGCTGCCGCTACGGAGGGGCTCGGCGGAGGACTAGCGCCAGAGACCCCTTCAACGTCGGTAGGTGTTGTTGCGGCCCATGCGGCCTCAGCAGGGAGAGCACTAGCCAGTTTTTCTGCCCCAGAACCTGTGGTCGTCTTTCCATTCGTAACAGTCATTGCTTGTTTTTGATCAATGTCCATTATTTCCGTCGATTGAGGCGCTGGTGTGACAATGTCATTTGGCGTTTCGCTTGTTTGGTTGACATGCTGCTCTGTTGGCACGCCTAGCTGAATATCGCCAATACTCGCGGCGGCAGCAAGGAGATCTGGTGCAAAGCTTTGCGACGGCAGCTGCTCGTTAGGCCTTGCCTGTCCAAGGCCGGGAATCTGAAAAGGCTGCGTTGTCATATTCGCAGATCTAGTCGCGTCCGCTGCCGAAGGTAGACCCGGTGCACGACTCAAGTCGGGGACCTGCGGATTGGTGGTTGACAATATCGGTGCTCTAAAAGGCGAGTTCTAGACTGAAATGAAATAAGATTAACTACCTGCGTTTAGGAAACAGTGAGGAAAATGTGAAGCTGGTCGGTACACGATGTTCTGGATGTCAGATCTGTATGAAGTACTCAGTCGCAAGAAAAAGGTTCAAACAAACCAAAAAAAATTCTTATCGCGGTGGATAGGTGGGGTCTTATCGCTCGCCCTAGCCGACTTGGCGCCCCTCCTCGGGAATGCCAAGCCTGTTTGGTTGCGAAGTGGGCTAGTGGACTTGTCCCCAACTCCTGAACCAGAAACAAATGCAAAGAACATCATCGCCGTTGACCCCGAGAGTCGCTACAATGCCTCCGCCGCCAACGACAGCGCGGTTTGCAGAGGGCGCGCAAAATCGCGAGTTTGTCCATCCATCAGCCAAACATGCAAAGAAAAAGTAAGCAGCCCACTACCAAAAGCAATTCCGCGCGGGGTTCTGTTCACTCAACAAAATACTTATTGGGTCTCTATGTCCAACAGGGCCATCAAGAATGCCTACGCCATTGAACCCATCTCGGCATTCTACTTCTTTCTCGCCGCGAATTTGGTAGCCGCCCTCTTTTCCCCGATCCAAGATTGCGACGAGACGTTCAATTACTGGGAGCCAACGCACTACCTGAGCCACGGCTATGGTCTACAGACGTGGGAATACTCGCCCGATTATGCGATCCGGAGCTGGTTATATATTGGCTTCCATGCCATCGTGGGAAATATCCGGCGCCTCCTGCCGCACTCCAACAAGGTGTGTTGGTGTCCTCTTCCTTTTTTGGTGACCGGATGCTGACGAGAGCGAAAGGTTGCCGAGTTTTACTTTGTTCGTTATGTCCTCGCAGCCGTTTGTGCACTCTGTCAGACCCTGATGTGGCGGTCTGTCTGTCTCGCTCTCAACCCGAGGGTTGGTCTTTTCTTCATCGCCACCCTCATCTTGAGCCCTGGAAACTTTCACTCCAGCACGGCCTACCTGCCTTCGAGCTTCGCCATGTACATGGCAATGCTTGGCGCTGCCGCCTTCATTAACTGGCGAGGTGGTCTCAAGACCTCACAAGGCATGGCTTGGTTCGCCGTAGGTGGTGTCTTTGGGTGGCCCTTCGCCATTGCCCTATGCGCCCCGTTCGTGTTCGAGGAGGGCCTCTTCGCTCTATTTAGTGACAAGGAGCGCTTCTTCGAGGCTGCCATCCGCGTTTTCCGTGGTGTCGCTGCCACTTTCGTCCTCGTCGTATGTCCCCCACCTCTCCCACTCCCTCATAGTGAGTTCTAAGTTTCCTAGTTCTTTGATGTGGCCATCAACACGTTCTTCTACCGTAAGGTGGAAGCCGTGTCGTGGAACATTGTCAAGTACAACATCTTCTCCAATACCGGCGGTCCCGATCTTTATGGAACCGAACCGTGGGACTTTTACTTCAAGAACCTCACCTTGAACTTCAACGGCTGGTTCATTCTCGCGCTCTTGTCGTTGCCCCTATTTCTTGCCAATAAGCTGTTGGCAAGGTCAACCGAGACGTTTCAGTCAGGCCTCCGGACTGTAGTCTTTCTGACCCCCTTTTACATGTGGCTCGGCATCTTCTCACTCCAGCCGCACAAAGAGGAGAGGTTCATGTACCCTGCCTACCCTTTTCTTGCCCTAAACGCAGCCATAGCCATCCACACGGTTCTATCAGTCTTTGGCAATGCCGACCCCAAAACGTTGATGGGCAAGATACCTGCCAAAATCAAGCTGGTCGTGGTGTCTTTAGCATTGATCCTTTTCGTTAATCTTGGCCTTGCCCGAGTGTGGGGTATCTATTCGGCTTACTCGGCGCCGCTACAACTGTACACTCCACTGAACGAGATTGGTTCGGCTGGCGACAGTGTTTGCTTTGGCAAGGAGTGGTACCGATTTCCGAGCTCATACTTTTTACCACGCGACATGCACGCGAAGTTTGTACGATCCGAATTCCGTGGCTTACTCCCTGGAGAATTTTCCGAGGCCCGCATGGGATTTGGCTTTTGGAGTGGCACCTGGTTACCGACCATGGGACTCAATGACCGGAATGAGGAAGATATGGGCAAGTACGTCGAGCTCAATACATGCGCATTCCTTGTGGACACGCAGTACCCCGAGCAGCAAAAGCTGGGGTGGAAGCCGCCGCCGAACGAGCCAGATTACGTTGCCGACACTGAGCATTGGGAGGAGGCGAAGTGCGTACCGTTCTTGGATGCGGCCAACACGTCGTTCCTTGCTAGGGCGCTCTGGGTACCGGACTCTCCCCTCATCCCGGGGAGGTTCAGGAGGAAGTGGGGGAAGCATTGTCTCTTGAAGAGAAAGCGGTGACTGCCATGACCTGGAGAGCGGCATGACGGTATGTACATAAAAGTCTACTGGATGGTTGGGGATAAGAAAAAGGTGTGTATAGATGGTGGGAAAATAATTAGGATTTGCAAAATACTTGATGACAAAAAAGCAGCGCTCGCCTCCCAAACGTAAGAAAAATGCAAGCTCTAGGAATGTTTGACCCGACAAGTGGCATGGCCATCATTCCCATTCTTTAAGCAATCCAAACAAGCAAAGAGCTTCAACTGCAGGGCGCCACTCATGGCCCAAGCCAACCTCTGTGCCAAGTGGACGCCATCCCCGTAAGCCATGGCGCTACACCGACAGCGACTCCGACTACACATTTCGAACCGCAATGCGGGATCATCTCTGGCCTGGTTTGCCGCGTCCATAGCGCGGGCAATGATGGAAGCAAACGAGTCGGTCTCATACTGCGGCCGCCAGGGACACAGATTATGCGCATCCAAAAAGGCCATGTAGTTACCCATGGCCATGGCCGCGTTCGGACACGTGGCGGGGACGACGGAAGATGATGGTGAAGAATTCCCGGTTGGATCTCGTAGTAGATACCCTGGGGGTTGCTGTTGGGATTGTTGCTGTTGTTGTTGTTGTTGATGTGACGGGGGGGGATGTGCATATGGGGGATATGGATACGGATATGTAGAGGTCGCGGGGTTGTTGGTGTTGGTGTTGGTTGTGTTGTTGGTGGTTGCGGTGGTGCTGGTTCCGGTTACGGGCAAGGCGGAACCCCCTGGAAAGGTTAAATGTGCGGTCACGCGGGAAATGGGCTCCATGAGCGCGGCGTGGATCTCTCGTCGGAGACGGGCTTTTCGTTTGGCAATCTCTCCTGCGTGATGTTAGTTCTTTCACTCTCTCTTTCCTTCTTTTTCTCTTATAAGTTTTAAGCTGGGAGCTGAGCTGGACTAGGCTGGGAAGTGGAGTTAAAGGAGGAATAAAGGGAAGTGGAAGGGTAAAACTCAAGGATCAAGGTAAGAGAAAAAGGGTAAAGGTCAGAGGAAGAAAAAAAGAGAGAGAGAGAATAAATACCATGTAAATCATGCCGTAACAGCTCCCCCCCTCTCACCGGAACCGGCAAGTCCAACCCGAATTCCGTTTCCCCCTTTAACTGCTGTCGATGATGCAGCATCACCTCCCAGCTTATTCTGGCAAACGGCGCGGGGAGATCCATAGAGTAGGCGAATAGGAGGAGGGAACAGAGATTTGTAAACGCTGAAGTTTCTTCTTCTTCTTCTCCCCCTCCTCCTTCTTCTTCTCCTTCTTCTAGTCCTTCTAGCCTTCCGTCGTCATCTCCTCTGGTAGGCCATGCTGTTTGGGCTGCGGTGGATTCATTCGTCGTTGGTGGTGGTGGTAAAGGCTGGTGGTGAAATTGGGATGATGATGGCGTATTAGTAGTACTAGTAGACATATGCATATGCAAATTCCTTTCCAAAGCGCGATGCATCCAGATTTCCGCATGAGATGTCAAGGCCATGGTACAGCCATACTTATCAGCCAACCGGGCCAGCGCAAGCAGTGTGGTTGTGCGAGGGAGAAACGGGATGTTGGATGTGCGGAAATGCAAAATGGACGCGAGGATGGCAAAAGTAACACCGCAGTCTTCAGGGAGCGTTAGGGGGAAAGGACGCGGTGATGAAGGAGATCGAAAGGCGAGTCCCTCCGAGAGTGGGCCGGAAAGCATGGCGGAAAAGACAGGACTGGCGAGGCATAGGACCGAGGAGGATACTTGGAGTAAAATGGTGGTGTTGTCTTGGTTGGGACCAGAGTGTGATGACGATGACGGGGCGTTAAGATCGGCGCAGACGGTAGAAGGGGATGTCGTAGGGGAAGAGGGTGGAGAAAACGACGATGGGTTGGAGTTGGCGGCACCGCCATGGTTGTTGTTGTTGTTGTTGTTGTTGTTGAAAAAGGTTACTGCACCGAGTCCTGGTCTTGCCCCTGGTCCTGGTCGTGTTCCCGGGAAGCATAGGAGGAGGTCACCCCTGGGATCAATGACCTGGTGGGTTGTCGCCATTTGTTTCTGTTCCAATCTGGCGACAAAAAGTGTCCTGTTTTGGCTTGATATGCAGGTAGAGAGATTCAGGCCAGGCCGAGGATATCAGTTATTCGATGCATCCGAGCAGTCCCATCTTTAATGTGTGTGTGTGTGTGTGTGTGTGTGTGTGTGTGTGTGTGTGTGTGTGTGTGTGTGTGTGTGTGTGTGTGTGTGCGCTGGTGAAGATCGATCACAAATTTGAAAAGTGTTGATCAAAGACTCCTTTCAATGAGCTGCAAGACTCGGGTCAATACATCCGATCAATCCAGTCAAGTCCGCGTTCCAGTCGCTCGTCGGGTCCAGGTCCAGCAAGTACCGGTTGGGTGCCCTTTTTATGATTGGGCTTTTTTCATCAAGAGAAAAAGGGGAAAGAGGGGGGACAGATGGATTTGATGTGCATGCATGCATGCACCTTGAGATCAAATGCTCACGAGTTGAGGCGGGGCAGGGCACGACGTGCGTGCGGGAAAAGCGTTGATGCCCGACGAGGGTCGGTTGGTTTCTGGTTCCAGACTGGTCCCACGGGACCCCCCAAATCCCAAACCGCAACAAATCAAATCCATCCATCCATCCAACAAGTTTGCGAGCGGAAGTGGATAGGTACCCAACATGACTTAGCCGCTCTTGCATGTTTGCATGTTGGTAGGTAGGTACATGCAGAATAGGTAGGCAGCGCCGTCGTATCGCAGCACAGTTGCAGTGCCGCGCGCATTGAGGACCGAGGGACCGAGGACCCGACTGGGTACCTACTGGAGTAGAGCCTGTCCAAACATTGGACGGTTGTCTGCCTATAGGTAAGGTAGGTAGGTACCTAGGCAGCTGGTCATTTTTTTCGACTGCAACGCAAAAGAATATAGAAAGGCAAAAAGGAATTTTTGAGAAGAGGAATGGGGCGCGTTCGCCCTGTTTCTCATGATGCAGATTGCAGACTGCTCGTGGAGACTGCAGACATATTGATGAGATGAGAAGCATTCATCAGGGTCCTGAGTCCGTGCCTGACAGGAGGTCTGGCTGAAGCTAGGTACATATAGCTAGACCTACCAGGGTCTAGGTTTGGTAGGGCAGGTACGCAGGTACTTTGAGATGGAAAATAAAATGAGGCGAATTCGCCCTCTTGAGGACATTGCATGCATTGAGGCCGGGACCTTGTGTCGTTGCCTCGAATGGGTTGAAAGACGTTAGCTGATCAATGCACTTATTGATTTATTGTCAGATTCTACATTTGCACCCTCACCTCCACAACTGTCGGGCGTTTTGTTCCTAATCATCTTTCTCTGTGCTTCCCTTGTTGTGGACATGAATTCCAATGCCCCGTTGAGACTTGTATGGCTATTGCCGATGAAATACGCAGCAACTAGAGCTCTAAGTGGCTTCGCCTTCATTAGATGATAGCCTACTAGTTAAGTACGTCAAGTAGTCAAGTAAACAAGTACACAGTAAAACGGGTATCGTATCATTAAGGTATTTCCAGTCCCACAGACATGATATCTCGGTATCAACCACTCATCCCACTCTCGACCAACACCTTTTGCGCTTCTTGCCAAAGTGCCGTCAATTTTCCAACTGCCTCCACCGCCTTGGCCTTTTTCACCCTCTCCGCCTCAACCTGGGTCGCCCTCTCAGCTTCAGCCTGTGTAAGACGATGTTCCATTTCCGTCTGTATACGCTCCAACTCATGCTCCAGTGCAGCCAGCTTACCAGCATACACTGTATTATTCTCCTCTAACATCTTTTGGGCATCCGATAACGCCTTATGAGACGCTGAAATCTCGTCCCCCTGGTTCCTCAACTTCCCCTCGGCCACTTCCACCTCCTGCTGCAGACGCGTCATCTCACCTAACCTCTCCTCAGCCGTACGAGCCACATCATCAAGGGACAATTGCTGGGCCACAAGTGTATCGTACTTTTCCCGCCACTCCCTGATCTCTCCCTCTCTTTGCTGCTGCAGTCGTGTCTGTTTAGCCTGTTCGGTTGAGAGTTCCTCGTACCGCTGTTTCCAGGCCTCGATTATCTTGTCGCGACCATCCGTCGTGTTCCAAGCTTCGGCAGCACTGCTGGGTCCTGCAAGGGGACTGCTTTCCACACTTCCATGTCCAGTAGTACCTTTCAGATCACTCACTTGACGATTGAGGTTGCTGATCTCCCCCTTGGCTTCAAAGTACAGCTTTTTGACCCCCTTGTACTTGTTGACCAGGTCGCGGAAGACTTGGTCCTGATGGAAGTTCACATCAGCACTGGCCATGCTGCTCCGGCGTTCCAGAGGACTGGGCGCTGCTAAATCGCCCTCAAGCTCGGCGATGCGTCGATCACGGGTTGAGATCTCATCTTTGAGTGAGAGCATTTCAGCGACTCCCGCGTCCCTTTCGGTTCTGAGCTCTGCCAGCTCGGTCTCGAGCTCCGTGATCCGCCTGGTCTTGGTTTTAAGCTCCTGGCGCAGCGCATTGACACCAGCTTCCTGCTGGGCATGGGCGGCAGCCGAAACCAGAAAGTAGCCAACCTGCTGGTGGGATGCTGTTCTGTTGGTGCCTCGCACCGTCTGCTCATATGGCGGTGGTTGCTCTTGCGGACTGTGAGGAGGTGACTGTATCAAGGTGTAACCGCCCGCGGTGCCGTTGACCATGTTGGCCGGGATCATCATGTGGTTTGGCATAATGGTACCATTGTGATGGTGAGTATGCGCGTGGGGAAGTGAATGGCGATGTGGGAGGGTAGGTATTGGTAGCGGTGGTGGTAACGCTGTTGTTGCTGAGGTTGTTGGGACATGGTCGGACGCTTGGTCGGAGACAAGGGAGTTGGTGATGTCCCGGGCCCGTCCAACCAAGACGTTAACGGCAGGGGTGGAGGTCCTATATAAGCAGCAGCATCAAAGCCGGTTAGCGAGGTAGATTGGCGGCACAGAACGGGAAGACTTGCAGTGATGCAGCCGAAGTTAATTGCGCCATGGAAGACTTTACCAAATCAACCCTCCTGCTTACTCGTGTAAGCTGGTCGTTGGTGATGGCTGAGCGAAATGCCGGCCATGTCGTCTGGATCTGGTTCGCGCTTCGTTGCTTGTCCCACTTGACGAGGGCACCATATAGCGCATTTGTTTCGGTAGCTGCAGCGTCGATGATTCGGCTCGCCTCGCTGAGCCAGTTGTCTGCCCATTCCGTTGACAGATGGGTGTCGAACTGTTCAAATAATCGCGCGATTGAGGCACTGAGAGCTTGAATTTGGGTCAGGGCCTGTTGCACATCGGCTGGGGCGTCGCCGATCAGCTGCACAGCACTCGAGAGGATCTTTTCTGCTTTTGCAGCCGTGGCGGTCACCAAAGCCCCAGAAGCGCTGATTGCGTCGGCCATGGCGTGTGGACCGGAAGCTGTCGACGGGGCCGGATACGGAGAGAGTTGGGCGGCGACGGCTTCAATGTGGGCGAGAGGCTCCATGTTATCTAGGTAGGTACTTAGTAACACGCCGAGTCTGCATCCGGGGTGCTGCAGCACCTAGACTACATGCAGCAAAGCCCCCAGACAGTGCAGTTGCCCGCCTGCAGCGCGCTGTGTTTTGTCACTCACTCACCCCATACGAAGCAAAGCCTTGTCGTCTTAGACTGGAGGTCGTTTCGAAGGCGACGAGTGCGACATGGGCGCAATGCAGGTGCAATCATGCAGTCCAGTCATGCAGTGGACCGAACCAGACTGCTGACGCAATTTACTGCCGGATCAGTTGGAGCTTGGGTGTCGACTGCCCGTCGGTCGGTCGAGGAAAGAGCAGCCAACCAGGCCCCCAATGTTGCCCGATGTGGAAATGTCACCATCGGAGCTCCGGAGCCTTTGCAGGGCCGTGATTCGCCGTCTTGCCTCTTCCCAGTTCCGAGCGGGACACGGGCCACATCTTTCCTGTCATTCAGTATGTTCCGATGGGTTGGGTTCGATTCGATGATTGATTGGTTTCTGCAGCAGAAGAGTTTGTTGGGTTTGTAGGAACGGTACGATGTGCCTGTATGTGAAACGAGAATATAACTCTGCTGCTCCACGGAGTATCACCTACAAACCTCGTAGACTGTGGCAACTCAACCTTCAAACAGCTATCCCACCTTAATTGCTTCGTATTTCCACCTTCTACATGTACACCTAGATAATCTCACAGGACAAACAAGTCTCTCTCAAACGTATTGAACTGAAATGTTTGCAGGACAGATGCCTGGTGGTGATGAACATTTCTCTGTTCAACATGGGCGTTTCCCTAGACCTCACCTTACCTAGGTACCTTATTTAAGTTCCCACCTACGCTAAAAACGATGTAGAATAGGATATACGGAGCACGTGCATCTGGTCTGCCTTGGGATTTGAAAGTTTTCAAACCCAGCCTGACAAAGGCACGCACCACAGAAGGGGTGACGGATGGTGGCTGGGACCCACAGTCAGTTCGACAGGGGAACCCCTCTTCTTTCGTAAGACAGCCGCTAACTTCTGTACGCAGTACAAGGGCTTCATGGCCCTAGCGCCAACAAGACAACGCGTTCTCAAAGTTCCACCATAATCCAGATCCTTCATCCATCAAATCCAGCCCATCAGTTTCAACCAATCTGCGCCCTGGTCCGTTGAATGACGAGTCTGGATGTGGGTTTAGGTGCGGGTATAAAGGAACAAAGAATTGCGATTTACCTTCACCGACAATTGTCAACCGCTCTGTCCAGTCTTCAACCGGACTCCACATTGACATATCATGGCCAGTCCAATA
>Ga0247765_1001369_pt1 | contig 12004 bp, 8 predicted proteins | sample UWRJL106311C6_FD_179949 | JGI IMG/M metagenome (GOLD analysis project Ga0247765, IMG submission 179949) | Plant litter microbial communities from Arlington Agricultural Research Station in Wisconsin, United States - UWRJ-L106-311C-6 | ecosystem: Environmental > Terrestrial > Plant litter >... | reverse complement strand
ATCTCGGACGGGTGGGCGCCACGCTGGTACTTGGTGATGTTGGAGATGGAGATGTCGGGAAAGAGCCGGTTGCGCATCTCGGGGTAGCCCACCCTTTGCGGGACTGGCCTTAAGCCCGCCAAAGAACACAGACCTGCCAAGGCACTGTAAGTTGACCATGTTCTTATTACTAGCAAGATTGGCGGGAGCCGGCGCGGGCCCTTGCTTGGCACTTGTTCCATTTGAGGGTCGGAGACGGTGGAGTCGTTACCGACGAAGTTTAGCGGCCTTTTTGGGGGCCTGTGGACCCGGTTGAAGGAGGCCCATGCCTATTGTGTTGTGGCCAAGCAGTGGTTGCCAGCTGATGGCAAAAGCATGAGCGTAGTTGCCACAACGCCTGCAACCCTGCCCCTGAGTAAGAGGAGTCCACAATGACTTACCTCTTGCGAATACCTTATATTATGAGCAAGTCTATTCGTACTGTGGCAAGTGCTCCCCTATACTGTAAAAAGGGAGGAGATAGAGGGTGGGACGCTGGTATTTACACTAAAAATGCCTATCGCCATCGCCATCGCAACTGTATCGTACAGTAGGTTTTAATTGTAAAACGCCTTGTACGGGTAAGCCCAAGGCATTCAAACTGGGGGGTCAACGCCTTGAAGATAGCTAAAGATGGCCTATAAAGGGTGGTCGGATGCCTTGGGCTTCCTTATATAAGGCCTCTTACAAGTAAAACCTATCGTACAATACAGTTGCGATGGCGATGGCGATAGGCATCTTTGGTGTAAAAGCCAGCGTCCCGCCCTTTCTCCCCACCTTTTTTTGAAGGGGGGGGGGGGGGGGGGGGGCACTCGCTACAGTACGAGTAGACATGCTCCTTATGAAACAGGAGGAAAGATAGTTATTATCGTGCCTACGACGGCGAGAGGAATTCCTGGTTCTAGGGGCTTAAATTTCCTGCCCATGGGCGGAATGGGTAAAAAGTGGGTTTGGGTACTTACAGCCTATAGGTCGTAGGTACTCATAGAAAATCGCATTACTACTAAGGATCTATCAAGGTCCAACATTAGAAATAGCTCTACCAACTGGTAATGTAAGGGTCTCAAGGTAGTGTGCTGCGACTAGGTGGGTCTACTCTACAAGTAATTTGGCAAAACATGAAGAAGAGAAGAGAAGATAATGTACACAAGCGGGGTCCGCCTCTCTGATCAGAGGGAATGACGTCTTGTCGGGTTCAGCTAGCGCGTGCGGCGCGCGAAATGGGAATGGCTTCCCCAGGCAGGTATTTTGTGGGTCTCCTCACCCTCCATCTCAGGGTTGCCAATGCCACCGCAGGGCTCAACCCGTTACATGACTGACAGAGACGGTCAGCGTTGTGGGGGGTCTCAGCCCTGGTTAGTATGTGCGGGCTCATGGCGAAGGCACCAGACCGGCTTAGATTTTTTTCGGGCGAGGAGTTGTCCATTCATCGGATCTTTGCGGGTGATAGTGGCGTCCTGCACCTCGTTTAGAGATGTAAAAGGAAATCCCGCGTGGGAGTTCTGATGCTGCAGCCTGCTTCGCTACCTATCATATCTTACTCTGAAGTAATTATACACTATTCTGTACGTAAGGAGAATTGCTGTTTGGCGCATTCTGAACCAGGATACTTCACATCCTCCATCCTTTTTCTCTCTTATTTTGAACATCAAGGTTACCTAGACATAGCTCAACCTCTTCTTTGTCGAACCCTGCAGACAAAAAACTGTTATTACCCGCCTGTCCTTACCATGTATCAAACCCACACGCTAGCGAATGGACTAGCTGTGGGAAAGGGATATTGTGGTCCGGGCTGAAAAGGATGCAGGAAGTAGAGTTTATTCTCGGGTCACCGTACTAGACACTCTCAGCCGTCGGTAGATAAGCCGGGCAACTCCAGCCTTGCTTTTGTAAAAATAGCAAATGGTTGAGCGATACATTATCGCCGACGGCTTGCGTCAAATCGGCAAGTTCCGCACTTCACAAACGCCTTCCCCAAGAGTTAAAACCCCCGAGCTTTGGAGGGATTTGGGATGGCAATCCAGCCAGCCCTCTCTCTCTCTGCACACTTTTCTTTTTCCAAATACCCTCACTGGTATCGTTTGGCTCGGCTCTTATATTCACTACCTAGCTTTTCTCATCACACGATGACGACAATGATATATCATTGCGCCAATGGCCAAATTCTCACTATAGACAACTACGGGAGCATTCCTTTTCGCATGGATGAAATTTTCAAGCTCCAACAGCACGCTGCTAATGTCTGTCCGGATTGGCCGGGACTGGTCCTATGGAATGATACGACACGGGTGTTCTCTGGAGATGAAATAGCCAGAATCACTGGCAGTTCCTCCGACTCCTTTTTGAGCATCTGGAACTTTACCCCGTACGATTCCGATATTATTCTTCGCCGTTTCCAGGCCTGGAAGATACCCTTGGTCGAACTTTTGATGCAGTTCCCGAGGGCGCCACATGGCGCTGCTGTTGAGACAATGTCCTTCTTTCATCTCATGGGTGATCCTATCGACACGATCGCTAGCTTGATCTTCACCTTGCAAGTGACACAGAATCGGCTGAGGAGATTCCGGTCCAACGGCATGAGACGGAAATCACTCGAGGAGCTGACGTTGTTGATCATGGCATTTGAGGAGATGGGGGATGAGGAGACTGTTTACAATCTTGAGAGACAGTATGTCCCCAAACTTTTTCCGCTACGCAGCCGCATAGTGACGAAAACACTAATAACTAACCTCCCCTTTCCCCTTGTAAAAAAAAAAGGTTCACTGCGGATTCGTCTACCTGGACTTTTGACCACGAAACCGCAGCACGCAGCCTAGCCGCTGATCGTGTGACGAAGCTGCTTCCCGTGCTGGCCGCCGTCGTCGTGTTCATCGTCCTTGTCGGATTCTCCTACGGCAAGACGGCCACACGAGTCTTTGATAGCCGCGACCCACCCCACTTGGCCATGTACGGGATCGCCTTCTCCATGACTCTCTGTGGCTGCCTGCCCGCCGTCATGCTGGCCGCCGCTGTCGGCACGCCGCAGACCCATCTAAGCGTCCGGCGTATCCTCGGCCAGTTTGCGGACCGAGCTGGCCCGATCGGCCTGGAACACGAGCCTGGTCGCCGGAGGCAACTGCGGGACGGTACAGTGCCATCTTGGAGATTCGATCGCTGGCCCTGGACTAGTGCTGCAAGCAGCCGCTCCGCAGCACGGCTGGACGCTATCCACCACCGGCCCGCCTTGCGAGAGCTCTGCGCCATTCTCACCGTCTCGTTGGGCTCTCTGGGAGCCATCTGGCTCTCCGCATCGGTTCCTCCCGTAGGAAAGTGCCTCAACTGCCGGGTTCAAGCCGAGCTGGCCATCCTCTTCACGTATTTGACGAGCTACGTGGGGGGAATCGCCATCGGCTGGGTCTGCAGGGCGCGCGAGCGCGACAGTCTACACTTCTGGTTGTTGATGGCCAAGGACGTCTGCTCGACGCTCATACTGACGGCAATCATTGTCCTGACGGGCATCGGGAGTCTCAACCGATGGGGATGCTGGACGACGTGCGACGGGGCCAAGCTCTGCGTCGCCGATTTAACGCGCGACATGGTTGACACGCTGCTCAAGTCCCGCTACCCGGCTATTATCTTCTCTACATTCGGTGCACTGGTGGTGTCGTGGACTGCCATCGCATTTTGGCTGTGGGACGGGATGTCGGTGTACATGCAGCGGGACGACGACGAAATACGTTGGGTCCGTTCCACGTCCCGAAGCGGGGAGGCGATTCCACTCACCAACTTTGACCAGGAGAGTAGGCCTCTTGGCGTAGACGTTAACGTCCAATCTGAGCTTTCCGAGTCAGAGAGAGGGTTTTCCTCGGCTACCAGCGCGCCGAGCGCGGAAGGAGTAGATGCTGAGGTAGGGGAGATCGTCCCGATCTTGGCGGCATCCAGGTAATTATGCGTTGATGAGAACATGATTGTACTTTCACGCTGATTGCTAATTACCTAAGCAGCCCTCGAATGCGGAACGCATGAACGTGCTCTCTGACGGCTTTGAGGTGGGGATCCCTCAATTGAGGTGATGGAAGACGGAGAGGTTAAGCGACCCTAGGGCTTTCTTGTTGTTCTCAGACTCAATACACGTGCAGCTCATACGACCATACAAAGAATTTAGTGGCTTTCTCCCTCAGTAGACGCCAAGATGACAAACACATTCTCCGACGTGACTCAGCCCAGTTGCCAACGTATACCTCAAAAAAGCAGCGAGTTGGCGAAGTTTCACCGCTTTAGGTTGCTCCTTGAACCCCCATATTAGCGCGTAAAGAGTCGATCGAAACACACAGCATACATGAAGAATCTTAGACAAGCTCTTTAGCCCCGCGCGTGCGTCGTCAAGGTGCGAGTTTAGGATCAGAATGTCATCTGGTTTCAATTTAGAATGTGATACTGATTGCTGTCATCCGCGTCAAAGCGTTCAGTTTACTCACCGTGCCTGTATTCTTGTCGTACAACTGGATTCGAAATGGCCTCAGTGAGGAGCTGGAAGCTCTTTTTATGGCGGGAAATGTCTTTGGCAAATGCAGCAACTTCTTTGGGGGCGTTGGTGAGTCGCTCTCTAAGATCTTTTGCTACTTGGCGACCTTCCTGTAGCGATGTAAGGCTCTCGCTGCGAGATTTACTACTTCCATGGTGGATATATCGTGACGACCGTGACTGAATTGAGGATGAGAATTGAGGTTAGGTGATGGCTACAGCTTGAGAAATGTGTCGCCTTGCTATTATGTGGCTTGTTATGTATATTGGCAGCACCTGTCAAAAGTACGGCAACTTTTATCCACGTGTGTTACTGAGAACAAGTTGTCTTGTGATGAGCTTGATTGTTGTTGGGTTTCTGGCAAAGCTAGAAACCCTTCTTTTATAGACCTATTGCTCGTAGCTTAACAAATGCCCTGTGGCAATGAGCCGCGCATGCCTTTCGTGGCTCACAGAGGCAACCAGTTGCCTCTATGGCAACTGCCACCACGTCATCTGAACCCTTCTTTCTGACAGCACCGCTTGGCGCCTGCAGAAATCTTCTCACAACTGTTGGACGAAATGAGTGGCTAGCACCACCTTACGCTTTGCGGGAAGCTGCAGTAAATCCTTATCCGACCATGTGCATATCTGAGACTCTTTTCAGCCCCCCTCAAGGGCATTTGGGGTCTAAAACGTGGAGAGTAGCTGATTCATCTCTCGCATTATTATACGTATTGATCTTGGGGCAAAGCCCCCTAGAGAATACAACCAATAAAGGAAGGAACGTGGCTGCCCTCGGCAGTCACAAAGGAAAGGAAGTGATGAAAATGCCCGTGGGCAACCCAAGATGGTGAAACTCGCCAGGGTCAATCACACCAGACAAGCATGATAACGCAAGGGTTTGAGCCTTTCTCCAATTGGGACTCGGTGCAGATGAAGGGCCGGAGATACCGAACTTGTCATCAGTCCATGTTCCCGTTTGCCACGCAGAGAGGAGCTTACTCATGTAGCCCACCACGTTACCCTGCGCAAGACAGTTTGCTTTCATGAGAGTATCGGTATATTTTGTTCTAGGACCAGTGGGAAATCCACGCCAGGCTTCCTCCCGATGGATGAAGCTTGAGGTTTTGAGCTAGCTACTTTGTTGGCTACTATTTGGCCCCTGAGGAGACGGTACTAGTACAAACATCGCCACTCTGTTTCTCGCCCCCGCTGTGGGTTCTGCCGGCACGATTCAGCAGCCAACTCCTCTATCCCTGGCGTGCAGGTTGTCTTGGCCATGGGGGCCTGGCAAGGGGCGCATTGAAAGGTTTGGGTATTCTAATGGGGTTGAGTTTTTATGGCGCCAAAGAGGCAGATTTTAATGTTAGTAGACATTTCCATTTTTTTTTATTGCATCTGCATTTTCGTCCAGGAAACCGCCACCTGATCATGTGTGTCTGGAACATACGGTTATTGAAGTGCGTGATTTAGCTGCGGCTTGATCTAAGACCCATCATTGCTACAAGTTTAAATGCCGTTGATTGGAGGTTGGAGGGCAGTGTCTGCTTCGGGAAAAGGAATGCGTAGGTGGGGCGGGTGCATCTAGTTTCTGTTGTTTTTAATCATTTCGTCACGGGAGGCCTCTCTTACCCCCTTTTTTTCTTCTTTTTTTCCATGTCCAATGACCTAGGCAAGCGGTTGTCAGAAAAAAAAAAAAGACCTCTATTACCCACACGGTACTTCCGCAGCCATAGAAATTCCTACCTATAAGCAGGTTACACCTGGGTATTCTACCACCCGGTCATCTGACCCTAGCCAGCTAACACATCCTGCATCCGCACTACCATAGAATCCACCCACTTGCTAATAGTCTCCTGACTTATTCGCTCCCTACCTTCCAAAATCAGTGCCTTCAAGTCAGCTCCTATATTGTAGTGTGTGCACGCACGAATTGCTTCACTGCACGCCAGCGGTTTTCTATAGGTGAGAGGTCTGGGGATCCAGGGGTATTAAAGTAGGGCTTGAGGTGGTGTTCTTCTTTCCACTTCCTTACCATATTACTGGCCGTGCAGTTTCCACCACCATGGCCGGAATCCCCATCTTCTTCCAATATACCACGGTATACAGTCAAGGACATCTTTCCATGGGTGTTTTTTGGGACCGAATAAAAGTGCAGTGGTGATTCAAAGTCCCAGCCAACAGCAGCCCACACATGGTCTCGCACAACCTCCTTGCCTTTAGAAGGCTCCTCAGCGTGGTGGGTGCAGTCAGGGCAATAGCGCTCCCCAGGCTTTCGGATAATCTGGATCTTTTCTTCATGGAATACATCAAAGTGGGATTCATCGGACCATCTTGTATCGCGCCAATTCTCAGGCAAAAGATCATGGGAGAGTGAAGGCTTGGCTGCTTCCATCCTGCTTTTGGCGTGGGCTGGGGAAACAAAGCCCTTCTCGCAAGCAATACACTTCTGGTAGTCTAGCGTACCCATGGCCCTCTCGATCGTGCGTGTGGAAGTTGGTGGTGCACCTGCTGCTCTGGCAAAGCCTTGCTAGCTTAGTGCCCGGGCTTGGAAACCGTACATGTATTCCCAGAGGATGCTTTCCATGGCTAGTAAATTGGCCAATGTAAGGAGCGGCCTCCGGCCTCTGGTTTCTACCTCTGGGTGCCGCCGTACGTGCTCATCGCCGTCGTGGAGGATCTGCCCACCACGCCGTTCACCTATCCCAAAGGGGCGGTAAAGATCAGCCTTAAAGCATGGGGATCCTGTGGGTTTGTAGGTAGCCGGCCACGGCAAAAAGGCCGGCTTTTTGAGGCGTAGGAGAGTGTCGATCTCCCAGAGCCATGGTTGGTGGTGGTGGTGGTGGTGGTGGTGGTGGTGGTAGTGGAATGTGGTGGTGGAATGGTGGTGGAAAATGGCGGTGGAAAATGGTTGTGGAATTGATGGTGTGATGGAAAAGTGTAGAACTGTTAGGGGGCTTGTTAGTGCAGCGTGTCACGTGTCATGCCTTTGCCCGGTCTTTTTCTGACAAGCGCTTGCTAGGTAGGTAACTTGGGAAAGAGGGTGGAGGGGCTGTTTGTGGAGGGACGAAAAAGTACCAAGTCCCGACCGACATCTGTTCACATATGCGGGGGCTATGCCAGCACAGCCACTAGTTACCAAATGTGCACATGGCCAGGCGCTTCCCGGGGCGTCATTTGCAACCCGATGCGGCCCAACAGGGGATGCAAAATTTTAAATTACCGCCCTCCCTGTTCACCCTCACATCGCGTCCTTCGCCAAGCATTAATTGATCTCGCGCGCTCTGCTTCAATGTTTTCTGCGTTATAAAAGTTCCATTTCTCGATCCGAGTCGGCAAGCCCCGCGCACCATCGCTGAGCGATGGGCGACACAACGCGGCGCTCAACATTTGCGTTGTCTGAGCTTCGTCCCAAGAAGGACCTCTTCAGCTTCACGCCCGAGCAGCTAAACACCTTGCACAACCCCAAGAATCCTGCCGCTTTCTTGAGCTTCGGGGGTGTCACTGGACTCATCAATGGCCTACGGTCCCACGGGACTGACGGCCTCGGCGGCTATGTCGACCAGGCTGCTGCTGCCGCCACTGCTGGTGGTGAGGGTGCTCGGCTCCCAGACCCGAGTTCTCGCGAATCGACGGGTCTATCGAAAGCCGTGACTGCGATATCACGTAGGAGCTCTGCGCGACATGGCGATGCGCATGGCGATGCACTCGACATTGGCTTGATTGCCCAAAGGCGGGCTGTGTTCCTGGACAACCATTTGCCCACCAAGAAGCAGACGAGCTTCTTAACCCGCATGTGGATGGCATACAACGATCCAGTTCTCTTCCTACTTACTGCTGCAGCTGCAGTCTCGCTCGCTATCGGGCTCTACCAGACACTAACAGCCGTCCACACGGTGGCCAATCCCGCGGTCGAATGGGTTCAAGGCGTCGCCATCATCGCCGCCATTGTCATCATTGTGCTCGCGGCATCGATCAACGATTGGGAAAAGTCGAGGCAGTTTAAGAAGCTTAACGAGAAACAACTCGAGCAAGATGCCAAGGTGGTTCGCTACGGCTCGTCAACGCTCATCCATAGCTCCGAAATCGTTGTTGGCGACGTGGTTCTTCTTGAGCCGGGGGATATCGTTCCGGCCGACGGCATCCTGCTCACCGCGTATAACATCAAATGCGACGAGTCCTCTGCTACTGGCGAGTCCGAGTTGGTCCACAAGACGCCGGGTGACGAGGTGTTTCTCATTCTGGAGAGCCGAGGAGAAGCTAACGCCAACGATTCACTCCCCGAATTCGATCCCTTTGTCCTTTCTGGAACCAAGGTGCTTGAGGGAGTCGGCTCCATTCTTGTCACGGCTACCGGCATCAACTCAACGTATGGGAAAATCTTGGCCGAAGTTCGGGAGTCGAACGATGCAGAACCGACGCCCCTGCAAGACCGGCTTGCTGTTCTGGCCAAATATATCTCCAAGGTCGGGGCAATAATCGCCCTAGTCTTCTTGGTCGCTCTTCTCATCAAATTCCTGGCCGGCCTTCCCCACGACAACCGCACGCCTACCGAGAAAGGGAAGAACTTTGTTGATATCGTTATTATCGCCTTGACGGTACTGGTCATCGCCGTTCCGGAGGGGCTTCCCCTTGCGGTGGTTCTCTCTCTTGCCTTTGCTACTACTCGCATGCAGAAGGACAATAATCTGGTGCGCCAGCTCAAGTCGTGCGAGACCATGGGCAACGTCACAAGCGTGTGTTCCGACAAGACCGGTACGCTGACCGAGAATAAAATGTCCGTTGTGGCTGGTACAGTTGGGCTAAACTACCACTTTGCCAAGAAAACTGACGGGAGCTCTCCTCCGACCTCCTCAGCCGATCAGGTCGTCTCCCTCGCGCAGTTGGCGAGTGTCCTTGGCGACAGTGTCAAGAATACTCTCCGGAAGTCTATCGCCCTCAACACGACCGCATTTGTCAGCAAGAACAACCCCTCCGCCTTTGTCGGATCCAGCACAGAATCCGCTCTCCTGGAGTTCGCGCGGGATTACCTCGGAATGGCAAAAATGGACAAGGAGCGATCAGCGGAGAGTATTGTGCAACTCATACCGTTCAGTGGAGCTCGCAAGTGTATGGCAACGGTGGTTGCGTTACGCGATTCCTCGAGATCGTATCGTGTCTACATCAAGGGTGCCGCCGAAATCATCTTGTCCAAGTGTACGAGAATTATCAGCAACAAAGGCCCAGATAGTGTGGTTGACCTTAGCTCCGAAGCAAGACGACAGCTGGCAGAGACCATCGAGGGCTATGCTAGCCAACCACTCCGGGTGGTAGGCTTGGCGTACCGGGACTTGCATCTGCCAGAAGGAGACGCAAGCAAGGGAAACACCGATTTCAACATTGATTATCTCTTGGACGACCTGATCTTTCTCGCCATTACGGGGATCCACGACCCTGTTCGGCCCGGAGTCTGGGAGTCGATAAGAGACTGCAACAAGGCTGGCGTCACGGTTCGCATGGTGACGGGGGACAATCTACTGACAGCGCAGGCGATCGCAAAGGAATGTGGTATGCTCTCAAACGGTAACACTATCATGCAAGGCTCTGAGTTCCGGGCACTCTCGGAGTCGGAGAAGAAGAAAGCCATCCCCGATCTGAGGGTCTTGGCAAGGTCTAGTCCGGATGACAAACGGCAACTAGTCGCCTTGCTCAGGGAACTTGGGGAGATAGTAGCCGTGACTGGCGACGGCACCAATGATGCACCGGCCATGAGTGCCGCTGACGTTAGCTTCGCCATGGGCATTACCGGGACCGAAGTTGCAAAGCAAGCATCGTCCATCGTATTGATGACGGATGACTTCACTAGCATCGTGAAGGCCATCATGTGGGGCCGGGCGGTGAACGACTCAGTCAAGAAGTTTCTCCAGGTGATTTTTTTTTGCATCCCCCATAAATCTGTGCTTTTAGCTCTCTCTGAAAGCGACAGCCCGCCTACCTACCTAACTTGGGTTGGTTGACTAACGAGAAGCCGCCCCCCTCCCAGTTCCAAATCACGGTTACGACAACCTCGGTACTGCTAGCATTTGTGTCGGGCATATCTAATCCGAATGAGGAGTCGGTTCTTACCCCGGTACAGCTCATGTGGATCAACCTCTTTCAAGACACGTTGGCCGCACTAGCGCTCGCTACAGACCCCCCTCAGCCCCGGGTGTTGGACCGGAAGCCCGAGTCGCGAAGAGCGCCTTTGATCACTGCGTCCATGTGGAAGACTATTATCGGCCAGACGCTTTATCAGACGGCCGTCACACTAGTACTCTATTTTGCCGGGCCTCGCATTTTCCCTTATCAGACCAGTACCGAAATCAACCAAGTCAATACTCTTGTGTTTAACACTTACGTTTGGTTACAAATCTTCAACATGTACAAGTACGTAGCATACAAGCTCCTCCTTTATGCCCCGCGCCTAGGTACGCCGCTCTCTCTAATATACCAATGTGTGTGCGTGTGTACAGTAGCCGGCAGTACGACGACACCTTCAACGTCTTTGAGGGCATTTTCAGCAATAAGTTGTTTATGACGGTTAATGCCATCATGGTCGGGCTGCAGATCCTGATCGTTTTTGTAGGAGGACCAGCTTTCCCCGCTACGCCGCTGACGGGCGTTCAATGGGCGGTTTCTCTTGTCCTTGGCGCCCTGACGCTTGCTGTCGGGGCTGCCATCCGCTGTATACCAAACTGGCCGTTTCAGGCAAGTATTGATGCTCTGAGCAAGCAGCAGCAAGAAGAGCCCACCAGGGTGGCTTCTTTAGAGGGTGTGGCGACTTAAATATAGCGATAGAAAATTTGATACAGGTACAAAGCTGTACAGCTAATACTGCCGCGGGGCAATAAAAAGACCAAACATTCTTGGGAGAAGTTTCTGTGAAGCTTGTGCTGAGCCTGTTCATATTCAACGAGACCATTGATGATTTCACATTTTCTCGAGGCATCATGATTGCTTGGAAAAAAAAAACTAACTAGGTAGGTACCTACATAATCACCTTCGGAGAGCCGGCTGAACTCTCTGTGTGCATGGTTACCTATGGTAAGACTACCTTACCTACATAAGTATCTAAGATACTATTCCCCTAGATGTCCCTTCTTCCATTCTCTTTGCATCATTCTCCCCACTGGGCGGCGGAGGCGAAGACGGCGTAGGAGGTAGAGGCGAAGGCGGAGGCGGAGACGGAGGAGGTGGAGGCGGCCACAACTGCCTCCACAGATTTGGCACCTCTTCAGCGTGTTTGCGTTTCTTATTGTCCGTGGGTGGCGGGTAACGGAAGTAGTTGAGAATATTCTGCACATAGATGGCCATGATGTATGTGGCCAACGACAAGATGATAATGGCGCCGACAAACCAGTTCCTACCCATTCCGGGGTAGAGCACATCCTGTCCGTCGGGGATGGCGAAAATGGACTATTGCGGGCTTTGGGGTTAGGGTTTTTTTTTTCTGCTGCACGGGAAGCTCGAGGGTTGGGGGGGG
>Ga0247765_1001368_pt1 | contig 12004 bp, 11 predicted proteins | sample UWRJL106311C6_FD_179949 | JGI IMG/M metagenome (GOLD analysis project Ga0247765, IMG submission 179949) | Plant litter microbial communities from Arlington Agricultural Research Station in Wisconsin, United States - UWRJ-L106-311C-6 | ecosystem: Environmental > Terrestrial > Plant litter >... | reverse complement strand
TTCTATATGTAAGCCCCAGCGGGAGCTGGGGCGAGTTGTGGTTTTTATATACAAAGGAAATAGCTCAGCCACAGCTGAGAGCAAGCTCTTGGTCACAGGTGGCTCAGGTGGCTTGACTAGCTCCTTGGCACGACAGATCTAGATTATAATTTTCAGAAACCTTTGATAAACTAAACTCAGACCAGACATTTATTTGAATCTAAAAATCATAGTCATGTCGAGCGATCTTCATTATTCCGTGCAATTCACAACCCAAAAACCTCTCCCACCTTCTCCCGCACAATTCTCTGCACCTGCTCCTCTCCAACCCCTTGCCCCCTCGCATTTTTCTCTGCCAGCCACAGTTGAGGCCCAACACTAATCCTCGCCGTTCCCATGGCCGCCAAGTCCGTCGTCGACAAATCCCCTCCCAACCTACAGCTAATATTAACCATTCCTCCAAACGCATCAATAACCTTCTGCACATCTGCCTTTTCCATAACCTTACTTCTCGGCCAAAAGATAAACACGGTCGTCGCCCCGCCTTCTTCCAGATATCTTTTTCCCCTCCGAATACTCTCTTCCAACTCTCCACCACCTAGGAAAAACGTATCACTCCGCGCGTTGACTACAAAATCCCCCGTGCCCAATACCTCTCTTGCCGTCTTAACTACCGTCTTGATTCGCTCAACCGCTTCATCTTCACTCATCATTTTTCCTTCTGGAAAATCATGCCATGAATCTTCAATGTTACAGCCCGCGGCACCAAATTCGGTAATGAACATCTTGATATTCTCCGCGAGAGTTGAGTAAGCACCGGCGGGCGCATAGCCATCTTGCACGTCCACCGTCAAAGGGAGGCCCTGCTTCGCGGCGACTTCGGCAATAGGTCGGGTTAGGGAGAGGTTTTCCTGTAGAGTCAAAGTGTCGTCGGATTTGGAGATGGTTTCGGCGAGAGCATACGATGCGGTAGCGAGAGCGCGACAGCCCGGGTGTGATGCAACTAGAGCGGCGGAGGCGGCGTTGTAGACGTTGGCTAAAAGGAGGGGTTTTCCTGGCGTGTGGAGGCTTTTGAGGGTTTCGGCGTGGGCCGAGGTTGTTGAGGTTGGGATAGGCATTTTTTGTAGCTTGGTTGCTGAACGGGCCGGTTATGTAAGGTAGTTGACCAGATGGTTGAGAGTTGTTGAGTTGATGCTTCAGTTTAACTCCTTGGGTATAAATAGGTAACCGGAAGTGGGGATTGAGCTGTGTTGCTTTGCCAAGGGCGTGCGGGGTGAGGCGAGAGCTCTGTCATCATGGAACAAAGTTCCCCCTTCTAGTATCTGACTCGGGATTCGTAATGTTGTGGGGTTGCCAAAGAGAAAGAAGCCAACAGTCAGCCTCTGATTGACTGTGCTTGGAATTTGCGCATAACCCGATAAAGACTGCTTTCTATCAAGGAACTAGTGCCAAAGACGAGATCGATTTACCCCCCTTCGCGAGAAGCAGCTCACGGACCCCGTCTCGTTCTTCCAATTCACTTTCATCCAACTCCGAATCAATTTCAGAGTCTGCATCTTCAGCTCCGTAGTGAATCGTTTGAAATCTCCCGGTCTCGAACTTTTCGTGGTTCTGCAGAATGTACAGTGGACTACTGCCGTGGAGGCCGTTGAAGAAATGCCCCGAGACAGTTTCCGGGCTCCACTCGATGCCGTTTGCGTCGCCTAGACTGCTTGGATCGGCCCCAGCTTCCAGTAAACTGCGGGCACCATGCCAGTCGCGATTCGCCACGGCAATCTGGAGAGGTGTGGCGCGGTGTCCTTTTGCGTTTGGGTCTGCGCCAAGCTCCAAGAGCCAGTTGACCACACCCTTGCAGTCCATGTCGTCCTCACAAAATGCATGGTCATGAGGGCCGGAATAGTTCGCTAGAACGACGGTGGGGTGAATGAGCGGTTGCCCCGGCTCTTCAAGTAACCGCCTGTATAGGAGGGTCAGAGGGCGTGCTCCGTCTCGGCGCCACCGGGAACAGTGGGCAAAAAAGGTGATCAAGGTTCCAGTAAACCAGTGGCGATTAACCGTGTTTGCCTTGCCGTCGTAAGAAGTAAAGACTAAAGAGAATTCAGTTTCAGCTAGGCGGGACGGAAGAAGCTTCCGGATGATGGTCTCCGCCATTATCATATATCCACCAGAGAAGGCTGACAAGAATATTGACGTCAGAGTCGGATGCAGGTGAGATCCACTCCAGTTCCCAAAAGGCAACGGTCATATAACGGGAAATTCGATAAAACACATCCAGCCACGTCAAGGCTCGTGCACGCAGCGAGAAATGAGGGTCCATTGGATTGAGGAAATCAAAAACCAGTGCCATCTGCGTCTTGTCCTTAATGATCAAAGACTCCAGTTTGCCAAGCCCAACGACTAAAGAGCTATAGCAGTAGACGTTGAAATCGCTCAGAATAAAGTCTGAAGTAGCTTCCCCTCTTGAGAGAATCCGTGGTCCGATAATGCCTGGATCGATTGCAAGCGCGTGTTTTAAGACTGAAGCGAAAACAAGCGGACACCAAGCCACAGGCTGATTGAAAAAATACGCCGCTGCACTCAAAGAGCACCGATCTGACTCTATAAACTCGCGAACTGTGTAATGCGCCAAAGAGAGCCGTGCTTTCGAGTGGTTGTCAGAGCGCAGAAAGGTGACGAGGCAGCCGCAGATATCCTCTAATGACTCAGAGATGTAGAAATGATCAGGATTGTGGTTCCGATCAGCAATACCAAACGCGGAGTATGCTGACAGAACTATATTGTCTGTCAAAAGCAAGTCCACGGGGTATATTGTATTGTGGAAGCAAATCAGTCGGAGTGTATGCCGAAGAAGAGGCCAGTCATTCTCGTCCACGCACGAGAAGATCCGGATATAGGTTTCGTCTAGTGTTTGTGGGAGGTCTTTGATAGCCACCCTGATTCTGGTAACGTCGTTCAGGCGCCGTAAGATATCCAGCTGGCACACTGCCCATCGAAACATTCCTTTCGCGCCCACTGCCAGCGCGTGTTGTACTTCATCGGATAGCCCGGAAGGCCAAAAGCGAAACTTGCGAGTCGCTCCAAGTTTCACACCGACATAACGTTCGATATCAGACTCGACATGTGGGTTCGACATGGAAAGCGGCTGTGAAATTCCGGACATAGTTTCCTTGATGTCGAGGTATTCGCGGCTTGTCACTAGAAGCTGGATCTTGCTGTATCTTGGGACGGTGGCGAGGTCAGCCAAGACAGCAAGGAGGGACTCTCGCTGCTGGCTCTCATCAACAGCATCAACAGTGATGAAGACTCTCTCAAAATACCCCAACAATTCTTCCAAAGAGGCAAGGAGCTTGGCCGGAGTCGGCTGCCCGCCAAGCTTGAAGATATCGTACACCCGGCTCGGAACCTTTTCTGATTTTCGACACAGCTGGGAAACCACCCAGCGAATGAATGGGCCTGTTTCATTTTGATTCCTGGCGTGGAAGCAGTAATAATAGACGAAGGCGACCTGCGCGTTGGCCCCTCGTGGTTGAATCTCCAGGTTGCTGAGTGCTTCGGTAAGATGAGCTGCTAGAATTGTTTTCCCAGCTCCTGGGATGCCGTGAATCCACAGACACCGGAACTGTTTGTCACGCCAAGCCTTCCATTCGTCAGTCTGGAAAACCCAGTCGCCCGTGCCTTTTTCGTACAGTTCACACGCAGCGTTGTGGTTTGGCGAAGGATCGGAGTGCTCAAGCCAGTTGCAAATCTCATATCGCTCGGCATCTGGTCTCACGCTTTAGCATCAGGGCTCCGTACGGGACTCGACTGTTCACATACCAGTGAGCTTTTGTGTCACATCATTCAGGTTACGATTAACAGCCTTCACCTCTTGTCTGTTGCTGTGATTAGGAATTCATGAGGGATATTTAGACTGCAAGAACGTACAGTAGCTCAACGGAAAGCGAAGTTGAGATAGTGGACTTGTATTGTGCGATGTCGTTCAACAGTTTCTTAGCCTTGTCTCTCTTCAACGGCCAAGCTAGTGAGGCTAGTGAAGCTGCTGTCTTTCGCCGCTTTGCAGGGTTGAAGGGGTCTGGAATCATTGCAGAAGGAACAAGTTTCTCCAGCTCCGAGATAGACTCGAGGCATCCCGCAATTGGGCCTCCTGGCGCCTTTAACTTCTCCAAAAACGTGGATGCCTCTGCATCATGATTTTCGATGAACTCCAGGTTCTGGAAGGTCGTCTTCAGGCTGGAAGCTTCGATAAGGATGATTCGCAGGTCGCTGGGGTAACCGTTGACACTTTCGATGAAGAACCTGCACACCTGTTCGATGCGTTCCGCCGCCTGGATAATGGCGATGATGCTCGCCGCTAAAGCCACTACCTCGGCCATTGTTTATCGATTGTGCGTGTGAAGTTGGTGCAGGCGTTTGATAGACACGACCACTGGATTGTGTATTGTCGGGATGAAAGTCGATTCGAGGGCTGTGCAACTTCTGCCCGCTGAAGCAGGCACCCTGCATGTGTCCAAGCATCTTCTCACGTGTGGGCTGTGGCGAATCAGAGACTCGATACTGTGAACCGCGCAGATGGGGCCTTTTCGGAGCACTGCCACGATGGGCTGCACATGTACCTAGGCTAAGTCGAGACAAACATGAGTTGCTTGGGTTCCAGGTTGTCAGTCGGCAAAGAGGAGGCCCACTGTTCCGGTGTTTTTCAGCGGAAGAGGCAGACACCAGAACGTCGGCGTCGAAAAGGAAGGAATGATGGACGTTGTCTGGAAATTTGGCCCTCACTGATGGCTTCCTAATGGGGGCCCGCTAGAAGAGGGGAACAAAAAATGAGGGAGAAACCAGAGCCTGATCGACTCCATGCTTGCAAAGAGGGGGGCATCCGTTACCATCTATGCATGCACTCAGCTCCTCGATGAAAATTGACAGCCAATCGATACCGCGTCAACAAATCGCGTTCAAAGCCCAAAGCGGGGTACGAAACTTGCCAGTTTCGTCCTCACGTGAAACACCCTCTTTTGGGAAGCTGCGATGCTCTGACTGTCTAGATAGAACTACATCACGCGCTAGTAGATAACCAACGATTCCCGCGAAGCTTGTTGTAACAAATCCTCCACTGGCACTTGAATAAACGGGTCGTTGTCCAGCACTCCAATGCGCTCGTAACCGGTAGTCTTCTCACCCCTTGAACGCAACAACATCCCAGCAACACCGCCATCGCAACACAACAGGCAGCGAACAACTGATCCCGACATGACCATCCAGGGTCCAGGACTATCTACGGCGTAGTCGGGGAGCCAGCTATACAGCTGGCCATGTATTTCGACGCCCATGAAATTCTTCCTCTTCAGCTCAGTCCTGGCAAGGGAATCCCACTGCTCCAGTGGATTTGTCGTCACTCTTGACCTCTTGTCCACGAGCTCCTCCCAGCTCAGGCCATAGTGAATGACACCCTCCACGACATACCCGGATACCGTCAAGCACGAATCTTTATCCAAGCTACCAAACAGGTCCACCCCAGCAACCTTGACCGCCCACTCCACGAAGACCACGTCCTTCGCTCTGTCACCGTGCGTCAGCCACACCGGCCCATCTATCGACGCCCAGGACCAGGTCGGCGCGACGAGGACTTTTGGTCTCGGTCTCGCAGCAGCATGCTTTAGCCTCCTCCAGAGAAAGCCAGCGTCCAGCTGTTCCCACCACAACCCCGCAGCATACCGCCGGCGGTCTCTCGCAGCAACCCGGCGTGCAAGTCCCGCAAGAGCCTGCAACTTATCACGCTCAAACGTCAGCTCCAGGATGCTGTATTCCTCAACCATGCGCTCCCAGCTCGTCGCGAAAATGTTTCGGGGAACGCGGAGTCTAGTGGCGTTCCAATGACCCTCGTTTAGTCGACATTCGCAGCGTGTAGTCTCGACACACTCCCAGCTCAGTTCGGCTTGTGTAACGTGTATGATGCGTCTCGACAGGGCACGCTCCTGGTAGACCCACCCGCGGCGCTGAAGGGGAACATCACCGTGGGCTGTGGTGCCCGGGCTGTGCATCGGGATGCCGGCGGGGTGCGGGAACTGCCGACGAATAAACACTTTTTCCGCGTCGCCGGCGGGGTGGCTGGCTGTGGCGGGCACAGGAATCTCGGCGGCATCGGCGGCGGGGGGTAAGCGGCCAAAGAGAGGCTGGTCGCTGTCGGTGTTGTCGTCGGCAGAGATGGTGACAAAGGCATTTTCGTAAATGGAGCCCATGGTGGCCGCGATGGTTTCCCAGTCGACCAAGGAATCCTGAAGGATGCAGAGAGAGTCGATCCACAGGTAACGAATTCCCAGCGGCGACAGGCAGAGCCGGATCACATCGCGGAAGAGACGTGGGAGCTCGCATGTCCCAATGCCGGATTGGTACCTCGCGTAGTTGGCGGAGCGAAGCGAGATTTTCACTGTTGGGGCCGACCAGCGATGGCTGAGGCAGACGTAGGGTTCCTGATGCGGGCAGTTCTCGACGACTCGGACGGTGTCGGGGCTCGCCAGCCAGAGCACCCGCGCGGGGAGCTGTGGCGTCTGGTCCTTTGCGCATTGGGCGTGCGACGCTATGCAGTCCGAGAACCAGCGCTGGAGTCGAGCCATGGCCAGGTCGCTGCCGGTGTCCCCTGACGGGTGCGAGGCAATGTTGAGGAAGGGGTGGAGCGATCTTGTGCGTTGTTGTTGGAAGGCGGGGACGGGGTCGTCAGTCGCCGTGGCCATGCAAAAGAAGTCAAACACAACGTTTGGCGGCCGCTCAGCATCCTCTTCTTTCGGAATCGGCGACCCCGACTCAGCGCTCAACGGTGGAGGGCTATGGAATGCCGTAACAGCGTCACTTGCCCAGCCCTGCCACATGATCTGGTTCTGCGTGGATGTGTGGCGAGACATGAAGGTGAGCAGCACTTCGCAAGTAACGCAGCCCCTTTCCGCCGATTGTTGCATGAGCCGGAAAGCATTCTTCACCGTATGCACGGGGTGGATCCGACCGACATAGAAGGCCTCGACACCCAAGTCCGCCGGCCTGTCCTCTGGCAGGTGGCCAGCCCCAGTCGGCAGCTCAAAGAAGCAGGAACCGCATCTCATCGACTCTTGCGCCATTTGCATGCTTCAAGTTTGTTCTTGATCGATGGGAGCGGAATCTTGGCCACACCTGTCATCGTTCGTCCAGGTAGTGCACAGATGACCAACCGACCAACCAACCAATTAAATAAGGCTCCTGATTACCCCGCCATTCTGTGCCGAAATATATCCCTTTCTGGGGAGCGGTGATGGCGAGGACCGTGACCCTTTGGATAGCGTGAGACCTACTTGTGAATATCTCATTGCGAAAGTCAAAGCGAACGCTTCGTCTTGGGTGGTATGGGAAAGACCAGTGAAGTGTTGCCTCAGCGAGCGAGCCCCCGACCAGTGCAATATTTACTTCGGCACCAATATCGCGGTACTCGTGATATCCATCAACCTCGCCAAGCTGATCGGCTTCGTGCTGGTATGTTTCACAACGAGGAAGAATGCGCCGTTGTTTACTATTGGCGTCGCCGTTTCGTCGTTTATGGGCACTCCGGACGAGACAACCAAGAGCATCGGCGTAGTAAGCAAGCAAGACTTGCCGGATCACACAGGGACTATATTCCCCAAACGTCCCGAGTCTTACTGGGGGTCCGAGTCCAAGGGGCGGTGGATGGCCTCGGTAGGGTCCTCGCAAATCGCCTGGGGCGATACTGCTGTAAGTACACAAAGTGTTTCCTTTGCTTCCTAGGTTGTCTCAACATAAGAGAACCATTTTGTTTGCGTCGCACTCTTCGCCACCTAGATGGACTCGCTGACCTCTGCATCGTTCAGCTACACGCTCCTTCTTTTCAGGATGTGTTCCGGCCGATGGAGAATCGTACCTTGGCTATCAAGCTAGGGTATTCCAGACTAACTCACTCCCTCGCAAAATCAAGCCAAAATCAACCAGGTATACTCCCTATTTGCCAGGCCAAGGGCTTTGCGGACAAAACATCCACTGATTAAACGATGATCATCCGTACCATTATCATGGACCGCAAAAGGAGGATCTCCCGCAACGGCGAGGCTACTTTCTCGGTCAAAACGCCGTTGTTCCGGATCACAAAGATTCTAATGACCGTACGCCATTCTCTTGGGCGGTAAGAGATGGAAACGCAGAGGTCGCACATTGCCTCCTTGAAAGAGAGGTTGACCCTGACTTGGCTGACAACGACGGTCGGACCCCTCTATGGTATAGTATGGCCTTCTTTGGCATCCGCCTGCGCAAAGTCTCTCTCAGGCGGAATTCTGATCACGTTTTTTTCCGCCGCGAAGAATGGTATCGTTCGGATCCTACGCCCCGCTTAAGTACAGACTCATTGCGGCCACATCACTCAAATATCGTTTTCTTCTTACCGGTAATTACCACAGCCTCGTTCACATGATATCCGCCCTAGGCTGGGTGTTGCTAGATAACCCATACTACATCCGCGGACTAGTTGATCTGTCCGCCAAGGGACCAGGGGCGTGCGGCCCGGAAGTTCAAGTGCTGCCCCCATACACGCTTGCCTCTCCCGAGAAGATGAGTCAGTCGAGGGAGATGATATTCAGGAGTTCCAGCACTACATGTATGAAAATATCATCATCCCACTCTCACGAGCCGCCGAGGCATCTCTGGACAAACCCGATATTGGGGTTTCTGATTATGTGGAGCAAGATCTCGCCACGTTTGGGCCTCGGGGCGAGGAAATTCTCAAGTCGATGGCAAAATTCAAGTCGAAGGACTGAATGCAGGACAGCAGGAATGAGGAGGACTAGGATGATATATTGGAAGAGGCTCTCATCTCAGCTGCAGCACCCACCTTCAAGTTTCAAACCACCCATCTCTACTCCACCACAAAACAACCCCCATCCTCCACCTCCACCACCCTCGGCCTCTTCCCTTCTCCCCCCCTCTTCTTCTCCCCTTCCAACGCCGCCTCCAAATCCTCCCTCGCATCTCTCGTCCCCAACAACCACGAAAACACCCCTCCATACTCTACCACCTTACTGTGGGTCACCACCCACCATCTCGGTTTCAACACCCTTTCCAACTCCAAAACCTCCTTGATTCCTAAATTTGTCTTGATCCATCTTGCCGCCCAGTTCATCTTGACTGTGCTCAACATCGCCGCCACTTCAACCGGTGGATCCATCTTGCTGGTGAGCGCTTGGATGGAGGGACAACTCGCTTTGATTCCATGGGGAGAATAAACCAGGGATTCATATCGCCCATCGACGAGGGGGTAAATTACGGAAATCCCAAATGCTAGAGGGTTATGACCGGGAAGACGGAAAATGGTCAGCCAGTTCGGTAGGGCGGATACCTCGTCCGTGCCGTTGGGAGTGTCACCCGAGCCGTTGGGACGACCACCCGTTCCACTAGGAGTGCTACCACTTTCGTCGGTAGTGCCACCGCCCAGAGCGCCACCCTTACCGTCGGACGCCTCACCGGTACCGCTAGGACTGCCACGGCCACCACCAGGAGTGCAACCCTTAGGATAGGAACGGGAACGAGGACGGAGAGCGAAGAGATTCGGATTATCGGTATCAAGGTTCGGAATCTCCGTGATACTCGCAAAATATTTCCAACCCCTCACGACTTTTGCCGGAGCGGCGGTGGCAAAAACGGGGATGTTCGAGGAAAATGTGAGCAGAGTAGGTTTGTGCGTGTGGTCCCGAAAATCCGACGTCAGAAGGATGGCGTCAATAGGAGAGCCGCTCCTCCGAATCCGAGAAGTGCCCCGTGTCATGTTCATGTTGTTTGAAGAGGGGATGTTGGCAGCGGCTTCGATCTCTCTAACCAAATCCTCAACGGCGGTACCATCTTTAATAGACCCCCTCGCGGGGTTCTGTGCGGATACCAGCCATGGAGCACCAATAACGATATCGCCGGTTAGCCAGGGGTCGAGAACAACATGGTAAAATGCCTTGTCTTGGAGGGTTCGCTCTGCCGGTGGTCGGGGGAACGACATGAGCCATGAGTTGTCTCCATTTAGGAGTGTCAGGAGCGGGCGTTTTTTGGCGTTGTGTCCAGCCAGATGCGCCTTGACCGATGAGAGGTGTGGTTTGGACATGATGTGAAATAGGGGTTGAGCGTAGGCTTGGGCCCGGCCTTGGCGCGAACGAAGATATTCCTGGAGTAGAATCTGAAAACCAGACACTCTAGCGAGAGACGAGAGACTATCCATCCTTTATAGCACGGTGCCGAGGTTGGCGGGATTAAAGATACTCTCGCTTGCGTATAACTCTGCTATGTACTCTTACTTGCCACCTTGGCCATATCCGCTTCGCTGGCCGAGCCACCAGATAAGTATACACTTAATTTTGGTTCTATCCTGGCGACTATCCTGGTGACATATCCGCCTCATCCGTCTAATGCCTTAATGGTTGGTTCAGACCTGACGCCAACGTAGCATTTGTCCGGGCAGGATTCGGTTGCACTTTGCAATTCGTCCCGAATCCCAACGGAGTTGAGATGAATGATGCACTGCCAACTCCAGTCATGTCTAGCTGTCCCATAATCACCGAGATTTACGCTGAAAAGTGGCGAGTAAGCAAGTCACCCTCGTGGCTCGAGACGAGAAGAAAGTAAAGTTTTACTTTGCTGTGCTGGGCATTTCCCCACTCAACACATACCAACCCCCTCCCCCCAGTGCCATTCAAGTGACACTGCCTCATGTGAACACACGACTATACGGATTATGCCTAGCTCAAGGGCGAACAATTAAATGTCAGCCAATTCCCTTCCATTCCATTCCATCACCCTTGCCTTGCTGTGCTGTGATGTGATGCTGCTGTGCTGCAGACAACATGAAGTCACAGGTCACAAGTGGAGACATTCAAGTTCCACCTTTTGGACTGCAAGGGGAAAAACAGGCGAGAGCGCCACAGTGCACTTGTCTAAGAATAGAATAGCATCTCCCCAGTTCCTGATTCGCCTCCACCCAGTCGGGCTCCCAGTGCACTAACCCTTGTGTGAAAAAACAAAATAAAATGGGTGCCCAAACCGTCACATCCCGCGCACCAGACAAAATTCCCCCAGTGTAGTTCTAACCGGGCAAAGTAGGATCAGGGTCGTGCAGCAGCATGGGAAGGTTGCTCGCGGCACTTGGCTTGGGAAAGCTGGGGCTTGCTCGCAAACCGTTTTGGCTGGTTGCAGCCAACAAGTGAATAGGGAATAGCGTCGGCAGCTCGCTTTGAGGGGTAATCAGGTGATTGTTACACCAAGGTACCAAGCCCAATTTCACAGAGTTTGGGTTGGGTGAGTCAAAAGTTCACCTCTTTGTCTGGCTTAATTGGGGCTCCCCGAGTGCACCTTCCCGCTCCTCCCTTTTCGACCGTTCGGGAAGGGGCCAGACCGGTGCAGACCCTGGCGGACCCGCATTTGCATCTTGGAACCCGATGACCGCGGCGGCCGGAACTTCCAATTCGGCGGACGGCGATTGACCAGTTGCGACTTCCCAACTTGTCACATTTCCCCCACTTGCCTCTCTCTCTCTCTCTCTCTCTCTCTCTCTTTTGCATCCACAGACACATACACACACCACTCATCGGGTTTTCTCCCTCTTCCTGGACGGGAAGGAACAAACTTCCATTGCTCCGCGGAAGTCCTTCGCATGCCCATCCTAGACCTCCATTCTCACACAAAGACTGACTCTCGTTCAGATGCCGAAAGGCGGGGGCCATGTCTGAGGCCCCAACTGCTGTGATCAAGAAAGCGTACCCTGCGCGAATATTGGACCGTGTCACAGATTCGCCTGGTTAATACAGAAGGTTCGAATCGCTGGCAAGGGCGGTCTAGGTGCTCCCAGGGATGAACCCCGGTCGCGCTGCTGCTGCTTGCTACTTGCTGCTGGTCTCCCAATTCGGCTGTCGGTCGGGTGTACGTCGTCTTCTTACTGGGAGAAGCTGCAAGCCGCGAACCTGCAACTGGCTCTAATAGGCGCCTACCTCGACGCTTTTTCTTTTTTTTTTTTTTTTTTTTGCACTTC
>Ga0247765_1001367_pt1 | contig 12013 bp, 12 predicted proteins | sample UWRJL106311C6_FD_179949 | JGI IMG/M metagenome (GOLD analysis project Ga0247765, IMG submission 179949) | Plant litter microbial communities from Arlington Agricultural Research Station in Wisconsin, United States - UWRJ-L106-311C-6 | ecosystem: Environmental > Terrestrial > Plant litter >... | reverse complement strand
AACCAAAACCAAAAAAAAAAAAAATGTCACCCCCCCTTTCCCACCTCTACACCGGCCTCCTTACCTCCCTCTCCCCCCCCTCTTTAATCCCTCGTTTCGGCCACGCCGGCCCGCACGATCCTCACCTTGCGCACGCGCGCGGGCGTCTCCGCCGCTGGGGTGCTGCCATCAAAATCCTCTCCAACCCCATCTTTACCACTCCGATTCCCGGCTCGGGCCCTCCCTTGCCTACCCCCGTCTCTCCCAACGCCATGATTCGGCACGGGGGCATCCCCGCGCCCCTGGCGCACCAAGGAGAAATCACCCCGCAGGGGCTGGAGGAGGCGCGGCGCCTCCTTGAAGAAATGACGGCCTTGGTGCACGAGGCCGTTGGCATTGACTGTCTCGTTCGAGATGTTTGTGCTACCGTTGACGGTTTAGAGCATGCCCTGCCCATGGTCATGCCGATGCGCGGCCGTCGGGCGATCCTTGTTGAGATGGGCGAGGTAGAGGATGAGATGGAGGAGGTTCTGCGCGCGGCCGGAGTGAGCGGCGAAGGTTGGGGGGCTGTTGAGGGGGAAGGGGTTGATGAGAATCTGGAAGGGCAGTGGGGGGTCGAAGGGGGAAATACCTCGTTGAATATCACGGTGGAAAATGCGGTGCAGTTCATGACGGGGAATGTGTGGAGTGAAGGAGTCGCGGTCAGGGGATTCCGGGCTCGTGACAAGACGGTGAATTCTATGGATACCCTGATGGCGGGGCCTGATTCCAAGATTCATGTGGGTAATGTGTATGGGGGACGCAGCCTGTGGGATTTCTGAACCACGCTGGTAGTCAGCTCTGGAGGAAACAAACAGTGGTGACGATGGCATCCCCAGGAAAAAAAAAGGAATAAAAGGGAGGCCAACATACGGGTGGCCATTGCCTGTGATGGCTTACGACATAATATTCGTTTTGTACGGTTTGCACCAAAACCAGCCTGTCGCTGATGAACGATTTCTATTTCCTTCATATGCCTCTGTTCCCCCGAAAATAATTCTACTTGTTGCTCTCGCTAATTGCGATGACTTGACTTTCTCTTCCCCGTAGGCAGTTCTATTTCCTCTCCCTCTGCCTTCTCCGCTTTCCCTTCCGATGCCTTCTGCATCTAGCCAATTTGTTCATGTAGGCCCGAGACTTCGCCTTGCTGACTCTGAATTTGTGACCAATCCATTTCTGGATTCTACCGGTTCGAGACCCAAGACTCCAATTGCCAAAGCGGTTTAACAGTCTGGATATGGTTCTTCTCGGTAGCGAACCCTTTCCTCCGCGAGGCGGTGAATTCTGAGTTCCGGGCCAAACTGCCCTGGTCGGTGTTCTTGTGTTGTATTGCATCGAGAGATTCATGCTCTCGGACCCGTCTTGGTCAGATGATGAGTATTGTTCTGCAACGCGGGAAACTCTGTCCATATGAGCACCTGTGTCAACTTTTCTTGACGCGACTTCGCTCCCTCCGGCGAGAGAGAGACCCTTAAAAGCGATCTCCACGGTCCTCTTTTCTGTACCGTCTACCCCAGACATGACCTCGTTGCTTCCATTGTCGGCAACGCCCCTTGGAGTTTCACCCAAGCCAGAAATAATACCAGCTCCGTCGACCAAGCCTTCATGGTTATCGCCTTCCGCTGTACTAGTATCCTCATCACCATCCTCTCCACCATCTCCCCTTAAGCTGCTGTTGCTCGTGCTGCTGAACCTCAACTCACCCAAGCTCGAGAGGATTCTCCTCCTAAACGTCAATGGTGGTGACACTGTCAACGGGGGGCTGTAGCGTCCTCCATCGCCCATCTCGGAAGGATACAGCGACGACGCACTTCTCGCCTCCCGGAGCAGACCAGCTTCGGCTGCAGTGATGTCTTGATCACCGGGTGCCTCATTATCCCCACCCCCGGTGCCGACTCTGCCCGCATCCCGATCCCAATCCCCGTTTTCATGCCCGTATCTTTCTAGTTTTGATCCCACTGGCTTCCACCCCCCCTGTCTGCTCAGCGACAGCGCTCCACGATCCGGCAATATCACCGCCTCTAGCCCTGCCGCCTTCTCTGCATCTTGCTCCTTTTCTCCCTCTCTTTTATCTCCTCCCGGCGCCTGTTCAAACGAAAAGATACGATGGAGGTAAGGCCGCACCCTCGGCGGGATGGTGGGTAGCTGTGGCGATTGCGGGACATCTCGTCCAGTATCCTCTTGTCCAGCGCCCGAACCCGACTCCGGCCGGGCATTTTCGTTTCCTGCCGTGCTTGTGCTGGCTCCGGTGTGTGAGAGAAGCGAAGCAAGTAGTTTCAGCCCCGACGAGAGGGGTAGCGAGTGGGATAAGTCCGACGTGCGAGGTGGCCGGAAAGGAACTGGCGGCGATGGAGAAAGCTTGTGGACTGAGACTTTCACGTCCGTTTCTGTGTCCGTATCTGGGTTTCGGGTGGGTGCCTGAGCCAGAACTGAAGCAGGAGCCGGAACTGAGATGACTGCAGAGTTCGGACCTTTCTCCTAGAGCCCGGCGAAAGTGCTGGGGACGTTAAGACGGCGGCGACGGAGGGCGCGGACAGGCAGTGTATTGGTATTGACTGGTTTCGAGGTTTCGACTACGACGGCATCTTCGTGGTGTTGGTTGTTCTCATCGTCGTTGGCGTCTGAGTCGGAAAAGAGAACCAGTGTGCCGCGGCGGAGGCCACGGGTTGGGAGAGTAAAGGCCGACATGTTTGGTGATCTCTATTTCTGGCCCCCCCTTCAAAAAACGAGAAAGGTCTACTCCAAAGACTATTGCGGTAATCTGAGAGAGAATGCGTATATGGCCCAACGTGTTGGTGAAAGGATCGAGCGTCTGGAGGGGAGAATGAGAATCCAAATTGTACCGGAAGAGCTCCTTCCCTCGCATCCCAGGAAGTAGGTGGGTGTCATTGGATCTGCCTTCTGGGCCCTAATTTCTCCGAGACGAAAGGGGAGAGCGAGCGCGCGATCTGCTCTGCCTTCTCGAAGTTGTCGACCAAGTGTTAGGTAGGTTGATGGGAGCCGCAATAGGGGCACCCTCTCAAGAGGTGGGTTTTTAGGCATTGGGGATTGACGGCCCTGGTAGGGATCGTGCGTTTGACATCCCCAGCTGTACACATCTTCGCTGCTAGTGTCACTTCCACTGACGACTAACACCGTGGCATGACGGATGAGCTTGGTGCCCCGTTTATGGCCTACTGATCTTGGCCACAACAGTGGACTGGGTGATGTTCTCAACCCGTCAACAACGCTGCGGTAAATAATGACCCCAATAGTTGACCTGCGAACTCCTATGCCCCTAGGTGTATAAACCTGCCCCTGCCATGACATGACCAATTCCAACCATGAAACCCACGCTCACATTGACCCCTGACGAATCACGGAGTCGCCATCCTCATTTTCACCATGCTCAACTCCGAACTCTTCGCCCACGTCCCATCCGGCGTCTGCCTATAGCACATGAGCTTCCCCTCATCGCCCACACTCCCGAGGATCTGTCCATCATCATCAAACCCGACCCTCCACACCGGCGTGCGGTGGCTATCCAATTTCGATATCTCCGTAACGACATGCCGCACCTGCGCGGGCGCCGCGCCTCTCCTCTCCCCGCCTGTCCTCAACTGGTCAAACCCAGCACGGATTCCCGACCTACGATCTTCCTCCCCGGCACCAGATAGGCCACCCGCGCTCCGCCTCGCATGTTTCTTAACATCCCTGATCGACCAGCCCGGTTCTCTCTCCCTAACTCGACCATCTTGATCCCCATTCTCATCCGCACCACCCTCCTCCGCATTCCCATTTTCAGTCTCTCTTCTCTCCCGGTTCTTCTCCTCCGCCACCCCCACAGGTGTATCTAACCTAAAAACCCTAACAAAGCCATCCTGGCACGCCGTAGCTAGCACATCAAACCCCCTGATATTCCCAGGCGCCCACGCCACATCCCTCACCAACCCTTTATGCCCCCTCACCTCGGCTGCGAGGTAAAATTGTCTTCCCGCTGTTTGAACCCCCAAGCTTGCCGAAACAATATCTCTCGTCCGGTACACCCTCACACAGTCCATGGCCGCCACTACCAACCCTAGCGCATCCGCTGGGACTCCAGCATGCAGCGCGCTATAGCACACGTCCGTGTTCGGATCGAACCGTACACGGAATGCCGTCTCCTCCCCGCGGGGAGGTCGCGTGGCGCACACGGATAGCGTATCCATTTGCGTGTAGTCCGTGAGGTCTTCAGGGGATTCGTTCTCGTATACGGTCAGGGTTCCATCGGCGGATATCAGTGCCAGGTACGTGTGGCGGGTATCGTCGACGTGTTTCATGCTAAAGGAGCGGTACGGCGAGCGGGCATTACCGGTCTCAAACGCCGCCTTGGGGTTATTGGGCTGGTTGTTACTCGTCGATGACGAGGCGTTGTTGCCTCCGGCTGGGTTAGGGGTGGGGCTTTCACCGCCCGCCCCAGGAAAGGGGTGACTCTGAGAATACGCGGCGGGCCGAGCTGATGAGGACGAAGATGGAGGGTGGTGTGCCGACGAGGAGGAGCGGTTGCTGAAGCGGCGGCCGGGCGCGGCGGAGGGGTCTTCGGCCCAGAGTTTGAAGCGGCCTTCAATGCCGAGGGAGGCGAGTAGGTTCGGATAGATGGTTGGGGGGAGCCATTGTAGCTCGAGGATCTCGCCGCCGTGCGCACCCCAGCTGTCGCAGTGACGCCAGACGCCGTCGCGGTGTCGATTGAAGACGCGGATCTTGCCGTCGACGGAACCAGTTGCACATCGGTCGCCGTAACTGTTGAAGGCTACCGCCTGCACCAGGTCTTGGTGCCCATGTCGAATGAGGTCAAAGGCGGCACGTTCGTCTACGCTTGGCGGCTCACTGAGATATGGTGCTATGCTTGTCATTTTGTCTAATTGGCAATCAATTGTTGATGAACGGAGAGGAAGTTCGTGATGCGATTGAGGGCTTGACAGTTGACCCCTGGGCCCAAGCTCCCTGCAACATGCCCCGCAACCGCAACGCCACTCAGGCCTTGGCGGCACAATTTTCAGTCGCTGGGTAAGGGGAGTGAGCACTTGGGAACTCTCACCACACGTGCCACCATGGCATTCATGCCATTCTGAATTACGGGCATTTCACGAACACCGATAAGATCCACGAGTATTTAGCCCCAGTATATACAGTTCCCTATTCTTACGCCACCCCTACAAACCCCAGTTATCCGCCTTGAAGATCAGCAGCGCCAACTTATGCCTTACAAACAGCCCGAATAACCCGACAACCGTCTGCATGGCCGTGATCTCCGTCGCGAGCCTGTCTTCCCGCAGCGGACCCCGCCATACCAACCACAGATTTATAATAGTAAAGTTGCTCGTCTCGACAAACCGGTCCTGTTCATCCAGGCGGACCATCAACAGCCTGAGCTTCCCCAGCAATTTCAACCCCCACGCGACCGGCGTCTTGGGTTGCCGTTCTGCCGTCCATTCGGTCACGCTAGGCTCTAGCAGCCCCGTACGCGCATTGAAGCGCGGCAGTCGATGGCGCGGGCACGGCACCAACCCGAAGAGCTGGGGCGTCGAGTAGACAAAGTTGAAGGCCTGGGGAATCAGAAGCAGCACGAGTGTCTTGCTAAAGTGGCCCAGGATGGCTACAGCTGCAAACACCATGCCGGCAAAGTAGCAGTAGGTATCCCCGACAAACGCCCGTGCCGGATACCAATTGTACTTTAGCAGCGCCAGCGAGACGCCCAGAAACGGGAGCAGGAGGTATAGTGAGAACAAGTGCGAGTCCGTCGCCGGGTGCGGATACGGCGTAAGCAGATACAAGCAATCGTTGAAGGCGAGCAACAGCGCAATGACAATAGACTGCGTCACCTCAATGCCGTTGATGCCTGCCAGGATGTTGATCGAGTTGGGGCTAAAGATGGCCACACACGCCATGTAGACGTAGTATAGCGGGCCAAGGTCGAAGAGCTCGCCCAGGTACGGCTGTAACGGAATGGGCATGACGATGAACGTAACGCCAAAGTCAACAAAGTAGACAACCAGCAGCGGAATCGACGCAAAGGCCGGGATAAAAAACTTGTGCCGCCATCGAATGTCGAATAGGTCATCGCCAATACCCAGCATGGCAATTGACTGGAGCGAGATAATCGCCGACAGGTACGACGCCAACTTTCATCGCCTATCAGTACCTTCCCTCCTTTCTTTCGGAGAACAACCCACCTTGCTATGCGGAAACCGATGCAAAAACCTCCCCTGCTGCACATGTTCCACCTGAAGCACGACATCGCGGTTCCCGCCTCCGCTCGTCGCCGCCACGATATCCTTGTAGAACGGAAACGGTATAAACACAATCACCACCAGTAGGTATACGACGGCGCAAATAGCCCCCATGCACTCTGGCAGCTCCCGCCGCGTGTGCTTGCTCATATCGACGCCCTTTAGCCCACTGACAATGAACGTCGGCCCCAACCAACGGATGAGCGCGTACGTCGCTGCAAAAGCCAGTCCACTGAGCGACAGCGATGCGATCAGTGGCTCCCCGTCGCCTTGGAAGGTGTTTGCGAGTATGGCGACGCATGCGGCTGAAAGGGCGAGGAGGCTAGTCGTTTCGGTAAAGGAGAGCGCCGTGGCTGACGAGGAAGAGTGGAGGTGGGGGACCGTCATTTTGAGAGAAGGAAAGAGGGTGAAGGGGTCGCGCCGGCCGTCAAAGGATGGTCGTTGTGGTTCCGCCTCGGCCTCGGTCTTGGTTTCGGCGGCACAAACGCAGGAGCGCCGGGCATGATCTGGAGGGCTCCTAACGGGCGCGAGCTTACGTTTTGCGGAAACAGAAACGAATGTGGATTCAATGGTGCTAGTCAATTAAAACAAGAAAGGCCCAATAAATTGAAACCAGTGTGTGAGTGAAGAGAAAGAAGAAGAAAAAACGCGCAGGTCAGTCAGCGCAAAAGCTCCGTCGCAACAAAAAGATTGATGCCAGATCGCAGCATGACGGAATGGGTCGCGGCCGCCGGAGCTTAGTGCAGTTACACCCCTGCTAGCGTCGGCAAGCTGCCGACCTCCACAAGCGTCCCACACCCTCATCGTCACAGAGGAACGAAGGAACACACGGTGCTTGAAAAGGAAATGCGTAATATCTTTACTTGAACCACACATCAATATCCACCGTCGAAAGGTGGAGCGCAGAGAAAGCATAACTATAAATTATCCGCAGCATTTACGGCTTTGCCCACGACTTTTTCAACAAATTATAGACCTGAATTGCAGATTTTGCCAAAGCTCCATGGGTATACTTTCTCAGTAACCTTCCGACTCCCGCTGCTTTCCACTCCCGTCATGACGGCCGTCATGAAGCTATTTGCTTATCCACCAGTTCGACCCAATGTATTTCCCATTTCCCGCGCCCCCCAAAATCCTACAAGCTCAAGGCTGCAATTAAGTGGCATTAAAACCCATTAGACACAAAAATCCAATGCTGTAAAAGCACTCAGTGAAAAAACGCCCCGACGCCGAAGCAATGAGGTTTCACACACACAAAGAGTTATCTCCCCGCTCCAGATATTGTGGACGCTCTGCTACGCCTACCCAAATCCTTTTCGTCGGCAAGCGGTAAACTTGTCGAGCTGGAAGCCTCCCCCGGCATTCCAGGAATGCCCTGAACACTGCACCGGCAGTTATTGCATAGGGAGTCGCGGTGACCGTCGGCGTTTGGCACTGGAGGTGGCGCAAACCCGGGATTCACGTACATGACCGGGACCGGCATCATGGCGTTACCATATGGCGAATCATACATTGCCATTTGGCCATATGGGTTACCCGGATCACCCGTGTGCGGAACAAATACCACAGGGGCGATTGCTGGGTTATATGGGTTGTTGGAGTCGAAGGCTGTTGGGAGGCTGAGATTCGACCCATTGGGGCCGTGGACTCCAGGCATAATGATGCTGTAGTGAGAGCCAGCGCTGGCACCGGGCATGCCCAGCATACTATAGTGGTGGGAACCTGAACCGTCCAGCGCAATAACTCCAGTAGAGGCATGCGAGTTGGTATCGTATCCTGCCGACAATGGTGGCTTACCCATTGACATGTTGGAGGTTCTGGGATCCATCGACTGTCTGGGATGCATATCGATTATTGGGCTCGGAAGATCGCCGTTTGGGCCTGGGCCCATTCCGGGGCCACTGGGACCCATCTGGCCAGGGCCTCCTGGTGCGCCGGGACCGCCGGGCCCACCAGAACCGGGAAGACCTTGTCCATTTTTACCCTTCTTGATGCTCTTCCACTCCATGCCAAGAGCGCAGAGAAGGGCGGCGAATGCGAAGCCAGCGGCAGCAAGGAAAATGCGCTGGCAAGCAAAATTGTAGCCGTCGATGACCAAGTCTCGGTATTCGGGGGGAACTTTGTCGACGAGATGTGTAGCACCTTCGCCGACAATGATGTGTGCACTGAATCCTGGAATCTGGGCCACTTGTGCGCCAAGAAGATTGCTCAGAATACTTTGTCCAATCGACGTTGAGATGGCACCACCGAGCTGCTGGAGGAAGAAGTTTATGGCGATGCCAATGCTGACATCCTCCTTGGGAAGTACCGTTTGAATAGCAAGACCTGATGTTTGCATTCCGAAGCCGAGACCGAAACCAGCTAGGAACTGATAGGCAATCCATTGGGACGGAGGGGTATCGCGATTGAAGGTCGTCATAAGACCCTCGCCGACCGACATGATGGCCGGGGCGATCAGCATTGATGGCACATAGTATCCTATCTTCTGTGTGATAATGCCCGCCAGGATACTGGACACCACAAGACTTAGCACAAGCGGCAGTGTGTTGATGCCTGATTGCATGGCCTTGACCCCCTTGACCGTTTGGACTGGAATTTCCTGTTAGCCACCTGCTAGCAAAGGATCGAACCTATCAAGACTTACACCAAATCGGCACAAAGTACACCATGAGAAGCATGGATCCGGCAAGGAAGAAAGTAAAGGTAACGCCAAAGGCGACGCTTCGCTGCGTAATAATCTTCGGAGGCACCATGGCCGTATCGGGCTTCATGATCTGGACCGAGATAAATGCGATAGTACAAGCCACCGCGATGCCAAATAGCATAACAATCCTCCAGTTATCCCAGGCGTAGGTCGATCCACCCCATTGCAGTGCCAAGAGTAAGGAGACGGTTCCCGGAAGGAAGAAGAACATGCCGATCGGATCAAGACGCTTGATGTGCTGCATTGGGGTCGCGGGCCGATATTCCTGCTTTGGTGGGTTCCAGAAGAACATCATGAAAACGAGTGACACGGCACCAATCGGGAGATTGATATAGAAACACCACCGCCAGGTGACACCTTCTGTGAAACCTCCACCGATGAGAGGACCCATGACCGAAGCAAGGCCAAAAACGAGACCGAACAGACCTTGGAAGGCAGGTCTTCGATGCAGCGGAATCATGGGGATCATGATCAACATGGTGCCTGAGAAGATGCCAGCCGAGGCGAGACCAGCAATTGCACGTCCCAGGATGAAGACAACTGAGGAAGGGGCGGCACCGCAAATGGCCGAACCGATCTCGAATATGACAACACTAATAATGAAGACCCTATGTTTGCTGGTTAGCAAGCGGCAGTTGGTGCAACGTAACGCGACGGAACACCTACTTCTTCATGTCGTAGAACTTGTAGATGCGGCCGTAGACAAGCTGGGCACAAGCCGTCGTCAACATGTAGGCCGAGCCATACCAGCCGATGTCTCCCAAAGCTTGGAAGTCGTCTGAGATTTTGGGTACTGCCGGGGCAATGATAGTCCGGTCGAGGGCGACGAGGAAGAGAGCGAGAAAATTGCAGACGAGAGTTGCCCAGAAACGGAAGCTCCGAGGCTTGAAGAGATCAGGATTATGTCCTCCTGGCCCACCAGGTCCAAGCCCTCCGGGAGGTCCACCGGGTCGTGCTCCAGGAGGGCGGTTAGGGCTGGGAGCGAGCTTCTCCAGCTCGCTAGGGTCGACTGAGTTGTGGCCTATCTTGAAGGGCGCCGCCGACTGGCGACTGCCCAGCGATGTAGTGGATTGCGTGGCAGCCATGGTCGACGGCGAGAATTGGAATCCGGACCGCCGTACAGAGCTACCGGCCTGAGTCGTCGGGCCAGTCAAGCGTTGTGTCGAGTCCAAGGCGTGTCTTGATAACAGGGAAACCAAGGATGGAAAGGGGAAAAACGAGGGCGGGGGAGCGACTGACGCGAAAATCAAACAGAGAGAGTAATGAGGACGGGGCAGTTGGGGCGTGAACGAGCGAGTAAGCTGCCTATAGTGTGCCAGGAGGAGAGCGGAGGACCTGGCAGCGCCGTGTCGAAAGAGACACGAGCAAACGAGCAGACGAGGTCCGGAGATGTCCCCTGCTCAAGGCTGGCGCTCGGGAAAATACTACTCTGCCTCGAGCGGTGACTAGGCCGAGCGGGTCGGGGGCGTGTAGCTGAGGGTGTGCGTGATACTGGATTGATTTCCCGGAAACCCCAGAGGAGAGACATAGAGCAGGGAGGGGGGCAGAGCAGAGCAGCGCAGCGAAGGGAGCAAGACGCGATGAGCGCCTCGAATCACAGACAGAAATTGCGGCTGCTCCCAAATGGCCCTGGTTTGGGAAGTAAAGAGCTAGACTGTGTCTTATAGAACTGCTACACACTTACGTCTGGAGTTTGTTCGGCTCTTTTACTTTGTATTTCGTCCCACGCTTCCGCTCTAGCAGCAGCGACACGGTGCTGTGCACGCATGGCAAGGGTAGGCCATTGCATGGTCATGGCAGGGCAATCGTAATCTAGTCATCGAGGCACAATCTATCCGGGCCGTCCAAATTTACGCACCATGGGTGTCGGACTTTGACGAGCGCCGCCGGCGTTGGCTAGGCCCTTGATATTGGTGATTGGGCTTTGGAGGGAAGGGGAGATGGAGGGCGGAGGGTGGAATTTCCCCATCGGATCCGCGGTGCCTACCCCTGCACGGCTTTTTAAACCCCGGTCGCGGCTGTCGAATAAGCATCGACTAGGGTGTGCTCCGCAGCTTGGCGTAACAGTTACAAAAAAACGCGCGGTTTCCATTGCCTTTTTTTGTGTGCGATGCCAGTCAATGAGAACCCGTTCGGATGGTTGTCGATCCCCCCAACTCGGCTAGCACCGTTCAAACCTTCATTCGCCCCTGTCTGTCATGCGGCTGTGGCTTCTGGGGTAGTGCACATGGCCTAACCACATTTGCCTGGTTAGGCAAGCTCTGCTGCCAGCTGGTCGTGCTTTGCTTTGGTGGGCTCGGGTATCTCGAGCCTTTCTCGGTCCCGAGGGCGTTCCCCCCGCAGGGGCTTCCTTTGTCGACATTTTGCCGCAGAACGGGATTTCAGAACAGTGCGACGCTTCGTCAGCAGTCAGCACTGTGCCATGGGCTACACTCGTTCCACCGCCAACCCTTAGGGTTGGTAGTGGGTTGGATCTCCCTACACTGCAGCACACACCGTGTTTGAACAGGGCGCGGACTGTCTCGCCGTAACCAATTACGGAAGAGAAGCTTCTCCTCACTTCTCACCTTCAGGTTCTCACCGGAGCGTTGTTCCTTGTGTTGCCCATCGGCCATAGCTGGACGCCGACGGGCGCAGCCATTTTAGATCTGCTGCTTTCTGAGACCCGCAGCGTCGGGCTTCCTTTTCCTGAACCCTTGGTCAGCTCCGAGTGTGTTTGGCCCGCTCGGAGTGACGCCACACCTTGCGCTGGCAGGTGCCAAACGGGTTCCTGGACCCTTCGACTGGCCGAACCCGGCCCACGACTGGCCCCGAACGGGTGCTGTTTTCTGTTTCCGCCGACGCGTGCAGCACAGAGCAGCATTGGCCCTGCACACCGTTCGCAGTTCTGCGATCGCTCGCACGCATGTTCTGCAACGGCTTGGAACGCCCGCAAATCCCGACCTGACTGAACATCTGAATCTGGTTCTGGGTTCGTCAACCCCTCCATTGGCGGTGACTGAGTCCCCATTTTAGCCTGGCAAAACTGGGTTCCGGCTTTGTC
>Ga0247765_1001366_pt1 | contig 12021 bp, 12 predicted proteins | sample UWRJL106311C6_FD_179949 | JGI IMG/M metagenome (GOLD analysis project Ga0247765, IMG submission 179949) | Plant litter microbial communities from Arlington Agricultural Research Station in Wisconsin, United States - UWRJ-L106-311C-6 | ecosystem: Environmental > Terrestrial > Plant litter >... | reverse complement strand
CCGGCGCCCGCCTGACCGTCGACGGCCGCGAGCTGGAGATGGACGGCGGCGGCTTCTGGGTCGGCCCGACGCTGATCGACCGGGTCGAGCCGGAGATGTCGGTCTACACCGACGAGATCTTCGGCCCGGTCCTCTCGGTCGTCCGCAGCGGCAGCTTCGACGAGGCGATCGCCCTGATCAACGCCAACACCTACGCCAACGGCGCCGCGATCTTCACCGGCTCCGGCTACGAGGCCCGCCGCTTCCAGCGCGAGGCCGAAATCGGGATGATCGGGATCAACGTCCCGATCCCGGTGCCGATGGCCTTCTACTCCTTCGGCGGCTGGAAGGACTCCCTCTTCGGCGACCACCACATCCACGGCCCCGAGGGCGTCCGCTTCTACACCCGCGGCAAGGCGATCACCGCCCGCTGGCCGGAGACCAACGCGGCCGGCCCCGGCGACGGGAAAAGCGCCGCCTTCGGCGGCATGAGCTTCCCGACCTCGAGCTGACTCAGGGCGAAGGAGGCTGGCCGACCGCCAGGCAGAGGCGGTCGTAGATCGTGTCGGCCTGCTCGACCGACATCTTCGGTCGCTGCCGCGAGAAGTACCAGGCGAGCATCCGGGCGGGCAGGATCGTGACCCCGCGCCGCTTGGCCGGGACCTTGTCGATGATGTAGGCGTGGCTGAAGACGAGCAGCGACTGGACCTCCATGCCGGTGATCTTCTCCAGGGTCTTCATCTCGGCATACGCCTGTCCGAGCATCTTCGGGTCGAGGTGGTCGAGCAGGAGGCGGCCGCGCCGGCTCTTCGTCTCGACCGTGAAGAGGCCGCCCGGACCGACGACGATGTGGTCGATGTTTCCCCTCCCGAAGGAGACGTCGTGGATCACCTGCCAGCCATCGGCGACGAGTCCCTCGAGGATCTCGCCCACCACCTCCTCGCCTTCGGCCCCCTGCGCCCAAGCCCCATGGTCGCGCTTGAACCTGCCGCCGAGAAAACGCAGCCATCCGCGCCGGTTGGCCTCAGCCCGTACGTGCTGTCCAGCAACCCGCCGCGGCTCGATCTCGGTACTCACGGATGCTTTTTCGGCAGCGACGAATCCGAAGATGAATGGAGCAAGCGGATGTTCGGCTCGCTGCTCTAGCTGAGCTCGGCGCAGAGCTCCGCCATCCCTATTGCCTCGACGCCCTCGCCCAGCGGATAGCGCTCGCTGCCGGGATAGACGACGAAGCGGCGCTCGGGCTCGATGTCCGCGAGCGCCGACCGCAGCCCCCGCTCGAGCTTCGGAGCCAGCGTTCGCTTCACCTCGATCGCCCACTCGCGGCCGTCGGGCCAGGTGAGGACCAGGTCGACCTCGGCTCCGCCGCCGGTCCGGTAGAAGCTCGGCTCCACGTCCGCACCCGCGAGGCCGATCAGGTTCTCGATCACCAGTCCCTCCCAGCTTGCGCCGACGACTGGATGGCCGAGGAGCGACTCCTTGTCGGCGATGCCGAGCAGCGCGTGGAGCAGGCCGCTGTCCCGCACGTAGACCTTGGGGGAGCGGACCATTCGCTTGCCGAGGTTCGGCACTCGAGGCGCCAGGCGCCGCACCAGGAGCAGATCGACCATCAGGTCGAGGTAGTTGCCGACCGTGGCGCCGCTGACCCCGAGACCGCGGGCGATGTTGGCGGCGTTCAGCAGGCCGCCCTGGTTGTGCGCGAGCATCGTCCACAGCCGCCGCAGCGTCTCCGCCGGAATGCGCGGACCAAGCTGGGGGATGTCGCGTTCCAGGTAGGTGCGGATGAAGTCCCGGCGCCAGCGCAAGCTCTGTTCCTCGCCGCTCGCGAGAAAGCTGTCCGGGAACCCACCTCGAACCCAGAGACGGTCCAGGTGCCCGGCCCCAACCTCGGTGAGGTCGAAGGGCGCCAGCTCGGCGAAGGCAATACGACCCGCGAGGCTCTCGCCGCTCTGGGCCAACAGGTCCAGCGAGGCCGAACCGAGGAGGAGGAACCGGCTGTCACCGCGACCCTCGCGCCGCCCCCGGTCGATCACCCCCCGCAGAACTTCGAAGAGGCCTGGCAGCCGCTGGATCTCGTCCAGCACCAGCAGCTCCTCGGCGTGGTCGGCGAAGTACAGCTCCGGCTCCGCTAGCCGTGCCCGATCGATCTCGGACTCGAGGTCGAGATACGTCGCCGGACGCCGCTCGGCGATCTCCAAGGCGAGCGTCGTCTTGCCGACCTGTCGTGGTCCGCTCAGGACGACAGCCGGCGACTGGGCAAGCAGGGAAGCGACCTGTGGAGCGATTCTCCTCTGAATCATCCGTGCAATTCTAAATCTGTATTGAAGATTTGCAAGGTTATATCGACCATGGGAAGATACTGCCATGGAGTTGCTGGGCAGGAAGCCGCTGCACAACGGCAAGCACGTCGACTTCGTCGCCAAGCGCTACCGGCGCGCCGATGGGAGCGAGGTCGAGCGGGAGGTTGTCGAGCATCCGGGGTCGGTTGCGGTGCTGGCCCACGACGAGGAGTTCGCCTACCTGGTCGCGCAGCCGCGCGAGGCGGTGGAGGAGGACGAGCTGCTGGAGATTCCGGCGGGGACGCTGGACGTCGAGGGGGAGAGCGAGCTGGAGTGCGCGCAGCGGGAGCTGGCCGAGGAGGCCGAGCTGCGGGCCGAGAGCTGGGGCCTGCTGCACGTCATCTACCCCAGCCCCGGCTTCCTGACTGAGAAGGTGACGATCTTCGAGGCGACCGGCCTCTCGCCGGCGAAGGGCGATCGCGACGACGACGAGGAGATCGAGATCGTCCGCCTGCCGCTGGCCGAGATCGAGCGGGCGCTACCGGAGATCCGCGACGCGACGACGGTGATCGCCCTGCTGCGACTGAAGGAGCGGCTTCAGGGGTAGAAGGGGCCTTCTGTTCCTCTTCTTCTCCAACAACCTCGGCTGCGCCGGCTCACTGCTCGTCTCGGCCGTGGTCACCCTGATCCTGCTGCTGCTCTTCGGCGTGATCGAACTCGGATAGGCGAAAGACGTCGGCCAGGCTCGTCCCCAGGCCGGCGGCGATGCGGCGCAGGGTTCCCCAGCGGGCCTCGATCGCGCCGGCCTCGATCCGGCTCAGCTCCGCGATCGGCATCTCCGCTCGCTCGGCCAGCTCTTCCTGGGTCAAGCCGGCTTCCTTGCGCAGCTGCCGGATTGCCCGGCCCAGGGCGACGTTCTGTGGTTCTCGGGACTCTCCCACTCGCCATGGGACGGTACACGCGCGGATGGCGTCGCAGCGTCAGCGGTGGGGATGCTGCCGGACCTGGCGGTCGCGGTCGGCGATCTCCCGCAGGCGGCGCTGCGACTCGGCTGCGTTGGCGATGGTGAAGCTTGCGAGGAATCTCATGGTTGCCTCCTTTGGAGAGTGCGACACTGGCTAAATCGATTTGCCAGTGTCTCCAACACTAGCTAAAATTAATAGCTGGTGTCAACCCCAATCGACAAAGCCGCCCTGGCTCCCGATGCCGAGCTGATCGTCGAGTTCGTCAACACCCGCGACGTCGAGGAGGAGACCGACTCGATCGCCGAGCCGGCCGCCCTGGAAGCCTGGATCGCCGAGAGGACGGGGGAGCCCGCGGGCAGCCTCGGGCCGGATGACGTCAGCCGAATCCAGTCGCTGCGCGAGTCGCTGCGCTCGCTGCTGCGGGGAAACAACGGCGAGGAGATCGCCGCCGCCGAGCTGACGCCCCTGCGCGAAGCAGCCGAGCGCACCCGGATCCGGACCGCGTTCTCAGCCGACGGCGAGCTCGAGCTCGTCCCCGCCCGCTCCGGTCTCAGCGGCTTCGAGGCCCGCCTGCTGATGGCCGTGGAGCACCTTCAGTGCCACGGCGCCTGGCCGCGCCTCAAGGCCTGCACCGAGGACTCCTGCCAGTGGGCCTTCTTCGACACCACCCGCAACCGCTCCCGCACCTGGTGCTCGATGGACGTCTGCGGCAACCGCGAGAAGACGCGCCGCTACCGCGAGCGCAAGGGCACCGGCTCCTGAGCCGAGGCCTCCCCGGTCCCGCGCGCGCTGCCCGGCTTGGTCCGCTCGCAAAGCGCCTCGAACTTGTCGAGCAGCGCTTCCAGCCTGGACAGCGCAGGGCCCTCGCGGCCGAGCGGCTGCTGGTGGGCGGCGCCGGAGATCTCGCGCATCGCGACGTCGATCTCCTCGGCGAGCTCGGGGGTCCAGCGGACGCCGTGCAGTTTCTGCACCCGGATCGGCAGCGACTGGCGCTCGACGACGCTGTTCAGCAGGTAGACCTCGATCAGCCGCTCGTAGCCCTTGCGCAGGTCGAGCAGCCACTGCTGCGCCCGCCGCTCGTAGCGTGAGTCGCGCCCCTTGTAGAGACCGCGCAGCTCGTGGCTCAGCTCGTGCCGCAGCGCCTTCAGCCGCTGCATCGGCGAGCGCGCCTCCCAGGGCAGGCTGTCGCTGACGACGCCGACCCGCCCGTCGAGGCGGGTCAGCGCCTGCGAGTGGGCCTCGAGGCCGAGCTCCTCGGCCTTCTCGACCAGGTAGGCGACGAAGACGAGGTCGTGGGTGAGGACGACGACCTGGCGCTCGCGGGCTTCCTCCACCAGCCGCGCCGCCAGGTGGTCGCGGCGCTGGTGGTCGAGCGAGGAGATCGGGTCGTCGAGGACGATCGCGCTGCGCTCGTTGCTGACCTGCAGCTCGGCGAGGAAGAAGGCGGTCGCCAGCGCCGTCTGCTCGCCGGTGCTGAGCACCTTTGCGACCCGCTCCCGGCCCTCGCTGCGCAGCTTGAAGCGGACCGCCGGCCTGCCCTTGCTGGCCGAGGCGGAGAGCTCGACGCGGTCGGCGATCGGGTCCAGCTCCTCGACCTCTTCGGCCAGCGCCTCCTGCAGCCGTCCGGTGATCGCCAGCCTGCTCAGCTCGCCGATCCGCTGCGAGATCCGCCGGGTCGAGAGCTGCGCCCGCGCCTCCTCCCAGGCGGCGATCTCGTCCACCGCCCGCAGGTGCTCGATCAGGTCGTCGAGGTGCTCTTCGACCTCGCGGCGGGAGCGCAGCTCGCCCAGCCGACGCTCGATCCGGTCGCGCTCCTCCTGGTCGCGCAGCACCGCGAACCCTTCGGCTTCGGCGACCTGGACGGCGACGTAGTCGCGCAGCGGGCCCAGCTCCAGCCTGCGGCCGGGGTGCGGCTCGGTCTTCCCGGTGGCGATCCCGAGCCGGTCGGCGAGCGCCTCCAGCGCCGCGTCCGCTGTCGGCTGCAGCCGCTCTCCGGCCGCGGCGATCGCCAGCTCCGCCGCGTGGAGGACCCGGCCCAGGTCTGGCAGCCCTTCGAGCCGCTCGGTCAGCACCCGGTCGACGAGGCGGACCTGGTCGCGCAGCTCGCCGGAGACGAACGCCTCGAAGCGGTGCATCCGCTCGTGCGCCTCGGAGCCGAGCGGCTGCTGGCAGGTGGGGCAGGTCGCGCCCTCGCCCTCGTCCGGGAAATCGCCGCCGCCGGCTTCGACGAAGCGCCGCGCCGCCTCCCACATCTCCCGCCAGGCCTCGCCGCCGGTCCCCGGCTGCGGCTGGTCGGCGAAGGCCTCGGCGGCGAGCTGGTCGACGGCGGCGGTAGCCCGCGCCAGCCGCTCGCGCAGCGCGGCGATCTCCGCCAGCGCCTCGTCGTCGAGGCGGTCCCAGGCGCTCTGCAGATCGGTGACCAGCTTCCTCACCGCGGCCGCCCGCTTGCGCGCCGCCCGCTCCAGCTCCTCGCTGCGGTCGGCGGCGATCGTCGCCTCGGCCCGCTCCAGCTCGGCCAGCTCCTCCAGCTCCGCCTCGTCGAGGCGGGCGAACGCCCGCGCCTCCTCCTCGCTCATCTCCCCCGGCAGCGGCGGCATCGCCTCGCGCCGAGCGGCGATCCGCGCCGCCAGCTCCGCGGCCAGCTCGTCCTGCGCCGTCGCCATCTCCTTCAGCAGGCGCAGCGGCCGCGGCGTGTGCTCGATCGCGTTCGACTTCGAGACGTGGACGTCGGCGCAGCTGGCGTCGAAGGCGGTCATCGCCGAGAGGATCCGCGGCGCCTCCGCGTTCAGGTCGACCTCCAGCAGCCGCTCCTCGCCGTCCACCGAAAGAACGAACTCGGCCGTCTGCGGCGCCTCGGCCTTGCCGGGGTCGAAGACGTCGTGCAGCACCTCGCCGACTTCGGCCGCCCGGCAGACCCGGCGGCAGAGGCGGCCGTAGCCGCTCTTGCCGGCCCCGTTCTCGCCGAAGACGACGTTCAGCCCCGGCCCGAAGCGCAGCTCCTGGTCGCCGGCCAGGCGGTTGACGTTGCGCAGGTTGCGGATCGCCCGCAGCTCGACCGTCCCGTGCTCGGCCTCGTCGGCCGGCAGGTTCGCCAGCTCCAGCGGCGGCAGCTCCGGCGCGTCCCGCTCGCCGCACAGCGCGGCGAGCACCTGCGCCCGCCCCGCCTCGTCGAGCGGGCCGTCGCAGAGCTTGCGCATCAGGCCGCGCTGCCAGCCCGGCAGCCCCTGCGACCAGTTGAAGATCCTCCTTTGCAGCAAGGCGTCCTGGTCGGTCACCCAGGAAGCTTCTCAGACTCCGTCACTCCGCTCCGGGGGAGCGGGCTCGAAGGAGACGAGGTGGACGCGGGCAGGGAAACCCTCGCCCGGATCCCCCTTTTCAGCGAGCCGCTTCTCGACCCGCTGCTGGATCGCCAAGCACTCGTCGAGGGAAACGGTCAGGGCGTCGTGGAGTTCCCGCCAGCCCTCCTCGTCGACCCACAACGGCAGCCTCACGAGGAAGCGCTCGGGGTGGGCGTCGAAGCTGCCAGCCGAGATCGCGTCCTCGATCTCTTCCCGGGTCGCCAGGGTGATTTCCCGCGAGGCCGCTTCCCGCTCCGCCTGCTCGAGTCTCTCCCACTCCTCGGTGCCCCACACAGGCCAGCGCGAGCGGTAGATCGTCTCCCCCGCATGCGAGAGCCGTTCGAGTACCCCCGCCTCGATCAGACGCTCGACCTGCGCTTCGATCTCCCCTCGCGGCAGCGAGGTCTTCTCCGCCAGCGCCTCGATGCCGAGCGACTCCTGGCTGATCAAGGTCGTGATCCGCTCGTCGGTCGAGCCGATGACCTGCCGCAGGGTGCCTATTCGGTCAGGCGACTGGCGCCGGTAGCTCTTGCCTTCCGCGGCAGCCGTGGCCTGCTCCGCTCCGAGCGTCGGCGCCAGGGCGATGTAGGTGCAGATCGCGGTCAGGCCGGCGAGCGCCCCCGGCCCCGCCTCCGACATCCGCCGCCGCGCCAGCCAGAGCACGCCGCCGAGCAGCGCCTCCGCGAGGATCCCGCGCGGGATCGGCAGCGCGGTCGGCGCGGTCCGGGCCAGCAGGGTCTCGAGCGGCCGCAGCGCCTCCGCCCGCCGCCGCAGCGCCGGCCCGCCGCCTTCGTAGGCGGCGAAGAGCAGCAGATGGGCCAGGTTGGGACGCGAGGCGAGCAGGCCGAGAAGCGCGGCGAGGGCACCGCGCACGCCCTCCGGCGGGCTCGGCTGGCGTCGGTAGGCGGGAAGCGCCGCCGCCACCGCCTGGGCGCCGGCGCTGTCGATCGCCGCCAGCATCAGCTCCTCGCGGCCGGCGAAATTGGCGTACAGCGTCCGCACCGACATGCCTGCCCGCTTCGCGACCTGCTCCATCGTCGTCTCGGCATAAGCCTGCTCGCTCAGCAGCGCTTCGAAAGCGCGCAGCGCCCGCTCGGCATGGTCGCTTGCTTCCAGCTGCTCCGGTCGGATCTCTGGAGGCCTCGCGGCCGAGCGCAACGGCCGCACCGGCGCTTCGTAGCCGAGCAGCAGGGTTGCCAGCTGGTCGGCCGCCGCCGGCAGCTGCCCCTCGCGGTTCTCGATCAGCCGCGCCCGGAAGGTCTCGAAGACGGCGCCGATCGCGAAGGTGCCGATCTCGGCGGGGAGGTCGGCCCACCGCTCCGATCCGGAGAGTCGGTCGCGAACGAGACCCTCCATCCTCACCGTCGCCTCGTCCACGATGGCGGCGCCAGGGGGTCCGGCCACGTAGGTCTCGACCAGGCACATCTTCGCGGCGGCGGGCTGGGTGGCGGCGAGCGCCGCCGCGATCCCGAGCCGCCGCTTGGAGTCGACCTCCCACTCCTGTGGCCCGGACGATTCGAGAACCGGCCCGATCGTCGAGCGCGCCAGCGCCCCGATCGCGGCGACGAAACAGGCCTGCTTGTCGGCGAAGAGGTCGTAGAAGCTGCGAAGCGAAACGCCGGAGACCTCGACGAGGTCGGCGACCCGGGTGTTCGCGTACCCCCGCTCGGCGACGCTCGCGACCATCGCCCCGAACAGGCGCTGCCGCTGGCTCTCGGCGACGTCCTCGGATGCCTTCGACGGCCCAGGGGAGAGCATCCCCTCGCGCAGTGCTTCCGAATCCCCCCAGGGCGTAACCACCATCAGTAGGAAAAGCCTATACCCAGGAAAGGCGCTACCAGTTGCAGAAGTTCAACCATTTTGAGCTTGACATGGAAATGCTCTCCTCTCTATCGTTGACGCCACGTCGCGATTGAGTCCGGCCAGGGACGGAATCCTGCGCCCCTCGGCGCGATCGGGGACACAACAGAAGGATCGGGGAATGAATCAAGAGCTGTCCGTCAGGGCCGTGGCTCCAATCGAGCTGCCGCCGGCGCCTGCGCCGCGGCCGCAGGAAGACGCGCTCACGCGCGCGGCGATCGCGGAGATGGTCGAGAAGGGCTACACGGCAACCACGGTGCAGAGCGTGGTCGAGCGCGCCGGCGTCTCGAGGGAGGAGTTCGACCGGCGCTTCGAGAGCCTGGACCAATGCGCCCTGGACAGCTTCGAACGAATCATCGCCAGCTTCAAACGGTGGGTCGGGAGCGCGTTCAACGCCGAGCGCGACTGGCCCTCGGCGCTTCGTGCCGCGGCCTACGCGACGACGGACTGGATGGAGGAGAACCCGGAGGCGACCGCCTTCGGCATGATCGAGGTTCTGAAGATCCCCGGCGAGATGCCGCGGGTCAGGCGCGAAGAGACCTTCGACTTCTGCTCCCGGATGATCGACCGCGGCCGTGAAGCGGCGCCGGATCCGGAGGCGATCCCCGAGCTGGCCCCGACCTTCGCGATCGGCGCGGTCACCCAGCTGCTCACCCACCGGCTGCAGGAAGAAGCCGCAGTCGACCCTCCCGCCGTGGTCCCGGAGATGCTGGTGCGGATCGTCGAGATCTACCTCGGGCCCGAGGCGGCCGAGGCCGAGTGGGCAGCCGAGCGGCCACCGCGTGAGCGGCTGCTCGGCGAGGGATGACGGTGGCGGGGGCGGATCCGCGGGGAACGAACCCACCCCGCCGCACCGCCGGGAGCCGCTCCCAGGGAAAGGAGACGACCGGCCGCGACTATAGCCGACAAAAAACAGCACGTCTACAAAAAGAAGATATCCGTGCGATAGGTTTGCGCCGTGAGCGAGGCGCGGTGGGGCACGGGCGAGGACTGGCCCTTCCTGGCGAGATTGCCCCCGGGGCCCAATCGTCTTCCGCGGGAGCTCGTCCGCGACAACCAGCGACGCCGGATCCTCCTCGGCGCCCTCGACGTCTTCAGCGAACGCGGCTTCGCCGCCGCGACGGTCAAGGACCTGATCAAGGCGGCTCACGTCTCCCGCGCCAGCTTCTACGAGGTCTTCGCCGACAAGGAAGCCTGCATGGCCGCCCTCCAGGAGGAGATCCTCGGCTGGCTCTCCGAGCAGGTGGAGGCCGACGTCGCTGCCTCTCCGGATTGGGCCTCGCGGGTTCGCGTTGCGGTCGTCAGGTCGGTGGAGCTGCTCGGCGACGACCCTCGCCTTCCGGCCGTCTGCGCGGTCGAGGCGCCGGCGATCCACGCCCCCGTCGTTCGTGCCCGCCACGCGCAGCTCGTCGAGCAGCTCTGCGACGGGCTCCGGATCGGTCGCCGCGAGCGGGCCGGCGGCGAGCAGCTGCCGAAGATCCTCGAGCCGGCGCTGGTCAGCGGCGCGATCTACATGATCGGCCGCTCGATCGTCCACCGCCGGGAACCGGAGAGCCGCGAGCTGGGGACCGAGCTCGCGGAGTTGATGCTGCTTCCGTACCTGGGCTAGGCCTTCGCGGCAGCGGTCGCCGCCCGCCGCCGCCCGACGAAGGGGACCAGCACCAGTTCGACCAGCTCGGGCGCAGCCTCCGCCAGCCGCTGCTCGCCATCGCTCACCTTGTCGGCGAGCACGGCCGCGAGGGCGCCCTCGATCGCGTGGCGCTCGACCTCCGTCGGCTGCGAGTAACCCCGTCCCTCGGGCGCGTCCGCCACCAGCGCCTCGACCAGCCGCTCGAGCAGGCGGCGGTTTCGCTCCATCACCGCGCCGCCCGCGGCGGGCGGCGCGACCACCGCGAAGCGCACCAAGTCCGGGTTCTCCTTCAGGAGGTCGAGTAGTGCGGCGACCCTCGCCCGCACCTCTGCGGTCCAGCTCGGCCGCGACGCGGCCGCCTCCGCAACCGCCGCGAGCAGGTGCTCTTCGAGCAGCTCGAAGGTGGCGAGAAAGCACTCCTCCTTGGTCTGGAAGTAGGCGTAGAAGGTGCGCCGCGAGACACCCGCCGCGGCCGAGACGTCGGTCACCGTCGCGTCGCGGAAGCCCTTTTCGGCGACCGCCGCCACCGACCCGGCGATCAGCCGTTCCTGCTGGTTCCGGGTCACGAACTCGCGCGAGAGGCCGTGGCGTCCGGGCGGCAGCCGGTGCAGCTTCCTACCTTCTCCCTCGCCGTCGCCCCTCGCCACGCGGCGAGGTTATAGGGATCGGGTCCCGGCTGTTTCTATTTGGACGCCGCGTGTTCATCATCCGCAGCGCGCAGCAGTCCCTCGGCGCGTGCAGGGCCCAGATACGGCTCCAGCACCACCTTGGCGATTTGCGGATGGAGTTCGTCGGGGTCGTCGATTCCGCCTCTCGCGAGGCGGGTCTGGAACAGCCAGACGAGCCCGCTCGCAGTCGAGTCCTCGAAGTTCGCGGGCAGCCGCTCGCCGAGCATTCCCTCCTCGCGCCCCCGCCGCAGGAAGGCCGCCGCCTCGCGCACGGTCGCGACGTAGCGGCGCAGCGCCTCGGCCCCGCCGGTCTGCGCCTCGAGCACGACGACTTTCGCGGCCAGCGGGCGCTCGGCGGCGAACTCGACCAGGGCCCGGGTGCCGACGATCGCCTGCGTCGCCCAGTCGGCGCCGGCCGGCAGCTCCGCCCGCATCCGCTGCAGGGCCAGCTCGACGACCCGCTCGTAGACCTGGACGAAGCAGTCTTCCTTGCCCTCGAAGAACTTGTAGAAGCCGCCCATGCTGATCTTCGCGCCGGCGATCAGGTTCTCCACGGTCGCCGCCTGGTACCCGCGCTTTGCGAAGACGTCGGTGAGGGCGGCGAGGACCTGCCGGCGCCGCTCATCTTCCCGGGCAGCCTGGGAGATCCGCCCTTCCTGGACGGACCCGCTGGAGAGTGCCGGAGGGAGCTGAGTCACGGGCCGAGGATACCTCCGAGCCCCGAACATTCCGATACCGAAAATTTTGGCACGACTATTTTCTTTGTAGACGCTCGATCTCAGATCATGTATGGTCACCCTGTCCACCAGGGGGGTGGGCAGGGACACGCACCAAGAGGAGGCGCCCTGAACAGGGCCGGGGGGCAACGACCTTCCGGGACAGGGCGCCGCTACCAAGGAGAGACAATCAGGTGAGAGCTTTCGCGCAGGCACCGTCCGCTGGATCGACCACGCGTGGGAACGACAGCACGTTCTCGTTCGGCGTTCTCGCGGCGATGCTCGTCTGCGCGGCGGCTTTCCTGGGGATTGGTGCGCCCGCGGCCAGCGCCGCGCCGAGCGCCAGCCCGGGATGGAACGTCCGTGCCTCGTTCGCTTCGAATCCCGGCCCCGTCCATGAACCTGTCCAGAACAGCATTGCGGTCGATTCGAACGGGAACATCTTGGTGGCCAACCGTGGACAGTCCCGCTTCGACATTTACGCCCCCGACCCGGTCACCGGTGGCAACCTGCTCACCGAAGCGGGTGTGGCTCTGGCGGCTGTCCGGAATATCGCGGTAGACCCCGGCGATGACACCGTGTATGT
>Ga0247765_1001365_pt1 | contig 12025 bp, 5 predicted proteins | sample UWRJL106311C6_FD_179949 | JGI IMG/M metagenome (GOLD analysis project Ga0247765, IMG submission 179949) | Plant litter microbial communities from Arlington Agricultural Research Station in Wisconsin, United States - UWRJ-L106-311C-6 | ecosystem: Environmental > Terrestrial > Plant litter >... | reverse complement strand
CCGTAGTTGTGGTGACTGCACTTTGCCATAGTGCAGTCGGCAGCACTCCCAGGGTAGTAGATCAACTAGGCTACAGCACCCAAGGGTGCTGTAGCTACAGGGCAACTGGGCTGTAATTTCAACAAGTTTAAACCTTATACTAATACTATTAAGGGTAAGCCTTAATATAATATTATTATATTAAAAAAGTGCTTTTGTATTCCAACCTTCCCCGTTAATATTATTAATAGCTACCACCTTTACAATTTAGGGGGTATACTTATTAAAAACAAGCTTTATAACACCTTCAGGAAATTTATTACCCTATTAAACTTCAAGGGTTCAGGCTTTTATATCCGGTTATAAGGGTTATAACCCCTTAAAACTAATTATATTTAATAAAACTATAAAAGCATCTAGCACTACCACCTATCCGGAAATTAACTTAAAATACCTATTATAATATTATTTACTATAAAGGGGGTAACCCTTTTTTTAGTATATTACAACAAGGCCCAGAGGGGTCCTTTAACGGTAATAATCAAAGCGACTAGGCTTTAATACGTTTATTTAGGCTATATAAGGCTAAACCTTTTAAAAAAAACCGCCCTAATTACTAAAAGGATACCCAATTTTAGTAATATACACCTTAAATATATAACCTATAAAAACTATAATACCGCTAAATTACTATGCCAACTTTCCTCCAAAACTATTATTAACCCTCCTAACACACTAAGGCGGATAAAGGGGGATATATTCGTAATCCGCCCTATACCCCTAAACAACAAACCCTATAGATTTATTTTAGTAAATTAAAAAACCCGTTTTAAAATTATTAGGCTTATAAAATCTAAAAATAAAATTATTATAAAAGCAAAGGCTGCTATAAAGAAAATTAACAATACCTTTAAACAATACCCAATATACCTATACTACAATAAAGGTAAGGAAATCAATAGGCTTAGGCCTTATTTACGTAAAAAGGGTATTATTTTCTCAAAATCTAGCCCCTACGCATATAATTAAAACAACCTAGTTAAACGTACTATACGGGTAGTTTTAAAACGCCTTAAAATTATAATAATTATATTAAAACTTTCATTTTCCCTATAAAAATACATTATAAACCCTATAATTAAACTAGTTAATAAAATAGTAAATATTACTAAAAAACTTACCCCATACCAACTTTTCCTCAATAAACTAATACCTTTACAAACCTTTTATATCCCCAACCTTTTTAATTACAAGGCTATAAGTACTAATTATATAATATTAGTCCCCTTTAAAAAACGTATTTAATCCCAAAAACTTACCCCCAAAGGCGTTTAAAATAAGTTACTAATTATATTAAGTACCTAAATTTACCTAATTTAATTCAGCCAACGAAAAATTATTCAAACCAGCTTTATTAAATTATATAAAAACCCTTTTACCCACTTATTAAGGCCTTGGGGCTTAACTAACGCCTTAAACCTCCCAAATACTACTAAAAATACAAAAAACCAATACCCAAACTATAATAACTCTCCCCCCAAGGCGCCTACTAAATTTACCCTACTAATAATACTATTACGTAAACTAATTTAATTACTTATTGTTGAAATTACAGCCCAGTTGCCCTGTAGCTACAGCACCTTTGGGTGCTGTAGCCTAGTTGATCTTCTGCCCTGGGAGTGCTGCTGACTGCACTATGGTAAAGTGCAGTCACCACAACCACAAGGAGTTGGTATTGTAGTTCAGGGGGGCTGCCAAGCCCCCTGGACCTACTGGAACCCACTAAAACTGACGGGGAGTTTCGGGGACCCACTACCTGTAGGCTTGGCCTACAGGGGTAGATCTACCACTACTATTACGTCAGCTAACTCATTACCCTGGAATCCTTTGGATTCTAGCGCCAACGTAAGCACTTTTCCCTCTGTAGTATAGGCTTTCCTTTTATATTTTAGGGCCCTCACCCCCTATAAAATTAACCCACACCCACTAAGGGCCCTATAAAGAACCATCTCCCCTCTTGTATTTCTAGTATCTAATTCTTTTCCTTTCTTCTACCTTAAGCAAAATAGTTTATATATAGCCTCAGGGCAACCTTTTAACCTTCGTAATCTCTATGCAAAACCCACTGTAATCACCCTGTTACAGGGCATAGACCCCTATATCTCTACTTATTACAGCAGGTTGGTCTACTGATCTTAGCTTCCTTTAACCCCGTCCCGGGCAGTCATCGTACCACCAAAGCCTTCCGCTACGCCCGTTACAGGGGACTCACCCCCTGTAACCTCCTATACTGGACCTCACTGAGACCAGTCAGGCCACACAATTTAACACTTATAACGATTTTTAAACCCTTTAAATCCCCTATAAGTAATAAACTCAGGTTTATTATAATAAAAATCCCAATCCCATAGGCTACTAAAACCTAGTAAAAGGAATTTAAATAAATAAAAGTTAAGCTTATAAATACTATAGTAGATTTAATTAACTACTTTATTAATAAAGCTACTAAATAAACCAAATTTAGTAGCTATTATAACCCCCTTAAACCTACTAAAAACTCGGAACCTAAATCATTTAAACAAATCCTAAGGCACCCCTTAAAGGACTAATAATTAGTAATATATTTTAAAAAGATATAATAATTATTAATTATTAAAACCTTTTATTTTGTTAAATAATCTAAGGCCAAAAAACTACTTATTACTACTAAATTAATTACCAAACTTAAAAAAAATACTTAGAGCAGGGTTACTAAGTTCAAGGTCCGGTAAATAATTAAAAGATTTTAATAAGCCCCTAAAATCGATTTTAGGAAAACTTTTACAATTACTATAATACTGTTAACCTAATAAATTATACTAATACTAATTACTATTAAAAATTAGAAAATTAAATAAGTAGATTTTATAAAAGCCTTTCTAAATAATAAATTAAATATAAAGTTTTATATTAAGGTCCCTAAAGGCTTATACGAATTTAATTTTAATAATCTTAAGATACTAAACTTTTTAGAGTAATATAATTAAAACCCCTTTAAAAATTAAATTATATTACTAGGTAAGGGATTCTACAACTTAAAGCAAACCTTATACTTTTAGTAATAAAAGGTTACGAAGTTACTAAAAGCGCTAAATTATAGCCCTTTTACTAGTAACGTAACTACCCATTACAATACAATTTACAAAATTATAATAATCACCTATATTAATAACTATCTCCTTATTAAACCCTTTATAATTAAAATTAAGGTACTAAAGGTCCAACTTAATCAAGCACACGATATAAAAAACTTAGGCCCTACTTGTTACTTCCTAAGGGTTAAGATCCACCGCGACAAGGCACGCCACCTTTTATAGGTTAACTAAAAGGCCTATATTAAATAAATGATTCAGTACTTTAAATTTAACTACAACAAACCAACTACCCCTCTCTCTCTAGGATTTACAAAACCTAACTTTTCTTCCAAGCTCTTAAATACTACTAAAATCCAATTATTTCAGCAACTTATTAATATTACTATATACACTATAATTTAAATTAAACTAAATATAACATTTACAATATATTAACTTTCCCGCTAATTATAGCAACCTACTATTACCCACCTTAAAGCAGCAAAAAAGCTCCTTAACTACCTATTCTCCAACGTAAACCAAAGTATTTATTTTAACACCTCTACTAATCTTACCCCTATAAAATATACTAATAGCGATTTCACAAAGTATAAAATTACTATAAAATCAACTTACAATTATTTATTTACAATAAGTAAAGGACCAATCAGCTAAAAGTTAAAAAAATCGTTTATAATAACCTATTCAACTTTAGAAACTAAATTTACAAAATTTATAAAAGGTAATAAAAAAGTAATTTAACTTCGGAAACTATTCTTTAAACTAAAACACCCTATACAGGAACCCATTCTACTAATAAAAAATAATAAGGGCGCTATAAATATAATATATAACCTAAAGCATTATAACCGCACAAAACACACCCTTCTAAAATACCAAAAAGTAAAAAAAAACGTTATAAAAAGCAACATCACTATAACGTACGTACCTACAAGAAAGATACCAGCAAATAAATTAACTAAAACCCTAACCCCAGCTAAATATAAACAATTCCTCAAATTATTAAACCTTTCTAAACCCTATAAATTTCAAAAAAGGTCTATCGCAAACTAAAAAACGTATCAAAGCTCAAAACTATAAAAGGGGTATTAAAATTACAACCCAATTACCCTATAACTACAACACCCTTAGGTACTATAGCCTAATTAATCTTCTACCCTAAAAATACTACTAACTACACTATAATAAAGTACAATCACCACAACCACAAAAAATTAATATTATAATTCAGGGAGACTACCAAACCCCCTAAACCCACTAAAACCCACTAAAACCAACGGGAAATTCCAAGGACCCACCACCTATAGGCTTAGCCTACAAGAGTAAATCCACCACCACTATTACATCAACCAACTCATTACCCTAAAATCCTTTAAATTCCAACGCCAACGTAAACACTTTTCCCTCTATAATATAAACTTTCCTTTTATATTTTAAAACCCTCACCCCTTATAAAATTAACCCACACCCACTAAAAGCCCTATAAAACACCATCTCCCCTCCTATATTTCTAATATCTAATTCTTTTCCTTTCTTCTATCTTAAGCAAAATAATTTATATATAGCCTCAGGGCAACCTTTTAACCTTCATAATCCCTATACAAAGCCCACTATAATCACCCTATTACAGGGCATAAACCCCTATATCTCTACTTATTACAGCAGGTTAGTCTACTGATCTTAGCTTCCTTTAACCCCGTCCCAAGCAATCATCATACTCCCAAAGCCTTCCGCTACGCCCGTTACAAGGGACTCACTCCCTGTAACCTCCTATACTAGACCTCACTAAAACCAGTCAGGCCACACAATTCAACAAAACCCAAACGCTAACTCTTATATTAATAAGCAAATTATTAATTACTAAAAACTATATTTTAATAAGGTAATTTAAAAGTTTGAGAAAAAAATAATAATATAAACGCCTAATACTCTACCTTATTTAACGGGACACCTTATAGCTTTTAAATCTAGGAGATCCATACACAGGTATACTTAAAATCTATCTTTAAATAATTTAATATAAATAAAATCCAACGCAACCTGGTTAGTAGAGTTATACCCTAGTAGGCTATAAATAATAAAGTAGAATATTCATATATTCTAATAAGGGTTTATAAACTTTATAACTATTATAAAAATATATAAATTTAAAAAAGGGTACGTAAATTATAACTATTACTCTCCAAGCCCCCTATAAAACTAATTATATAACGGTTTTACATTATAAAACTAAGGGGCTAGAGGGAATATAAACGAATATAGTACCAGGGTAATTATAAATCTTTTAAATTATAAAAAGGGGATTTCTTTCAAATATTAACATATAGGAATTCATAAATATATTACTAAAAATCAAGAATACGGATCATTATATATCCACTTTACTATTATATTTTTAATAATATATTCAACCCTATTAGGTAAATAGGTTCATTATTACTTTATTTTATTTATATTTCCCAATTTTGATTTTAAATAATTTTATTATTAATAAATAATAAGCTTTCCCCCTTAGCTGTACCTCCTAAAGACAATACCTTACTTCATCCGTCGCGTACCACTATTAAAACTAACAGTACTAAGTTCCAGCTTAACCTTAAAAATACCTTTACACCCAATTTCAGTACGGAGGATATATATATCGTACCTAATAATAAATTCGCCTTTAACCCCGGATAACTTTCCAAGCTCCTTAACCCAAAAAACCTCGCCGCCTTTTACGATCTTAGCGGCCTAACCAGCCTTAAAAAGGGCCTTAAGACAAATTATAATACGGGTTTAAATTTTAATAAAATAATCGTTAATAACGCTATTACCTTTAAGGATATTACGCCTAAGGGTACCCCAAAATACAGTACTAATAGTAATACGGAACCCGTTCCCAATAAGAGCAACCCAGCTACACTACCACCCCCTTTAAAATACCTTACCAATATACTATATACTAATAAAAGGTATACCTTTAGGGAAAATATATTACCCAAGAAAAAGAGCAAGACGCTTTTAAAGTTAGCTTAGATTACGTATAGTAATAAAATCTTGATTCTACTTACCGTAGCGGTGGTTATTTCGCTTATACTGGGTATTTACTAAATTATTAGTATTTTTTATATAAATAGAACTATAAAGCTTAAATAGGTTGAGGGTATAGTTATTATCGTCGCTATTATTATTATTATTATAATAGGTATACTTAACGATTAGTAGATAGAGCGCCACTTTAATAAGTTAAACCAGAAGTATAATAACCGTACTACTAAAGTACAATCACTTAACAAAAGTGTTGTTGCTTTTCCAAAATTTGACGCTATTATGTAATCAAGCGAAATTAAATACAAAATAAAATTTTATATTTTCAGGAAATTTATACATAATACTTAAATAACTATAGTTTTAGAAACTTGCATTCGATTACGTAATACTATAATATAGCATCGGTAATTAATATTTTACTAATAAAAATTAGTTTCAAAAATCAAACGAATTATTAAACTATTTTTTATTCTGTGAGGAAAAATTATCTAATGGCGAGAAAAATGTATAATATCGTTTTACTATTTTTATTATCAAAATAATTTTATCGTGCTCATTACGTAATGTTGAGGTAGGGTTTTTTAACTTGGCAAGTGGTGAGTTTTGGTGTAAAAGTGGGGTGTGCAACAAGACTTTTGTGATGTGGCTTTGATTTACTTTAGTAAGTCTATTAAGATTTCCGTCTTTGATATTAACGTTAGCGATATAATATACCTGAACCCTGGCGACCTAATACTTATAAATAGCATCTTTATCTCCGGATACGTAATTAAATACGACGAATTATCTACTACGGGTAAATCCGATCTGCTAAAGAAGGTTCTAGCTAATAAAGTATTTACTATTTTATAAGAGATCGCTAAAGGAGGTAAGTTATTAATAGATCCCAAGAAGCTTGATTTCTTTATTATATCTAAAAGTAAAATTAACAAGGGTATAGGGACGTTTTTGGTTATAATAGTTAATATTAACTCTAGTTATAACCGTATTACCATAGTTATATAAATTAAAAAGGAGGATACCCTATTATAAAAAAAGCTTAATAGCCTTACGGATTAAATTACCAAGCTTGGCGGTAATACCGCGCTATTACTTTTCGTTATTTTACTTATTAAATTCTATACTAGGTGTCACGGCACCAAAGGAGGCAATGCGTAAACACCACAAAAAGTGGAACGTTGTGCAGTCAGGGCACTGCACCGTAGTCCTTCTACATCTAGCTGCGTAGCCACAGGCAGGCAGCATCACGGTGCCGTGACACTAGCCTTCCGAATAATAATAATACTTTGAACGATAAGAGCCAGATATTCTTATAATTCTTTATTACCTTAATTATAATTATTATTATCGTTATTTTGGAAGGCTTACCCCTTATTATAACGCTAATGTTAGCGTTTACTATAACTTATATAATAAAAGATAATAATTTGGTTCGCGTTCTTAAAGCCTATGAAATAATAGGTAATACAATTACAATATACTCTAATAAAATTAATATATTTATATAAAATAAGATAACTATAATAGCTATGATTTTCGGTAAAAGTATTAATTTCAGTAAAATTAATATATTATTAAAGAAATTAAAGGAAAAGTTTAAGGTTGAGAATACTATTTCGAATATTCCCCTTATTAAGTTTATAAAGAATCTGGGCCCCGTTTTTAAAAAACTGCTTATTTAATTTAATACCGTTAATTTAACTACTTTTAAGGGAAAGGTAGATGGAGAATAGATTTTTATTGGCTCCAAAACCGAGGTAACTTTATTAACCCTTTGCTGAGATTATTTTGGCGTAGTGCTAATATAGGAAAAGCGATCTAACGCTAATATTATCTAAGTAATACTATTTAATTCCACCGTTAAATATATGGTAATAATTGTTAAGTTTCCAAATAGAAAGTTCCGAATATACGTTAAGGGTATTTCCGAAATTCTCCTTACCAACTATACCAAAGCTATTATAAACCCTAAAAGAGAGGAGCTGGCTATTACGGAGCTTAGCGAAATTAATTAAAAAATACTATCCGAAACTATTACCTTTTATACTAATCAAACGTTACGTACTATTAGCTTTTCCTATTAAGATTTCGAATACTAGCTGCCTAAGGAATTAGAGGATGTAAAGGAGCTTATAATTAAGGAATTTAATAAAATTCACCAGAATATGATGTTCGTTACTATTTATAATATTAAGGACCCGCTTCAACTAATTATTATTTAGGTTATAAAGAATTGCTACTATACCGGCATCTTTATCCGTATAGTTACTAGCGATAATATTTTTACCAGTAAGGCTATAGCAAAGGAGTACAGCATTTATATACCGGATACTAGTAATACCGTTATAAAAGGCCCAGTTTTCCGCTGCAAATAGGAGGAGGAATTTAAAAAATTAATAACGTGCATGATAAGCGAGTGAGCATTCTAAGCGAGTGAGCACTTTTCCACTGCTCTATCACATCTATCCTTAATTATATAACCACAACACTAGGAAATAACAATAACTGAATTGGAAATAGATGAATCAGATGATTCTGCAGCCTCCTTACATATACGTACATTATAACCAGGCTTGCCGCATACGCCACAACACTAAATCTTCGTACGAGACCCCCCTACACCACCACGATTTTAACGTTCTTCCTAAGCCAGCTGCTCACCCACAGCCTTACCATCCAGTAGATCCCGTACATCTTGTACAGTAAGTAACCCTCCAAGCCGTATACGTATTTTTTTAGCTCTCCGTCGCTTGCTAAGTCCCTCATTAGCCTTACATAGTACTAAGACCTCCACGCGTAAAAGAGCCACCTCGTACATTACAACCATCGTACCCTTCGCTAATCGGTTTACAGCAGTTAACATCAAAGTTAGAAAGCTACTTTAGTAGTTGGATATCCGAATTTTAATAAATTCTAATTGTAAAGTAGCTTCTCGAGGGTTATAGGGTATTTGGGAGAGCCAAAGTAATACTATACCTGGCCTTAAAGTTGGGGGTATTAAAGTCCGAATATATATATCTAGCTTAAATATCACCCTCTCTGGGTCGTACGGTATAAAGCCGGCTCCGGCAAACCCCCCTTGGATATTATTTTCTGTAATAAAAGCAAAAAACGCCTCCCTAAACGCATAGAGAAATTCCAACTTGCTAATATATATAATATTCATCCGCATCAACTGCTCAATTTAGCGGCTATACACCTTCTTCAAAGGCGCAAAACAACCAACATCTAATAGCTAAAGTAAGTACGAGAAATAGGGAGGTATATAAAGTATAATAATGTTGTACTCCTAGCAGTAGGTCTCGAATTCTTCGGAGTAATGGCTATCATAGCCGTCAAGAACTAATAACCGGTATTTGCCCTTTATACGAGATACTATATAAAAATCGAAGTACCAAATCCAATCCATACCTTTCTCATTAGTAATCCAGCCATTATCGGTTAATACAATACGCCAGGTCTCCGGGAGGTCGCACTCTTCATACCAGTTAGCGAAATGGTACTGCCCGACTAAGATAATGAATAGTGGGATGGCCCAACCTAAGGCGTTCACCCCTTGGATAACTGTTACCCACTTTCGATTACCAGGCTAGGCCTATTTAGCCCTACTGCTACGGCCATCCGAGGTAGTAACTACCATAATAGCGATAATAATGCCCATTATAAAACCGGTCTCGTCAAAGTTATATAAATCGTCGTCGAGGATACCGTACTTAACCTTAACGTTATATACAAGGGCAAACCACTCGCGAATAACCTTTAGATCTTCGCATTTGGCCCTCTAGTAGTCGTATTTACGTATAAAACGCGTCCGAAGTTCTAATTAGCGCTTAACGAAGTTATAAGCCCATCGTATACCAACAGGGGGCGCGTCGCGTTCGCGTAGCAATCAGTTAGCCATATCTTCCACGTAACAAAGCCGGGGATGGAATACACGTATACATAGCTTAATTATGTATTAAATAATCGTTTTCTCCTCCAAATTTGTAAGTTTGCGCGAATTGGCTGGTATATCGCATCGTACAGGTTTACCGTCGCGTCGTCGCGTCAAAATCATACGGTCAACTCCGTAGATCTTTACAGCAGTATTAACCTTAAGTATTGCATCTCTTTCAAAAGCTTTAAGGGCCAAAACTATCATATCTTCTTTTGAAGTAGAGGGCATGTTGGGTGGTGGAGAAAACTGAAGTCAATTCGAGGGGTGGTGTTGTTGGTGGAAAAGTGCTCACTCGCTTAGAATGCTCACTCGCTTATCATGCACGTTACCCAAACTTCAAATACTTACTTATTTAAATTCCAAGGATAAGCGTATTTTAATTTATATTTTAAAAAACCTTAAAGAAATTATTATTATTACTAGTAATAGTACTAACGATACTCCAACCCTTAAGATAACCGATATTAATTTTACTATAAGTATTACAGAAACTAAGGTTATTAATAAGGTGTTAATTTGTGCAACCTGACTGGTCTCAGTGAGGTCCAGTACAGGGGGTTACAGGGGGCAAGTCCCCTGTAACGAGCGTAGCGGAAGACTTTGGGGGTACGATGACTGCTTGGGACGGGGTCAAAGGAAGCTAAGATCAGCAGATTAACCTGCTGTAACAAGCAGTAATACAGGGGTCTATGCCCTGTAATAGAGTGACTATAGTGGGCTTTGCATAGTGGTCACAAAGGTTAGAAGGTTGCCAGAAGGTTATATATAAACTATTTTGCTTAAGGTAGAAGAAAGGAAAAGAATTAGACGCCAGAGGTATAGGAGGGGAGATGATTCTTTATAGGGCCCTTAGCGGGTGTGGGTTAATTTTATAGGGGGTGAGGGCCCTAAAATACAAAAGGAAAGCTTATACTACAGAAGAAAAGGTGCTTACGTTGGTACTGGAATTTAAGGGATTCCAGGGTAACGAGTTGGCTGGGCTGACGTAATAACGGTACTGGGTCTACCCCTGTAGGCCAAGCCTATAGGTGGTGGGTTTACGGAATACCTCGTCGATTCTAGTGGGTTCCAGTGGGTTCAGGGGGCTTGGTAGCCCCCCTGAACCACAACACCAACTCCCCGCGGTTGTGGTGGCTGCACTTTGCCACAGTGCAGTCGGCAGCACTCCCAGGGCAGTAGATTAACTAAGCTACAGCACCCTAGGGTGCTGTAGCTACAGGGCAACTGGGCTGTAATTTCAACATAAGGCTATTATTATTATTTTAATAAATAATAATTTCGCTTCTATTATAAAAGGTATTAATTAGGGATACGTTATAAATAACGCTATTAAGAAATCCCTGTAGGTAAGTGGATTTCCGGGAAAAAAGGGCTTTAATTATTTGGTTTGCTAATTTTTAGGATAATTCCAATTAATATTATTATTATTAATCTTACACCATAGAGGACTTCCAATCCTCACTCTAATAGGCAAGCAGTCCCTTTATCTATCTATTTAAGCACCGTAAGTGCTTTTATAGTATAGGTATCGGTACAATATCGCACCTAAACCAACTCTACTTCCAGCCTTTTATCTACTAATCTAAATCTTTTTTACTCAAAATATATAATAGGAGGGGAATTATCACAATTTGTAAAAAAAGGAAAATAAAGGTACCCGTATATCGGTTCAAACTCGGACCGTACTTATTCTTTCTTCTTTAGCCCCGGTACCCCAACTATACTATATCATCATTGAAAGGTAGGAAGGAGGCTTTTTCCTTTGTATTTATTACCTCGCTTTCGGTTCGCCCGCAATTCGGACAATAACCTTCTTCCATAAATAATTTACTTCTTTCTCTTTCTGCGGTTTGCCTCACTTTCGGTTCGCTTTCGTTTATACTACGGAAAGGAGGCTATTATAGCATCGGCAGTATATTCGGATAGAAAGAAAGGGAGGAGG
>Ga0247765_1001364_pt1 | contig 12033 bp, 10 predicted proteins | sample UWRJL106311C6_FD_179949 | JGI IMG/M metagenome (GOLD analysis project Ga0247765, IMG submission 179949) | Plant litter microbial communities from Arlington Agricultural Research Station in Wisconsin, United States - UWRJ-L106-311C-6 | ecosystem: Environmental > Terrestrial > Plant litter >... | reverse complement strand
TTTGGGTTTTTTTTTTTTTTTTTTTTATCAGTCGCTTGCCAGGGTGTTTCAATGCAGCCCGCTTTTTTCGTGCAACTGATTGGTAGGCAGCAGCTGCTGCTCAGCTCGAGCATGGGTGGGGCACGTTGCCAATTTCCCAGTGTCCACACTCGTTTCGTCACAGCACCCTTCATCCTGCCCTAGGCTTTTGAGAATTGGCGGTCACGGCGAACGATGCGAAAGCTAAGGCTCCTGAAGAGGCTGGGCAGGCGTTCGGCGAGTTCGAGCCCTCCCAAAGCGGAACCCTCAGAAGCGAGAGCGGTACATCCACGCTCAGAACGCTATGGTCTCATGCTCCTCGCTGGCAGCCTGGATGCCCGACCAGACGACCCGGGCACCGAGCAGTACCCGGTCGACATCATCGCGGTTCACGGCCTTAACGGAGACGCCTACACGACATGGACACATCAAAACGGGATTCTGTGGCTTCGAGATCTACTCCCAGGCCTCCTCCCCGGTTCCCGGGTTTTTACTTACGGATACCCCTCCCAAGTGGTCTTCAGCACCTCGTTCGCCCGGGTCCAGGGGTATGCCCGCCAGCTTCTTAGCTCGCTGAGAGATTTACAGGAGGATTTAGAGGAGGTACCACGGTCAAATCCTCATCTCAACTCGAAAACCTTCCATATCCCGTGCCCTCTGAGAGCTAATACTTTTGTGTCGCTGCCATAGTGTCCTCGCCCCATCATCTTCATCTGCCACAGCCTCGGTGGCATTGTCTGCAAACAGGTTGGCTGGAACGCCTAGAATTGTCTTGATACGTCGTGCTAACCACCTGTGCACAGGCTCTGGTTTTGGCTCACGAAGATGATTCCACCTACGGTGGAGTGCTTAAATGCGTCACGGGTGTCATCTTCCTCGGGACCCCGCACCGAGGAAGCAGGATTGCGGCCTTGGGAAGCGTGGTGGGGACAATAGTCAATTTGCCTGGCTTGCCAGCAAAAGCCGTGAGAACAGATCTCCTGGACTACCTTAAGCCCGGATCGCGGCACTTGCAGGACCTTGCCATCTCAGTTCGAAATCGGCTAGCGGGCCTCACCGTCGTCTCATTCTACGAGAGTGAGGTGCAGCACCCATTAGCATCCGTGGTAAGCGTTGAGATTGTCACCGCCACCACCAAGTGCCCATCACTGACATGGTGACCAGATCGTTGACCAAGCCTCTGCTGTTTTAAATATACCTGGAGAGGATATCATTTCGCTCCCCGCAAACCATAGAGATCTCTGCCGATTCCCGGGGGAGACTAGCGCTTACAGAGCTGTCTCGGCAGCGGTGCGGAGGATCGCTAAAGCAAGTACGTGGCGGATAACTCCGCCCAAACGCCAGAGCACACATTCTTCACAGAGAGGTTTGTTGCCCAACTCGGGTGCAAAAATACCGAGTTCTAACTTCCCTTGTAGCGTTAGACGGCTCAGAAAAGTCCTGCATGAGGCTGCTCAGCGATTTTGACGTTTCCGACTATCAAGCAATGTTGCCAAAGCCGGCTAGAGGCACGTGTCAATGGATTCTGAGCCATCCGGTGTTCGTCTCCTGGCTTGAGACAGCAGGAAGTGCCCTTCTCTGGCTAACGGGGCATCCGGGCTGCGGCAAGACGGTACTATCCCTCTACCTGGCTAAGCAGCTAGAAACCGACCTTATCTCTCTGCCTTCCAGCAACGTTTGTATTTTCTTCTGCGACGACAAAGTCACCAAACAGAGGGACGCCAAAAATGTCCTGATAGGGCTGATCCTTCAGCTCATTCACCGCCACCCTTCCTTGCTCCGATATGCCAGTAGGGCGTACGAGATGCAAGGCCAAAGCATCCTCAACTCATTTGCGGCCCTATGGAATATCTTCATCAAAACCATTAGGGATCCCAAGTACGGCCCGACATACGTAATAATTGATGGCCTTGACGAGTGCGAAATGAACAGTCGTTTCTTTCTCGTGGAGTCTATCAGGAACGTCCTCCAAAATCCGGAATCCGGAGTAATCGGCAAGACCGATGTCAAATTTTTGCTAACCAGCCGCCCTTTTACAGCACCGGAGCTCGGCTACAGCGCTGCCGAGGGCTTGGAATATCGGATTCTTGTGGACGAAGGCCAGGGCGGCTGTCAAGAAGATGTTCGCACATTTATTCGGCAACGAGTGGGCGAGATATCACAACAGCGCGGTTTTCCTCCAGAGGTACAGGACTTCCTGCAGCAAACCCTAAGTTCCCGGTCGGGTCATACTTTCCTTTGGGTCCATATGGTTCTCTTATCATTGTCAAACAATCCCCTGTCGTCGAAGAAAGACTTGCAAGATGCCATGACGCGGATCCCGACCGAGCTGGAGACAACTTACCTCAGCCTCCTTTCCGCCATTCCGCCCAGCTACGAAAACCTGGCTTCGAAAATGCTCAAGTTGATACTGGCGAGCTCAAGGCATCTGTACTTGAGAGAACTTAACATCGCCTTCACTATCGGTTCTCATCACCGCACGGTCGAGGATGTTGAGTCGGAATGCCAGACTGCCCTACTGCACACCCTTCAGGGCGTTTTGGGACCATTGGTGAAAGTTTCGGACTCCAAAGTCAAATTGGTTCACCAGTCCGTCAAGGAATTCATTCTTCAGAATCCGTGCTCAAGAGGTATATTGGTCCCAGCCGCCCGCGACATTACTGCAGAAAACTGCGCGCTGGCCATCGCTGAGGCCTGTATCGACTACCTCCTACTTGACGACTTTGCCAAGGATCTCTTCAGCTTTCAGCGGTCGCCTACAACCCCAGAGTTCGAAATCTCATCTGTGGGTGACAACTCGCCAGTTTCCTTATCCAGCAAGTTTCTCTGGTATGAGGAACCAGAGGGCCTAAATACGGACATACTTTTCGGGGAACCAGATGCTGCTGCTGAAAATACCCGCCATTATTTAGCCTCGAACCACGCTTTCTATCAGTATTCGGCCTTGAACTGGACCAAGCACTTAGCCGCCTGCGAAACATCCGCTCCCCTCCGGCTCAGAAAGGCGGCAAAGATCTTGCTTGATAAAAGTACACCATCCGGTTCCAATTGGCTCAGATACTACACCACAGAAACCATCACGGAATATCACGACATCCCCGGCAGTCTCTCATCTATCGCCCTCGCAGCATATTTCAACCTTCAGGAAACTCTGACGAACTTCCTCGACCACTCTACCGTCTCCCAGTCAGAGTTTGACTGTGGTTTGTTCTGGGGCGCCGAACAAGGCCACAGCAAGATCGTTGAGTCTCTGATCCGGGCTGGTGCAGACCCTAGCGCACAAGTGTTAGACACGCAGTCCGCACTTGCTGCTGCATCCAAAAACGGCCATTTCAGCTGCGTCGTCGCTTTGCTAGCGTGCTGCCAGACCGATATAAACGTGCGAGGCAAGAATGGGCGGACGGCACTTTCATTTGCCTGCGGTAGCGGATTTATCGAGATTGCCAAGATGCTGCTCAGTCGGCCCGAGTGCATGCTCGATGAACAGGACGATTCTGGTGCGACAGCATTCTTTTGGGCTACTGGGGGAGGCCACTCACCACTTGTCTCGTTGTTAGCATCGCATGTGCCCGCAATCGATGTGAACCACCAGGACAAGAAACGCCGCACCGCCTTGAGCTGGGCCGCAGGGGACGGGATGGAAGATATGGTTAGGCTACTTCTCAAGCTCCCAGACATGGACGTCAACTTGCAAGACAACCAAGGACGTTCACCACTTTCCTGGGCAGCTGGAAATGGTTGCACCAAGGTGGTCGAGGCACTGTTGCGAGACAGACGGACGAACAAGGGAACTTTCGACAACGACGGGAGGAACGCAATCTCCTGGGCTTGCGGTGGCGGCCATGTGGACACACTACGGACGCTCTTGAGATATAAGTGCCCCGGAGTCGACCACAAGGACGTAGACGGATGGAGCCCTCTAACGTGGGCTATCCAGACAGACTCTCCTAGCACAGTTGAAACACTAGTGGCAAGTGGATCCGTCGACCTAGAGCAAGGGGACACGACTGGGCGAAGTGCATTGTCTTGGGCGGTCGGGTATGGCCATACCGAGGTAGTGAGGGTGCTATTGCGTGCAGGCGCTGATCCGTACTCCACGAGCAATTTGGGGTACACACCTTTATCTACGGCTAAACAGTTTGGGCGGAGCGATATCGAGGCTGATCTGCTCTTGTACATGGAGAATATACCTGAGCTGGGTGAGCAAGACCATGGTTCTACGGATTCGGTTATGTAACGTATGGACGCTTATAGCGACACTGCGAAACTGCAAGAGACTGCGCGCACACGAACTGTCACGGATGGTGCACATGGCTGAGCCAAGGCTGCAGTAGTAGTGGCCAGATGTAATTAATTCCAAGATGAAGAAGAAAAGGAAGAAAGCTATCTCAGCTGCCGGAGCAGCTGAGATCTAGTTGGTGTACAGGCCACGGGGGGCAAATGCGGTGGGGCCTGCAGAACCCACGGGTGACCCACTTAGTGGGCAACGAGCAAGAGCACCGCCCCCAGTAAGAAGTTCAGGGTGAGAGACAGAGCCTAAAGTCCTTTTAACTTTTCTTCGGAGCTTTAGGCCGAGTAGGAGCTCTACGTTATTGCTACTCGTTTATTAAGTATTCGTTCACAAAAACGGGTTTTTAAAAGACCGCACTAAAGTGGTGCAGCTACGCACCGAAGAAAACACACACACACACACACACACACACACACACACACACACACACACACACAAATACACGGTATACCACAAATGGACCAAAGTAAGCAACAGCCTCCTGTGCCAATAGGGGCAAAACGACGGTGCAGGCTTCCTTTCCCGACGACCTGCTCGGCAAGGCCACCAAAAGCTCCTCCAGGAGTAGAAGCTTCGCCGCCCATCGCTCCCATTACGTACTGTCCTAGGGAATGTCCTGGTATATTTTATTACATCCCATCATGGACTGGTATACTGTGGGATATCCCATCGGTCACTGTCCCAAGTTTCGGGCTAGGAACCCATGTACCATCCCATCAGTGCTGGTATATCATGTACTTGTTGTACCATCCCAAATTCCGAGCTGGTATATTGTGTGTGCCATCCTAGGGTATGTGCTGGTATATCCAGGCCAAATTCGGGACCGCGGTCCAGGATTAGTGCAACTTTTCGGTAATGGTTAAACCTACGTAGCATGAACTACCGAGCAGAGCCGCAATTCGGTCCCACCGTGACAGTGAACAACTGAACGATCATCCCGCAGCAACGCAAAAACACGTAAAGTATGGAAACTCAGCCTTATTAGTCACTAGTCGTAGAAACCAGCGCTGTGAAACTGTTCCAAGTCTCAGAGCCAAACCCATTCCTCCTAAACTACTTGACATATGTACCTAGCATACCTAATATCAGACACCACCCGGCGGAGTCTCAGCTGCGAGATCCCGGATTCGTCATTTACCTCGTAATTCGCACCTGCTTACGTCTCGACAACCTCAAGGTCATCTAGCTACGTACCGCACGAACCTCATTCGCAGCGCCGGTCTGCCCGATGCAGAACTCTACAATCTACCTTGAGTAGCGTTAATAACGACAACGACTCTCGCGCCTGGGGGGGAGACTAGTTAGTGTACTTGGCAGATACCTGACCTCTAGAAGCACACTGCTTACCTACACTAAGATAGGTACGCCACACCCTTCCCTTAAAGAACTCGGGCGACTAGTCGTAGTCAGCGCTTACCACTATTACGTCAGTACGCTCGGCAGCGGACGCTTCCCACGCCGCCTCTTCAAGCTCAGCGTCATACTTCTTTGTCTATCGAAGATGGCCGAGCTTGTGAGTCTCGTGTCGCGTGTAGGGTCGGCCTATCGCATCACGCAATAGTCCGAGTGTACGTTTCCGCCGACTCTTTCGATTCGTGCCCTGCCTTCAACTATCATGCCAAATCCTAAGCATCGCACTCGCGACGATAAGTACTGATCTTTTGCTACGTAGACGGTGAGAAAAGATCGAGAACAAACTTCGCCTCAGCCAACAGTCCCGCCTCCTGCCGATTACCCCTTCGAGGCGCCCCCCCCCCCCCCCCCCCCCCCCCCCCCCCCCCCCCCCCCCCCGCCCCGCGCCCCCCGCCGCCGCCCCCCCCCCCCCCCCCCCTTTCATCCGAGCCCGCCGAGCGTAGCGCGGCACTCCAGTGGTGAACACGGGTTCGTCGAGACACAGGCACTCGGATACAGAGGCTCCCGCTACCTCATCGCTTTCCGGCGGCTGGTCAAGTGGCGGATGGTGGGGTTTGACCAGGCGGCGCGCCAAGGGAAGGATCAGGGGAAGCTCAGGACAAATCAGCCACAGCTCACCCCCAACTCACCCCCAGCTTAGGACGACGAACGAAAAAGGAAATTTCGTGTGTCCAGATTCATCGCAGACAACCAGGCTGTTGTATACTAGATTCTGCAAATCTGCAATTGGCTTGGAATTGTTGCCCGGGAGCTATTCCTATGGATTACGTGTCACCTCCTCCTATTGAAAGGAAACTTCAGCCAGGCTCACCAGGGGACTGGAAATGGACCTTGGAGGCTGTGCCTCAGCTCGGGGAAAGATCAGGACAAAGCAACCACAGGTCACCCAGTTCACCCCAGCTCAGGACAACGAGCAAAAAAAAAAAGGGAATTCTGAGTGCCCAGATTCGTTTCAGACTACCAAGCTGTTGCCTTGCTGCTCGCTTTGCTCCACGGAGCTTGTAGCAACTGAGATTTCTGACCGTCGTAGCCTCAAAATTTGGGAATGGGTCCGGGGAGCAATGATTACGTCTGTCCGGCATTTCAAGGGAACGAATCCACCATACTGTAAGAAAATTTGCCTATTTGCTAGTGTGACCGCCTCTTTACCCAACAGTCAAGCTCGATGTCCGCGACTGTAGCGGGTCGTTTTCTAGACTGAGAAGCATTGGGTAGCACAGCGGGTATGGGCAGGCAGGTTCCAGGTAGAGAAACCGGCAACCAACGCAACTACGGGAACACGATTGCTATAACAGTATTGAAAGAATAATACAAGAGCTACTCAGATACAAAGCATATGATCAAGTCTGCCACTGACGCAGAACTGATTCCCCAGTTGGCGAACTGCAATCCTTCGACCCAAGTGAGCTGATCGAAGATTCTCGGCCAAATTTACTGGGCCGAATAACCGACTCGATTGCGACTTGGAGGTAAAGCCGGTCTATGAAAATGCCGCAGTCCAGGAAATCCCGGATATAAGTCTGCCCCGGGTACTGATGTTGAGCGATTATATGGTCCGGAGGTCCGTAATACTGGTTCCCGAGGCAGATGTAAAAAGCTCCAATCTTACCCTTATCGTCCCAAGTCCGCCCTCGAGTCCATTTAACGAACCTTTTAAATTCTTCCCATGTGAACTAGCCCAAGTCCCACCAAGTTTCCTTCGGCCACCTATGGATGAAGTTGACAGAGCCGTCGACTTTAATCTTGGTGGAATAGCTGAATTGATAAATCTTACCCGACGCTGTCGAAAGGAAATGGATCCCCTTAGTTTCCAATATGGTCAACGGCGTTGTGAGAATTCTCTGATAGAGAAGGTATGTCTAATGTCGCCAGGATGTTGGGGGCGCCGAAAGGAGGTTCCTCGGTATTGGGTATAAGCTTATCTTGAGCTAGAGTGTTAGTTTATATATTAATTTATGGAGGGATTAAGCTCGTACCTGCGTGGGTACCGCCGCGGGTTTGTTTTGTATAAGTTGTCTCCTCGCAAGTATGTCTCAGAATATAATTACGAAGATGCCGGCATTCGCGTTTCCGCCGGCTTTGTGCCAATTTGCTACTGGTGCAAAGGAATCGCTTACCCTGCGCGGAGACCTGATCCCGGCAGACACGACGGATGATAGCAGAGACCGACATGTCCTGGCGGTTCTATTTTCGTTTGTAGTAGCGTAAATGCTGTGAGCCCAGGGAGTGGCTCGATTTACCTCCCGCGGTAGGCCGAGAAATCCGTCTCTTTATGGCGCTGTTTGGTTCGTTGCGTGTAACGTCTCTTTCTTGCAGCCCATCTTTTTGGGTGTCGGCCGGCGTTATCTCAGATGATTTTGAAAGTTTTATCTACTCGACTGTAGAGCTGGGTAGGAGAATGTGGAGAATGTTGTGATCAGCGAGTGTAGGTGTAGGTTTCAGCATATATAAGCGGTGTTCGGTTGGTCTTGGACGTGGTCTACCTTTCGAACTAAGCCAGGTTGGTGCGGTCTCGACTAGGTCAACCAAAGACGATTCTGCCTTTAATAATCCTAATTGTACAAAACCCTTTTTTAATATTAATTTTACTAAAAATCGTAGCTCTATTTAGCCAATCTATAATTTTACTAATTAAAAGAAAAAAAAGCATCTAATCTTAATAATAATAGCGTTCAGATTTTTATAATTTATATAAAACCTTATACTTTTATTTTTTTTAGGAACGAATAAAATTAGTATATGTAACGCAAGGGCATTGTGGGTATGGGGGTGGAGGAGTGGTCTCAGTCAAAGTGGTCAGCGTAAGGTTAGGCAGGGGTTAATAGATCAACTGGAACGGGGCCTCCCTCTGATCAGAGGGCGGCCACCAGCCTTCTTATACTAGATTACAGGCTCCGGATCCGGCAGCTTCCATTCCGTCAAGTACGACAATGCTCCGGATCCGGCATCCCGCATCCGGCCCGACCTGCAATTGGGCCTGCGGCGTTCTGTTATTCGGCAACGACCTTGAACCGTACTGATCAGAGGGAGGTCTTGTTGCCGTGGGGCCTTGTTACACTAGTAGTAGTTAAACGCTGTGGGGAACGCCTGTACTACCCTGCTCCTGCGGAGAACCTGGCCTGCTTGTACCTCACCGTGTGAGCTTTTTTTGATTTACGGTTTATCGCCTTATAACCCTCCAAATTTGCAGCACACCACTGTATGCCCACTGCCTCTCTCCCCAGCCTCTCGCTCTTGTGGCGTGTCTAATCTGCCCTCGGCAGCGGCCGTTTCCTCGGCATCTCGGGCATAATACCGCAAATCTTCCGACAATTCGACTGCCGGCTCGACGGCCGCGGCCGCGTGACGTATTTCGGCGAGATCGACATCCTCTTGGAAAGATGTCGAGCTCACGGCCGACCTGGCAGTTGGCGTTGCTACTCGCGTGTGGGCGACGTGTCAGCGAGAGCGTCAGAAGCTGCGAGCATGGCGATAGGAGGAGGAGTTGCGACAACATCAACAAGAGCTGGTAGCAAAAGAGCAGAAGAGAATCCGGCAAAGCAAAGAGCGTGAGAGACGTCGAGAGCAGCGGCACTCTCGCGCCTAAGACCAGGGGCGCAGGGCTAAAGAAGAGCGACTGCGAATCGAGAAACGGACCATTCTTCGTTAACAAAATCAGCGACGCCTCTAACAGAGTCTCAAACAGGAGAGGCAGATTCGCCAAGAGGACCGGCAGCGTCACGAAGAGGAAGGGCAACGCTGGCAAAGGGAAATGCAAGAGCTTCAGCGACGTCTGGCCTAAATGGAGAGCTACCGCGCCACACCCGTTGACGTTAGGGCTACTTTAGCCTCTGAATTCCTTCCCTTTCCTTGCACTCTACTGCAACTCTCCTACTATGCTGCAGCTCGCCCACTCTGCCGCAGCCATCATTTCCATCTCCATCGACGACCGAATGTCAACTGCTTCGACTTCACCACGCCATCCATCTGGCGCTCATCATGGCGGCTTGTCGAGGACACACACCGCCGGCAGTTTTTGCGCGTTACTAGCATCTAGATGAGCACCCCCTCAGCATCCGCAAAACCCATAACTCAGACTCTACAGCGATCCGGCCAGCACGACAGACACAGCTTCTATTGCTCCGACCGACACGATGAACACGGCTTCTGTTGCTCCGACGGAATGGAACTCGACTCCCATTCTATGGTCTACACAAGGCCCGGGCATTGCTAGGTTAGGATTTACCGTGGGCCAGGCGGCTTTGGCTAACTTGGCCGATGGCACAGGACCTCGGATCACCCTTCAGGAGCCGTGTTACCTTGCCGACATAACCCTTTACAAGCTCTTAATAAGCCTCGACAGCTCCCCTTTGTTTCGCCATGACCAGACAGATTCTGACTTTGGCTTCTCCTTCACATGTATCGCTTCACCCGTCCATGTATCGCTTCACCCGTCTCCGTCCCAAACATGGCTTCTTCGCAGCGGTCTATCGGTCGTATCTCCGATCGTCAGGCGACCGCCGACCGCCACATTTTCAACCGACACAGTCCAAGGGTTACTGTGGTCCGATGACATCTCCCTGCCGCCTCTGGGTGTGCGCTTCTTTGCTCTATCAACGACGCTTTTGGCCCTGATCGGCAACGCGCTGGCCAGTGTGACACTGGCCAGAGCGAGTGACTTCGGGGCGTGGCCGGGGTTGTGTTTTCTGGTGGATCGTTCAAAAAGTACTCTACTCCGGTCATGTATCAACCAGAGTTGCGCTGGCCAGAGTGCAGCAAAAATCAACTTGATTTTTCGCCTATTTGCCTATGGTTAGGACGTGCAGTAGCGCGGTACATTACGACATGGGTAGGTCAGGGGTGTTCAAAAGCGTTGGAAAAAGTCTGGTGCCCAAACAGGTATAGCGACCAAGATAAAATATTTTTCTGTCTCCACTTACCACCTCGCTGGCCAGCGGAACTCTGGGCCAGAGTGCTGCCGATCAGGGCCTTTGCCTGTCGCTGTCGTCGATTGCTTTAGGGGGCCCGCTAACTGCCGGATGCACCAAGGTTCGGGCCGCGCCGGCCTCCTCTGGGGCCAAACTCTGTGTCTGACTTGGCAATTCGCTCGCTGCAGGTTTCGGGAGTCATCGGTACCATGTGCACAGACCATCATGGCTCGAATGCTCCGCAAGGACAATGTCGTTAGTTGCTCAGCAGCGCAGGAAGCGCCTGACAGGAATTGACATTTGAGATTAATGGCGGGGGTGGACACCTGATCGAACTGGGTTGCAGCAGCGCGCCAGGTAGTGGCGGCTTTTTTTTTTTTTGCGCAGATGAACTTGATTGTGAGATGCAAACGCTAGCTCTCCGTGCCCCTGTGGGGTTATGACATGCCCTAACTCCAAAGCTATGCCCATGATGCCTCCTCCTAAACACCAAGCCATGATGCCTGCCCTAACTCCAAAGCCATGCCCCATGATGCCTCTTCCTTAACACCAAGCCACGATGCCACCCACTCTAACGCCGTCGAAAGAGGCTTGTCCGAGCTGAAAAGGGCTGTCAGGACTGCGCAAAGATATTAGCAATGTCCGGCACAAAAACACTCGAGGGACGCGTACTTATCTGGCCGAGGATTACGTCCTGCGGAAAAGCCAGAGGGCTAACAAGAACACGACCATGACCAGGATCAGGACGCCCCAACTGGTCTTGCACTCGCATTTGCCAGTGCCACATCCGCCACAGCCGTTGTGCGTGCATTCGCCACAGCCGGTGTGCTTGCATTCACAACACTTGCCACAACCGTCGCACTCAATGTGGGGGTCGGTGGGGAACAAGCTCTTGCCGTAGGCCATGACGGGATGCGCCGTGGGCTGTTGGGTGATGATGCTACCTGCCTCGAGGTCAAGGTCGAGGTCGATGCGATTGGCCATCTTCTGGTAGGGTGGCGGGGGGGGCTGCATGGTGGGCTGATTAAAGTTGTTCTTGAATGAAACAACGATTGCAGGGACTCACAGTTTGTTTGTTGGGCTCGTGGAAAAGGTTAGCGCACCTCGCTTAATATTTCGGGAGTTTTGTCGGTTAATCTTTGGAGTGGTGTTTGCCGGAGTTTTGCCGAAGCTTTGCCGTGGTGCTGGAGTTGTGGGTAGGCCTAGTTGTGGGGCAGATTGTGAGTGTCAGGTGACATGCAGCGAAAAAAAAAAAACCGTGTGATAACACGGACGCACAACAAAGATCAAGACGACAAAACCGGACGCACGCAAATACCTAAGTCAAAGAGAGGCATTGAAGCTAAGACATTTGCTTTGCCGGGTCTAACAGACCGGCCGCTTTTATTGACGAGAAGCTGTCTA
>Ga0247765_1001361_pt1 | contig 12055 bp, 6 predicted proteins | sample UWRJL106311C6_FD_179949 | JGI IMG/M metagenome (GOLD analysis project Ga0247765, IMG submission 179949) | Plant litter microbial communities from Arlington Agricultural Research Station in Wisconsin, United States - UWRJ-L106-311C-6 | ecosystem: Environmental > Terrestrial > Plant litter >... | reverse complement strand
TTTTGGTAGGGGGAAAATGGTTGAGAAGATGGGTGGTTTTCACAATATTGAATCAAATCAAATGTGTCGCAATATGTGTAAACTAGAATTCAAAGACATGCTGGTGCTTCTCAATCTATTCTGTCGACAGACATTTTGTCAAAAGTTCCGTGTGTGAAATGATCCCCTCTTCCACCGAAAATGCAATACAACCTCGATCAGACACGTGGAAGCAGGGAATAAATGAATCCGGTAATTGTGAAAAAATTGACAGACCGGCAGGTAACTTGACCTTGGACCTAGCGACTGCACCGCGAGCATTTGCGAGGATCTCATGGCACTTTGAATTCAACATGTTGCAAAGTGCTAGGTACCCCAAACTGATGCGTATGCCAGGCGAAAATGCAGGATATACAACCAAAAAATAAAATAAAAAAAATACCTATTCATCGCTCAAAAATCCACTCGCGTGATGAATATTATTCCTTACCCCAATCTACTGAGACCATGTTTGAATACAAACATCTCAAGGTGTGTCGCAGTCTGCGCTAGAATCAAGACATTCATCGTCAGCTCAGAATAGCGCGTTCTTTACCTCTTGCGCAAAAATAGAGTCGAGACAGCTTCACTCCTACGTCGGAGTTTGCTCCGGTGACGACGGTGCGATAAATGACATTTTCAGCCTCTAAATAAGGGAAGGCTTGATTTTTTCCCAGACGGATTCCCACCGACGCGCATTCGTTAAACCTCTCCTGAGGCGCGGGATTAGGATGGGATGGATTGCGTGTTCCGGCTCCAGGATTGTCCCGCAGGCAGGCAGAGAGTAAAGAAATGGGGGCGGAAGGCGCAACCAAAGTCAATCGGGTAGGTCGGCCCAATTACCCACCCGATAAAGGCGGACGCTTTAAAGGCTACGAATACAAATCCTGCAATCCTGTCCATCAGCCCAAAAGAAAAAAAAAATCATTCGAGTTTGACGAGCAGCATCAGAAATGTGTTCTCATCAGCTTTTGCATTTCCATATATCATTCATATAGGAAAACTAGTTAGTCGACTGTGGTTTCCCTCTGTTTTCGGATTTGGTTTCGTATGTGTGAGCTGGTGGATATACCCATACCCTCTGCCGCCCAACTTCTCTGACGTCTCCCCCTTTTTTTTTCTTTCGTTTTTTTTTTGGTTACCCACCCACTGTGACACCGAAAAAAAATGGAGATGTCGGCAAAGAATATGACGGCAGGTCATCAAGCAACCTGCAACGGGTTCCTGCCGTTTCCAGCACTATCATTTCAGTCTCTGGGCCTCTTCGCCGCCATTCTTTTGGTCTTCGGCTACCTCGTACGCCGTGCACTACTTCCAAAACCGATCCCCGGCATCCCCTACCGAAAAGCCAATGCGGAGAAACTCTTTGGCAATGGCCTCGAGGTGCTCGCGTGGCAAAAGGAGCACGGCGAAATGCTTGGCTACTTTGCCAAAATGGCGGTAGATCTCAACACGCCCATCTTCCAGGCTTTTGTTCACCCCTTTGGGAAACCGTGGGTGGTCATTGCCGACCATCGCGAAGCCAACGACATTATGGCCCGGAGAACCAACAACCGAGAGTTTGACCGTTCCCGGTTCATGGGCGATATCTTGTCGTCTCTCTCGCCCGAGTTCCACTTCCACATGCCTACCGGCGACAAGTGGAAGGCCCATCGAAAACTCGTGGCCGACACCATGTCTCCGGCCTTTTTAAGCGAGGTCGCAGGTCCGCAGATGTGGAAGTCGACCATGAAGCTCATTGAGCTCTGGCAGATCAAGGAACAACTGGCTCAAGGTCGACCGTTTGCGGTAATGGAGGACCTCCGCAAGGCCGCTTACGAGATCATCTGGACCGCGACATTCGGCTTCGAGCCCGGAGCCATGAAGGTCCAGTCGGATCTGCTCTTGTCGCTGCCAAAGTCTCAAACCCTGCCACACATGGATCAGGCGATCGATTTCCCCGCTGCCACCGATCCAGAAATCTTCAAGGCCGGTCTCGCCCTCAACGACGCTTTGCAAGAGGGTATTCGATCGCTGTCGCCGCGGCTGCATCTGTTCTTGGCATACAACGCCGTGCCTTCGCTGCGTGCGGCGCGAAGCCTCAAGGATCGTGTGATTGAGGACTTGATCAAGCAGGCGATTGACAAGTTCTCAACCAAAACCGACGTCCAGTGGGAAGACCAGAGCAACGTGCGCCGATACATGAAGAGCGCCACCGACATGGTCATTGCGCGAGAACTCCAGAGTGCGCGCAAAGAAGGCCGCGCACCGGAACCCCTCAGTCGCATCATCCAAGACGAGCTCTTCAGTTTTCTGCTCGCTGGAAACGAGGTCTACACCTTTGTCTCCTGGACCCTAAAGTTTCTCACCGCTCATCAAGACGTCCAGACAAGGCTGCGTCAAGAGCTCATTGATCAGCTGAGCCAGCCGTCTGACGAGAAGGGTGCTGCTGCTGGTGCTGGCGCTGTGCCTAGTGCTTCTGAAATTGGCACGGCCAGGCTACCTTATCTTGACGCCGTCATGGAAGAATCCCTCCGCTGCGGTCAGATTACTCAGTCCAACATTCGCACAACTCAACGGGATGTTGTCATTTTTGGCCACCACATCCCCAAGGGCACTGAAGTGTTGATGTTGAACAACGGACCAAGCGTGTTGATGCCTCCTCTGCACGTTGACGAGGCCTTGCGATCAGACACTTCGCGAGGCGCCGCCGACAAGGTTGGCGACTGGAATGTTAATGACATGAGAGATTTCAACCCTAGCCGATGGCTCATCGAGGATAGCCAGGGGCAAATCTCATTCAACCCTTCTGCTGGACCGAGGAATTCCTTTGGCGCCGGTCCCCAGGCCTGTTTTGTTTGTAGCCCCCCCCCCCCCCCCCCTCTTACACATTGACGGATGGTTGTCCGTTCAATTTGACTGTCGTGCAGCAAACGTGCTAATACAAGATTTTCCCGGGATTACAGGTCGCAAGTGGGCTGCTCTCGAAGTCAGGATCATGATCGTCCTGATCCTCTGGAAATTCCGACTCGAGGATATTCCCGCCCCGCTCGCGAGTTTTAAGCCCAAGCCAGGAGCTGCTCTCAGGCCAGAGATGGCGTATGTGCGTCTCTCGGCTTTGTGAGAGGTGTTGGAGTAAAGTGGCGTGTAGGTATATAGAGTTTTCTTTTTGTGGGGGTAACTAAGCGTGGAGGCGGAGGAGAGGGGATTCAAAGCAGCATGGTAACAGAACCGTGTCGCGCATCTACATGTATCTCTAGGTACCTACCTACCTATCTACCTAGCTACGCAGTCTCGTTGTTAGGTGATAGGTAGGCAGACACAGACACCGGAGACAGCCCTTTCCTACAAAGTGCCCTTCTGTCGATCCTCACCTCTTTCTTACCTTGGGTACGGTACCCGGTATTTATTTATTTACCTGCTACTCACCTCAAGTCTCGCGGTTCACTGGAGAGAGTGGGAGTTGTAAAAATTGGAGCATAACTCTTTTTTTTCTTCTATCTCTACCCAAATAGTCTATTCCTCCCATTGTTTCGTCCCTACCACTGTCACTGTATGGAGGTTTGCACCTCTCTCTGGGGTAGTATCTAGTAGTATCCGTGTCCGCGTCCGTGTCCGTAATACATGCTGTTTGTAAACCGATCCTGTAAACTGATCCTGTAAACTGTTCCTTCTTCAACGATCCTGTAAACTGTCCCTGCTTCAGCGATCCCGCAAAACTGATCCCGCAAATTTTCCTTCTCCAACGATCCTGTAAAGCGATCCTGTAGACTGTTCCCGCAAACTGATCCTGCCTGTGTCTCAAACTGTTCCTGCAAACCGTTCCTGTAAACTAGCTGATTCTGCTTCAGCCTTGTGCCTGCTCAAACTGATCCCATAAACTGTGCCTTCTCAAACTGTGCCTGCTCAAACTGATCCCGTAAACTGTGCCTGCTCAAATTGTTCCTGCAAACTGATGCTGCTTCAACTGCCCCTGTAAACTGACGCCGCTTCAAACTGTACCCCCTTCAACTTGTAGGTACTTTTGTCCTCTGGTACTCACACACACACATCCCTACACACTAAGGTACATTCCAATCTGGCCCCTCTCCCCCTCTCTCGTTCCTTTTTAACTAGGTAGGTATCAATATGGTACATCAATTATCGCCGACCCTGCGACTTCCGCCGCCGCCGCCACTGCTGCCGCCGTAGCCGTTGCCGCGGCAAGCTTACTGGCTCTCAGCCTTCCGTTCGAGTAGCGGCGAATCCTCGTACAGCTTCTGTTCTGAATATGCTCGTTCCGCGCCGTGGTGCGGCTAAAATGCGCCCCGCACAACGGACACAGATGCGCCGCGCGGCTGCTCGAGTTCTCCCGCTGGTGCCGCTTCAGGTTACTTGGTGTGGCAAAGGCTCGGCCGTTACATCCGTGATCCCAACATCGCAGATCTGTTTGTCCTCCTTGTTGTTGTTGTTGTTTTCTTTGTTGGCCTTGTTTTCCTTGACCTTGGCCTTGGCTTTGGCCTTGACCTTGTCCTTGACCTTGACCTGGTGAAGGTGGAGGAGGAGGAGGCTTATTATTAGCCTTGGCACGTCCGCTGCCGCTGCCGCTGCCGCTTTTCTCACCACTACCGCTACTACCATTACCACCCCGCCCCTGACTCTGACGCTGACTTTGACCCCGCCCCCTGGAATCCTTTTCCGGCCCATTTCCATTTCCGAGGTGGTTGTTGTTGTTGTTGTCTATGGACCGTGCATATGCATGTGGCGGCGGCGGCGGCGGCGGCGGATAATGCGAATGCGAAAGAATCCGACGACGGTGCTCGCTGACTGCCGGGGAAGTAGTCCGGCTAGTTCGGCTTCCCGTGCGACTTCCCGTTCGGCTGGTAGTGGTTCCTGTTCCTGTTCCCGTAGTCTGGCTGGCTTGGCTGGCGCGGCTAGTGTAGCTGGTGTGGCTGGTGTATCGGCGGCCAAAAATGTGATCCTGTCGATCTTCGTCTTCTTCGTCCTCTTCGTCCTCTTGGTGTTGTTGCTGCGCCTGTGCCAGTGCCGGTGCCGAAGTTGCTGCAGATGCAGCCAAGAACATGGAATCTAGATTCCAGTCTCTGTATTTTGCCAAAACAGGCAAAAAAAATTAGTCACCCACCCAAAAAGCAGATAGAACACGTGCAGATAGAAACAGAACCCGTTTGCATCAAATCATGAGGATTTATTTGCAATGGAGCTTGTCTCTTTTTTTGCACGTGCCTTTATTAGAAAACTTAGGTTAGATGGGTAATTCTCACATGGCATCTCGAAATTCATCACTCAGTGGCGAGATGGATTTTAAAAAGCTTTCTTCCAGTCGTAATGAGTCGGCATCCGAAATGCAATAGTCTTCTGTTTCGGCTGTTCGAGAATCCGCGTCTGGTTAGAAGAGAGAGCAGGAAAAAAAACGTGTCAGTCACGTTTTTATCCAGTCCAGTCCCATGGTGTTGGTAATGGGAAGTGGGAGTGGTGCTGCCCAGACCATGCCCATCCCATCCCTTCCCCATCCCTTCCCCGTCCCTTCCTATCCCATAGCCTTGGTTCCCGATCGGGTGGATACGGATACGGAGACGGAGACGGAGGAGAGACGAAACAGGAGTGGGTGGATATATACTTGGACAAAACAAAGTTGAGTTTGGGGCGGCATACTATACAATAATGTTTCGGTCCGACTGTTGTTGTTGGCCGACGATGGCGAGGTCGGACCAAAGTCAACTGGAGGTAACAAGGTCTGAAGGCTCGACATCCAGTTCAAGACAAGAGTGGCTCCTCTGCAGCCATCTGTCGTGTATGTCGAGTTCAAGTTCATATCTGATACCCAAAAGGCGGTCGAGTTAGATAGATAGATGTCTGGTGTGTGGGGCTAAAGTGTCGATGGCGTGTAAATGGCGTGAATGATGTGATGCATAATAGTTATGGTGACAGTAGAGGGGGGGTATTGCGCAATTATTACCAGGCGCGCCGTGGACATGTCGAGGAAGAGAGAGATATGGGAAATGCCGTTCCTACCAACTAACCGCCTACCTACCTAGGTACCTTAGGGTCTATCTAGCACCAGGGGTGGGGTATGGGGGGTGGCGGACCATATTGTTGACCCTGGGATTGCCCCTTTCGGTTGGTGACTGGACCTTGTTCTTCTACATGTACATTGATGCTTACACTACATTAGAATATGGGACCATCGTCTAGGCTGCAATGGAGCAGGAGCAGGAACAGATGCTGGCCAAAAAGAAAAGAAGAGGGAGTGTGTGTGTGTGTGTGTGTGTCTCTAAAGGGTGTATGGAGGGGTATGGAGGGGTATGGAGGGTGTGGTTGTATGTCAGGTACCTGGGCCGTACTCATCCATTACATGCAGTCCAGTCCAGGGCTGGACCTGATATCATTGGTCATATTTGCGCGGCCCCCTTCCTCCCTTGAGCCGCAAGCAAACTTAGTCTCTTTCCCTTGGGATTCAAAAAACCACCGAACAAAATACTACTACAGCGCCATGCTGTGCAAAGAAATCCGGGATGCATGGGAAGGCACAAAAACGAACGGGTAACCCCGGATGTGGGGCAATGCTACCAGCCGTTACACTCGCCATTGCTACCAGGAGTTAGCTGCAGCCTTGCGGGACCCTTTACTCATCTTAGAAGGAACCAACAAGCCGGCACTATCTTGTTGCCCACATTCCCTTCCCCCTCTCTCTGCCGTGCGGCCAAAACACGGGAGGGAAAGAAAAAAAGAGGATTTTGCCCAATATTTGATTTGATCCCATCCACTAGTCGCATACCATAGTCCCGTTCAGGAAGTTTAAAAATCTGAAACAAGACATACATATGTCATCAACCATGACCATGGCCTAACCGCCTTTGGAAGGGATGATCCCCCCAAATGTAGTCAAGAAAACGAAAAGGGGGGCGAGGGGAACTGGACCATATGGAATGATTCAAATCCACACCCGGCCTGGCGCGCAAGTTTTTAGGGATTAATTTCCAAAAGTAGTCAAGCAAACGACTGGAGTGAGCGAGCGGGTCATCAAACCTAGAAAGGCAGTGTGTAGAGGCAGGTAGGGAAGGAGTGAGTGAGAACACAAAACCCCACACAGCCCGTCTAAACCCGACTAAAACACAAGGGCTTACGTCGCTTACAAACAACATATTTTCCGGCAAGTGCGAGCCGGACGGCCCGACCAGATTTTAAAATCTGATTGTGGCGGTTGCCTCAAGTGCACAGTGTGTGCGGATGGGTGTGTGTGTGGTGGGTGTGTCAACATGACGTAGCTAGGTGGGTAGCTACTGCGTATTAATTGCGTACGTGAGCGACACCAACTGACCAACGATGTTTCAAAGTTTTCTCTCAGATCCTGTTTTTGCTTCCACCATCACACAAAATAAAATAAAACCTGACCCCAAATTGATCATCGCTGCAATCATAGCTCTCGTTTTACCTGCCGACCGACCGGCAGGCGAAGTTTCCCGTGCCTCAATTTTGGCCAAGCTTTGTTTGCTCTGCTGGCTGCTGTACTCAACATCCTCGCTGATCCACGCGTCCACGCCGCACAACCGCCTTCACCTTGCCACGCGCCGCCACGCGCGCCGGTGAGTTTAATCAGATTCGTTCACCGACAGTGGACTGCGCCGCACGAGATGAACGGGGTCGTTGTCCGTAGCTTCGTCAGCAACCCCCCTCAGCTCTCGGCAAGCCGCAATATCCGCAAATATTGCAGTGCAGTGCTCGTGTGTACATATTCCGTTACGCGGTCAATAGGCTAGGAGCCAACAGGGAAGATTTGAGGCGGGCGCTCGCATGATGCCTACTGCAACATCATTTTGGAGCTTGTTTGGGTTTCTTTTCTCCACACAGCCAAGGCACTAACACATTATCCTCTCCGTCGGTGTTTCTCGGGCTTCCGGCGGGGAGTTCTCGAATCATTCCCCCAATCTACCAGACCCAATACTACTACTGCTGCCCGGTGCATGATGCAGTAGACTTGTGTAGGTATCCTAGACCTTGCGGGCGGGTGGGCGGGTAGGAACGGGCGTTACAAATACACACACGATGGACCGTTCTTGGTATAGTTAAGTAGCTTGGGATAGGAGAAATTCACCAAAACTCCTTCTCTATACTAGGGAGAGGGGAAAAAAAGGGCTGCCCACACGGTTCAGGAACTTGGAGAGGGAAAAAAAAAACATGTCCACCCTGCGGCATATTATTGGTCGGACCGCAAGTGTAAAATAAAAAAAAGTAAGCTTACCGGTAGTTCGGCTCCTAACACATCACACACTCAACTGCAACACGTGTACCTGAGATAGGCTTTGGTTGTTCGCCTTCAGCCCGTTTGCGTTGTTGAGCCCCAAGCCATTCTAAGCCCAGTCGAGTTTAGCTTATCGTCTTGGCTGAACTCCGACCCTTGGTCCGTGGTAGGGGTGGTGTGTGAGATCGGATTTGCGCAACCAATGGTTAAACCCTTTCATCGGTGCTGATACCCGCATTCTCGCCCACACTTTGTTTGATGGTGCGATCCTGTAATCCTTCGGTAGGTATTAAAGGTGGGTCTTCGTTCTTGTCTTTGTCTAGGCATGGTCCGATCCTAGCTTGTAACTCTATCTATCTACCTCGTGTAGATAGGTATCTAGTGGACGTAGTGGCAAATAAAAAACAGAACAACGATTTAAAACGGTGGCCCGAAGGATTCTGGCCCTAGAAAGCAAAAAAGCGGGATCGTGGGGGCTAACGTTAGTTGACCGGGGGGGATAGTTAACAGGGGGGAAGGGGGGGTAGGGGGATTATAGTTACATTCGGCTACTACCTAAGGTACACTAGGTACGGTAGGTACGTATACGAAAGCCATCCTCTTTTTTTTCTCGAAAAATGATCCTGAAATCCTGCATTTCTCTTCGCACTCGAAAATTCTCTACCTTTTTTCCCAAAAGTTTTTTTTTTTGATACTGTTCTGTGCAAGCAGGTCTTTTTCGTACACTCTCCAATCATCTTTGACACACATGATCAATTGAATTCAGCACAGCATAGCACAGCACAGCATAGCACAGCACAGCATAGCACAGCACAGCATAGCATAGAGGAGCATAGCGCAACATAACACCACACTAGTCAAGTCATGGTGGCGGAACGCGTGTTGGAGCAGCAGCAGCAGCAGCCCACCGCCGCTAGCGACTCCTCCTCTCCACCAACGTCGTCACGCACTGTTACCGGCACTGCTGCTGCGACCGAGTACCTTGCGCAAGACCGGTTCCATCAACGGTTCATCCTTCCGGCGACAGCAAATCATGGCGAATTGCAAGTTAGTTACGCGGATGTTGGACGACGCTTTCCTAAGGATGATGATGATGATGACAATGATGATGACCCAATTACGAATACTATCCTGTTCATCCCGGGAATGTTTGCATCGCGCTATCTCAGTGTTTGGATGCATGCTATTGCGGAAAAGGTGGGAGTTCGGGTTCTGATTGTGGATAGGTGAGATTCCTTTTTTTTTTTCTTTCCGAAACTTGATACTAGAATGAAGTGGACAGTGCAGATGAGGATCAAATATCATCTCATCTCATCTCATCATGTCCGAGGGGTAGGCAAGACTAATCATAGAAATGAAATGGAGCAGACCAGGAATGGGCCATTCTACCGACGTGCCCCTAGACCAAAGACTCGATATCTGGATTGAATTGGTGCCTCGTCTCCTCGCGCATTTACGCATACGACATGTCGCGCTGGCATCGCATAGTGCGGGCACGATTTACCTCTTCAACACTTTGATTCGGTGTCGGGATATCCTTGATCCAAAAAGGCCGTTGGTTGCCTTGGTCGGTATGTTTCCTTTCTTTTCACCTTCCCATCCTAAGCCACTTACCTAGATTGGAATCCGTTGACAATTTGCACAGCACCATGGGTCGATCCGACTCATTCTCAGGTCGCAACCATGCAAATGGCGCAGAGTCTTCCCGCCAGCGTATTTGGGATTTGGCATCACCTACCCAAAATCGCTTCAGCGGGTGGCGCGGCGTTTAACAAGGTTACCAAGTTGTTACTTTCCAGCAGCAGCGCCATCAGCGGCGGCATCAGTAGTGCTCCTGCTGCAGCACCGACAACAGAATCATCACTCCCCGTGGAGAGAAATCGCCAGAAGATAGAAACCGACTACGGCCTATCGGCGGAACTGCAACGGGAACTGCAACCCCTGGTTCTCAAATCCATGTTTGCCGAAAACATGGTTGGCGCAGATAGCGAGGCTTTGATTTGTCTTCGCAAAGGACCAGCCGGGCTGTGGGGAGAATGTGATGATTATGCGGGTTTTGTCAAAAAGTTGGCCGAGCTGGAGAGAGAACGGCTAAAAAGAGCACATGCAGCAGCAGCAGGCCAAGATGATGATGCACAAAAGGAAAAGTTGAGAATCACAGCATACTTTGCCGAAACAGACGCCATGATTGGGAAAAAGGGCCAAATCTACTTTGAGGAGTGTTGGAAAGGCAGCAGCAGCAGCAGTAGTAGCAACAGTAGTAGTTCTAGAGAGAGTGGTGGTGGAGGAGGAGGAGACGATTTCCGGGACGTGCTAAACTTTTCGGCAGCAACCATCCCCGAGACAGATCACGATAGTGTCGTCCTGTCCGCTCAGGTTTTGGAGCAGATATTCGTCAATACTGGCGGCGGCGGTGGCAGCGGCACTTCCCGTAGTGCCCGTGCATCTGACATGAATAATCTTACATGAATAGGGCTACGCCGGCGGGTTTTTGAAATTTTCAAAATCAAATCATTGTGATTATATTTCCAGGGGCATGAAACGTGAAATTTTAAAATTCTACATGCGTGTTACAGGCCCTTTTGATAAGTACGGGTACAGTATTGCAGGTCAAGTGGTACTCTGATATATAATCATCTTTGAATGTTGTTTGAAAGAAGCCCCCAAAAAACCGATATGCACGTCTCGGGCCATTTCTCACCTTTTGGTTGGTCATCTAAAAGTTCCCTACCTACTAGGAACCGAGTATAACCTGATCCCTCACTGACACACTTCGCTCATCGCCGGTAAACTCAGCCCACTACTCGTGCCTCCCGTTCGTTCCTATCGTGCCTACCAGACCTAGCTGGGTACTTCGTACCCCTTAGCTCCTTGGAGAGAGCTGTATTTTTGCGCGCCTTCCTCTTTTCGTTTAGTTCAACGGCTGACTTTCTCGGTACGGTCCGCGAGTCCGCAACAAACACTCTATCTACCTCCCCACTAGCGTATCGTAGCGTAGCTTATCTCTCAACGCGAGTCAGTGATTCGTCACAGTCCGAGCGATCTAGTCCGACCAGTCACAAAACGTCAGATGAGATCAATTTCTCGACGTTTGCGGCACTCCTTTGCTACCTAAGATTATCTAGGCTCCGGTTGCAACATTGAATTGAACCTGAACCAGATTGAACTTGCCTTGCCTTTTGCCTTGTCAGGCCAGGCCTACTTTGCCGCCCCCAACGACCAAACAAGGAAAAGCAAAAAAAAAAAAAAAACTCGCAAGCTAGGTCAGGTAGCTAGGTAGCTTGCACAGGATCGCTTCAGCAGCAGGGCGTTTTGCGTGTTACCATGCACTCATAAAAAAAAAAGTCTGGTTCCGCCTTCCGCTTCCACATTCCCACATTCCAACCTTCCTACCTTCCCGCCTTGCCAAGTTTCACCTTTCCGTCCCCGGTTTCCAAGCTCCAAGTTCCAAGTTATTTCATGTCTCAAGCCCAGCGTCTAATTTTAAGCGCTCGCCAACCTGCCCTATCCCCATCCCCTATCTCTATCCCAGCCCCCCTACTACCCCTACCCCTACCCCAACCGACTTGAGTCCTCCGATCCCCCCGATCCCCCCGATCCCTAGCTGGGGCCCGGTCCCCCTTCCCTTTCCTTCCCTCGCACTTGGCAGGGACGAAAAAAAAATCCACCGACGGATCACCAAGCCCTTAGCGCGCGTGGCGGCGTGGCGGCGTTGCGCGTGGCGGCGTGGCGGCGTTGCGCGTGTGGGAGGAGAAAGTTGCATCGGACGAAATTGGAAGCCGATTCCCACTTTTTTGTGGTTCGGTTCAGATTCGGATT
>Ga0247765_1001360_pt1 | contig 12055 bp, 8 predicted proteins | sample UWRJL106311C6_FD_179949 | JGI IMG/M metagenome (GOLD analysis project Ga0247765, IMG submission 179949) | Plant litter microbial communities from Arlington Agricultural Research Station in Wisconsin, United States - UWRJ-L106-311C-6 | ecosystem: Environmental > Terrestrial > Plant litter >... | reverse complement strand
GGTTATTGATGTTCCGCTGCAACAAAGAGGAGCTTGGGCACCCTGAGTCACCCCGGTCAGGACACTAAAGCGGCAGGGATTAGCTCCCCCAGGGTCCTGCCCCAGTCCAGGCCTCCCGAACCCCTGAAGCGTGAGGACATGAGGCTTGCCGTCCTCAACTGCGCCCGTCATCACGGCCTCACGAACAAATACGAATTGGCATCGTTCTGAGGCGGCAACACAAGCAGGCATTACTTCAAGTATTAAAACGCCAACAAATCCCGCCCTCAAAATGCCTTCCAGCAGTATCAGATCTGCAAACGGTCTTGGTCTGTCATCGCACGCCAAGCCCATTCCGATCGTCGACGCCCACTCCATCTCGACAGCTAAACACGCGTCATCAAAATGGTGCAGGCCAATGAGCTCCGCAAACGACTCCTGAGCGATATCGCCGAACTCCAAGCCCAACCATACCCCAACATTCGGATCCATGTGGTACAGTTCTTCCCCAATCCAAATAGTTGTCCTCTCGGTTGTACTGACATACATGGTCGCGTGCTGTAGGACGACCGGAATATTTCCACCATCTGTCTCATCTTGTCCCCGGAAGGATGGCAGGAGCTTCACTTGACAGTCGAGTTCCCCGAGAGATATCCTCTGGAGCCCCCCGAGGTGTCGATGAACTCCAATGTTCAGCATCCCAATGTTTTTGGTAGCTACATTTGCGCTTCGATCCTCAACACGGTGGAAGGGTATACCCCCGCATACACCCTCAAGGGCATCGCCATCCAACTGCTCAGCTTCTTCGGCAGCAACTCGGTCGAGCAGGAATATGGCGGCAAGGTCGACCTCGAGTACTACCGGCACCAGTCAAAGACCATGAGGTCGTATGGCTGTGACAAGTGCCACTTCTCGAGATATACCGGCGGAGGGGCCACCTCCCAGGTGTCATTGGCGGATTTTATCACCAACCCCGAGTTCCATGAGCTTTCGGTCTCGTCTGCGCCCTCCCAGCAGCCGGCGCGTATTATACCCGAGTCTGCTGTTATTCCTCGCTGTTCCATCAATCGGCTTCCCAATGAAGTGCTCCTCCAGGTTGCTGAGAGTCTCGATTTCGAAGATCTGACCAAGTTTGCCGGCGCCTGGAACCGAGTAAGCGCCATGATCACCGAGTTTGACGTCATCCGCACTCGCGAGCTTCAATGCTTTGCCCTGAAGGAGAACTACCTGAAGCAAATGCTCGGAGTTGGCGTTGCCATCACTGGTAATGGCCGTCAAAAAAACCTCCAATCCGAATTTGACCTCGTCTCCTGGACCGCCCGCAACAAGCTGAACATTGACTGCTCTATCCATGGCATCCCTTTCGACCACTGGCTTCCTTTGCCTATTTCTCACGGGCACTGGAACCGTGTCCAACACCTAGCTGAGACGTCCCTCGCTCGGATTGCCCAAAACGCCAACATCATCAGTCCCAACATTGCCATTTACGCTTTCATGAACGACGTCATGGTGCGCCTGAACTCGGATCTGGAACGCAACGAGGGCTCGCTCGGCTACGAGTCTCGGAAGAGTACACTGCGCCATGCATCCGAGAAAGCCATCGAGTCGTACTTTCACCTCTTCCACCTGCTGCTCTGCTTTGCCACAAGCAAGCCGTCAATTGTTGCCGAAGCCAACAGGATGATCAGGTCGTTCATGTCCGGCAGCACCAGCAAGACGGACGTACCCAACCTCGGCTACCTCCTCATCGCCCTGTTGATCAGCGACATTGAGCCCACCGAAGCCCTGATGAAGAAGATTGTCACCGAGGCCATCACCCGCAACGTCGTCTGGCTTCTTGACCGCAAGGGCGCCGGCATGGCCGAGCTTGCTTACTTGGAGTCTGACACTATCTCGCACTACCGTCTCAAGAAAACATTCGAAGGAAGCCGCACCTCGTACCGCCTCCTGATGTTTTCCGAGCTCTTCCGCCGAACCGCCCGTCCCAGCCCGCCCAAGTCTCGTGCGTCAACAACACCCACTCGAGTCCCTGCCGTCCCAAAGCCACTCGCCGTATCATTCAGCGCTGCGGCCGCAGCTACTGCCCAGACGACGCCCGTCTCTCCTCCTCGCTCGCGAACCCCGACCCGGAAGACGCTCGTCCAACTTCGCGACGAGCTCTTCAAGCGCCACGGCGGTCCTCCTTCAGGCACGGCAGCCCGGCTCGCCTCCGAAGTCCGCCGCCTCCAACAGATCAACGACTTTCCCTCCTTCCTTAGGGAGATGGGCATCACAATCCCGAGCGCCTCCAACTTCACTGCCGTGCTGCGCGACACGGTCAAGGCTAGCGCCGACAAAGGGTACTCCCGCGTCACGAGGGCTAATATCCGCTCGCTTGCTCGTCTCCGGCTGGCAAGGGACCCAACAATTGATCGGGCAGCGGTCGAAGCGGACTTGGCGAGGCGGAACATGGAGATGCCGGAGCTGGCAAAGGTGCTAGCGGACTTAAATCGTGGCACCATGGGGTTCTTCCCTAATAGTCATCACAGTGGTGGTGGATCGAGGGGGCAGACTACTGCTGGTAGAGGCGGGTCAAGTACGCGCGGGGATGTCCGCCGAGCGATTAGGGGAGGGCGAGGAAGAGGGAGAGGATTTTAGTCATAGCGGCTGGTATGGATAGTTTTCTAGTTGATCATGTCAGGACAAGGATATATGGATAGACGGATGGCGTTTGAGAGGCATGCATGGACTTGACAGCCTAGATTGGATTAAGCGGTAGCTGCCGTGTCGGATATTTCTTCCCCTTCGTTATGAGCTCATGATACCAACCCCCCAAAAATCAAGCAAACCACTATTTAAAACAACAAGCCGTTACACTGGTGGTGGCCTTGGTTCGGACCGAGATCCATTAGTAGCCCCATTCTCATGAGTTCCAGATACATTCATTCATCATCTGAGTTTGAAATTCAATTCCAGGTAGAAATGTCTATATGACGCAATCACATCTTCGGACTCATATAGCTTCACTGTTGTATAATCCCAAGGCTTGCTATTAGCCACCACACCAAGGCCTTCCTAGCGCTTACACACTACCATTGGCCAGACAGCATGCAACTTGAGCTCATATCATGGCATGTGACAAATCAAAACGTATGAAAACACTTATAGATACTCTCTGGTGATACAAAATCAGAAAAGGACGCTCCGGCCGTGCATTCCTTTCCTCTCTTCCCGAGACCAACCGATTTAAGTCATAACTGTCGTCCAAATAGGTAGGATTACGACCCAACTTTATGTCATGCTCCACCCCTTGACCAAGCCATGGCTGCGTAAACAATGCACACTACCCAATTTTTTAAATGAACAATATCGATAGCTACTCCAAGCCCATCCTCACCTCGTCGCCTACTCCCCAGCTCTCGCCTTCTTTCCCGGCCCCTTGAAGAGCGAGGCCGACTCGAGTCCCTAACGATGCGGCATCGTCCTCGCTCGTGGCTAGACTTGTCCTCCTACTGCGATGCGGGATGTCTACCCGCTTTCGCAGCGTTGAAGATTTGAAACGGGCTGATCGACTCGATGTCGATAGGATGGATGCACCATCGTAGTCATCCTCCATCTCCCGGTCGAGGTCGACAGACCCACTGGAATGGGACGGCCTTAGCGTCGCTTGACTGTCCGTCATACCTAAACTTGAAGTAGAAGAGGAAACGGACTGGCAGCTACTAGTACTGGAAGTGGAAGGCGTGGGGGTTGGATCCGATCGTGGTTCGGTGGCTGATCCGTTGGTAGGCGGCAGATGGGTATCATTTGCCTCTACAAGCTCGGCGTCGCGGTACCACTTCCTCCTCCTCGTCCACCTACCCCAGCCATCTTGACCGCGGCGGCCGTTTTGCCACTGAAGCTTGTCAGCATTGTCAAACACTGATACGCTGATGGGCACGAACCTTGTTATCATAGTAGATCCAACCCGTCTTCCCTCCAGGAGCGTCATAATCCCACTCCTTGTCCTTCTCCCCAGGAGCGACCGCCTCGTCAGGCACACCATCCACTCTCCAGCGTGAGCCTTCAACCCATTGCCATCGCATGTTGCTCCCACCCTCCACCTCGGGTAGTTCGAACTGATCCTTGGGCGGCACGCCATTGTTGTGTTCGTCCGTCCAGGTTGGCCTTTCGTAGGCAAACAAGCTAGTCGTCCACCCCAGCCCCACCCATCTCCTCTGGTTTTCGTAAATAATAAAGGTGAATCGGACACCGGCATCGTGTCCGCCACGAGCACGCCGCAAGGCTTTGGTCAGTTCCGACTCGCGAGCCCGGAGGCTGGCTGTCATTGACGTCTTGGATCCCCCCGTCGTACTTGCAGTCGAAGATTCGCTAGAAAGCGAAGCGGGCGTGGCTGATGCTTTGGTTGGCTCCTCAAACTGCAGTCCAGTAATGAGTGCCATGGTCATGCGAAGACTAGAGCTACGCCAGAGAATGATGCGGGCCACGCGCATGACTCGGGCGTGCCATGTGAGAATAAGTGAGCCAAAGAGAAGAATGACGCGTCGTGTAGTGATGATACGGAGAGGTGGAAGAGTAAGAGCGAACCAGAACGGCGTGCAGAGTAAGATGCGGACGAACAACGTTGTCAGCGCCGGCCGCGTGGTTGCCGATGTTGGCGTACGCTGGGTGCTGAGGAAGTCCGTAAGTTCCAGCAGAGGCTCCAGAAGAATGTTGCAGCGTGCTGTGAACTCCTTCAACGTCTCAACAATCTCATCCAGTGTCTTTTGGTGCCGCGTGTTCGTCATCTCCGATACAGAGCTCTGGTTACGTCTGTGACCCTTGCCCGCACCTGTCCCTGCACCGCCAACCGCTTTCCCGTTCTTGTCCGGCAGGCCGTCGACTGTGAGGTTCTTACTCTTCCCAGTCTTCTTGCCCGCGCCGCCCTTTGTGTCCATCGCAATGGCCGTCCCGTCGGCCGTCCCCAACCCAGGCTCGCTCCAGCCGCTGCTGCTCAACGGACTGAATCGACGACCATACATGCCGCCGATCAGAATGAGTACCAGCACCACAGGTCCAGCTAAACGCACCACCGTGTCTCCATATAGCACCGACGCCCAGAACACCACAACAAGCAGAAAGCTCTCCCAGGGATCGCCCGTTGTCCATGTCAAAAGCCCAACCAATTTGTTCAGCGGCAGAAGAAACGGATGGCTGTATGCCAGCGCTCGCGTTATTTGCGGCGGCGTCGCCAGCAACAGCGGTGACTTCTGGTGAACCAGAATTGTGCTCCTCCTCTTTGCTGCTGACGTGGCGCTCGGGGCGGTCGAGCTCAGGGTAGCGGGGGAGAACGAGGCATAGGTAGGATTCGGCGGGGCACCCGAGAGAAGGGAAGGGACAGAGCCATCGTTTGAGTAGAGGTTGCTGGACGACTGGGAGGGGGTAGTCGGAGGTCGAGAGGACGAGTCCAGCGGATCGCTGCGCTCGGCGCGAGGAGGGGACATGTGCGTGAGCCAGGGGGTATCCTATACCGCGGGAGAGATTAAATACGTCAGCGGGGGCCAGAATTCACTTCCTCAAGGTATGAAGCGCTGGAGCATGGTCGTGGTTCTGGTGTGTGTGTGGGGGGGGGGGGAGATTGGCAGTTGCGCGTTTGACGATTGCCGGGAGTGTGTTTGCGCCGCGTCCTGGCAACTTGCCAACCGAAGCCGAAAGCTCTTCTTCTTGCTGGGGAAAGGGAGAATTTTTGCTCCCTTGCAACGACGAAGATGGCAGCAAGACAGAGTCGCTCCGACGACACGCGGTGTTGCCGGTTGATTCGTGTGTTCTTCTGTTGCGGCACGAGGAAAAGAAGGAGAGTGTGACTTACGAATGCAGCCATTAATCGTCGGCTCGTCCAAGGCCGGCCGTAGCTTGATTCGTCAACGTCATAGGGCAGTGTGCGCCCTGACACCCAAGTCTCGGCAGACCAGGGAAGCACAACCCGGCGCGCAAAATGGCAAAAATTGACAGCGATATTATCCAGAAAACTCGCGACTTTGCAACAGCATGGTATATACCATAAATGTGCAAGGTTGGACGGAGTTCTGTGGGGATGATGAATGCGACAAGAAGCACCGAAACCGACGGGCATGTCAGCTGCTTTGAGGTAAGGATTCCGTCGGGTCGGGGGCGTGGCGGGCCCCAAGACTGGGGGTTTTGAGTCTTTGACCCCGCTATTCGGCAGCGCCCAGAGCTCAGTCCAGCCCAGCGAAACCGAAATCCTGGGGAACGGCTGGAACAGAGGAATCACATGCCAAAATCCCGGGACAAACTTCTGCTTGCGCCTCGCTGGCATAACGCCGAGAAAAGCCGCATCTTCTGCATGTAGGCAATATCGAGCCCGATCTCGTGCATTCTCTTGGCACGGCTGGCTGCATTTCTAGCGACTTATTCGTTTGTGGCCAAGATTAGACCTAGATACCAAGTGCCGCCTCCAGACCCATGCCAGGTCAAGTCTGATGTTCTTGAACCCATGGCAAGCAGCATCATGTTGGGATAAGGGGAAAGCTTGTAGAAAACACGGCTTTTTATGATTTTGCTACCGAAGTAAAAATCCGAGGGTATCAACGCGCACATGACAATAATATCTACAGTGCTCTCCGAAGTTCATCTCCCCATTCCTGTAAAAAGTCCTCAGGCTCGCTCACGATGAACATTCTTCATCCACCCCAATCTTCTCCTCTCCACCGTTCGAATATCCGGGCGTCCGGGAATCTGTGTAAAGCGACAAAAGAACAAAATGCCAGGCTGAAAGGCCAACCATAACCCCAAGCGCCGTGATAGTCCTTCCCCCGCTCAAGGGGACGATAGCATAAAAAGGAAAACAAAATCGAGTGTTCATTATCCACGGTGGCCAGAGCAGCAAAAAAAGGTGCCCCGGATTTGGCCGTGGAGCCGCTGATTAAAAGACCGGTAGGGGTAATATACGCAGGAAACGAAGAACGAGTGGATTTCGCGGACTGTTCGTGTCGGCGTCAATCGGGTCGAAATCTCGAAGAGGCGAGTCGAGAAACGCTTGGTTTACTCCACAGTTTGCGCAGTGGCAAACTGGCTCGTTCGCCGGCTAGGGTCGACACTTGTAGAGCTGCTGTATAATTACGTCAGCTATCAGCTTGCATCGTCAACTCATAATTCAGATCTCACCTGAGATTCTGGTAATCAATGCCGCTACTGGCGGCCATTATCCATCGGCAGAAACGCCGAGTGTGCACTATGCCACTCTGAGGACCGAATCCGACGTCCGCATTGTCGAAGATGAGCGTCCGTTGCTTATCCCCTTCCATCACGATTTGGACTCGGCGTGCCGTGTGTCCCTCAGGACTAACCAGCACACGCTTCACAACTCTTGGGTCCAGGACAAACTCCTCAGGTGCATCCGTTGACGATCTGGCAACAACGTTATCGTGGTCGACTGTGAGGCAGAACACCCGTCCTGGTTGGTCGGTTCCCGTGGGCGAACCTGCCGACTCGGGGAGAAGAGCCACCCGATATTCCTTGGCAGCATTCTGCGGCTTGACTGGCTGGTATTCTGTCTTGACAATTTGTGGACTGCTAGAGCGAGGGACAGACGTGTTGGTTGCACTCAGGCTCGGTGTCAGCGGGTTGCGGACTTGGTGGGCCTCGACAACGCGCGGCTCGACACTGGCTGTTGGTGTTGGAGTTGGCTGGGGGGCACTCCTAATAACCCGCCAACGATCAGCGACACTGCTCGGTTCATTGCCCGACAATACAACTGGGGTCGAAGAACGTGACGTAGAATTCGAGGGCACGGTCGGAGTGTTGGGATCGCTCCGTGTTGATGGTTGCTCAGTCGTCACTGGCCCGTGAGAGGGTAGAATGTGAAGGGGACTCGGGAGTCTGGGCACATTGGAGCCGAGCATCCGGGGGACCAGAGCGCGTTGGTTGGGCCCTCCTGGCACGGGGACTGGAAGAAGCACAGGTGGAGTAGGGCGCCGTGCTTGCTGGGGGTCGGGAAGAACGGTTTGTTGTGACAGAGGACCTGGTCGGGGTTGGGCGTGGCTGGGCTGCTTCTGCAGGATGTTTTGGAGGCTTGCCGGGCTGCTCGCTACTCGCGGTGCCACCATGACAGGACTCGGCGCTTTCTCTGGGGACAAAGCTGCCGCTGCTCCAGGACTCTTGCTTGTCCGGTTCGGATTGCTATGAGCGTAGATCTTCTCCACCCGCCTATGCACGGGACCAAGGTCTGAACTGGAAACCGAGCTCTGACGCGACTGCGAGCCCTGATCCCTCGATATGCCTCCACTGAACTCCGCCTCTCTAGGGCTTCGAGAGGGCGCTCGTGTGTCTTGTGCCGGGCCTTGCAGGTGAAGAGCCTTCGCGGCAATGAGCTGGGCTTGATTGGCGAGGGAAATGGCAGGCGGTCTCGAGACGCTCTGTTCATAGCCATGTTGCTGAGTCTGAGGCGGCTCGATACGAGGCGCGGCAAGGACGGAAGCGAGGGAGGTGGTTCTGTTGGTGACTGGATTCTGTTCCTTGTACTCGCCATGGAGTTCGCCCCGATTAGAAACGCTCGTTCGTCGACTATCCGTGTTCGCCATCTCAACGTCATTATCCGAATCGGTTATTGCGACTGAGTCTTTGTCAGAATCATCAATCTGATATGTCTGATGGTTCGTCATCTCGCGATCCCCATTGCGTGGAAGGATGGAAGGGAGAACCGGAGCGGGCGCATCAGGTACTTGCGGAACCTGCGGAGGACGTTGTCCAAGCAGGGAACGGCGAACTACAGCGTGTGAGCGTATATATGCAGTGTCGGCCAACTCGGACTCACATGTTTTAATATCACGACCAGCCGCCATCAGCCGCATCTCGTCGAAGCTATCGAACCCGCGGGTCTTCGCAAAGTGATTGATAGCATCAAGAAAGTAGGGAATTGACCTCCACTTAGAAGTAGATGTATCAAAATTCACCTCAGAGAGATCCCTGGCCGGCACCCACCCAACCGATCTAGGTGTTCCGATTAGCAAAAAATTAAAAATGTAGTCGCGGTCTAGGGAAAACTCACGACTTTCCATCAAAGTAAAAGACGGGGAACTCTCTCTTATGGACGTTCGGTCCGCCATCCTGATACCCATTCGCCCAGCCACTAATCTCGCCAGTAACGGGATCAAGTCGATAACATCTTGGCGTACTACTCAAGAGTCCGGTGGCCGCAAGTGTGCCACTCAAACCAGCGGGCTCGAGCTCGCCCCAGGGCAGGATTAGAACCACGTAGTCCCTCCGTTCCACTGCCCAGTACGAGAGGTATAGTTGCCCTTGAACTGGGTGCGTGATTCCAGGGAACGATCGCTTAGATTGAATATTGGCAGGCGGCGGCGGGTTGACATTCGAAGTGGATGGCGCTTGGCTGTCGGAGCGCTGTGTGGAAGGCTTCGGGCCACTGGGTGGTTCGGGTGGGTAGCCCAAGCTAGCTCGGGTAGACTTACTGAGCTGATTGAGGTTGAAAGGCTTGTAACCCTCCTCGGTAAACGCCTTCTTGACCATGTCGTTGTTCTTTTCAAGCAGCTCGTTGGTGCAGTCAATGACCCGGTAGCCAAGCAGATCAACGGCTTGTGCCCGCTCTTTGCTCATGTGGCCGTGCTGGGCGCTGTGAAGATGCTTGGCAGCACCCGCAAGGGGATTGAGATTGAAATGGACACCGTGTTGATCGCACCGCAGAATGTAGTACTCTCCGGACTGGGCTGGATATTCCACAATGATGTGCTTGTACAGGGGCTTGCCCCCTTGATACACCTCGTTGAATGAGATTGTTCTCTGGGAGCGTTGCCTGCGGTGGCCTGGCGACTTGTCCAGCGCAGTCTCGGTTGATGCTTCATCCTCCACCCTTGGACGTTTAGGGTTCGACTCCACCGAGTCGATAGACTTCCGCTTTTGCGCCTACCAGCTCGGTCAGTGGTAAGAAGAAAAGTCAAAGCGGGATGCACTGACCTTGCCCTCGGAGGTGTTGTCAGTCGGCTTTTGATGTTGGGATGTCGCCGGTTGTCCAGTAGGCAGGGGGTTACGGCCGTTAACTGACTTTTGAGTCTCGGGCGGCACAATATTACGAGCAGGGCCAGATACGCCGAGAGGGCCCTGTCGAGGGGCGATGTTTTCAACAGTTGATGGCCTGCCGGCCTGGCTGACTGCTGCAGTCTGCGGACCGGGCTGTGGACGTATATTAGGCGCAAAATTCAAACTGGGGACACTTGTTGCGGGTGCTGGAATCCCACGGCCAGGAGACCGGTCAGGCAGTGGCGTACGTCGTGAAGCAGGAGACGGCTCCGGCAAAGATATCGGCGCTGCGGGATTCTGCGAGGGAGAGATGTGCTCTTTTCCTTTACCGGGAGTCGGGGCTATGTGGTTAGGTACACGTGGTGGCTGAACCTCTTCATCGATTTCCATTCGAGCCAACCCGGCCTCTACTGATGGCACTGAAGAAGACTGTTGGGGGGTGTGCTGGCCTGGTGTCTCTTTGGCTTGGGTCTGAGCTGGAATTAAAGTCTCTGGGGTCGGTGAAGAATTGGCTGAAATCGGCGATGGACCTAACTGTGGTTGTCGCTATTGCCGAGTGTGAGTGGGCAGAGATTGAATAATTTGTTTTGAGACAACTTACCGAAGGCGAGGGCCCGGCTACGAATAGAGAAGTTCTCCACTTGTTAAGATGTTCGAGCTTGCTCTCTTCGAAGCGCTTCTTTCGCTCAGTGTTTTGCTTCGCAAACTCCTCCTGCTTCTTGGCGAGCGCGGTTGCTTTCTTTTCGGCGAGGAGATTGTCAAAGAGTTCTGGTAAAACCATGCCACCAGGCATCTGAGAGATCAGGTACTCTCGGTCCTTTTGATACTCAACTTCGATTGCATGCTTGGCGACGTCCAGGGCAGCGAGCTCCTCACGCTCCTCGTGCGCGAAGGCCAGCTCCATCTCCTTGAGCTCCCTGCTCCATTGTACATGGCGCCGCTCGACCTCGGAGCGTCCGGGGAGTGCTGGAGCCGATAGAGCCATGTCGGGCAACTTGGCGAGCCGGTATATCTGGAGCCCGAGACCCAGGCAGTGCGACCTCGCGGGTAGCACGCGTCCAAAGACAAAAATCAACCAGGCCCTCGTATTCGAGTTCTGTAGCACCGCGTTAGATGATTCGAGCGACAGGTAAACGGGCCTAAGCGATGGCCGGTTTGTGTTTCGTGTCTCGAGGAAGGTATGATCCCGCACATCAGGTGCGTGGTTGGGTATCGGTGGGTACAAAGCTCCAAGCAGGCAAGATTGGGCACCACCGGGCAATGTCAATGCAAGGATGGAGGAGGACCAGAGGCAGGATACCAACGAGGAGTACGAGGCGAGAAAAAGATGACCGTGCCCAGTCAGCGAGCGACTGAGCGACGGGGAATTCAAATGTGGCTGTCGCAAGGATCGGGAAGGAGCAAGGGAGTAAGGACTGACGGTGAGAATGCCAATCCCGAGCTAATTAGGGCGTAGAAGGCGTGGAGACAGCCAGGTTTGAGAAAGGGCCAGACGTGGGAATCGCGTACTGGCAACGACCCACACACTGTGCCCAATCCCGATGGCGCGTGCCCGAGACAGATCACCAAACGCACTCGCAATAAGGTGAAATGGCACGACCTTGGCAGGCCAGACCGACATGATGACCAAGATGCAAGGCAGAAAGGAATATAGGAGAGTGGAACTTACCACGACACGGCGGCGGATGCGCCCATCAGTTTGTGGTATTGTTTGGTATTAGTGGAAACGAGTCGACGTTGATACCGGCCGTGTTGTTGTTGGCGGATTCCGAGTTCAAACGGAGGACGGCGCTGATGCAAAACGATGGCAGCCGTTGTAGACGGGTAGCACTGTGTGTAGAGGGGAGAAGGTTGACGTGGGGGAAACAGAGTATTGGGATGGGAGCGGACCAAGTGGGCGACGAGGGTATGATGAGGGAGAGGGAGAAGGGAGCAGAATTGCTTATTATGATTAGGTACCTAATCGGAGAAAAAACCGACCAGTTACGGCTGGTGTGGGACCCCCTGGCACGACCCGTGTATTGGTATTGTTGTTTTTTTTTTTTTTTTTTTCTACCCAGCGTTC
>Ga0247765_1001359_pt1 | contig 12056 bp, 7 predicted proteins | sample UWRJL106311C6_FD_179949 | JGI IMG/M metagenome (GOLD analysis project Ga0247765, IMG submission 179949) | Plant litter microbial communities from Arlington Agricultural Research Station in Wisconsin, United States - UWRJ-L106-311C-6 | ecosystem: Environmental > Terrestrial > Plant litter >... | reverse complement strand
ATAGAAATTTTAAAAAAAATTTAATAAAAAAAACCCCCGGGAAACCCCCCACCCCCCCCCCCCCCCCAAACTGTCAAACCATCGCCAAAACGAAAAACAACATCGGAATCGCATTCTACGTATCCGATTACCCCTATCTGCGATATCGCAGCCAGGGCGCACCGAAGGCGCGAGCCGTAGTAATGGCGAAAGCCAGAATTACGGTACTAACCGAGAATTTGTATAAAGTCTTTACGCCCGTAAAGTAATAACCAAAAACAATAATAACGCAACTAATTAAGGTCGTAACAATAGCAAGACGATTTTGGAAGAAGCAAAAGCCTTTAAAATCAAAAAGAATACATTTTACAAGCAGTTCCAAAATATAATTAATAAAAAGGGAGCCTTTAATAACATTTTTAAAATTACCAAACGGTACTTTAATTATATCTTTTTATCAAATTTTAAATAAAAACGTACTAAAAACGCTAAAAAACACCTTAATTTTATTAAACTAATATTAAAAAAAATTAAAAACTTAATTAAAATACAATAATTAATACCAACTAATCGTACATAGGCCCAAATCGCAAGTAGTAAACGTAACGTAATCGCGTCGCCCTTACTATACAAATACGTTATACTGAAAAAAGCATTCCGCGAAATCATCATCACCTTACTAAAGGACCTATAATTACAAATTAAATTTATAAGTAAAGAAATTATATACAAAATAAATAAAACTATACTAATTAAAAGAGTAATAGCGGCTAAACGTCTCCCGCGTAGTAAGAATATAATAGTCTCGTTTAAAAATAATAAATAATTATAATATGATAACCTAAAAAATAAAAATTAAATATATAAAGTATTTATAAACGTAACGTAAATACGTTAAAAAATATACATAGTACTAGTAAAAGGGGTAAACCTAAATATTACGGAAAGGTACAGTAAAGGTAAAGGTAATAATATAGTAAAAAGCTTAAATAAATTCTAAAAGTAGATAAGTAAGTAAAACTAAATTAATATAATTAAAATCAGGATAAGGCTTCCCCGTAAAAGCAATAAGGGTATAATAAAGCCGAAATCTATTTAATTACTACTAAAAGTCTACTTAGTAAAGGAAATTGTTAAGTTAATTAACTAAGAAATAATTTATAATTATTATAGGTACCCTTATAAACGGTTTAAAAGTAAAGTAAAAACGGTTTAATATTTTAATTACGGGAAATAAAAATATAAGGCCAAATTTTATATAAACAAAGCGATATATATATTTTATAAAGGTAATACGTATTTAATAATAATAAATATTAAAAAGTAAAAGGCAAAATACCCTATAAATATAAAAGCAGGTACCCCAAAGCAATACCTTAATTATAATAATACGTATATAACGTTTAGTATAAATTACCGTATAGTAAAAAAGCAAAAATAACGTATTAAAAAAAGATACCTAAACAGACCTATTACCTTCGCACCCCCCCTAGTATATATACAAACCGTAGGCAACGTAATTAATCCTACGAATAATATTACTAAATAAGTAACTATAATAGCTAAATTAGTATTAGTAGCGAAATATATACAATTTTTAAACGTAGATTAAAAAATTAGAAAAAAAAGGAAAAGAAAATTAACTAACCTGTAAAAAGCAGCCAAAGGCAATAACAATACCCTATTAAATTAGGCAGCACCTACTAATATTACTACCACTACCGTAACTGGAGCGAATACGACCCCCCTACGAACCGCCTCCGAAAAAAACTCTCTTCCCTTACCATCTAACGCATTAATAAAAAGCCAGAATAGTAATTCCTACCCCCTACCTCCGTACTTTATATAATAATGCAATTAAAAATACTATATTAAAATATAGGAAATAAATAAAAGAAACTGTAAATAGTATTATATAATACCGTTTACGATATATTAACAATTTAAAAACCACTTTATAATAACTTAACTAATACCCCCTAATATAATAGATTTAAAAAATACGATATAATCTTTAGTAACAGAAAAATAACGCTATACGTAAGTAAAAAAATTAATAAAATAACGTAAATAACCAATAGTAGTAAGGATTAGGTAATAATAACGTTTAGAAAAGGAAATAACATATTAATAATAATATTTATTTATTTAAAATTATATAATAAAAATTAGAAAACCCTATTAAAGGAATTAATTAATAAGCCCCCGTCACGTAATCGTACCGTTATTATAAGTAACTTTAACGCTTATTACTTTATATAAAATAAAAACCGAAAATAATCACCTAAAGTAAAATACGTATTTTACCTAATAATTAAATAAAATTTAAAGCTTTTTATACTATAGGGAAAAATAACGAAATAATTGAAAAAAGAGGATAGAAATAATATAATAAACCTAGCCTAAACCTTTAAGAATTTTAATATATATATATTGTCTTACTCTGTGCGTAGGGTGGGTACCACCCACCGGCCCTAATGGCCAAGTGGAACTTCTAATCGATACTATCTAGGTGGAAAACGCTGCGCCTACGTTACGAGGTATCCAGTCAACCGGTGCTACGTATAAAAACCTCCCTAATCCTGATCAGACCTAAGCCCCCCTCCCCTACGGGGAGGGGGGGTCCAGTCATCGGCCTTCTATTTGGATACGTCTGTTCTGCCAATTAGTGAGGTCCCCCTGCGAGGGCGGTACGCCCTCGCTAGTATTTATTTCTGAGGGCTAGTCGTCATCCAGAACCATCGTGTTGTCGGCCGACTGGCTCATCGCCGCGATCATCTGGGAGATGTTTTGTATAAATATTATAATTAATATATAAAAGGTATAAGAAATTTATAAAATAATTAATAATAATAAAAATTAGCTTATAGGTAGCGTAAATAATAAATATAGTAATAATTTACTACTTAGGATTAATAAGCTGAAAAGAATTAGTAAATATTAAAGTTGTAACGAATATGTAAAGAGGTATATATAAAAATATATATTTAATTAAAATCTGTATAATATTAATAGCGGTAAGAGCCTAAAGTTGCGAATAGTAAATAAAAACTCTAAAGGAGTAATAAAAGCGTATAAAAGAAGTATTATTAGGTTATAAATATTTATAGAGCTTTTAATAACAGCTAATATAAATATTACTGATATAGAAACGGTAGGAGCTGTGAGGATAAAGATTAATAAGATTGCGAGAATTAGTAAAGGAGATAAGTAATAGCGGAATATTTACGTAATAATTACACGATTCTACGTAGCGGTTTTAATTCTTAAGAGTAAAATATTAGTATTAAAGCTGGAAGTTATAATATATAAAGTAATAGATAATAATAAAAAGAAAAAGAGAACGAGGGAGAGAACCCCCTTATTTATAGGTAAAAAAGGGCGAGAATCTACGTTTACATATTATATTTGCTTAATAAGTAACGAAATTACCCCAGTCAAATGAGGATGGAATATTAGATAAAAATATACTAACGATACCCTTATAACCTCCTATCCGGAGTTTAACAAAGGTAAATTAATAATAATACTACTGCGAAGGAAGGTATAACCCCACCTTTTTCCATCCAAATATACCGCTGATGCTACAATGGTACCGCTGCTACGATAGCTTCCTTCCTGTAATATAAATAAAAGTGAACCGAAAGTGAGGTAAATTGTAGAAAGAGAAAGAAATAAATTACTTATAAAAGAAGGCTATTGTCCGAATTGCGGGCGAACTGAAAGCGAGGCAATAAATATAAAGGAAAGAGCCCCCCCCCCTTCCACCTCCTACCTTCCGACGACGATATAGCTGGGGTACCGGGGCTAAAGAAGGAAGAAAGAAGAAAGAATGAGTATAATCCGAGTTCGAACCGATATACGGGCACCCCCCATTTTCCTTTACAAATTGTGACAACTCCCCTCCTGTTACATATCCTGGGTAGGAGAGACCTAGATTAGTAGATAAAAGGCTGGAAGTAAAGTTGGTTTAGGTGCGATATCGCATTGATACCTGTATTATAGAAGCACCTACAGTGCCTAAACAGATAAATAGAGGGACCGTTTGCCCACTAGGGCGAGGACTAGAGGTCCTTTGCAGTGTAAGATTAATAATAATAATATTAGTTTAGTAAATAATACGTAAGGATTTATTTATAATATATTATAAATTAATAATTATAATTTAATACGGAATTCGCCTAAGGTAGTTATAATAGTTTTTACTAAGCATATAAAACCTGTATTTAACCTACTTAACGGAATATAATTTTTTTTAGTAATTAACTTACGGTACCAATTTTAAGGGTATAAAAGGAATTTACCCTTAATAATAATAATTATTATAAAAAATAGTTTCCCTTTATATTATATTATATAATTACTATTTACTAATTATAAGGTATTATGTTAAATAAGGTAGTTTATAATATTTTAGATTTGAAATTTTAAATTAAGTTATTTTACATTATTATTTCGCGTATTAAATTGTTAAATAACTTTATATTTAATATATTCTTTTTTTATAATCATATATTTAAAAATTTATTAATTTTAAATATATAAATAAAAATTACTAATTATAAGGTATAGTTTTTATAATCTTAGTGTCGCGGCCTTCCCCGCCGGGTTAGGCGGCATCCAATGCGGTAATCGACCCCTGTAGGCACCGCATTACCCTTTACGTCATGATGACCGGCTATGTTCACACCCCCTCTTTTATCTATCATGTTATCAAGTGGAGCATGTCATCAAGTGGAGCATGTTATCAAGTAAAGCATGTCATCCAGTAGAGCATGTCATTAGTTACAGTTTTAACTAGAGGCCGGAATGTAACGTCAAATGAAGGATACTATTCGCTGTGTAGATAGTCGACGTGGCTTAGAGAACAAATTTAAAATTACAATCATTATTTCTCTAATCGCTATAGTAGTGATCATAACAGTAATGCAGCGTTTCTAATAGGATATTATCTAATATAAATAGGGAGGACAAATGGTCGAAAAGCTCCGTATCATAACCAAAGCAAACAGGCTAAGAGACGGCCTAATTTACAATCTTTTTTTTTAAAGCCGGCTACCATACTCGTACGAAGGTCTTAGGCGATAGCTTCATAATAAAGCCTTACTAACACCTTTATAACTATACGCCATCGTCATATGACAAATTCATACGACTGCCTCGGTTAGATAGGCTAACAGATATGATAACAGAACTTAGAAGTTTATAAAGGATACTTTCTATGCACAAGCTGCCAATCCTTTTCCCTACTAATATAGATAAACAGATACTGCTGCCTAAAGGCGGTGAGCCAAAACCAAGCAGCGTGCCTATGGGTATCTAGCCAAGCCTTTACGTAAAAGGTCAATTTATTTTAAATACCTGTTAGAAAGAAGGAGGTTCTAGCCCCCAGCTAAAACGCCACTAAGGGTAGAGAACCAGGCTGCCCTTCTAGGATCAGCCTGTGGACGGAGATCTACGGCGGACATTACGGCCCAGGACTTATGAGATTTTTCCAGGAGCGAAACGAGAAGATTGATAGTGGGGATAGTCTAAAGGAGGGCGAAGCACATAAGCTGCATCTCGGTGTGCTTGGGATCATGAATAGATGTGTTAACTTCCTGCTACAGGGCGAGAATTATTTTTATTAAGGGTTTAATAATGTAAGTCAAGGTGCTCCTTGGGGGCTTCAGCTAGGATTGCTAAACGCTAACGGAGACACAGCACTATGGTATACCCATCTTTAACAAGTCCGCTTACGACGCTCTCCTCCACGACTGGCGTTACCCCAGTGTCTTTAAGGACCAGTGCTACTCGTCCCGCGCTGCTATCGACCACGGTTTCGCTAATATCTCCATCATTTGCAATAAAGTCGTCGGCAACTTCCTCAAAGTCATTGTAAGGAAACCGCCACCTGGCGCCAGGTGACTCAAACTATCGCCACCTGACTCACACCCCGCCACGCATTGCGCGGCTATCTTCCTATTTACTCTGTATATAAACCATGGCCCTCGCCTATCTCTTTGGCTTAGGCCAGGTTGAAGTCTTACACCTTTACCAATTCTTGCTCGCTACTACCATCGTGACCACCTTGATCAGGCGTACCTGCCTTTCCTTACACTAAAATTATAAGAAATTATTTGTGTTAATAACAATTTACTAATGTTTTATTATATCTAGGTCGACGAATCCTGTTAAAGCTACTCACTTGCGTATCATATACGTTGACTCTTATGCACCAGCCTCTAATCCCTCTCATTGCTAGCATGAATAGGCAGATTCTGCTACTTAAAGGCGGTGAGCCAGAATCAAGCAGCGTGCCCATGGTTATCCAGCCAAGCCTTTATGACTAAGCATGATTTATTTTAAAATGGAAATGACATCTTATCGCTTATTTAGCTTTATTACTAGAATTTTTAATAAAGTGCGCTTGCTAAGGAGTATAAACACCTATTTAATGGTAGGATTTCTATCTACGGCTCAGACGTAAGCGTATTATGAGCTCCTGCTAAGCTGAATTTCTTAAACGGTCTTAGTGTCATATATAAGTCTATAAGGAAATACCCTAGCATTCCACAACACACGCCTCTGAGCACCCCAACCCCTGAGACACTAAGCACCACCGCCTTGTATTTAGGCCACAGCTCTCGCACACCTCTCTGCTCAGGCCAGGTTGAAATCTTACCCCTTTGCCAATTCTTGCTCGCCGCCATTGTGACCACCTTGATCAGGCGTACCTGCCTTTCCTCACAAGCTGGTCTTACAGGCCGGATTATATAAGTAGTGCCAGTTTGTATTAAAGCAGATGTTTTAAATCCGGACTAAGTTAACTGTATCTGCTTTAGCCCTGTCGAGCTTACCAGCTTAAATTACTAGTAGTGTTAATAAGTATGTGTGGTTAATCTAATATTAAAGAAAGATAATAAGGTATACAGTTATCCCTAACGATAAGGGCATACCCTCTTAATATAAATACCTACTATTAATTAACAAGTATGACTCTTTCCTAAAGGATAATATGTACTATAGCTAAGTAAACTAGTATGCCTTTTAAGACGTTATTATAACATAGGTAAACTTTAGTTACTTTTAGTTTAAAGAATATTTTAAAATCGTAATTAAATTTAATAACGTTAAAGCTGTACGAGAGATGCTGAACTAAGGCTGGGAGATAAAGCTTTATCGTATACTTCTTAGTCTTAAGTGGTGGTTGCCACTGAAGTACGTCGATACTTTAAAGGAGTCTGCTAAGACGGGAGTGATAAACTATTAACAGATTAGAGTTTTAAATAAACTTGTTAAAGTAATGAAAAAGGACTTACCGTTATAAATCGGCAGGCTTTATCTTTTAGAGGGAGAGCGTCGTAAGCTTTACAGTCAGTTTGCCAAATACTAAACTGAGGTTATAAAGAAGTTTTACTTAAAGCGTTTAAATTAGATCAGGTAGTTACTGACTGATTTAGGCTTAGAAGCCCTTCCAGTTCTGCCTGCCTTTTTTCTTAGCCTCTTTATTTTTAGCGAAGTGTTAGCGACTTGGGCCTGGATCTGTTTCGCACTCCTATACCCTATTTGCCTACTATTAGTCCTTATTTACTGTACTATAGAGATATGGGCATCTATAACACACGGCTAAAAGCTTGGGTTTCGTATCTGTGGTCGGCACTTGCCGCTTCGATAGCCGGCCTGCTAATGTTGCTTTACGGCTGTCCTTATAATAAAACGATAATATATAGTATTGTATTTTACGGTAGCTGTATGGTTGTGCTAGTTGTTAATCACATCGCCCTTCTATATTGCGTTATTCGACTTAACTGGTCGCCTCTCTTGACCTGTAAGCCTGTAGCGATAGTGGATGGCGAGCTGGTCCAGAGCTGCACAAACTATTCATTCTTGTTACCGCTTATGGCGGCGGTACTGGAAGCGATTGGTCTGGGACCAATTCTCCATTATTCTGGGGTGCTCAGGTGGGGTTTCAACAGGAGGCGCCACCGCTGGTAGTTATAATTCAGGTTGAAGTATCAACAAACGAGCTGGAGAAGATTCTACGTGCTTGTTAGCAAATATTTGTATCACCGCAGAGCACTGAAACCCATCTTTGTCACGTACCACCAGCTGATGAAAGCCATCTTGGCCTGTCTTGAGCTTTTCCCGGCCGAGAATCAAATCAGCTAGGATTTGCTTCCGCGTTTGCCTATCTAGGATGCTCATCTCGAAGGTTTCACTGATGACGAAGCGGGTGACGGATACTGGCTTGGTTTGCCCCAGCCTGTAGATGCGGGAAATAGCCTGCTGCTCGACCATGGGATTCCACTGCGGCTCAAGGAGAATACAATGGTTTGCCGCGGTGAGATCGAGTCTGGTGCATACACGTCAGCCGGATATTGAGAAGGCATGTAAGTTGATGGAATTTCACTCACCCTTGCCCGCCGCACGTAATTGATGCGAGTATGACCCTGACGTTTGCGTCCTCCTTGAATTTCTTCAAGGTGCGGGTCCGGCTGGCGTATGGCATCAAACCTTGGTAAGCACAGCAGCCGATGCCAACATGCACCAGGGCGTCCCTCATGACAGCTAGCGTGGTGGTCCAGAAAGAAAAGACAACGCTGAGAGACATTAGATGCATACTGGAGGGTTGAGGAAACACAACTTGCCATTTGTCCTCTGGGGGAAGGCTCTGGATATAGGATGCTACCGCCGAGTGTTTGCTTGGAAAGCTCCTCTGCTCGTTACAGTCTTCAGTGTCTACCTCTCCGAGGAGGCTTTTAGGGGAGGATTCTGGAGTTGAAGACCGAGGCGATGTTGCTGTCATCCTTGCACATTCCGTACACTGGGACACGGGTGGGCCCTTCTCTGTGGTGCTAACTGTGGTGAAGTCGTCAGCCATGAATGGTACGTCATCAACTTCCAGCTCGGCGTCTTCGGAGATTTGAGAACAACAGCTGGGACAGCGAGGATCCGTAGTGGCCCCCAGAAGCTGGTCAAGTTCGTGCTCGGTAGTGGTGGTGATGGGAGTAGCAAGAGCACTACTAGTGGTACTAGTAGTACTACCAGTTTGGGCGGTGTCGTCTCGACTGCAGTCTTCCGTAACGGCACTCTCCATGGATGCGGATGATTGCGTCGATGGCTTTGTCGAGTGACGCAATAATATGCCGTGACTGCAAATGCGCCTCATGTCGTTGATCCTTTGCAGAGCGTTGATATATGTCGTGCTGGGCGCCGAACCCGAGTTGAGGGTCTGATGCAAAACACCGAGGGCCCCATCTCTTGCCTTTTTGTATTCGTCTAGCTCTTCCATGTCGAAGTCGACCTTCCTGACTTCCTCTGTAAGGGGCGGCAGGTCGATTACCTGCCTCGTGCGGTGCAGGGCAATTGATCCCATGAGCGTTTGGAGCCGTTGAAGCGACTCTTCGCTCGGCTTCTCTCGCCATGGGCGAATCAGCTCCATCTCAAACTTTCTCGCGTCGTCGTAGGGATGGATTCTCAGAAAGTGTACCAGGCCGCCGATGTCGCTGATGCGGTTCTGGACAGGAGTCCCGGTAATGCACCACCTATGCACTGCGTCGACGGCGCGCGCGGCTTTGGCGTTGAGCGTGGTGCGTTCGCGGATGGTGTGTGCTGGGTAGGTACAAGAGTTTCTGTCAGAGGGAGATGGCACTACTAGTAAGAGGAGTATTCCTAGGGGTTTCTTCAATGAAAAGCATCTCACCCTCGTCCAAAACAATACGGTGCCACATTAAAGAGAGCAAATTGAACTTTCCGTTTAGCGTTACCGACTTTCGACTCTTCCATTCGGACGTCAGGACATTATATGTCGTAAGAACGACATGTGAGTTCTTGATGACAGATTGACAAGTCTGGCGCCCGGCGCCATAGTATGTGACCAGTCGGAAATCTGACCTCATATGCCTGTTCAACACCACCAGACTAGCAATCAGTCTCATGAAACAGGAGCGAAGGAGGAGCGAAGACTCACCGTTTGGTTTGGGCTTCCCATACGTCCAGCACTGGTGAAGAGGTTAGTTGCGCAGACTAATACGGCTAGTGCTGCTACGAAATGGAAATCTCAACTTGGCACCACATACGTGATAAAGGGACAACAATAAGCGTCCCCAAGGCGAGCGACTCGCGGTCGACGTCGCTGCTGCTGGAAATCTTGGCGGAACACGAGCACCCTTCCAATGGGCTTCCAGAGGCGGCAATGAGAGCCAGCATGGTCAGGGTCTTGCCGAGCCCCATGTCGTCGGCAAGGATCCCACCTAGAAAGTCGTGCGGCGGTTCAACTTGGCTCATCTGATTAATGGTGTTTTGGTATCTGATATGCTTTCTTAGTACTAGTACTGGTAATTAGAATAAAACGCGTATCGTACCTTGTCCATCCAAATTTGTCGACATAAGACCTCCATAAAACGCGGCGTGCACCGCTGCCACTCCAGCCACGCTCTCGGGTCAAGAGAAAGAAGAGTCCTTGTTTTTGATGACTGTCCAGAACTCAGTTCAGCACTACCCTACAGGTATGAAGTTGTATGATTAACTAAGGTACTAACCTTCTCAGGGGTGTTTGGACCATCTCTGGCTGCTGCTCCTCGGGGAATTGCTCGTCGCTGCCAGCAAGTCGGTCCAGCATGGCAAGTTGGTCGTTGTTCGTACGAGGCATGTTACTGGTGGATTTGCCGTTGAATGCGGCTGATGTGATTATTTTCTCGTTTGTGTCGACCGCGGGAAGGCAATGCGGGTTGATGTAAGGGAGATCCAAGCGACAGGGGCTTGGAACTTGGAGATACAGTCCGCACTTTTGCAGGAACAGCCCCACTGAATCCACCGCGTGTCGAGGGCCGTATATATTAACAGATACGGTGAAGTCTCTGGCAGCCATGTCACAGAAGGCTTGCGCTGGTCTCGTGCGGGTCTTATCCGGGTCCACCCGCTCCAACCTCAGCTCAAAGACGGCGTGACATTTCGCTGACAGAGTTTCCAGAACAGAGCACGCCCGCCTTGGAAGCTCATACTTGTCGACACAAGCTGCGGGATCCAGCAGTATGGGACCACCACCCCATGACAGCCGCTCGTAGTCCCCATCGGAGGGAGCGTCAAACCCTAAAAGAAGCTTGACGGGCATGCCATACAGCTAGGAAACGGTAAAAGTCAGCCATTGGTCAACAGAAATGCTAATCATTTTGGTATGTACTACGCACACCACCAAAGCAAACTTCGGGCTCTCGTTTGGCCGAGGTTTGACTTTCACGTTGCGAGGAAGACTCAGGTCTCGCCTCCACGCAGGGCGATAGTTTTCGGCGCTTCGGACTCGACATTTCGGTTTTGGGGTAATGGCAGGACCGGATCAAAACAACTCTAACAGTAGAGTTGGTTGAGTCGTGCAGCAGTTGCGATTCGCGATAATTGGGTAGGAAAAATCGGTGTGGTAGTCGCCGTTCGCATCGCATCAGTACATGTACCGGACTTGGCGTCCCCCTGAGGCAGTTGCGTGGTTATTTATTCATTACTGCCAGCAGGTACCTCATGTCTCACCGAAAATGCCGCCAAGGCATAGCTCGAGCCTCTCAGCGCTCCGGCAGCACACTGAGCGGGCGGAGTCGACGGTCCGCACAAGGCTTCCCAGGAGTGGGCCTATCAAAGATGGCCACGCCCAACAGTGCATGCGTCCGCTAAGGCGAATGCTGCGCAGGGGAAAGGTAGGCTTTTCGGGCAGGCTTTCCGCGGCCCCATTCCGTTGCTGCACTGCCACTTGTGCGCGCGGGTGGTGTGTTGAGAGTGCGTGTGATGCTGGAGACTGTACCGACTATGTCTGAAGCACACGTGCGTATTTCAATTTTTTGATAACTCGGGTACGTAGTCCGACATGCCAGGCGAACATCCTTAGTAATACCATCGCTGATGACTGTGTCTTATGAAGGCTGGGTCTGGTGCTTTCCCACAGTATCTGTGGCCTTTTTTTTTTGAGCTGGGCTCTTTGCACCTTAGGACCCGTCTCCCCGTACCTTAAAAAAATTTGACAGCTGCATACCAGCCGCGCCCGGGCCGGCGCTTTTCGCTGCCCGACAGGCAAAGCCCATTACCATTCAATCAATCGCACCACCTCC
>Ga0247765_1001358_pt1 | contig 12060 bp, 10 predicted proteins | sample UWRJL106311C6_FD_179949 | JGI IMG/M metagenome (GOLD analysis project Ga0247765, IMG submission 179949) | Plant litter microbial communities from Arlington Agricultural Research Station in Wisconsin, United States - UWRJ-L106-311C-6 | ecosystem: Environmental > Terrestrial > Plant litter >... | reverse complement strand
AAGCACCTCTTCATGAACCACTACACCAACTGGCTCTGTTCCAGCCAAGTCCCATCCAAGCCCGCAGAACCACCACCCGAGATAGCCGGGCCCCTTTTCGAGCGGGCCACCTCACAGCGGCCCGGAGCGCCCTTGCTCGACACATACCACCTCTCCCCTATTTTCCCGACCCCCCAACGCGCGCCAGACCTAAAGTCGCTCACTGAGAATATCTGCATGGGCGTCCTCACCCCGCGGTACATACATGGCCTCGGGTTTGCCGCTCCCTAGCGTCCCATCCCTCCGCTCCATCCAGCCGGAGGAAAGTGTCACTTCTCCGCAAAGGGTTTCTCACTGCTAGCCAGAATCTTCCCCGAACCTGACCACCTTTCGCTTCTCATCGAATACAGGAGACATGGAATCGGCTCAGAGTCTTTTCGAGACATGATCGCCGAGTCTGACCCATTTCCTGTGAGGTCTGGATATTGAGCCTTAAAAGTCCTCCTTCCTCCCTCCTCTCACAGCCCTAGCACTGACAAACGGGAAGTTAGGGGCGGTTCAGGGTTCAGAGGGGGGAGGGGGGGCTCCCGTCGGCTTCGCGACTGGAGTTGACTTCCAAGTTCTTGGCAAAGCGGAATGGACTCTTCTGATTTGTTGCAGCGCGCTCCATTGGCCAGCAAATTGAGAAGACCTGGCCTCAGTGCCATTGTAGATAAGATACACCTAGCGGGCCTTGGGGTTCCCCCAGACAGTTAACTTTCTTCAGCGCTTTCAAGGATCCACTTCTGAAAGCATGAGCTAATAACATGCAGTGGGCGTGCATCTTCCTGATCTAATCAGCTCCATTCCGGCAGGTAGGTAGGTCGCTATAGATACTTGCTACCACATTGAGAGAGAGTGTTCACCGCAGCTCGCCATCCAGCTCCGGCATGTCCATCATCTCGCTCACAATCTGCAACTCCTCCATGAGCAACAGACCCGACGTGGAGCTCCCGAACTCGCTGCGGAGCCCGACGGTCCCGGCCGGACTCGTAGCCAGGACCTTCACAATGGGATGCGGGCTCTCGTTCCTCGCCAACCCCAACAGGCAACGCAGAACCACCAACATATCGTCGTTGTACCTGTCCATCTCGTAGTCTCCGATCCCATCCACCACCACGACCAGTGTCGTCTCGCTCGACAGCCACTTGGCCAGCCACTCAAAAAGCCGGCACAGGGCGTCGAGGTCGGTCCCGGCGCGTACGCGGTCCAGGCCGACGTCGCTCGGGCGGAACGTGTAGTCGACGTATGCCTGCTCCAGCAGCTGGGTAATCAAGCTGCGGATCATGGGGCGCGCGCCGGCGTTAGCGTCGTCGCGGGAGGTGTGGCGGCCGCAGAAGAAGACGAGCGAGGCGAAGCCCCTCTCGCGCGCCCGCAGCCCCGCCATCAGCGACGCCGCCACCAGGCTCACGGCCGAGCCCGCTGATGCCGCCTCCAGATCCGCGTCACCGTCGACGAGCAGCTCGCGCGACTCGGTGGCCGTGGCCCATGTCTGGAACTCGGGCGCCCGCACCATCTCCTGGGCGCGCAGCCGGTACTCGAAGGGGATGGATTCCGAGACGCTGAAGGCGTGTTCCATGTCGTCCTTGTCCAGACCTACGATATTGAGGGCCTCGATGAGGGCTTTGACGTGGATCGTGTCTTCGGGCCGAGGCGGGGCCGGTGCTTGCGGCGGCGGCGGCGGCGGCGGCGGCGGATAGTGTTGGGTCGGCAGTGGAGCGAGGTAGTGGTTTTGATGGTAAAGGTCGGGGTATGGATAGGGATTGGGGTATGCGTAGGGGTCCTGCCACGGTTGGAACGGCGGTTGCGCATGGTGAGGGTTGTTGTTGGGCCACTGTGGTTGGCTCTGCGAGGGCTGCTCCGGCGCCGGCGACGGAGCTCTCGATGTCGCGGCCGAGTGGTCTCTCTGTTTCAAGATTTCGACCTCTGCGCACCGGGTCAATGCCGTATCCCACATTATCTACCTTGGTAGTACCTGAGGGAGTAAGCAGCGGCGAATAGAGCGACATACCTTGCGCCAGGTTCTTGTTTTGTCGTTGAAGCTCCTCGGTCTTCTTCTCGTATTTCTGTTCCCAGACCGCCTCGGTCTTCTTCTGGTAATCGTCAAAGAGTGACTTTATAGTATTCGCCACGACAGCTTGTATGTTAGCCATCTGCTGGGCGTCGCGCGCACCCTGATTCTGGGTGAACTGTTGCAGCTGGTGCTGTATGACTTTACCCAGGCTGTTGACCTGCAGCACTATCTCTTTGCCTTGGTTGATGATGCTATCGGTTTTCAATGCAATCATCTTTGTGTTTTCAACCGATAACAGCCTGAGCCCTTCAATGTTTAGTTCAAAAAAAAAAAAAAAACACCAAATAAGTCAGGGAAGGGCTATTTTATTGGTATTGAACCGACTTACTCGTAAGAGTCACACCTAAAGCCTTTTGAGTCACCCAGATGTTGGATTCTTCGACCCTGTCCATGAGTTGTTTAGTTTTTGCGGGGACTTCGGTGATGCTGTCGATGAGATCCTTCTTATAGTTCTGGCCCTGGCCAATAGAAGCCAGGCTCTTTAAGGCCCTGCCAACTTAACAAAGTGAAAAGAGGTGAGCATTTCAACAGAGGTATCTGCAAAGCTTAGATAAAGGTAGTTTTTTGCCTTACCGGTGCTACTGAGAAAATAGACGATGGCTCCTTCCACCGCTTTGAGGATGCATGCAATCAGATCGACCGAAGCGTCCTTGATGTTTGGGTCACCAGGAAAGGCAGAGAGAAAGATCTCGACCCTGCCGAAACCCATTTTCATCTCCTCCTCATCAGCGAACCCCGTTATCTGGATTCGAGCCTGTGCAGCCGTAGAGACAACCTACCCCTAGTTACTAATTCCGTTCCAATGCACCTGGGCGTGCATCAAACTCACATCAAACAGCATTCCTAGGACAAACTTTACTAGAGATACGTAGGCCCCATCGTCGGGAACCATTACCACTACCTCTTTCACGCCGTCGATATTGTCTGCTAGAGTGCGGTATATCGTCTTCAACCGACTCTTCACAGTCTTGCCGGCTCCGTTGAATACGTTGCTGGCATTTTCGAGCCTCTCGTGAATATCTTGCCACTTTTTCTTGGACCTGATTGAGTATTCGGGCTTTTGGGTCAGCTTTTCGGGCTCGGGCATGTTCTGGTCGATAAACCTGGCCATGGCTTGGTCGAGAATAGCGCTCCAGAACAGCATGGCCTCTGCGGCGGGGACAAGCTCTCGGACCGGCAGCACATGTTTGGAGCTGTCTCTTTCAGAGGCGCCTTTTTTGGGCATGTCTTTCTCGGACGTGTCATGCTCAAGGTGGATGTTTTCCGCCGGCAGCATGGCGGTGCTAGTCTTGCGCGGCTCGAAGTGGTCCGCTTTGGGGTCGTAGTCGATCTGGGCGTCTTTGAGGGCGTCCACGGTCTCTGCAAGTCTGGTTTGGATAAAGGCAACTGTTGGTGGCTGCTGGGGGACAGCTGGGATGCGGTGCAGCTTCTCCTCCATCGGAGGCAAAACTGTTGCCACGGTGGAAGAGCGGAGGTACGCCGGCGCTGCGCAAGCATCGGCGGTGGCAGCTGTGCCTGTGCCGGACTGCCCGGTACCAGACCTTATCTAGAACTTATAACACTTGAAAATGGGGGAAATGAATGACTATTGGAGCCTGCCCATCTGCCGAGATCCGACCGGGGCGGTGGGCTTGGAGGTATGTGGATGGATGGGTGCACAGAAGCTCGAAGTGGTTGCAAGCCCTGCCCGTACGAGTCCTCTTCACAGCCTCGGTCTGGATGACGCCATTGTTGCACAGGTGCGGAAGCTTTGTCCAATGAAAGTTGTGTCCTTGGTGCTTTTGACTCGCATCAAGCATGCAGGTAGCTGAGTCATATATAGCTCATACAGTCGGTGGCGAGTTGTAACCAATAATGTCGTCGGGAACGCCCCGCGGGAGCGTCCGCCGATGTGCAGACATGCAACATAGGGCAGGGCCTGGTGTTCAGTTCGCCCAATGACAAATTTTGCGCTTGCCGCCAAATGCAAATAAATGGCCGGGAGCGCATTTGCCGCCCGGGCTGACGAGCAGCTGAGGAAGAGCTTGTGAGAACAACAGCTCACTGCAAGCGCCAGAGCCTTGCGCCGCCATGCCAGTTGCCCAGTCCGTGTATAATTGCCTTCGACCCAGACCCTCACATAGAAGGACCTCAGGGCCCCAGTTTTCGGCGGAGCACATTCCCACTTCAAGGCCATCCATTCCAAGCTATTCCCAGCTTTTGTCTTTTGACTTCCTTCCGTGGGTGGGCTACAGCCCCCTTCCATGTGACGTGGCATGGTCCTCACTTGCAAGTTATGGCTCCAGCCTCCAGAATCCAAGATGAGGGCCGACCCCCCGTCCCGTCGCCCCCATGCAGTGGCACCGACCCAGGCTCGACGCCTTCGGCGGAAAGCCGCACTTGGACGCCTGCCAGCTCGGTGGACACACCTCTAGGAAACCAACTCGAGCAGGAAGGAGAGCAAAACGAAGAACATGATCACGATGGCGCCAAGACTCCACGCAAACCACCTGTGAGCTCCGAGTCTGGCAGGATGGAAGAGCAAATGCAAAAACTCCAAGCCAAACTAGTCGAGCTAGAGCACCAAACCATATCCGAGAGGATCGCACGACAACAGATGGAACAACAACTCGCGGTGGCCTTGGCAGAATCCATGGCCAGCCAACCTTTGGTGAGAGGCTTTGCGGATTCAGACAGATACCATCGTGTCTTGAAAGACGTGGATGTCCGGTGCCAGTACCTCGACGACTGGGAGGAAGCACCGGCTGGCCGGTACACAGACCTCAGTATCAGTCTTCTCGAGGCTCAGCTGCGACGCCTGAAACTCGACCGCAGCCAAATTTCCCAACTCAGTGAGGACCGAAACCGTCTGCAAGACATGAAATCGCTATGGGAGCAGGAACGTGCAAGTCTTCTGCAGAAGCTCGAGCTCAAGCAGGTGGCCAGGGAGACCGACTCGGGCACGCCGGCTAGCAATATCGACAATGCACGCTTGGAGGAGAGCAGTGCTGATTCGGGCCTTTCTCCCGTGGAACCCAAGCTCAATCGCGTCACTTGGGAGGATTGGAGGCTCTGCCACCTGAAGCCGGCGGGGTACTCTGCTGCGATCGACGTTCTCGACGGCGAGCCTGACGTGTCTTTTGAGCGGCCTGTCTACTACAACCCCTGGGCGCCATCAGGGACGCAAGCGGCGACGAAGTCACGCCTGAATGTTCCCAAAGTCACTTCGGACGAGACAACCGGCCAACGGCCAATGGCGGAGCGCATCCGCATCAACTCCAAGCACATCCTGAGTATCTTGTCACGGATTTACGAAAGCGACATCGACGGCACCTCTCTCGTCATGATCAGGCCGTATAAATCTCTGGCTTACTATGACAAGGCAATCCGAGCCAAGTTCCTGGAGCTGCAGGCCGAGTTCGGATCAAAGGATGATGTAATGCCCGCACCCAGCGCGCCTCCCGCAGAGGCGGCGTCCAAGGAAGCCGTTTCCGCTCCCACCGCAGCACCCCCTGGTGAAGGAGGAACCGCCAAAAAACCTAATGCTCCTGACGAGTTGACCTTTTCGCTCTCGGCCTATCAGCATCTGAAGTGCCTCGTTCAGTTTATGGACGACGAGATCCAAGGGAAGCTTGCCTACTTGGAGAGCGACCGGTGCAAGACGGTTCGCTTCGCCGACATCTGGTACCTTTTCAAGCCGGGTGACGAGGTCGTTGACCAAACCCTCCGCCAAGCCTACCGGGTCGTGAATGTCTCCAGCCCCGGCCACACCGTGATCTCCCCATGGCGCACGAAATGGGACAAATCGGCCAAGGCAAAGGAGGAAACACCCGTCATCCTCGTCTGCGCCTATATTGACTTTGACGGCAAGAATCTGGGCCCTCGAGTCCGCAAAGTCAGAATACCGCGATATGACAATGAAAAAGCAGTGACCAGCCTCGAGGTCTTCCCGCTGCGCTTCGCCGAGCAGAGGATCAGAGCGCAGACTTCACGAAAGGATGGTGAGCCCAAGATGTCGTTACGGGACACGCTGATCAAGAGAGGCAGGAGATTCATGGACATGACGGGCTTCAAACACATGCACTACAGCGGGTTAACGCTAGACACCAGGGACGAAGTGGACAGCCATGTTGTCATCGATTTCCAGGAGGCGTTCGCTTATGACGCTCAAAATCATAGAAAAGCCAGCCCAAAGACCACACCTGCCGAGGACGAATCCACAGAGGCTGCGTCTGCGAAGGCTGTATTTGCGGCATGGCAGCCAGAGCTCAAAAACCTCGTCGGCGAGCAGTTGGATACGAAATTTGACCCCGAAAAGTGTACGGCAGAGTGCTGTAAGGCCGAGACACTCGAAAAGTATTACAATGACTCGAGCAGTGAGACGAAGCGGAACCAGGATTACATACAGTCGCTAATGCCAGAGGGTCGTGGCGAGCCACCGCCGTCCATCTACACTCGTCCGCTACAGGAGATCAGGAACCAGGAAGAAGAGGAATTGGGTGATGCAGACTTCCTAATCATGTCATATCGCGTCTTTGCCTTTATCTTGCGCAGTCGAAAATGGGGTAAGTGTCGGACCGCTCTCGCGCTCCAGTCTTCTCTCAACCGCTAACTTTGTTCGTCCCCGTAATTGCCAGCCCAACTTGATATCACTCATCTGACCCCGCCTGATACCCGCTCCTCGAAGGGAGCTTTCGGCAAAGGTGTGAACAAACGCCAGGCGAGGAGAAGAGTTATCAATGATCAGAAGAGGACCAACCGCGGCGATGGCAATGACAGCGATCAGGACACAGACCTGGAGGATGACACCGCTTTCGGCCAGCTCGTCCTCCCTCCGGGACACAAGAAAATGGTCAGGTCGCTGGTTTCGCAACACTTCCGTGACAAGGAGTCCAAGGAGGGACGGCAGGTTGATATCGTGAGTGGGAAAGGTGAGGACCTCCGAATCTTTGCGCAGACCAAGGGCTTCTTCTCACACACACCCTTCCAGGCAAAGGCTTGATCATTCTTCTCCATGGTGCTCCCGGCGTCGGGAAGACGACTACAGCTGGTAAGTCTCTGCCCTCCGGACACCACCTGTCTTCTTTCCTTTTTTCCCCTTCTTGTTTTATTCTGACTCGTTTCGCCACTACTTTACAGAGGGCGTCGCAGAAAAATTCGAAAAGCCACTGTACCAGATCACTTGCGGTATGTGCCATCTTACCCGCGGTAAGACAATTATTGACCTTCAAAATATAGGAGACTTGGGTGTGACGGCACCAGAAGTAGAAAAAGCTCTCGAGACGTCCTTTTCCTTGGCAAGCCGCTGGGGCTGTGTGCTGCTGTTGGACGAGGCCGATGTTTTTCTAGCCACGCGGTCGAAAGTGGATTTCCACAGGAATGGACTAGTGTCAGGTATGCTCCATGCTCGAGTGCGCCGTGAGGAGAGGAGAGACGATGAGCCCCCGCCGCTGACCTGGACCCCAGTCTTCTTGAGAGTACTCGAGTACTACACTGGAGTTCTGTTCCTCACTACTAACCGGATTGGAGACTTCGACGAGGCCTTTGCCTCGCGGATCCACATCAGCTTGTACTACCCGCAGCTCGATATCGAATCTACCGTGGAGATCTTCGAGCTCAACCTCGACTTGATAGAGGGGAGGTTCCGGGAGAGCGAAAAGGGCGAGATTCACATCGACCGGCCTGGCATCATCAAGTTTGCCAGGGGCTACTATGACAATCCTGGGCACAGGGACGCCAGGTGGAATGGCCGGCAGATCCGAAACGCCTGCCAGACGGCACTGGCTCTCGCTGAATTCCGTGCCCATGAGCGCACTAACAAGATGATCGATTCCGAGTTTCGGGAGACAAAGCCCGCGGTGCATTTGAAGGTCAAGGATCTCAAAACCGTGTCTAACGCCTACCTCGAGTTTATCAACTACCTCAACGAGCTTCGCGGCTTCGATGCCGATGCCTGGGCCAAAAGGTCAAAACTGCGAGCACAAGATGTTGACTTTTGGCGCAAGATGGCAGAACTAAAATATGCCGAGGAGAAAAACAATGACGAGGTCAAGGACAAGAAAAAGGAGGAAGAGAAGGAGGAGAAGAAGGTAGTAGAGGTCCAAGGGTGGGATCAGAGCAAGACGGACAAGCAAGGCACCGCCCCCTCCACCGGAGAGGTTCCGACGACGGTTCCCGCTTCTCAGCAGCCCCCAAGGGGAGCTCCGATTCCGCCAACGATAAAAGCGGCACCTCCACCACCGACCGCCCCGCCCGTCCAAGCTCCCAATCCGGCTCTTCCTCCCGGTGGCCAAGCCCCTCAACCGTACGGCCCACCACCGGGGTATGCTCTGCCTTACCACTACGGCCACGGGGCTCCGCCGCCGCCGCCGGGTGGACATTACCCGTATTGGCCCCATTCACAGTACCAAGCACCATATCCCGGGCCCCCACCCCCCGTCCAAGGTAGCCCGGCACCGCCTGCTGGGGAGCCGTACTACCCTTCGCCTCAGCTGCCCGGACAGGGGCAGCCGTACCCTCCTCACCCTCCGGGCCAGGGGCAGCAATACCCTCCCCAGCCCGCCGGTCAGCCGTACCAACCCCCGCCTGGTCAAGTACAGCCGTACCCTTCCCAACCACCCGTCCAGGGACAACCGTACCCACCTCAGCCGCCAGACCAGCCAGGTGGCGCCCCGCCGCAATAAGGATGCCGAGGGCGCATTACAGGGCACCACGCAATGCAGACTAGAAAGGAGGACAGCTACCTACTTGGGTACATTCGGCTTTCAAATTGCACAGAGTCCAGAAACAGCACCCAAATAGGATGGCTTGGGTAGACTGGTATTGGACATGACGAGACGACATTTTCCTTTGTCTTTCCTTGTTAGTAAATCGCAGGTACTTTTTGACCATCATTTCGCGGCAGTTGAAACTTCCCGTCTTAGTGTTCCAGGCTGTTACAACCTACCTACCTAGGTACCTAGGTAGGTACTGGCGGAAATACCAGAGCGATAGAAGCTACAAAATCCTACGTGTTTATACAGTGCAACCACACTCGTCGTGAACCCCTGACATCAATCCCACCTACCTTACCCGAGCTATCTATAGATCTCCAACAACATTCTCAAAAACCTTCTCCCGAACCTTCATCAACCACTCCCTCGCCGCAATATATATCCCCTGAGCGCCCGCAGCGTTTTTGCCTTTCTTCACGGCTTCTATGTCGCTAAACACTGTGAAGGCGAGATGGGTGGCTATTTTGCGCCAATAGAAACTCAAAACGATGTCCATCTAAGTCTCCGCCTAAAAAGTATTGAAACGCGCCATCCCGAGTCCCTGACAAAGTTCAGCGCTTAATTGTTGTAACGGCCCCGTAGTCGGCAGCTAAAGCCCCCCGCATTTAGAACAAGTGTACCATATCTAGGTACCTACGCACGGCACATGGACAGGAGTGCAATGATTAGAAGCCCCCAAGAACCCACCAGGACCTGCTCAGTGGGAAGTGTTCAGTCTCGGCTGATGTAAAGCTGGGAATGAAGACGGCTTGCAACTGGTCAATTGAAGCCTGCCTTGCACTCTCTGGCGGAGCCAAAGAGCTCCTGATATACCGGTCGTATTTTGGTCATGTCCGACCAGCTGAACCGGCCTCGCCAGTTCAGCCCCGTCAGGACAAATTAGCTACGGCTCGCCCCAGCTCAGGACCACCAACGAAAAAGGAAATCTTGTGAACCCAGATTCGTCTCAGATAACCAGGCTGGCATTTCAACGTAATCGGACATGGACTCGAACAGTTCAATAAACTTCGTCAGACTAGGTCAGTACCAGTCAAAAAGAGGTCGGTCAGTACCTATCCAGATTAGAAGAGGGTCATGTCCTCAAAGGGGCATAATCTGATTATATCTCCATATGGACTGCATAAATGACAAACGAGACGCGTAACCACCTCCCCACTGTACCATTCGTACCTGAACTTGTGATCGCGGCGTGAACTTGAGTTCGGTCAATCATCACACCAGTTACCAACTCTCCAAGCCGATGAGAAAAGAAATCCGAGACTCGGATTGGTTAACCGTGATTTTACAAAAGATGGCTCGTGTCACCACCGAGAGCCAAACTTACGTGATGATCGCACCGCACTTTCCGACGATTGTCATTCTAAGGCGTGATACGAGTGCTGGTGGAAGTCAAGTTGTGACGGCAATGTATAATTTAGTTAATGCTGAAATTCCGTGTACCTAGTACCCAGGTTACACTGTCCAGCAAGCGTTTTCGACTGCTTTACCTACTAATGTCCTTTATACTGAGTATTCTAGTACCAACAGCCCAAGACCCGTGTTCCTCTGATTTCAAGTAGAGCATCTGCGTCACTGCGGGAGCAAAGAACTTGCCCCGTGACTAAAACCGCATGCAGCTTAGGATCCGGCAACCGGGTTCGGGTTCCCTCACCCGCGCAACGTGGTATTTCCCTCCCTCCTTGACACCGCCATCCGGGCTGTCCTCAATCACAGGGTTACGCTTTTTCCTTACCAGATCTCGGCCTAGACGGCAGAGGTCAAGTACTGCTGTGCCGTAGACTTTGTCTGGTGAAAGAGTCAATGGTAACCACTCATGATGAGAGTTGATGTTGTCAACCGATCTGGTACGACAAACGCCGAGACAACCATTTTGGCTTCTCAACTCAACCGGATTGACAGAAAACAGGACTTGAATGGCACAGGGAGGTATTCGATGGGTGAAAACTGGGCAGAACATCTCGAACGAGGGGTTCGCATAAGCTTATGCTTGTCGGTCATGACGGTGTGGAGGCGTGATTCTCATGGACAGGAAGGATGCATGTGCAGGTTGACTAGCGGAATGACTTTGTAAAGTGAGAGAGAACGTGTCTGTCTAAGGTGATCAAAAAGTATAAAAGGGTAGTGAACACTCACTCAAACTCGAGATTTTTCTTCATCCTCAACTTACTCAACACTCTCTTACACTTCACCACCAAGCAAACAACCCCACATGATCAAGATGCTCGGCTCCACTGTTACCATTGCTCTCGTCACGGCCCTGGCCGGCCATGCCTCGGCTGCGACCTGTGTGGTTGGCCGTGTTTACTGCGGCTTTACGCTGTTGGGTGGTGGTATGTCCTTCCCCCCCTGTTTTTTTTTGGGTTTTTTTCCCTCCTCTTTTTTCTAGTCAAACATACTGACACATCCAGACTTCAACTACTGGCAAAATGAAATGATCATTGCCAACCCCAACCTCAACGCCGGCCAGCGTTCCGACTCGACCTGGAGGTGCACGAGCAACGATGCCTCCGGTGGCCATCTCGCTCATGAGGCTTGGTGCAAGGAGAGACCCGGCCGGGCTTGCCAGCCTAACAACAGCGGCAAGTGCACTGGTCTGAATGACTGCTGCGCTGCTGCTTAAGTTGTATGCGAACAAGCCTTTGGCGCTCGTTCGGAGATCTCAGAGGGGCTGGACTTGGTCCCAAACGTCACAATCGTCAATCATGTCAATGGCTGGATCTCGGGGATGTCATGGGTGAACAAAATGGAGAGAGTACACTTGGTGTCGTTAGATTTCTTTTCTTTACCTACCTAGGTAGTTTCAATGGGCCCATTTTATTTTTTACATTAAGTTCGGTCCTGTGGCTATTGTTGAGTGACCGTCCTCCAGTCTTGCTCCGGTTCCGGACCCACTGCGGGCTCCACTCCGCGCCGATCCCGACCAGCAGGGTACCAGGGTCCAGGTTAACCAACACGGACTGAAAAGCGGTCCACGGATAAACTATCAGTAGATCTCCATGCCAAATAGAAAGACTGAATACTACAACTCAAGGTATGTGAAAAAATCAGCACTTTTACTTGCAGTCATGTCATTACACTCCAACCAACGTTACCCAGTCATATATGTACAACAACATCGTTCTAATTCCACAGCAGTCTTGTTATACACACAATATCACATTATTTCCCACCCTCCCATTTCTTTCCCTTTCCTTTCTTTTTTTTTTTTTTTTTTTT